>Ga0209578_10001249_pt1 | contig 24394 bp, 19 predicted proteins | sample tdAd472_FD_187127 | JGI IMG/M metagenome (GOLD analysis project Ga0209578, IMG submission 187127) | Marine sediment microbial communities from the Atlantic coast under amendment with organic carbon and nitrate - tdAd47.2 (SPAdes)... | ecosystem: Environmental > Aquatic > Marine > Coastal >...
GGGATCCACGAATTCGATCAAGATGTCCGACCCAATCCCTTCCAACCAGCGATAGCGCCAAATCTCAAAGGGGTAGGTCGACGTGAATCCGCCGCCCTCGTCATAGGGTCGCTGGTACGAGCCGCCGGAAGGATGAGACTCAATCTCATCGGGAGGACCGTACGCAATGTAAATTCGTCCGCGATCCGCCTTCCATCCGGGGATACCGGACGCGTACCGTTCGTTTGCGTACGCAATTCGGCGGTAGTGCTCTTCTTTGAACTCGTTCTCCATCGAGTCCGGAGTGGGGTCCCGGCGGATCCAAAACTGCTCGATAAACTGCTCTCGCTCCTCGTCGGTGCTGAGCTGAACGAACGCCTTTCTCTCTTCGCCCGAGATGATGTACTTCACATCCTCATCGAGCCATTTCCGGAAAGGGCCCTCTAGCTCCTTCCGTAATGCTTTCAGCCGTTTACGCTGTTGCCTCTCCGACAGTCCACGCGGCTCGGAATCTTGCGCCGGAGCGGAGGGAGGGAACGCGAACAGGACGGCCAGTAGGGCGGTGATGAGGCGAAGCGAGACGCGATAGTGCATCAGTAATGGACTCCGTTTCTGCGAGACGGAAACACGCGACGGGGGCGTACCCAACTCGGCATGCGGCTCCAGCTCAATTCTATGCCGCCCATCGGGGAAGGTCAAGCCGTGCCGCAAGCTTCTCAACCCCATCGGCGACCTGGCTGACCGTGCTTCGTCAATACGCCCCACTGTCGCCATCTACGCCCCTCCGGCACGTTTCGTTTCAAAAAACCCGCCTCGCCGCCTTCCAAACCAGCAGCCCGGCCTGAATGTGAGAATCGATAGGTCGATCTACAAAAACTTGAAGATCGGCTACACAATCAGCGGTCCGCCCAATTGGCTTTTTCCTACGGAACCGGGCCCGGGGCATCCAGACCTGTGGGACTCTTGGTTTTGGCGCCCTGCGTGCATCCCGCGCGGAGTACATTTCTGTCTGCCCGCCAAGCAGACCGAAACGAAAACAAAGTTCCTTAGGAATGTTTTTTAGTCGCCAAAACGGAATCGGAGCGTCGGTGCTGACGGCATTAGCCGCCGCCCTCGTTCTGATCGCCGTGCTCAACGGCCTGGACCGCCGCGCGGTCGAGCTGCCGATTGACGGGGCGACATGGGTCGACTCGGACGCCGGCGTTATCGCCGCCCAGATCGATCCGGAGAGCCCGGCCGCCCAGGTGGGGGTGCGGCCGGGCGACCTCCTTCTCGCAATCGACGAGCACGCCGCGGCCACTGCCGCCGACGCCGCTCGTAGCCTCGACAATATCGGCCCATGGAACAGAGCTGAGTATCGCCTCTCCCGCGACGGCAAGCGGTACACCGTCGACCTAGTAATCGCCGGCGAACGCCCGCGGCCCGCCCGCGGCGTATTCCAGGGAATGCTAGCGTTCGCCTATCTGGCGATGGGCGGGATGGTCCTCTACCGGCGCCGCCGAAACAGCCTGGCGCTGCTGTTCTGTACTTTCTGCCTGAGCGCCGCCGCCCTCTTCGGGCTCAGCCCGGCCGGAACCTACTACGGCTTCGATCGACTGGTCTACTGGATCGACGTCTGGGCGACGGCTCTGACCCCGGCCCTGCTGCTCCACTTTGCGGCCGCATCCCCGGCGGGGCCGCTGCGAGGACCGCGCAAGGCGACTGCAATCTCGGGATACGCCGCGGCGGGCGTGATCCTGGCGGCCTATCACCTGCTGGCAGCCGGATTCGTGACCAGCACGGCCCCCATTGGCGAGACGCAATTCCTGTTGGACCGCATCTCCTACGCCATCCTCGGTCTCGGTCTGCTCACCTCCGCCGGCATGTTCGCGTTCGGTTCGCGCGACGCGAGCCCCGCCCGGCGTCAGCAGCGTCGCTGGCTCGCCGCCGGCGCCTTCTGGGGCTCGGCGCCCTTCGTGGCCTTCTACGTGGCGCCCTTCGCTTCCGGACACGTCCCCGGGCCCAATCACACGCTCTCTATCTTTCCGCTCGCGCTCATTCCGGCCGCCTTCCTGTTCGCCATCGCGCGCCACCGCCTAATGGATGTCGACCTGGTCGTCCGTCGCAGCACGGCCTACACGCTAGCGACGGCAACCGTACTGGCGTTGTTCTACGCGGCCGGGTTCGCGGCTAGCGAGTGGGTGGACCCGCACGCCAACGGGCTGGGCCCGGCGGGCTGGGTCTTCTCGGTAGTGGCTGTCGCGCTGCTCTACCAACCGCTGCGGCGCCGGATCGAGAGCGTACTCGATCGCCGCTACTACCGGGACCGCTACGACTATCGGCAGACGCTGGCCGACTTCGCCGCGGAACTCGCCGCGGAGACCGACGCCGACCGCATGCTCAGTTCGGTTCGTGAGCGTCTGGTGCGGACGCTCGGACTGGCGTCGCTTGAAATTTTCGTCTCCGACGGAGAATCCGGATTCACGTCGTGGCCCGACGGAGATCAAGTGGACCTGAGTGCGATCCATGAGCAAGAGCGGCTCGGACCGGAGCCGTTCTACTTCTACAAGGATCCGGCGTCCGGACAAAACACCGCCGCCCTACGCGACCTGCACTACTACGTGCCCTGCCGAGCCCGAGGCAAAGTAGTCGCCTGGCTCGGCCTGGGGCGCACCCAAGAAGGCGCCTACCTCTCGACGGAGGATCTGGCGCTGCTCGAGGCGCTGTCGGGCAACGTCGCCATCGCTCTTGAGAACGCGCGCCTCTACCGGTCGCTCGAGCGCAAGGCGGAAGAATACCAGCGTCTGAAGGACTACAACGAAAACATCGTCGAGTCCCTGCACGTCGGCATCCTGGCCGTCGACCTGGAAGGCCGCGTCGAGGGGTGGAATACTCAACTCGAACTGATGTTCGGCATTTCCCGAGCCGACGCGGTAGGCCGCTCCTTGAGCGAATTGCTTCCCGAGAAGTTGGTCGAAGAGTGCGGCGACTTCGGAGAAGACTCGGGCGTTCAGAACCTCTACAAATTCGCCCTGCGGGCCGACGAACTGCCCGAACAGTTCCGCCCGGCCGAGGGCAGTGCGGACGCGAGCCGCGAGCGCACGTTGAACGTCGCTATTGCTCCGCTCGTGGCTAAGGACTTTTCGCCCATCGGGCGACTGATCATCCTCGACGACGTCACGGAGCGCTCCACGCTGGAGGCGCAGGTGATCCAGGCCGACAAGCTCTCCTCCATCGGCCTGCTCGCAGCCGGCGTAGCTCATGAAGTCAATACGCCCCTGGCGGTCATCTCCAACTACGCGCAAATGTTGGCCAAGCAGGTCCAGGGCGACAAGGCTCGAGAACGCACTCTCGCGAAGATCACCCAGCAGACCTTCCGCGCCAGCGAGATCGTCAACTCGTTGCTCAACTTCTCAAGAACCGCGTCCAACGATTTTTCCGACGTCGACGTCAACCACACCGTTCGCGAGACGCTCGCCCTCATCGAGCCGCAACTCAGTAAGGCGCGCGTCACGCTAGACGTCCACCTGTCCCCCGACGGGCCGAAGATCCGCGGCGTGCGCAACAAGCTGCAACAAGTTCTGCTCAATCTCTTCCTCAACGCCCGAGACGCCATGCCGGCCGGAGGCACGCTCACGGTCGAGACGAGCGGCGTCGGCGAGTCCGCCTCCATCCGCGTCTCCGACACCGGCGTCGGGATTGATCGCGACAAGCTCACCCGTATTTTCGATCCGTTCTACACCACCAAAGGCGGGAGCGGCGGCACCGGTCTCGGCTTGGCCGTCAGTTATGGCATCATCAACGAGCACGGCGGCACGCTGCGGGCGACGAGTCCCGGCGATGAAGGCACCACCTTCCATATCGAGCTGCCCCTCTCGGTAAAACCGATTCATGCCTGATAGCGGGAACGACCCAGCGTCCCAAACACGCGGCCGCATTCTGATCGTCGACGACGAAGAGTCCATCCGTGAGAGCCTTGAAACTCTTCTCGACCTGGAAGGGTTCGCGGTAACGACCGCCATCGACGTCGCCTCCGGCATGCGCGAACTGGAGACGCGGACCTTCGATCTAGTCCTGCTGGACCTCATGCTCCCCGACAAGTCGGGCCTCGAGGCTCTGACCGATATTCGCGAGTCCGATACCTCCACTCCGGTCGTCATGCTGACCGCCTACGGCTCGCTGGAGACGGCCGTCCAGGCCATCAAGCTCGGGGCCGACGACTTCTTCACCAAGCCCTGGCAGAACGACAAGCTGATTCACGGCATCGAACAAGCGATCGAGCGGCGGCGGCTCGCGGCTGAGAACCTGCTTCTCCGCGAGGAGTTCCGCCACAAGTACAGCTTTGAGAACATCGTCGGCAAGTCCGATGCGATGCAGGCGGTCTTTCGACTGATTGGGCAGGTCGCGCCCAGCCGGTCGACGGTCCTGATCACCGGTGAGAGCGGCACCGGCAAGGAGCTTGTGGCCAAAGCGATTCACGCGAATTCGCCCCGCTCTGAGAAGCCCTTCGTCCCCGTCAACTCCGGCTCCATCCCCGTCGACCTGCTTGAGTCCAGTCTGTTCGGTCACGTCAAGGGCGCCTTCACCGGGGCCTCATTCACAAAGAAAGGCAGCTTTGAAGTAGCCGACGGCGGCACGCTCTTCCTCGATGAGGTCGGCACGCTCGGCATTGAGACGCAGGCCAAACTCCTGCGCGTCATCCAAGAGCGGGAGTTCATGCCGGTCGGGTCCAACGAGACGCGAAAAGTCGACGTGCGCATCGTCGCCGCAACCAACGACAACCTCGAGGAACTCGTCGCCAAAGGCCTGTTCCGAGAAGATCTCTTCTACCGCCTCAACGTCATCGGATTGCATCTGCCGCCCCTACGCGAGCGCCGAGGAGACATTCACCTTCTGGTGCGCCACTTTTTTGACCGCTATTGTCGAGAGAACGAAAGGTTCGTCGACGCCGAAGAGGCGTCCAACCTCGAATTCTCTCCCGAGGCGATGCGCATTCTCATGGAGCACCCCTGGCCGGGCAACGTTCGCGAGCTTGAGAACGTGGTCGAGCGTGCGGTCGTTCTGGCCACGTCGCTTAAGGTCCCCGTCGAGGCCCTGCCCGACTCCTTGCTGCGCAGACACGGCGTCGCGCGTCCCACCTTGCCCGTCGACTTTACGCCGACCGCCGGCGCCAGCCTGCCGGAAATCGTCGAGGACTTCGAGCGCCAGGTTATCCTGGGCGAATTGGAGCGGGTCGCCTGGAATCAGACCGAGACCGCCAAACGACTACGCGTGGCGCTCTCGACGCTCAATCAAAAGATCCAGCGACTAGGTATCGACATCAAGAAAAGGAAGGCCGGCAGCGAAGGCTGATCGTCGCAAGATCGACTCGCGGGCGCTGAATCATTCGATGCACAAATACATCATCTGCGGACCGCAAGGATCGGGCAAAGGCACCCAGAGTCGCCTTCTGTGCCAAGCACACGACTTCGTTCATATTTCGATCGGAGACATCTTCCGCTGGCACATGGCGCACCACACCAAACTGGCCGCCCGCATCACGCGCATCATGCATTCGGGCAAACTCGTTCCGGATGAAATCGTCGACGACGTCGTGCGTCAGCGCCTGGAGCAGCACGACTGGAACTTCGGTTTCGTCCTCGACGGCTTCCCGCGCACCCTCCCCCAGGCCGAATATCTATTCGAGAACTGGGACGTCAGCCGCGTCATCTATCTAGACATCCCTGACGACATCGTCTTCGATCGCGTCATGAAGCGCGCCAAAGCCGGCTTCGGCGCCGGATTCACCAAGCGCGCCGACGACAACCCGGAAGCGCTGAAAGTACGCCTGGAAGAGTACTACGGCAAAACGAAGCCGCTGCTCGCTCTCTATGAAGAGAAGGGCCTACTGCTCACCGTCGACGGCACGAAAGGCATCTCCGCGGTCTACAGCCAGATCTCCCGCAACCTCGACCTGTCTCCAACCGCGCCGCCCCAGGCCTTGCTCGACGAGCTTGAGCAGCGCTAACGCCCACTCCGAGGTCCAATTCAAAGATTACGCTCGCGGTGCTCCTCTAAGTAGTCGTTGTAGTCGTAAATCGAACTCGGAGACCACGGCGCGTTCTGCGCCGGAAGACGGCTCGCCAGCTCTTGCTTTAGGGCCGCTGAACCCGGATCATCAGCAAGGTTCTTCCACTCGGCGTCGTCCTCTCGATGATCGTAGAGTTCCTCTGAGCCGTCCTCGTAGCGTATGTACCGGAAGTGCTCGCTGCGCACAGCGTGGTTGTTTCGCCCGTAGGTGGTAATCGCAACGCGATCCCATTCCGCGTCCGGATCTTCCAACAGAGGCTTTAGACTGTGGCCTTCGTTGCTGGGCTGAGGCGTTTCTCCGCACAGATCCAACACCGTCGGATACAGGTCGATCAATCCAACCGGCTTCGAGCATTTCCGGCCTTCCTGGATACCGGGACCAGCCAGGATCAACGGCGTCCGCGTCGCTTCCTCCCAAACCGAGTGTTTCGCGAACCGATTCTTCTCCCCAATGTGATAGCCGTGGTCGCCGCAAAGCACCACGATCGTGTTGTCGGAGAACTCGCTTGCATCGAGCGCATTCAGCACGCGCCCCACCTGATGATCCACAAAACTGACGCAGGCTAGATACGCCTGCACGATGTTCCGCCACTCCCCCGACTCCTTCGCCCAATCCGTGGTCGGCATCATCGGCACTTCATGCAAGCGCCTTGAGACCTCAGGAACGTCGTCTTGATCCCCGGGCAAATAGGGCGGCGTCTCCAATTCGTCAGGGGGATAGAGGTCAAACCACTTCTTCGGCACGTGCCACGGCACATGCGGCCGGAGAAAACCCACCGCCAGGAAGAACGGACTTCCTTCCCTCCTCTCGCCCTCCAATCTCTCGACCGCCCAGTCCGCCGTGCGAAAGTCCGGCATCTCCTCGTCGCGCTCGGGAAACGGCCCCCAGTCGGTACTGGTCTTCTGCCGGTCCCACTTGAGGCGCTCGGGAGGCTTGGGGCCGAAGCCCGACTCGCGCCCGCCCGACTCGTCAAACACGCCCTCAGGAGCATGGTTATGGAAGAGCTTCCCCACTCCCATGCTGAAGTGCCCCAACGCCTCAGGCAGAAACGGCACTCCCTCCACTGCATCGCTCGCCCCGCGCAGCTTGCGATCGCTGATCTGTCCGTAGATTCCCGTCGTCGACGGCAGCAGCCCCGTCATCAAGCTCGCCCGCGAGGGCCCGCAAATCGGAGCCTGGCAGTGGGCGTTCATAAACGTGACGCCGCGCGCCGCCAGTCGATCGATATTGGGGGTCTTCGCCTGCGGATGCCCGCCCATGCACCCAATCCAATCGTTCAGGTCGTCGACCATAATCAGCAGGACGTCCGGAATCGTTGGCGAGCACCCCGACATTGCCAGTCCGGCCCCCGCTCCCGCGGTCGCTTGCAAAAATCTTCGGCGATCAAGCATGCGCGCCAGTGTACCTGACCGCGGACGCTCCAATCGCCGTACGAAAAGACACGTCGCGACTTCCGACCAACGCCCAAACGCAGGAACCTCTCGCCTGCCGACGCCGTATCCTAGTCCCATGGTCAGGCGCCTAAGCCTAATCGCGCTCTCTCTGGCGATGGTCACGGTCGCGAAGCCGCAGGCGCCGGTCCGCTCACGCAGCACCAACGTCCCCAGGGAACAGCAGCGCCGCCTGAACGAGGCGTCCCGCTTCCTCTCCCAATCCACCCTCGGGGCCGACTACGCAGAGATCGTCCGCACGGCAAGGCTGGGCCCCGAACGCTGGCTCGACGAACAGTTCGACCTTCCGCCCTCGCTTCATCTCCCCGCCACACAACAGCTCCAAACCTTGGCGGGCGAACGCAGCGAGATGCTGCTCCCACCGGTCTTCTTCCGGCGCATCTCCTGGTGGCGCCAAGCCATGCAAGGGGACGATCTGCTGCGCCAACGCGTCGCGCTCGCTCTCAGCGAAATCTTCGTCGTGTCCGACAACGTCGACCTACTTGCCGTCTTCCCGCAAGGCCCGGCTTCCTACTACGACGTCCTGGTCCGCAATGCATTCGGGAACTACCGCGACCTGCTCGGCGAGGTCACCCTCCATCCCGCGATGGGTTTCTACCTCAGCCACCTCAACAACGACCGCGGCGACCCGGCTACCGGCCGCTTCCCCGACGAAAATTACGCCCGCGAGGTCATGCAGCTCTTCTCCATCGGCCTCTTTGAACTCAACGCCGACGGTTCCCGCAAACTCGACGCCCGGGGCGATCCCATCCCAACCTATTCCAATCGCGAGATCACCGAATTCGCCAAGATCTTCACCGGACTCGGATCAGGGGCACTCTTCGGCCGCTTCGGAGTTCTTGAAACCATCGACCTCACTCAGCCGATGCGCATGTACGACGACCACCACGAGCCCGGCCCAAAACGCCTGCTCAACGGTCTCGTCGTACCCGGCGGACAAACAGGAATGGAGGATGTCGACGACGCCCTCGACAACCTGTTCCAGCACCCCAACGTCGGCCCCTTCATCAGCCGTCTGCTCATCCAGCGCCTCGTCACCTCCAACCCGAGCCCGGAGTATCTCGCCCGCATCTCCGCCGTCTTTGCGGACAACGGCCTCGGCGTCCGCGGCGACCTGCGCGCCGTCATCCGGGCAATCCTGCTCGACCCCGCAGCCCGAGACACGCCCACGGACCCAACCTTCGGTCACCTGCAAGAACCCTTCGTCCGCCACGTCAAACTGGCTCGGACATTCAACGCCTCCACTCCCAGCGGCATCTTCTTCAACGGCGGAGCCTTCGCCGATTTCTTCGTGCGGCAACACGCCGGCAGCGCACCCAGCGTCTTCAACTTCTTCCTCCCCGACCACCGCCCCAACGATCTCCCCGCCGAAGCCGATCTGGTTGCGCCCGAGTTCGAAATCACAACGACCTCCACCATCCTCGGCATGGCGAACCTAAACGACATCGTCACGCTAGGGGGCGTCGTCTCCTTCAATCCCGTCGAAGAGCTCGTCAATGACTGCAACGAGGGAGACTGTCCGGTCGAGCCGCTCGTTTGCGAGGAAATCGGGGCCAACGACGAGCGTCCTTGTCTGCCCGCCTTCTTCTATAACTTCGACGCCCTACGAGCCACGCTCGATTTCTCGGTCGAGGACCAACTCGCCCGCACCGATCTCAACGCCCTGCTCGACCGCCTCGATCTGCTGCTCACTCACGGCACGCTTTCAGACGATGCTCGCCAAGCCATTCGCGACGCCGTCGCGCCGTTTCCGGCTCAATTCCGAGCTCGCTTCGCGATCTATCTCATCCTCCTCTCGCCCGAGTACGTGGTGTCGAATTGAGCAAGTCCGCCCTCAGCCGCCGCCGCTTTCTCGCCGGACTAGGCTGCGCCGGACTCGGCTCATCCACCCTCTTTTCGTCGCTCGTCCACCTAGGGGCCGCTAGCGCGGCTTCAGCACAATCGCTGTCCCCCGGATCGGACTATCGGGCGCTCGTCTGCATCTTGCTCGCCGGCGGAATCGACTCCTACAACCTTCTGGTTCCAACCGAGCCGTCCGAGCACGCTCAATACCGCGAGATCCGCGCCGACCTCGCCCTCGAGCCGCAGCAGCTCCTCCCCCTGCCCGCACCCAATCTTGCCGGCCGCTCTTTCGGCCTGCATCCGGCAGTCCCGGAACTGCAGTCTCTCTACAACCAGGGCGACCTCGCCTTCGTCTCCAACGTGGGCACCCTCGTCGAACCCGTCACCCTCGCCTCCATCGACTCCGGAGTCGCTCGACTTCCCGTGGGACTCTACTCCCACTCCGACCAAATCGCCCAATGGCAGACGGCTCTGCCCGGCGACCGCTCCTCACACGGCTGGGGCGGCCGCCTCGCCGACCTGCTGGCGGACGTCAACAGCGACCAGCGCGTCTCCATGAGCATCTCGCTCGACGGCTCGAATCTCTTCCAGTCTGGCCGCAACAGTTCCGCACACTCGGTGGAGACCGACCCCAATGCCGGCCCAGGAGGCCTGTTTGGGTACGACAATCCGGATCTCGCCCTCCGCTCGGCCGCAGTCGACTCGCTGCTCAATCAGGACTACAAGAACCTCTTCGAGCAAGCCTACGCACGGCGCATGCGTAACGCCATCGCGTCCGACATCTTCTTCCGGGAGTCGCTGGAGGGAATCTCCGTCTCAACGCCCTTCCCCGCCTCCCGCCTCGGCCAAGGCCTCCAGATGGTCGCGCGCGCGGTCTCTGCGCGCGAACGCCTGGGCGCCCGCCGCCAGACGTTCTTCCTGGTCTACGGCGGTTGGGATCACCACGATGAAGTCCTAGCCAACCAGAACCGGATGCTGCCCGTGCTCAGCCGAGCAATCGGCGCATTCCAACAGTCCCTCGACGAGATCGGCATGACCGATCAAGTCACCACGTTCACCATCTCCGACTTCGGCCGCACCCTCACCTCCAACGGCCGCGGCTCCGACCATGGCTGGGGAGGCAACCAGTTCGCCGTCGGCGGCGCCGTTCGCGGCGGACAGATCTTCGGGCAGTACCCCAACCTCGCGCCGGGAACTCCGCTCGACACCGGACGCGGCCGCCTCATCCCCACCACCTCCGTCGACGAATACTTTTCGGAACTCTGCCTCTGGTTCGGCGTCGACCCGTCGCAACTCGATCTCGTCTTGCCCAACATCGCGCGCTTCTACTCGCCCTCCGCCGGCGCGCCTCCCCCAATCGGATTCTTACTCTGAATCCAGCCCCGCGACGGGGTATTCCGCCGTGGGAATCCGCGCCTCCCGCAGGATCCCCTCCAGCCGGTCCACAACGTCTGGATGCTCCTCGGCCACGTCGTGCACCTCGGCCAAGTCTCGCGCAAGGTCGTAAAGCTCCAACGGAGCTCCCACCCCGTTTCTCACGCCTTTCCAATTCCCCGCCCGGACCGCCTGCCGAAACACCTTCCGCACATGGCCGTAGTCCCAATAGAGATGCTCGTGGGTCTCCTGCTCGCGTCCCAGAAGCGTAGGAAGAAACGAGATCCCATCAGTTCGCTTGGGGCGCGGCAGGTGCGCCAGCTCACAAGCTGTCGCAGCCAGGTCCCAAAAAGCGAGCACGTGGTCGTTCGTGACGCTCTCTTCAATCTTCCCGGGCCAGCGAGCCACAAACGGGACCCGAATAGCCCCCTCGTACATCTCCCGCTTGACGCCCCGCAATCCCCCTCCACTATTGAAGAACTCGGTGTCGTGACTCGCCTCTGCCGACGGACCGTTGTCGCTGGAAAAGATCACCAGCGTCTCCGACGCCAGCCCCAAATCGTCCAACAGCTGCATCAATTCGCCCACGTGCCCATCCAGCCGGGTGACCATCGCCGCGTAGTTCTTCTCCACCTGCGGCCAGTCCTCGTCCGTATAGGGCTCGTCACTCGGCACGATCTGTGACTCCGGCACGTCCTTCGGATAGTCGGACCAATGCGGCAGCGTGAACGCCAAATAGAGAAAGAACGGATGGCGCCGATGCTCCCGGATGAACGCCGCCGCCTTCTCCGTGAATAGATCGGCCGTATACTCCTGCTTCGCTTCTCCACGGTTTCCCGTCAGCAGGGAGACCTGGTCGTTCTCCCACAAGTAGTCGGGATAGTAGAAGTGCGCCTGATCCTGGTTCAGATGCCCGTAGAAGTAGTCGAACCCCTGCGCGTTCGCCACTCCACGCGACCCAGGGTTCCCCAAACTCCACTTGCCGATGGCGCCGGTCGAATAGCCCGCCTTCTTGAACTGCTCAGCCACCGTCTCGTCATCCGGCTCCAGGAAAACGCCGTGCGGAATGTTGTCGCGAACTCGCGTATGGCCGCCGTGCAGCCCGGTCATCAAGGCCGACCGTGACGGAGCACAAACCGTCGCTCCCGCGTAGGCCTGTGTGAAGCGCATACCGCCTGCTGCAAGTGCGTCTAGATGCGGCGTCTGAATCTTCTTCTGTCCATAGCAACCCAAATCTCCATAGCCCAGGTCGTCGGCGAGAATAAATACCAAGTTCGGCTGGTCGCGTGATTGAGCCACAGCCCCCAATGTCGTCGCCGCAAGAAATCCTCGTCGAGTCCATTCCACGGCATCCACTCTATCCCAGCCCGGAATCTCATCGCCAAAACACCCGATTCTCCATCGAGAAGCGCCTCTATGGAAACGCCTCCGCAGATGCCAAACTGAAGCCCATGGCCACCGCCCACGATCTCGAACGTCGCGTCGTCGTCCAACAGCCTGAGAACAGCGAAACACCGCTCAGCGAGATCCGCAGTTGGGTCACGCCCAACCGCCTCTTCTTCGTCCGCAATCATTTCGATGTACCGGAGATCGACGTCGAGACGTGGCGACTTCGCGTCAGCGGCCTCGTCGATCGCGAACTCGAACTCGACTGGAATCTCATCCGCGACCTCCCGGTGCGCAGCGTCTTCGCCACCATGGAGTGCGCCGGAAACGGCCGCTCGTTCCTCGAACAAAGCGTGCACGGCGTGCAATGGGGCGCGGGTGCGATCGGTCACGCCGAGTGGACCGGCGTCCCCCTTCACCTCGTCCTCGAGCAAGCCGGCCTCCAACCTGAAGCGCGCGAGATCGTCTTCACGGGCGCTGACCGCGGCAAGGAGTCGGACCACCCGAACACCATGGCCTTCGCCCGGAGTCTTCCGGTTGACGTCGCCCTGCACCGCGATACGCTGCTCGCCACAAGCATGAACGGCGAGCCGCTCAACGCCGCTCACGGCGCCCCCGTCCGGCTCCTGGTACCCGGCTGGTACGGCGTCGCTTCCGTGAAGTGGCTGGAGCGCATCCACGTAACCGACAAGCAGTTCCAGGGCTACTACCAGAGCAAGAAGTACACCGTGACCCGCCGCACCGCCAGCGGCATGGTCACCGAAATCGTCGGCGAAATGCAGCCGAAATCCGAAATCTTACGCCCACAATCCGGCGAGACGCTCGGCGTCGGACTCCACCGCATCCTCGGCGTCGCTTGGGCCGGCCCGGACGCCGTCAGCGCCGTCGAAGTCAGCACGGACAACGGCAAGACCTGGGCTCAAGCCGAACTCGCAGGCATCAGCGCCCCCTACTCCTGGACCATGTGGGAATTCTCCTGGCGCCCCGACCAGCCGCAAACATGCACGATCCTCTCGCGCGCCATCTCATCCGGAGGCCGCACCCAGCCCATGCGCCACGATCCGCTCTGCGGCGGCTACCTCATTCACTACTCCCGTCCGATCGAGGTTCAGGTGGAAGCGGTCTGGAGCGCCGGCGACGAGCTCAACCGCGAACAAGTCAAACAAGCCTTCGACCAAGCCGCCGAGGATCGATCCCAGATGCAGCTCGACATCGAAATGAAGTACGCCGACGGCGGCGGCATCTAGGCTTGGAGGCGCTGCTACGCTAAAACCGAGCAGGGCGCTAAGCCGTAAGTCTTTCCCCGCCGATATGAACGACTGAGATAGCCATGGAAGAAGTGATTACTACTCTCGACGCCCTCGGAGTCGATATCTTGGCGTCGCGCGGCTATGTACCCACTGGACCTCTTGGCGACCGTCACGGAAGCTGGATGCGCTATCTTGCCAAGCCAGACGCTTCTCCTCACAGAGTCGTGTCTCAGTCATTCACGCCGGTATCTAAAGAATCCGGTGCCTGGAGATACGAAGTGGAAGTAGCCGCTGGAGCACACGCAGGACTCCGATTGAAGCGAAAGATCATCAGAGTATTTGAGATTCCGGGCTCGGATCAGGACGAAGAGGTGCTCACCGGCGCGCTGACCGCCGCGGCCGCATTCGCAGACAGCCTGACGAACGCCGACCTGACTGAAGACTGTTCTTACCCAGACCAAGCTAGGTCACAGGAAGCGTCAGCCTCTACCTAATTTCCAGTTCCCAGGGGATACGAAGCGCTTCCGGCGAAAACCCGTCCGGCAGGATATATTCCAATCCAGATCCCCAGTTCACTCTACGAGGACCTTTGATTGTCGGCACCCTCGAAGGGTCGATAACCAGGACGTGCGACGGCCGCTCGCCTGGACGCGGTAGAGCGAGCGGTGAAACGACATCCGTCGCATTGTAAAGAGTGGGCGTTACGAAGGTTTCCGCTTTACTGCCCCGCGTAAACAGGCCCAATTGGGCCTGCCGAAGGAACCTAAGCAGCGGACGCCCGCCGAGTTCCCAGTAGACGTGGAGTCCCTTCCGATCGGGGAGAGTCGCCCAGGGAGTGGCTGCGTCGGCAATGTGGGTCTTGAGTTCAATCGACCTCGCGTCGATCATCCCTTGAATGTCCGTCGCCATGCAGCGTAAGTCTAACGAAACTGGGCTCCGGTGTGGATGCCCATCACTCCACCGACACAATATTGCTCGGCCAGCCTACCGACTGCGTATCATCCACCGCCCGATACGCCAAGACCATGTACCCGACCACCCCAGCCGCACCCTCCACTTGAACCGACCGCTCGCTCGACTCGACGATTCCAGCCGCTCTCCAGCGCAAATGGGGCCCAACCTGCGTCAGCCCCAAGACGACGAACCCGCTCGCCGGCCCCTCGTGCGTCCACGCCAGGTCCACTTCGCCCCCGGCGCGCACGACTCCGGTCAGCACTGGCGGCTCCAGTTCGCTCCGGCGCAAGGGCAAGGCGCCCAGGTCCAAAACACCCGGATCAATCCGATCATCGCCCCACTGGTGGCGCACGTACTGCCGAAGCAAGTCATGCGCCCCCGCCGTTGCTGCGGGAAGCACCGAACCGGCGTCAATCAGCGGCGAGCCGGGCGCAAGCCGGAGATCTTGGCTCCCCGCATCCATAAACCCAGGGTCCGAACCTTCCATGAACGTCGCCGCCCCCGTCACCACGCCGGAAAAGCCCGCCCCTTCGAAGCTGTTGCTCCAACCGGGTTTGATCCAGTTGTTCGTCAACTCAAGCCTCCCCGCGTTGTCTAGCAACGCAAGCTCCGACCCCGGCAAAGTCGTATAGAAAATGTTGTTCCGCGCATCCACCCGCTCGTCGTTCGTCGAAATCCGCATCATCGTATTGCGGTCGGTACGCGTCGAGACCAGCGTGTTGTTGTAGAAATACATCACGCCCTTCCGGTACGCGGAAGCATCGCCGTTGTCTCCACCGTAGTGGACCATCTGACGATTCCCCGCCCCCGCCGGCTCGATCAGCACGTTCCCGTAGACGTACGTCTCGCGGTAACTCGGGTCATTCCGGATCTGCGAGCTGTCTTCGCCCTCAACCAAGTCGAGTTGGCGATTGCCTCCTTCGATCCAGTTGTAACGGATCACGGTACCCGCCGACCGATCCTTCAGCGCTCCGCCTCCCGCACCCTCCTTCACCGGCCCAAACCGGTTGTACTCGTAGACCACTCCGATACCGGCCGTGTACGTGTTGTGTTCCAGGTTCCTTCCCACGTTGCTGTTTCCGTAGAAATGATTCCCTTGGATCAAGATGTCCCGCGACGGCTCTGAGTCGGACGACGCCACAAAGAAACCGTTCCCGTTGTCGGTGAACACGCAGTTGCGGACCGTAATGTGCTCGCCCTTCTCGACGAAGATCCCCGCCGCATTCAACCGGTACTGATCCGCGCCTCCGGTGTCCGTCGTGAACGAGTTCCCGCTATTGGCGCCGCGAAACTCCAACCCGTCAATCACCAGGTACCGCGGCATCAAGTCAGCGGGAACGTTCGACCCGCCGATCTTCAGAATCCCCCGATCCTCGCTCCAATAGTTCAGCCCCGGAGCCGTCACGGCGTTCGCCCCTTCAATCACTGGCCGCTGACCTTGCGGCCCGGGAATGCCGCGCACCGTAATCGGCATGTTCTCTTGTCCCTGCCGAGTCAGAACCCACTTCTCGCGATAAGGCTGCGCACGCCAGTGGATGCGCACCTCGTCGCCAGGTTGCAGCGTCGTCCACGGGGCCGCTCCAATAGAGGACAGCGGCTGGCCCGGGCCGACCTCGTAGATCGTCGCCCCGGCACTAGCCAAGGCGAAACAAAAAGACAGGAATACTCTCAGCACGGCGGCGGCGCTCCTCGCCGCCCGATCTGGGGCGGCAAACGAAAGTCTCATTGCGAGACGTCGGGCTCAAGACGCCTCCGGGCGGTGCAATCTGCTCCCCGTTGTCGCAGAGGTCCGGCCGGAACGTCAATATTTCTCGCGGCCTATGCCCGGTTTAGTTCTCCGCCGGATACCAGGTGATCTGCGGCCACCATGACGCGCCGTCATTGGCGACGGAAGGTCCCGCCGTCGAACGCCCGCTACGCACGATCCGGGTGATCTCGCGCTTCATCCGCCGCACCACTGCCGGATGCTCCGCCGCTACGTTGCGAGTCTCCCCAAGGTCCGACTCCAAATCATAGAGTTCGTAGGGAAATTCCCCGGGCGCCAACTCCTCCGAGCGCGGCTCCACGAACCGCGGCGGCAAGCTCCCGCCCGATCCCAGGATCATGTTCAACTTCCACTTGCCGTCGCGGATCGCAAAGTACCCGGATCCCGAGTGGTGGACCAGCGGCCCCCGCAACGGCCGCGGATACCGCTCCCCCATCAGCGCCGGCAGAAGACTTGCGCTGTCCTCAGCCGCTCCCGACGGCAACGGCCTGCTCAACACGTCGGCCAACGTCGCCAGCAAGTCGACCTGTCCAACCGGTTCGTCACACCGTCGCCCGGCCTGAACCACCGCCGGCCAGCGCACCACAAACGGAACTCGGTGCCCGCCCTCGTAGAGGTCGCGCTTGCCGCCCTTCAGCGGCCCGGCGCTCGCGTGGTCATGCCGCCGTAGTCGCTCGCGGTAGGTCGTCTCCGGCCCGTTGTCGGAGGTCAGAACAACCAACGTATCCTGGGCCAACCCACGCCGGTCGAGAACCGCCAACAGCCGTCCTACGTGCGCATCCGTTTCCATCATGAAGTCGCCGTACGCGCCTGCCTCCGACAACCCCTGATACTCCAGCACCGGGATCACCGGCTTGTGCGGAGACGTGTAGGGCACGTACAGAAAGAAACGGTCCTCCGCGTCCGCCCCATCGGCAAAGCCTTCCAACCAATCCACCGCCTTCTCGGTAAACCGATCTAAGACCTCCTGATCTTCAAAGTCCGGCGCAACCTCCAAATTCCATCCCTCGCGCGTCGAAGAATAGGGCGGCGCAATCCGGTAATCGTCAATCGCAATCGCGTTCGGCTTTTTCGCCGTCCACAAGCTCGCGGGCGCCAATACGCGCCGATTCTCGATGTAGGTCAGCACGCCGAAGTTCATCGAGGCCGGAATGCCGAAGAAGTAATCGAACCCATGATCGGCAGGCCCGTCTTCAACCGGCTTCGTCCAGTCGCGCGCCCCCATCTCCCCGCCAAAGCGCATGCCCAAGTGCCACTTGCCCACCATCGCCGTCTGGTACCCGGCATTCCTCAAGAAGCTCGCCAGAGTCACCCGACCCGGCGCAATCAGCCCGGCGCCTTCCGAACCCATCACGCCCCGCTTCAGCCGCGTTCGCCAGGCGTAGCGCCCCGTCAGCAACGCGTAGCGCGAAGGCGTACAGACCGTATCGGCGGAGTGCGCGTCCGTAAACGCCATCCCTTCATCAACCAGCCGATCCATATGTGGCGTCCGGAACTTCGCATCCGGGTTCAGAGCGCTCACGTCGCCGTACCCTTGGTCGTCGGTGTAAAGGACGAGCACATGCGGTCGAGGCGCAATCTGCCCCACGGCGGCCGCGGCCAGGGACAGCGTCAAAACAAAAGACTTGGGGATCAGCATCGCAGTAGCCCTAGGGTATACCGGCCACGATCGCCGCAGCGAGACCGCAGCGAGACCAAACGGCGCCTACAAATATTTGCGGCACAATTGTCGAATCAGCACCGGCAAGATCCGTCGGCCCATCAGGAGAGAAAACTCAATGCCCCAATTCATCTACCTGCTCAGAAACTCCACGGAGCCCGCCGGACCTCCAATGACCGCCGAGGATCGGGACGCGATGATCACCGACTATCAAAGCTGGGCCAAGCACCTCGGCGATCGACTCATCCAAGGCGAGCGGCTCGCCCGCAAATCCGGACGTCGCGCCCGACGCCGCGGAAAGAAGCTTCAGATCACCGACGGCCCCTACATCGAAAGCAAGGAGATCATCGCCGGCTTCTGGATCGTCCAGGCCGACGACCTCGAGCAGGCATCCCGCTTGGCCGACGGCCTCCCTTTCGGCAAGGGCGAACTCGAGATCCGCGAAATCGAACCCTAGCCTAGGCCGCTACAGCGGAAACCAAACCGTCGCCGCCCACGCCCCAGTCACCGCCGCCAGCAACGTCAACGGCAACCCGATCCTGACGAAATCGCCAAACCGGTACCCGCCAGGACCGTAGACCATCAAGTTCGTCTGGTATGAAATCGGCGTCATGAAGCTGAGTCCTGTTCCGAACAGCAACGCAAACATAAACGGCTGCGGGTTCACGCCGAAATCCGCGGCCGCCGCCATCGTCACCGGAAACATCAACGCGGCCGCACCGTTGTTGGTCAACACCTGAGCAAACAGCGACGCCGCGGTCACAATCACAAACAGCATCGCCGGAGCACCCAGCCCCATGGCGCCGGCCCATGCGATCACGCCGTCCGCAAGCACCTGCGCCGCACCCGTCTGCTCGAGCGCCTTCCCGATGCCCAGCGCAGAGGCGATCACCACCACCACCTGGAGATTGACGCTGCTTCTAGCCGTCACCGCGGTAACGCACCCCGTCACCGTCATCAGCACCGCGGCCGTCATCCCCGCAGCCACCGGCGGAATCGAAGTAAACGCCAAGGTCACCACCAGCGCCAAAAAAATCGCCATCGCGATCCAGGCCTTGTCGTGCTGCACCGGCGTGGATCCGGCAACGTCCGACACCAAATAAAAGTCGTCGCTGTTCCGATAACCGCCCACAAAGCCGCTGTGCGTATCCAACAGCAACGTGTCTCCCGGCCGGAGCTTGATGTCGCCTACCTTCGCCTGCAACTGCTCGCCGTTACGATGCACCGCGATAATAGCGGCGTTGTAACGGGTACGGAACCTCGTCTCGCGGACCGTCGACCCGACCAGCGGCGAGCGGTGCGAGACCACTGCTTCGGCTAGCGTCCGATCGACTACGCTCGTCTGGACCTTCTCGACCTGATCCGTCGCGGGAACCAATCCTCGGATCTTCCGCAAGTCCACCACTGAATCCAACACTCCGGCAAACGCCAGGATGTCTCCGGCATCGATTCGCCTGCGCGGCCCAGGAGCGGGGATCACTTCCTCGCCGCGCTCAATGTGCGCCAAATACAGACCGGGCAGCGCACGCAGTCCTGCGTCCTCAATGGTCTTGCCCACAATCGGAGAGTCCTCACGTACTTCCATCAGCACGGTATAGCGCCGCGCATCCAGTTCGGAGGTCACCGCCGGCTTCCGCTCGGGCAGCAGCCACTTGGATGTCAACACAATGAACGCAAAACCAGCCACGAGCGCCGGTCCGCCCAACGCCGTCGGCCCCCAAAACTGCACCGCGCTGCTAATCGCCGGCAGCCCCTCACTCAATGCGTACTGCCGATACATCTCCATCACCACCAAGTTCGACGCGCTGCCGATCAACGTCAGCCGCCCGCCCAAAATAGCGGCGTAGCTCAGAGGGATATAGAGCTTGGAAGGACTGATCCGAATCTTACGGGCCCAGTCGCTCACAATCGGCAAGTACATCGCCACAATCGGCGTATTGTTCATGAAGGCGGAGAGCAGGGCCACCGGCCCCATCAGCCGCAGTTGCGCCGCCGACTCGCCCTTTGGACTCCCTAGCAGGCTCTGCGCCAACGCCGTGGTCGCGCCTGTTTCGGTCAGCCCTGCGGCCACCACGAACAACGACGCAATCATCAGCACGGCGGGGTGCCCGAATCCGATCAACGCCGCCTCTAACTCGACCGCGCCAAACAGCACCTGCGCTACCAGCGCGCCCAACATCGCCGTCTCGGGGGAGGTCCTGTTAGAGACCAGCAGCGCCATCACGACGACCACGCTGCACACGCTGAACCAAGCTTCAGGAGTCATGCCCTTCGTCGCCGAAACCGAACTCGCCCGCCCGGCAATTCAGGGCTAGTCGGCCGCCGCATAGTACGAACGGTCGTCCGCTTCAGGCTCGTCCTCGTGGGAAACCTGGTCCACCCGCGCCAACAGCGCGGCCAGACGATCGCTCTCACCGGCCGCACGCCCTTGTCGCTGCTCCTCCGCATCCCGCAGGACCAAGAGTTCATCAGCCAACTCAAGCGCCGTCAACACGGCGATCCGGTAACTGTCCGCAGCCACTCGGCTGTCGGCCAGCATGCCCATCCTGCGGTCCACCAGGTCCGCCACGCGCCGCGTCCTATCCGGATCGCCGTTCCCGCGAAGCTGGTACACCTTGCCGAAAATTTGGACTTGTACTGCTGATTCGGAACTCATCTCGACTGCGCTCTCCTTGTTCGCGGACGTGTCGTCCGCGGGCTCCTCGGCAGTCGTTCCTTCCCAGTCGCCGTCCATAGCGATTAGTCCATCGAATCGATGCGGTCCAACAGACCCTCGATCCTCCGGCGAACCGCGTCGCGGTCCCCGTCGGCTTCCGATTGCGAGCTTCGCAATTCCTCAGCCTCTCGCTCTTTCTCGGCGAGTTGTTCACGCAGCTCGGCGGCCTCTTTTTCCGCCGCGGCCTGCTTCCTTCGGCTCTGCTTGAGCTGCTCCACCATGTCCACGATCCGCTCTTCCAGCTTCTCGAGAACCGACACGTTTTCCAGATCTACGCTCATGCAGGGCTTTCCGTACGACTATCGTAGCTGAACCTAGGCGGAAACAACATCGGAATTTGTCGTTTTCCAACGATTCCACACCGCCCGCGCCCCATCCAACGCCAACCAAGCCAGAACCGGACCGTATTCCAGCGCCCGGACCCAGTCGGCGTCCTCCCAAACGCCCAACAGCACGTACTCCGGCAAAATCCGGTAGTGCAGCACCGCAAGCGCGGTCCACAACAGCAAAGCCGGCCGCGGATAGATCGCCAGCAGCGGCACAAACCACGTCAGATACCACGGGAAAACATTCGCCGCCAGGAGCAAGACCACGACGATTGAAGCCAACAACCCGGCCATGCGAGACGGGCGCGAATACCACACGACGACGAGGCCAAAGAACATCAATCGTCCGGCCAGCTCCGTGCCTCGCTCATAGTCCTGATCCGCCCACTCCCAAATCAGGCCGTACAAGCTGTCGTTGTTGCGCCACCCGCCCACAAATCCCTCCAGCACCTCGGCCACGTTCCCCAAGGCGCCCCAATACGGCAAGCTCAGCACCGCCGCCGTGGCGGCTCCCGCCGCAACGCCCCCCCAAGGCAGCCGACGCCAACCTCGCTCCCTCAGCACATAAGGAACCGCAATCGCGGGCCAGAACTTCGTCAGCGAGGCCGCCGCCAGCGCCGCCAACGCCCTCTTCCACCCCCCCTTCTCCGCAGCCCAAAGCGCCAAGACCAGCAACAGGAGCAACAAGGAGTCGTTGTGTCCCTGCACCCAAAACTCAACCATCACCAGCGGGTTCCACAGATAGATCAGCACCCGCTCCCGTGCCAGCCCCAGCGCCCCCAACAGCCCCATCAGCGCCCACCCGACCCCAAGATCGGCTAGTGAAAAAGGAGCCCGAAACCACGACGGCTGGCGTGACTCTTCCACCCCAATCGCCGAAAGAACCTGATACCACCCGTGGTAGGTCAACTCGAGAACCGGCCCGTAAACCGACCGAAAGTCCTTTCGGTTCACGTGTTCCCAAGTCGAATCCCGCAGCCCCTCCCATTCCAGATCCTCCGGCTTAGCCAGGTAGGGATTGCCTCCGGCGGCCTGCAACATTCCCTGCCAGCGGTAGCGGTTCAGGTCTTCGGACAAGCGAGGATCGGCCTGGAACAGCACCAACCGGCTGACGATCGCGACCAACCAGATCACCGCCAAGGAGAATCGCTTCCCTTCCCCGGGCCGCAGCACCAACCAAACCGACGCCGAGTACACTACAAACAGGGCGAAGTACCAGCCCACAAACTCCGGGACCGCCAAATCGAGCGAGCCTATGGAGAGAAGCCCGACGGCGCCCGCGGCCGTCAGCGCCCCCAAGATCGCCAACCCGAGACGATTCTGTAGCGGCGACATGATCGAGTTTGCAACGCAACCCCAGTGGCAATTACCGGCGACTTTTTCTGAAGCCGTCGCTCGCCTCGCCGCGTTCGCTCAACAGCTTAGCCCGTGGGAGGCCGCCGTCGTCGCAGCCTACCTAACCGTCATGGCCGTTCTGTCTCTCTACGGCCTGCACCGTGCCTATCTGGTCGTGCTCTACTTCCGCCATGCGCAGCAAGCCGCGCAAGAGGTCGCGCCGCCTGCCGATCTCCCCGCCGTCCTCGTCCAACTACCGCTCTACAACGAGCCCTATGTTGTGGAAGAACTGCTGGCCGCCGTCTCCCGTCTCGACTACCCCCGCGACCGCTTCCACATCCAGGTCCTCGACGACTCTACCGACGACACCACCGCCCTCGCGCGCCGCGCCGTCGCTCACCTGCGCGAAGCCGGCATCTCCGCCGACCTCCTCCACCGCGACAACCGCCTCGGCTACAAAGCAGGCGCCCTAGCCGCCGGACTGGCTCAATCCGACGCCCCCGTCGTCGCCCTCTTCGACGCCGACTTTCTCCCGGAGTGCGACTTCCTCCTGCGCACTGTCGGCGTCTTCTCGGACCCGCAAGTCGGCGCCGTTCAAGCCCGCTGGAGCTTCCGCAACCGCGACGCTTCGCTGCTGACCCGCGTCCAAGGCATGCTGCTCGACGCACACTTCGTCTTCGAGCAAGGTGGCCGGTCTCGCGCCAGCCGCTTCTTCAACTTCAACGGAACCGCGGGCGTGCTGCGCCGCAACATGATCGACGACGCCGGCGGATGGCAGCATGACACGCTCACCGAAGACACGGACCTCAGCTACCGCGCTCAACTCCAAGGCTGGCGCTACGTCTATCTCCAGCACGTCGCCGTCCCCTCCGAGCTGCCCGACGACGTGCCGTCCTTCCACGTCCAACAAGCGCGGTGGGCCAAGGGCCTCGTTCAGACGGGCCTCAAGCTCCTGCCGACGATCTTCCGGGCCCCGGTTTCCTTCGCCGTCAAGTCCGAAGCCTTCTTCCACCTCACCGCCAACATCAGCTACCCGTTGATGACCCTGCTGGCGGCCCTTCTCATTCCAGCCACAATCATCCGGTTCAACAGCCCCGAGCCGTGGCTGATCCTTCTAGACGCACCCGTCTTCCTGGCCACATTCGGCTCCATGGCGAGCTTCTACTTGCTCTCGCACCGCCAGCTCACCGGCCGCGTGACCTGGCGAGACGCCCTCCTGTTCCCCGCCACGCTGTCCGCCGGCATCGGCCTCACCATCAGCAATACCCAAGCCGTCCTGGAGGCGTTGCTGGGAGTCCAAACTCCCTTTCAGCGCACCGCCAAGAGGATCTACCACGTCGAACCCAACCAGCTCCCCTGGGCCAACCTAGCCGCCGGACTCTACTTCCTGGCGGGCTTCCTCTACACCGCTTCCATCGGCAATTGGCCGCTGCTGCCGTTCCTGGCCCTGTTCGTCGTCGGGTTCCTCTGGGCCGCCCTGCCCAGCCGCGCGACCGGCCCCGGCGACGCCTACCTCACCCCCCAACCCTACGCCCGCCTCCCACCCTCCGAGCCGCGCCTCTAGCGCCTCGGACAGGCAGCGCCTGTCCCACAGGCCGATTTGCAATGCAAGAGCCCGCCCCTTCCTCTTCTCCTCGGGGTTCGTATCCACGCCCATGAGCCCAGGAACGCTCCATCCACTCCGAGCACCTAGAACCTAGAACCTTCTTCACACTTCCGCCAAAACATCCGATAAGGCTCAGCGTGAGCGCAATTCCCTTCCCCGTCGTTGAAGGCGGCGTCCAGCCTCTCTCCTCCCCCCAGCGCGATGCCCTGCAAGAGATCAGCTCCGTCCTGCGCTCGCTCCCCGATGATCAAGCTCAGACATTGGCGCGCATCGTCCAGGAGATGAACAGCGACCACTATCTAGAGCGCGCCCGCGACTACGAAATACCTGTCGTAAAGATCCTTGCCGAAGTCATCAACGGCTGGGACGCCCCCGGGGTCTACGAATTCGCCCGCGCCTGGACCAGCACCCTTGTCGCCCGCGACGACGACTTTGAATGGGACCACTCCGACGCCCGCGCCCGCGAGGCGCACCGCCAGCGCATCCGGCTTGAAATGGCTCGCCGCGGCCTTTAGCTTCTCAGTGGAAACTTCACCGGCCGCCCCGTCTCCTGCGACCGGTAGATCGCCTGCGCCATCTCCACCACAATCCGTCCGTCACGCCCCGTTACCAGCGGCTCGCGCCCGGCTATTGCGGCCTGCAAGAACTCCCGTATCTGCTCCGCGTGATAGTACTTCGTCACGCTGCGCTCCTTCGCCAGC
>Ga0209578_10001250_pt1 | contig 24387 bp, 21 predicted proteins | sample tdAd472_FD_187127 | JGI IMG/M metagenome (GOLD analysis project Ga0209578, IMG submission 187127) | Marine sediment microbial communities from the Atlantic coast under amendment with organic carbon and nitrate - tdAd47.2 (SPAdes)... | ecosystem: Environmental > Aquatic > Marine > Coastal >...
AAGCACAGGGAAAAAAGTCACCACAACTAAAAAACCCGTTGCAGCCCGGACCACTAGCCCCCTCAACGCGGGACCGATTAAATGGCGATGGCCCACGGCAGGCAAAGTCGTTACTGCATACTCACCAAAACTTGGCCACAACCGGGGACTAAATATAGCGGGCAAGGTCAACCAGCCGGTCACCGCCGCCGCCTCGGGCGTTATTGTCTACGCTGGAGAAGGCATCAAGGCCTATGGAAAAATGATCATCGTTAAACATTCCGAGCGCTATTTAAGCGCTTATGCCAACAACGATAAAATGCTCGTCCGGGAGGGCCAAACGGTTAAAGCCGGTGAAACCATTGCCCGGATGGGTCGTCGCGGCGACGGTGAAATTCTGCTCCACTTTGAAATCCGACGCGACGGCAAACCGGTCAACCCCATGTCCTATTTACCGAAACGCAGTTAGCGGTGTTATCGGCGCACCCGGCGTTATCGGTCGCCAAATAAAATCATCGCCGCAACCCGCCGCTCCTCGAACATCAACAGGTTGTAAGTTCGGCAGGCTGCCGGCGTATTCATCACTTCCAGACCGATTCCCCGTTGGCTCAGCCAGGCAATTAATGGCGGTGGCGGGAATTGGCCTCCGGCCATAGTGCCTAGCAGCAGCACTTCAGTCTGCCGTTCCAGCAGCGGTAGAAAATGTTCTTCCTCCAGTGCCGAAACGGAGGTGGGCAGTTCTCCATCAAGCACTCCGTCAGGGAAAACCACAAAACTGCTCACCAGCTCCCGGGAAATTAATTGCGGTTCACCCTGACCATCCACCTCACCCCACTCTACCGTGACCTGGGCCTCATCATAGCCACGCACTCGATGGAGTCCTGCAGCGTTTTCCTGGGTAAATTTCATGTAAAATTACTTCTCATTTTCTGGGTGAGGAAAACCTGTATTCGCCGGGCTGAACAGCGCTCTGGAGAACCTGGTTTTATGCTTCATTATAAGCGGCCCAACCCTTGCTAAACACCCGCGACATTTCTGAATTCCCTACCTTCAGATCTGCTGGCGCTCTGCCATCGAAATCCTTCTGCCGACATGATCGAAAATTTCCCACGCATCGACCGCCTACCACCCTACGTTTTCAACATCGTCAACACCCTGAAGGCGCAAGCGCGTCAGGCGGGTGAAGATATTATCGATTTTGGAATGGGGAACCCTGACCAGGCGACACCGGCCCATATCGTCGACAAGCTAGTCGCTTCAGCCCAGCGCCCGGACACCCACCGCTACTCCATGTCTCGCGGCATTCCACGGCTGCGTCGAGCCATCTGTAACTGGTATCGGGATCGCTACAGCGTCGATCTGGACATGGAATCCGAAGCCATCGTCACCATCGGCTCTAAAGAGGGTATCGCTCACCTGGCACTGGCAACGGTCGGCCCCGGGGACTCCGTACTGGTACCTAACCCTACCTATCCGATTCATCCCTACGGTTTTGTCATTGCAGGGGCCGATATTCGTCACGTGCCTATGGTCCCGGGCGGCGATTTTTTTGCTGAAGTAGAAGAGGCAATTCGCAACGCCTGGCCAAAACCCAAAATGATGGTGCTCAATTTCCCCAGCAACCCGACCACTGAATGCGTAGACCTCGAGTTTTTTGAAAAAGTCGTCGCACTGGCCAAAGAACATGAAATTTGGGTAATTCACGACCTGGCCTATGCCGACATCGTCTTCGACGGTTACCAGGCGCCTTCCATCTTGCAGGTTCCCGGCGCCAAAGAAGTCGCCGTAGAATGTTTTTCTCTGTCGAAGAGCTACAACATGCCTGGCTGGCGGGTCGGCTTTATGTGCGGCAATCCAATACTCATCGAAGCTCTGGCTCGAATCAAATCCTACCTGGATTACGGAACCTTCACGCCGATTCAGGTCGCCGCCATCGCAGCCCTCGAGGGTCCACAGGAGTGTGTACAGGAAATCGCCGCCTCCTACCTGTCCCGCCGCGACGTGCTTTGCGATGGCCTTCGCGATGTCGGATGGCAGGTCACCCCTCCCAAGGCCACCATGTTTGTCTGGGCCCAGATTCCGGAGCCTTTCCGCCACCTGGGTTCTCTGGAGTTTTCCAAGCTACTATTGAAGGAATCAAAAGTAGCTGCTTCACCGGGCATTGGCTTCGGTGAATACGGCGATGACTACGTCCGTTTCGCGCTGATCGAGAACGAACACCGCACTCGCCAGGCTATCCGTGGTATCCGCAAATTATTACGAAACCCCGAACGTTTCATCCCTCAGGAGGGAGCATCTTGAAGCCGGTAAACATTGGCCTGCTGGGCCTCGGCACCGTTGGTTCTGCAACGGTTGATCTACTGCTGGCAAACGCCGGCGATATCAGCGACCGCATCGGCCGGCCAGTGCGGGTCACCCATGCCGCCGTTCGCGATCCTTCCAAGCCCCGAAATTGTGATCTGACTGGCGTAGAAATGGTCAGCGATCCCAGCGAGCTTGTTAGCCACCCGGATATCGACATAGTCGTGGAACTGATGGGCGGGACTGACCTGGCTCTGCAACTCTGTACCCAGGCAGTTAATGCTGGCAAGCACCTGGTCACCGCCAACAAAGCGCTAATTGCAGAACACGGAAATGAGTTATTTGCTGCCGCCCAGGCCAGCGGCGTCGTTGTCGCCTACGAGGCCGCCGTAGCCGGCGGTATTCCCATCATCAAAGCGATCCGCGAAGGACTCGCTGGCAACCGCATCAACAGCGTGGCCGGCATTATCAATGGGACCGGCAATTTTATTCTCAGCGAAATGCGCGACAAAGGCCGGCCCTTTGATGACGTGCTCCGCGAAGCGCAGGAGCTCGGTTACGCGGAAGCCGATCCGACTTTCGACGTAGAGGGCATCGACGCGGCCCACAAGCTTACTATTCTCGCCTCTATCGCCTTCGGCATACCATTGAATTTCCCAGCGGTGTTTACCGAAGGAATCGGCAACCTCACGGCCGAAGATGTGAGCAACGCTGAAAAGCTCGGTTATCGCATCAAACATCTGGGTATTGCCGAGCAAACCCCTCAGGGCGTGTCTTTACGAGTTCATCCCACCCTGATTCCCCAGAGCCAGCTCATCGCCAATGTTCACGGTGTTATGAATGCAGTCCAGGTCCAGTCAGATGCCGTGGGCGAAAGCCTTTATTACGGGGCCGGGGCCGGCGGCGGCCCCACCGGATCAGCGGTAGTCGCCGATATCCTCGACATTGCTCGGGCGCTCGCCAGCGCTGCGGACCAACGGATGCCCTCTCTAGGATTCCTGCCGGAACGGTTGAAAAATCTGCCGTTGCTGGCGATCGAAGCCATCGAATCGGCCTATTACCTGCGAATGCAGGCCGCTGATCAGCCGGGAGTAATGGCGGAAGTCACCGGCATTCTGGGCGGACTGGGTATCAGTATCGAAGCCATCGAACAGACCGAGCCTGCGCAGCACGACACCCAGGCCACGATTATCATGCTCACCCACCGGGTGATCGAAAAACAGATGGTTGAAGCGCTCCAGCAGATTGAAGCACTGGAAACCATCGAAGGAGCGGTCACCATGATCCGCGTCGAACATTTCAACACCAGGCAATCTTCATGAACAATCGATATCTTGGTCTAATCGACCGCTATCAGGAATTGTTGCCAATTCGGGCAGAGGCCAGAGCCATCAGCCTCGGCGAAGGCAACACGCCGCTAATTCAACTGCAGAACATTCCCGCAGAGCTACCCGGCAACCTTGATATTTATGTGAAATTCGAAGGCCTCAACCCCACGGGTTCTTTTAAAGACCGGGGAATGACAGTCGCCGTCACCCAGGCCGTTGACGAAGGCAGCAAAGCGATCATCTGCGCCTCTACCGGCAACACCTCTGCCGCGGCTGCGGCCTATGCAGCCCGCGCCGGTATCCGTGCCTTTGTACTCATTCCAGAAGGAAAAATCGCGCTTGGCAAACTGGCCCAGGCGATGATGCACGGGGCCCACGTTTTGCAGATTCGCGGCAACTTTGATGACGGGATGCGCCTGGTCAAGGAACTCGGTAGCAGTCTACCGCTTACCATTGTTAACTCCATTAACCCTTACAGGCTGCAGGGCCAGAAAACCGCGGCCTTTGAGATTGTTGATGCCCTCGGCCGCGCACCCGATTACCACTGTCTGCCAGTCGGTAACGCAGGCAACATCAGCGCTTACTGGATGGGCTATCGCGAATATTTTGACCGCGGAACAGCCACCGACAAACCCGTCATGTGTGGTTATCAGGCCAGTGGCGCCGCTCCCTTTCTGCGAGGCGCGCCGGTTGAAAACCCGGAAACCGTCGCCACCGCTATTCGTATCGGCAATCCTCAATCCTGGGATCTGGCGGTAGAAGCACAGCAACAATCGGGCGGCTGGTTTAACGAATGCAGCGATGACGAGATTCTTGCCGCACAGAAATTACTCGCCGATCGTGAAGGCGTCTTCTGCGAACCTGCGTCCGCAGCATCTCTCGCCGGCGTGATCAAAAATGCGGCGGAAGGTAAATTTGCCCAGGGTAGTACCCTGGTCTGTACCCTCACCGGCAATGGGTTAAAAGATCCGGATACCGCCATCGGTCAGTGCAGCACCCCGGATGTCGTCGATGCCAGCGAACAGGCCATCGGCAACGCACTGAGCAAGGCCATGGGAATCTAGGAGCCCGTTCGGGGGAGCTATCAAACCGAATGACTTACACGTTCACCTGATAATTCAGCGCTAGTTCATCCGCCGGTACACCCCGAATACCCCAGTGGCTCACCGGCGTTTCAAACAGGGTAATTTCCACGTCCTGTGGCCGGATGCCACAATGCTTCTCGATATTGGCAAACAGTCGACTGAGCAGTAATTTTTTAGCCGCTGCTGACCGACCCTCGAAGATGGAAATTTCAATAATCGTGTAAGCATCGCTGCGATCCGCCGGAAAGATGAAGTCCGCGCCGTCCAACGACAAAAAGCGCTGAAATTTCTTTTCCTCTGGCAGACCAAAAGCCACCATCAGCGCATCGTGAATCGCCGCCGAAAGACCTTCCCGATATTCAGACAGGTGCGACCTTAATCCGTATATTTTGACCTGCGCCATGGTTACGGTTGGCTAGACCGACTCTCCCACCAGGTATAACCAGGTATCAACGACGGTATCCGGATTAAGGGAGATGCTGCTGATGTTCTGTTCTAACAACCAGGCCGCCAGATCGGGGAAATCAGACGGCCCCTGACCGCAGATACCAACGTATTTTCCGGCCCGGTTACACGCATCGATGGCCATCTTCATTAAGATTTTTACCGCCTCATTACGCTCATCAAAACTGCCAGCGACCAGACCAGAATCACGGTCAAGGCCCAGCGTAAGCTGTGTTAAATCATTAGAGCCAATGGAGAAACCATCGAAATATTCCAGAAACTGGTCAGCCAGTAAGGCATTACTGGGCAGTTCACACATCATAATCAGCCGCAGACCGTTTTTGCCGCGCTCCAGCCCCTGCTCTTTCAGCAGCTCCACGACCTGAGCCGCCTCGTCAAGCGTACGCACAAACGGGATCATTATTTCAATATTGGTCATCCCCATGTCGTCGCGGACTTTTTTCAGCGCTTCACATTCCAGGGCGAAACAGTCGCGAAATTCCTCAGCGATATAACGGGAAGCACCGCGGAACCCCAGCATCGGGTTCTCTTCATGGGGTTCATAGGCCTCGCCGCCGAGCAGGTTGGCATATTCGTTACTTTTGAAATCAGACATCCGCACAATGACGTTGTGGGGATGAAAAGCGGCTCCCAGCGTGGCAATCCCTTCGGCGAGTTTCTCGACGAAAAAACTCGTCGGACTGGCGTAACCAGCAGTAATTTCGTCGATTGCTCGCTGCAGATCGGGTGATTCATTAGCGTAGTTAATCAGGGCTTTGGGGTGCACCCCAATCACCCGGTTAATCAAAAACTCCTGCCGCGCCAGCCCCACCCCGGCATTGGGCAGACTCGCGTAATCAAACGCCCGTTCCGGATTACCCACGTTCATCATGATCTTGGTGGGCGGTGCTGGCATTTTATCCAGCGCGACTTCGGTCACTTCGTTGTTCAATTCACCGGCATAGATGTGACCGGTATCGCCCTCGGCACAGGAAACCGTCACCTGCTGACCGGTAGCAAGGATTTCGGTCGCATCACCGCAGCCGACCACCGCTGGGACACCCAGCTCGCGGGCGATAATCGCGGCGTGACAGGTGCGCCCACCGCGATTGGTGACGATAGCCGATGCCCTTTTCATTACCGGTTCCCAGTCAGGGTCGGTCATGTCGGTAACCAGTATTTCGCCGGTTTGCAGACTATCCATTTCGCTAGCATCGGCAATGATTCGGACTTTACCAACACCAATTGACTGGCCCACGCTGCGACCACTTACCACCAGCTCGCCCTGCTCCTTTAGCTGATAACGGCGCAATACCTGGCTATCGCTGCGGGTTTTCACCGTCTCCGGGCGGGCCTGAAGAATATAGAGATTACCGTCCTCACCATCTTTACCCCACTCGATATCCATGGGGCGGCCGTAATGTTCTTCGATCAACATTGCCTGGCGGGCCAGTGACTCAACGTCATCGTCGTTTAAACAAAACTCCAGCTGCTGAGCCCGCTCGACATCGACGGTCTCAACCGACTTACCCGCACTGGCGCTGGCACCATAAACCATTTTTATCGCTTTACTACCGCGAGTACGCCGTAAAATCGCTGGCCGACCCGCCGCGAGGGTCTGTTTATGAACGTAAAATTCATCGGGATTAACACTGCCCTGCACCACCGTCTCGCCCAGTCCATAGGCAGCCGTAATAAAAATAGCGTCGCGAAAACCGGACTCGGTATCGAGGGTAAACATGACTCCAGCCATGCCAATATCGCTGCGCACCATGCGCTGAATGCCTGCTGACAGGGCGACCTCGGCATGGTCAAAACCCTGATGGACCCGATAGGAGATGGCTCGGTCGTTAAACAGGGAAGCAAAAACCTCTTTAATGGCGACCAGCACATTATCGATACCGACAATGTTTAAAAACGTCTCCTGCTGGCCAGCAAAGCTGGCGTCGGGCAGATCTTCAGCAGTGGCGGATGACCGCACAGCCACGGCAGCTGGCCCCTGTTCAGAGAGTTCCGCATAAGCGTCACGAACACTCTGTTCCAGTTCTGCCGGAAACGGTAGCTCAATGACCCAGCGGCGAATATCGGCACCCACTGCAACCAGTGCGGGCACATCCTCAACATCCAGCTTGGCAAGCGCCTCATTAATGCGTTGATCAAGACCGTCATGGGCAAGGAAAGTCCGAAACGCATCAGCCGTCGTGGCAAAGCCGTTAGGAACCGTTACCCCGGCCCCCGCCAGGTTACTGATCATTTCCCCCAGAGAGGCATTTTTTCCGCCAACCTTATCAACATCGCCCATGCCAAGAGTGTTGAACCAACGAACGTAATCGACCATCAATTTTCCTGTCTGGATGAAGGTGCGCACCTGGCGCGCACCCATGCTGAATTTTTCTGGCCTGAAGGGCCAATCTGACCCGACTTTAGCTTTAGGCAGAAAAGTCGTTTGGGGAGTAAAAAACGGGTGAGTATTTTGCCTAATTTTTTTACCGATCGCCACCCGGTTAATGCCTCATCAGGCACCCTGCAGCACTGACGACGGGCAACCACTAAGGCATACTTGGACGCTGCCTTAAAATCGGGTTTACGCCGCCTCAAGCGGCATTAAAAAATCTAATCAATCTGCTCAATCAGGGGGAACAGCATGTCCAGGTCTTACGAAGAAGCGTATCGGTCGTCTATCGAACAACCTGAAAGCTTCTGGCAGGAACAGGCGCAACGCATCGACTGGCACACACCGCCGACTGAAATGGTCGACAGCAGTAACCCGCCGTTTATCCGCTGGTACCAGGGTGGTCAGACCAACCTCTGCTACAACGCCATCGATCGTCACCTGGAAAGCCGTGGCGACCAGCTAGCCATGGTCTGGGAGTCCACTGAAGTCAATCAGACCCGCTCCTATAGCTATTCCGAGCTCTATGATGAAGTCAATACCGTGGCGGCGATGCTCAAATCACTCGGTATTGAATCCGGGGATCGCGTGCTGATTTACATGCCGATGATTGCCGAAGCCACCTTTGCCATGCTTGCCTGTGCACGGATCGGCGCCACCCACAGCGTGGTTTTTGGCGGGTTTGCCTCCGGCAGTCTGGCCAAACGCATTGACGACGCGCAGCCCAAACTGATTATCACCGCGGATGCGGGTCTACGCGGCGGCAAGACCATCTGCTACAAGCCGTTATTGGACGAAGCCCTGAATCTGGCCAGCCATGACCCTGGGCAGGTACTGCTGGTCAACCGGGGTCTCGACCCCGAGCTGACCTGGGTGGAAAACCGAGACCTGGATTTTGCCAGCCTCGCAGAACGTTACGCGAATATCGAGATTACACCCACCTGGCTCGACTCGAACCACCCGAGTTACATCCTCTATACCTCCGGCACGACCGGTATGCCCAAGGGGGTGCAGCGAGACACCGGTGGCTATGCAGTATCGCTGGCGGCATCCATGGAGTATGTCTACGGCTGCAATCCCGGTGAGGCCATGCTCACCACGTCGGATATTGGCTGGGTAGTCGGTCACTCCTACATCGTCTACGGACCCCTGATCCATGGCATGACCACCATTGTGTACGAAGGTCTGCCGATTCAACCCGATCCAGGTATCTGGTGGCACCTGGTGGAAAAATACAAGGTGGGGGTGATGTTCTCATCCCCCACTGCAATCCGGGTGCTGAAAAAACAGGACCCAAAGTACTTCTCGGCCCACGATACCAGTAGCCTGCGCACACTATTCCTGGCCGGGGAACCGCTGGACGAAACCACTCACGCCTGGACTACAGACATTCTAAAAACCCGAGTCGTTGACCACTACTGGCAGACCGAATCGGGCTGGCCAATGTTAGCTAACTGCGCGGGACTGGAACCACAGCCCACCATCAAACCGGGCTCTCCCACCTGGCCGGTTTATGGTTACGATCTGGAAATTGTTGACGACACTCTGCAATCTCAGGCCGCCGACGTTAAAGGCCGGCTAGTCGTCAAGCTGCCGACTCCCCCCGGGTTTCTTTCCACTGTGTGGGGAGACGATGAGCGTTTCGTTAAGCAGTATTTTCTGCAGCGGGGCAACGACTGGCTATACACGACCGGCGATTACGCAGTTCGCGATAGTGATGGTTATTATTTCATTCTCGGGCGCGACGACGACGTGATCAACGTGGCCGGACATCGCCTGGGCAGTCGAGAAATCGAGGAAACACTGAGTGCTGCCACTGATGTACTGGAAACGGCAGTAATCGGTGTCAAGGATGAACTTAAAGGACAGGCCGTCACGGCCTTTGTGGTGATGCAGTCTGGAATTCCGGACGGAGATAACGCGAGGCAGGCGGAATTCAAGCGGCTTCAAAGCCACGTCGACCAGGCGCTCGGGGCCATCGCCAGACCTTCGACTGTGCACTTTGTGGCAGCTTTACCGAAGACCCGATCCGGCAAAGTGATGCGGCGGACCTTGCTCGCGCTCTGCGAGGGCGACCCCGTCGGCGACATCTCTACCATCGAAGATCGCCAGCCGTTGGACGCTATCGAGGCACTACTGAAAAGCGCCTGACAGGAGATCGACGTCCTTCGAAGATCCGGCCCTATGGGGCCGGGTTTTCAGGGCTATCCGATCACTGAATGGTGAATAATTTATCGAAGTTAGATACCTGCAGAATCTCCAGAATATCCTTGTTGCAATTAACAATGACCTGCCGGTCACCGTTACAGCCGAGTCGATCCCGCAAGATCAATAACATGCCCAGCGCGGAACTATCCATGTACTCCGTTCCAGCCATGTCGATAATAAACTTGCTGGGATCACCTTCGCGCAGGACCCCTTCGTAGGCATCTCGAAACTCACCATGCAAATTGAAGTCAAAACGGCCGTCTATTTTTAACACCACACCCGATTGAGTCTGTTCCACATTTACCGTCGCCATGAAGGCCTCCTTAAACACCACGAAATAATCATCGGATCTGTGGCAGGAAACCTTGACGACTGCACACCAAGCTTCCACCACAGGATAATTAGCGGCGAAAGTCAGCAATACTTTAGGCTGTTTTTATAATCTCAGGCAGAAACTGTCATAGCGCCTGGGGAAACAGCCAGAAAAACTCAGAATATTCAACATTGAGTGGCAATACGGCTGCCATCAGGCGCGATTGGGAAGTTATGTCACGGAAAGGATGGATATCCTTGGGTAGCTGATGAGGCTCATCCCGAGAAAAATAAAACACAGAAATCCATTCCCCTGCTTAGTTAGTTGGTTTGATCCGAATTAGCGCTCCATCTTTCGGGAAAACAACCGATCAGGCATAACGGTCCACCAGACCAGATTGATAACTCCTTGTCCGGGTTGACGCGGGCCCCTCATCAGCCAGCTGCGAATCATCCAGGTTTTCATCGGCCCCACCCGATTGCCCTGGCCCTTCGCCCGCTGATCCCCACGGGGACTGATCAGAAACCAGATTCTGTTCCAGTGAAAATCCTTGCTGCTCAAGCATTTCCCGCAGTCGCGGAGTGGCAGACTCGAGCATTTCCCGAACTGCTGCGTGGGGCGAAATCATGGTCACGCTGGCTTTCTCATCCTGCAGTTGAAGCTGCAGATCAATGGGGCCTAGCTGTGCGGGGGTAATGGTTATCTGCGCTTGCTGTAATCCCTGCTGAATGGCAACCACTGCGCGCTGGGCTACTGCGCCGCTCCAGCGTGAATCCCCCAGGGGAATTTCAATGGCGGGTAGCGCCGGTTTAGCTGACGGAGCAGCGGAAGCTGTTTCAATCAGGGGGGACCCGCTAACCGCCGCACCCATATTTGTACTAGGAGTGTGGGTCGCAAGACTCAAACCACTGTTTGCGGATTTGCTGGTGGGGATCTGCTCCAGAAGCCCCAGACCTGCCGATTCCCGCTGATTCAGCGTTGACCGGGCAGACTCTGCGTTTTCGGAGATGGCCACCGCTACCTGTTCCACCGGACGTGGCGTAGCAATGGTCGAAACGTCTTTGACCTGAACAGGCGGCTCGCCGCCACGAAACTGACCACCTACCCGATCGGGACGAGATAACGATAACGGATCACCCGACTTTACCGAACCCCGGGCGTTAGCCAGGCGCTCTGCGCCCGCAGGTGTGGCCGGGTGCGCAGCACTCAAAGGCGGCTGAACGGCAAGGTTCGTCGCCATCAGCGGCAACTCTTTGCCGGTTTCAGTTGCCGTATGAGTCGCTTCAGCGGCCTCCAGCGTTTCGGAATCTTCGGTACGCCCGCCGTCATCGGGCGACTTCTCGGTCTTCGCCTCCGTCGACCGTTCGGCCGCATCTCGACCGCTGCCTTCCTGTTTCAGGGTCTCCGCAAAGCGGCTGTTTTCACCGCTTTCTTCGGTTGTTGCGGTACTCCCAGCCGCACGACCAGCGGACTGGTTTTGCGATAATTCATCGATCTGAAGGCTAGTAACGGGTCCCTGCATCATGGGATTTTTACCTCGGCTCTGGGGGTAGGCTATGAATTCTCCACCGGAATAAAGCGAATTTCATGCCAGTTTTCCTGGCACGGAACCGGGTCGAAAGCCCCGGCAGCTATTCAATCCCTAGTGCGACCGATTGCGATGAGCATCTTCCTGTTGATCCTGCTCAATCACCTCAGCCAGCCGCTGCCCCTGGCGGGCATATTGATGACTCAATCCAGATAGCGCTTCTACCTGAGAGCGGGCAACCTGCCACGCCTCGTGGGCTACTCGCCAATCATTTTCAGCCCATTGAAGTGCCGTTTTCTGCTTCACTAGCGCATCATCCAGTTCGGCCAGCATCGCCCGGTAAGCGTCGAGCTGAGTCACCGAAGTACCCCCTTTCAGCGCGCGCTCCATCTGCGCGAGATACTCCTCACGGTAACGCTTTAACTGGTTTAATAGTTGAGAATGATGCTCTCGCTGTTCGTTACACTGCTGAAGCTGCTTGCCAGCCTGCTGCTCGCGACGCTGCTTAAGCTTGATCACTGGCTGTAATTTGCCCCGTCGAGCCATGATTGATTCCAGGTTCACTCTTTAAATACTCCTCTTTATCGGCCGGGTTCGGATGAAATTGAGCCGACTTGATCACCATCGATGGGATCCTGCGCATGCGGTTGATCGCCCAGGTTGATGGATTCCGCCAACTGCTGGAGTGCAAGTTCAAAACCCACCCCCGAATCCATTTCCTGTTGCAGAAATTCCATCATCTGCGGATAAAGAGCGACTGCCTGATCCAGTTGCGGATCCTGACCACTGGTATAGGCGCCGACCCGAATCAGGTCCGCGCTGCGACGATAAAGCGAAAACAGTCGTTTGAATGCCAAGGCCAGTTTCTGATGCGATGAATCGGTCACGCGGGTCATTACCCGACTGATGGAAGCTTCTACATCGATAGCCGGATAATGGCCTGCCTCGGCAAATTCCCGGGACAACACAATATGGCCATCGAGCACCGAGCGAGCGGCCTCGGCCACCGGATCGGTGGTCTCTTCACCCTCGGTAAGCACGGTATAGATCGCAGTGATACTTCCGGCTCCGCGATCGCCGTTACCGGCACGCTCCACCAGTTGCCCTAAACGAGCAAAGGTGGATGGCGGATACCCCTTGCTCGCAGGAGGCTCGCCAATGGCCAGTGCAATTTCTCGTTGCGCCTGACAATACCGGGTCAGCGAATCCATCAGCAACAATACTCGCTGACCGGCATCACGAAAATATTCGGCAATCGCCGTCGCTCGCTCTGCGGCCCGTAACCGACCGACCGGCGAAACGTCGGCGGGGGCGGCTACAACAATGGCGTTTTCCATTCCCTGCTGGTCTTTTAACGACGCAACGAATTCCTGAACTTCTCGACCCCGTTCTCCAATCAGACCGATCACCACGACATCCGCACGAGCAAACCGAGTCATCATTGCCAGCAAGACACTTTTGCCCGCACCGGCCGATGCAAACAGCCCCAGCCGCTGACCACCGCCCACGGTCAGCAGGCTGTTAATGGCACGCACGCCCACGTCCAGCACCTCCACCACCGGCTGGCGCTGCAACGGATTGATCGTGCGCCCACCTATCGGTACTTTGTTCTGCGTTCGAATCGGGCCACCACCGTCCAGGGGAAGTCCCTGAAAATCGACTACTCGACCCAGTAAAGCATCTCCGACCGACACTTTTTCGCCGCCAGCAACCGGTATTACCCGAGCACCGGGTTGTAATCCGAGCGGTTCGCCCAGAGGCATGAGCAACAACTTGTCATCTTCAAACCCCACCACTTCGGCGTCAATCAGCTGACCGTTGCGCCCCTCCACCCGGCAGCGGGCGCCAATGGCGGCCATGCAGCCTCGGGCCTCGAGGGTAAACCCCACCATCCTGGTGAGCCGGCCCTCCACCTGACTGCCATCACTGGTAATCGCTCGCGCCTGCATCCGCAGTAGTTGCTCGTGGATAAACCCCCCACCTGGGTGCCAGGGACGAGATTCCCTAGGTGCGACAGAACTGGCCATAGCGAATCCTCACCCCGGCAGCGGGGCATCCTCATCAAGTAAGGTGCCCAGGAGGTTTTTCAGGCGTGCATCCAGCCCCAGATCAACTCGGGATGGATGAGCCTCCACCCGGCATTCGCCAGGCAGAATCGACGAATCGGCGACCAGTATCCAGGTCGCAATGTCATGTCCATTAGCGGCACCGGCAATGTCAGTCGTGCCAGCCCCCGCTGGCGAATCGGCCTGGGCACGGGCGACTAACTCCATATCCTGGGGATTCAATAACACCCGCGGGCGCTCATTGTTCATCGGTAATTGCTCGATGGCCGCACTGATCACGGGGATGAATCGGGCGGGGTCCAAGTCCAGCTCGCGCTTTAACAATTGTCCGGCCAGGCGTACCGCCAGGGATGCCAGGCTTTCAAGCACCTGATTATCGAGGTCAACCAGCGGCTGATGCAGATAACCCATGATCTGTCTGAGTCGCTGGATTTCCTGCTCGGCCTGTTCAAGGCCCAGTTGCTCACCCCGCGCACGGCCCTGTTCAAGCCCCTCTGCGTAGGCCTGCCGTTTGATCTGCTCGTTACCGACGGGTGCACTTCTGCCGCTGCGGGAGGCACCATCAAGCGAAGGCATGGCCAGTTTAATCGCACTATCGCCCACTTTATCCACCTGCTCTGCCCTGACGGCCGCGTCGGCCATCAAACAAACTCATCACCACCCCCACTGTGCGCTATTTCGCCGCTATCCATTAACCTTCTGGCAACGCCGAGAATCTCTTTCTGGGCAGCTTCGACCTCCACCAGTCGTACCGGGCCTTTGGCCTCAAGATCCTCACGCAACATGGCCGCTGCTCGTTGAGACATGTTCGAAAATATTTTTTCCTTCAGCTCTTCCGACGCCCCTTTCAACGCCAGCATTAACGGCTCTGAGGAAACCTCGCGCATCAACACCTGAAAACCTTTTGCATCCAGATCATTCAGGTTTTCAAACACAAACATCAGCTCTTCGATTTCCTCACCAATAGCGGCGTCCGCTGCCTTAATTCGCTCGAGTAACTCGGAACTAATCGAACCGTCCAGGTTATTAACAATCTGGGCCACGGCCTTAATCCCACCGGCGGTGGAGTTGTTACCACCGGAATTGGCCAGTGTCGTCTCCATTACCGCGCTAAGCTCGTGTAACGCTCTTTCCTGGACGCCATCCAGCACCGACATCCGCATGAGCACATCACTGGCGACTTCCTGGTTTAACTGAGCCAGCACATCCGCCGCCTGATCGTTTTCCAGATAGGTCAGCACGATGGCAATAATCTGCGGATGCTCCAGCGCCAGCACCTCGGCAATCGCAGCGGGGTCCATCCAGCGTAAAATATCGAGGCCGCTGGTATTGCCTCCACCGAAAATCCGCTCCATCATGCTTCGCGCTTTATCTTCACCCAACGCTTTCTGCAACACCTGCTTTACAAAGGATTCGCTCTCTACCCCCACCGAGGTGGCACTCTCCGCCTGCTCAACAAAACCGCTGGCGACTTCATTAACCTTCTCCTGGCTAACCTTGCCCATTTCGGTCATCGCCTGCCCCAGACGCCTGACCTGTCCGGGACTCATAAATTTCATCACTTCGGCTGCGCCCGCCTCACCCATGGAGAGCATCAACACCGCCGCTTTTTCAACGCCTTCCATTCAGACCGACCTCCGGATAATTAAATTGGTGACACTGACATCATTCATCGACTTCAATCCATTCCTTGACCACTTGAGACGCTTTTTTGGGGTCGCTGCTGGCCAGTTCCCTTACTCGTTCCAGCGGGGAAGCCGACGGCAATTGCGGAGCTCCTGGTGAACCGGCTGCGATGGCACCGGACATATCCGCCGGATACCCTCCGCTTTCCACCACTCGAGCTGGTTGCGCCGGGGGAATCTCGGTCAAACGCCGCGAGATGGGTCGTAGAACAACCAGTACGACCGCCAGCAACAACAGGACTCCCAGCGACTGTTTGATCACCCCCGGTACCCAGCCCTGCTCCCAGATCGGCGACTCCACCGTTTCTACCTTTTCAGGCTGTACAAACTCCATATTGCTCACACTGAGGGTATCGCCACGCTCAGCATCAATACCGACCGCTTCCTTCACCAGCGACTCGATCCGCTGCAACTGTTCTTCGCTGCGGGGCGTTGGCGGTTCCTCACCCACGCGCAGGTAATCAACCAGCACCGCCACGGACAGACGCGTTACCACCCCGGAAGCCCGGCGGGTATGGCGCACCGTGCGGTCAAGTTCATAATTGACGACGTTACTGCTACTGGCATCGCCATCGACACTGGCGCCATCCAGTTCTCCAGAACCCGGTGATGAATTACTCAGCGCACCCGGCACACCGCCGGTGATCAATGCTCCCGCCAGGCGCTGCGACGCACTCTGCTGAGAGCGCACAGTCTTGCGATCCGGGTCATACTGTTCGGCGGCTTCTTCCACCTGCGTAAAATCAAGTTCGGCGTTTACCTGGGCACGAATTCCGTCTAACCCGACGACCGGTACCAGGATGCTCTCTATGCGCCTTACCAGTTGATCTTCTATGCGTTGCTCGAAGCCGAGCTGGCTGTCAGACAGGGCCATGGAATCGCCGCGATTTCCGCCATTGAGCATGCGACCCATATGGTCAAGCACGGTCACGTTAGCCGGGGTCAGGTCGGCAACACTGGAAGCCACCAGACGCGCAATCGAAGCGGCCACGGCTTCATCAACACGGGAACCCGGAAGCGCGCTGACCAGTACCGACGCCGTGGGCATTTTCTGCTGTTTCGCAAACGGTGATCGTTTAGGAATGGCAAGGTGCACACGACTCGTAGCAACGCCGGCCATACCATTAATAGAACGCTGTAACTCGCCCTCGGTAGCCTTGAGCAGGCGCGCCCCTTCGAGGGCCTGACTGGTGCCATAACCCTGCTCATCCATGATTTCAAAACCACGGCTACCGCCACCAATTCCCTGACTGGCCAGCGCCATCCGCGCTTCGGCGTGACGCTCTGCCGCAACCTGAATAGCGCCACTGCCACGTTCCAGCTGGTAGGCAATATTGGCCCGGCTCAGGGCCGCCACCAGCTGCGCTGATTCCCGGTCGGTCTGGGGGGTAAACAGGGTCTGCCAGGCCGGCTGACGCATCCAGCTAAGCACGACCACCGTGAGGGCGATGGCCGCGGCAATCACAATCATTAAACTAATCTGCCGACTGACCGGTAACCCGGACAGGCCTTCCAGTTGTGAGCCCAGAGTCTTATTTGCCATATCGTTTATCCAGTTACTGTCACGTTAAAAGCAGATCGCCGAATCCTCGCCTGATCAGTCCATTTAGCCTGGCGCTGATCGACGCCGAAACGGCTCATATCGGCATTCTCATAATCTCTTCATAGGCGCTCACCACTCGGTTTCGCACCTGCATCAGCGATTGAAACGAAATTTCGGCCTTCTGCCCCGCCACCATGGCCTGCGCCAGCGTGACCGACTCATCGCCCTGCAGGAATCGGTCCTGCAACTGGCCGGCGGTTTTCTGGGCAGCATTAACCTTGTCCAGAGACTCCGCCAACAGGCCGCTAAAACCAGAAGCCGGTTTGGCCTCCCCCACCACCGGCAATTCAGCGGAGGGAAGCTCAACGCGACCCTCGGCCAAAATCGTCCGCATCTGACTTAATACCGAGTCAATCCCCATTTCACTCATCGTCTAGCCTCAACTCACCAGCCGCCGTCCGCCCGGCAGGGCCACACCCTGATCCCGCAGGCGGGCCAGTTTGTAACGCAGCGTGCGTTCGCTAATACCCAGAAACCCTGCCGCCGCCTTACGCGTGCGAAAACTATTCAGGGCATCGATTAACTGTGCCTGTTCTTCGTGCTGAAGGGCTTCACGAAGCGGCGGTTGGGATGTCATTGACCAGGATTCAGACGGCGCCTGCGGGTTGCTAGCACCACCACTGGCCGAATATTCGTTGGACAGGGGTTCCTGCCGCTCCCGACCCTGGGCATAGACGTTCTGCAGGTTGGCAACCGATTCATCAAACTGGAGATGGCAGGGGCTGATCGGTGCCTCATCGGCAAGAATCAGCGCCCGCTGCACCAGGTTTTCCAGCTCCCGCACGTTACCGGGCCAGGAATGGCTCTGTAATCGATCCGCCGCCTCCGGGGTTAACCGACCTGGCGACTCACCCAGTTTTTTCAACATCGTTTCAGCCAGCGGAACAATATCGGCTATGCGCGCGGCCAGGGGTTCCAGCCTTAATGGGAAAACGCTCAATCGAAAATAGAGGTCTTCCCGAAAACGTCCTTCCCGTACCGCTTTCGTCAGATCCCGGTTAGAGGTGGCAACGATCCGCAAATCAAGCTTGATCAAGTTGCGCGCACCAAGGCGCTCAACTTCTCTTTCCTGTAAAACTCTCAGGAGTTTTGCCTGCAACTCGAGGCTCATTTCCGATATTTCGTCCAGCAACAGGGTGCCCCCCTGAGCCTGCTCAAACTTACCGGGAGTAGCCTGTAAGGCATCGGTAAAGGCACCCTTTTCATACCCAAACAGGGTTGCCTCAAGCATGGTCGCCGGAATGGCGGCGCAATTGATCGCAACAAAGGGTGCCGCTTCACGGGCCGACTGCAAATGGACATAACGGGCCATTAACTCTTTGCCTGAACCGCTTGGCCCGGTAATCAGGACGGTTGCGTCGGTGACCGCGGCACGTCGCGCCAACGCCAGCCGCTCCTGACTGGACGGCGCTATGGCCACCATGCCGCTCGCTTCCTCGCTGATTGCGGGTTCAGCAGGCAGGTACTTCTCCACGGCCTTAATTAATTCCTGGGTAGTGATCGGTTTACTCAAATAATCAACAGCGCCGTCGCGCATCGCCTCGACGGCCTGGCGAACATCCACGTAGCCGCTAATCATCAGAACCGGCGGGTGACCCCTGCGTATGTGAATCTGCTGCAGAAACTCATGACCAGACAGGGGGCTCATGCACTCATCGCACAGCACCAGCGCCAGATCCTGCTCTGCGGCGATGGCCAGACCCTCCTGACCATCCTCAGCCACCACCACTGCATAGCCGACCGATTCCAGAGTTGCCCGATAGAGGTTCCGGATGGTTTCGTCGTCTTCAATTATCAGCAGTTTCTTTTTCGTCATTGTCTCTAAACTCTATGCCGTTGTTCGTTCTGAGTTGGTCCGGGTCACTCCAGCATGCGCCCGTCTGTGCATTGGCTTGCAAAGACCGTGCCCAACCACACGAACTCCCTGTAACCAACCCGTAAATAATTATTTTTGTATTAATTTTCATTGGGTTAATGATGGTTTTAGCCGGACTAATCGAGTTCAAATGTCCACCACCGGATCGGAACAGGGAAGCCGGTGCCAGTTTCCCGACTCGCTATTAACCTGCGGCAGTGACCGGTGACAAATTGCCGACACCGGCAATGTCGGCATTCCCTCTGGTCTCCATCGCAATCACCACCGCCTCGTGGAGGGGCATTCATCACCCAGCATTGCCCCCCCCCGTAACCACACCCGATGCCATCATCAACCCACTGAAAAAAATAATCTAAAGGATTTTTCAGGTCGTCCGAAACATGTACTGAGGCGACTATCGCGTGGTGGAGAAATTCCTCTTCATTGCCCTACAGGATGCCGCAACCGCCGGTCCATAGTCCGGCATGGCCAACTATCAGGAGACTTCCGAAATGGCGAATGTAATCAACACCAACGTGCTCTCGCTCAACGCTCAACGAAACTTGAATTCGAGCCAGAACTCGCTAGCAACATCTATCCAGCGGTTATCATCCGGCCTGCGCATCAATAGCGCCCGGGATGACGCGGCTGGCCTGGCCATCAGCGATCGCATGACTTCGCAAATCCGTGGCTTTAACCAGGCATCCCGGAACGCGGCCGATGCCGTCTCACTTTCTCAGGTTGGGGAAGGGGCGCTACAGCAGGTAACCAACAACTTACAGCGCATGCGTGAACTGGCCATCCAGTCAAGCAACGCTACCAACACCGCAGAAGACCGAATTTCACTGGATGCGGAATTTCAGCAACTGCTGGCTGCAAATGATGAACTGGCAAAAAACACTTCTTTTAACGGTCGAAACGTGCTTGACGGCACCCTCGGCAACGCCACCTTCCAGGTTGGCGCCAACGTTGGCGAGACCATTAGCGTCGATGTCAGCTCCAGCATGCGCAACACCGATGTTGGACAGGTCGCCACCACCAGCCTGACGCAGACCGCCCAGGCTGCCGACACCGGATTAAACTTTGCGGCGCTAACCGCGGATGCGGCAGCACTTAATGCCGGCGACATCCAGATTGGCGGCATTGATATCGGTGCGGCAACAGCAGCTGCCAATGGCCTGGGTGCCGGTAGTTCTACTCAGATCGCCGCTGCCATCAACGCATTGACCGGCACCCATGGAGCCACCGCGACTACCAATGCGACCAGTGCCACCATTACCGCTTCCGACTTTGGCAGTGCGTTGAGCTTCACGGACGCGGGCACCGGCGACACACTGCTTTACACCCTGGAAATTAATGGCACACAAATCACCACCCAGAACGAAACACCGACCATTACCACCCAGAGTGATCTGATCTCACTGATTAACAGTAACGCGTCAACCACCGGTGTTACCGCCACGTTGCAATCGAATAACGATATTGCCCTCACCGCCAGTGACGGTCGGAATATCGAATTTGCCCAACAAATCTCTGGTTCAACCTCTGGTGATGCCGATAGCGTAACCGGTTTTCTGGGTAACACCCTGACCGCCACCGGTGCGGTCAGTGCCGCACGGGTGGATACTTTCAAAGGAACCATTGACCTGGTTTCAGCCCAGCAGATCACGGTAACCGACGTGACCGGCAATGAGACCTTCTTCGCAGGTATCGCGGACGCAGGAACGCAGACCACGAATGCGGCTGCCATTGCTTCGGCCAATGTGCTAACCGTGTCCGATTCCAACACCTCGATTCGCCAGATTGACCAGGCGATCCGTGATGTGGATACGCTGCGCGGTACTTTCGGTGCTATACAGACCCGCTTTGAAAGCACTATCGCCAGTCTGGCCACATCAGCGGAAAACCTCTCCGCTGCCCGTAGCCGGATTCAGGATACTGACTTTGCATCAGAAACCGCTGAGCTGACACGCTCGCAAATTCTGCAGCAGGCCGGTACGGCGATGTTAGCCCAGGCCAACTCGTCACCACAGAGCGTGTTGTCACTACTTCAATAACCGTATGAGTCGTTAAAAAAGTGAAACCAGGATCAGACTTTTTCTGATCCTGGTTTTTCTGCCTTCTCAGGAGGACTCAAAATGTCTGAAATCTCCCCCACCAACCCACCGCTACCAGCACAGCCTGCCAATGCCGGACCGACATCAGGCGCGACTTCGCTATCTGCTGCACAGACAAGAGGTTTTCCCACGTCCACGGATTCGCCACCCCCGCAATCCGAACTAGTTAACGGCGATGCTACAAGCCCAAAAAACCTTCAAGATACGACCAACGCGGTCGATACCATTAAAGAACTTGTTCAACACCTGGATCGTGACCTGGCATTCCATATTGACGATGTCAGCGGCAAAACGGTTATCACGGTATTAAACAAGAGCACCCAGGAGGTGATTCGGCAGATTCCCAATGAGGAGGTTCTGTCGATGGCCCAACGATTAAAAGAGGGTGGCGGGTTAATCGGAGATCTAATCGGTTGATCTGACCAACTAGCATTTAGTGAGGATTGGACATGCTGACTTCAGCGGGTATCGGCTCCGGCCTTGACATCGACGGCCTTGTGGCCAACCTGGTCACTGCCGAGGCGACTCCTACCACCAATCGTCTCAATGCCCTGGAAACGGGTTATCAGACCAACCTCTCCGGCCTCGGGCAGTTCTCGTCAGCGCTGGCCAGTTTCCAGAGTGCGCTGGATGGGTTAAACAATCTGGATAATTTTCAGAATCGTACTGTCTCTCTGAATAAATCGGAGTACGTCGAGGTCGCCACCACCAGTAAAGCCCCGCTCGGCGGCATTGACGTCATTGTCGAAAACCTCGCTAAAGTACAAAAACTTCAATCCGTGGATTTCGCCGGTCCAACCGACTCCGTGGGTAGCGGCGATTTAACTATTATTGCCGGCACAGATATTATTCCGGTAACCATCGACAGCAATGCCGACACGCTGGCTGACGTTCGCGACGCCATTAACAGCGCCGCCTCCGGCAAGGGGATTCAGGCCGTTATAGTCAACGTAGATGACGGCGCCGGTGGTACGGTCAGTCGTTTACAAATGACCACCACCGATACCGGCGTTGCCGCCTCCATCTCAATTTTCGTCAACGACAGCGATGGCAATGACACTGACACCAGTGGTCTCTCCCGACTGGCATTCGACACTGGCACGACCAACATGACCGAAACCCAGGCCGCCAAAGACGCGGTTATTCAGATCGATGGCCAGACAGTCACCCGCAGCACCAATATCATCGACGATGCCATCGACGGCGTTACCTTTACCCTGCTCGATGAAGATATTCTGGAAACCACTCGGGTAACCGTCGACTTTGATGAGGCAAGTGCCAAAGCTCAGGTCCAGGCGTTCACCGGCGCCTACAACAACATGATCGACGTCGTCAAAGGACTGCTTCAGGTTAATGTGGAAAGCCAGCAGGTCGGCCTGCTCCAGGGCGATTCGACCGTAAAGGGATTTGAGCGGCTATTACGCGAAAACCTGTTAACCGAATCCGCCGATACAGCCTCAATCACAAACATCACCCAGCTCGGGATCAACTCCGATCCACAGACGGGTCATCTTTCCGTGGACGCCGACGCCCTCGACGCGGCGGCAGAGCTCAATATTCAGGATATCGGTCAATTTTTTGCCGGTAACGACGGCCTGACAAAACGTATTAGCGCCGTTATCGATGATTTCATCGGTGATGACGGTTCGATCGATCAACGGACCAAAAGCATCCAGGCGGGCATCGATGACGTCGATGACCAACGCGACCGCCTCAACCTTCGGCTCAACAATCTTGACGAGCGATTGCGTCGAGACTTTATCGCCATGGATATCCTGGTCGGTCAGCTAAATGCGGTGAGCGGGTTTTTAACCCAGCAACTCGCCAACCTCCCAGGTTCTACATTCAAATCCAGCAACAACTAATCAAATTACTATTTAAATTAAGGAAACGCCCATGAGCTACCCCAACGCCATGCAAAGCTATCAGCAAATCCAGAGCGACAGCGCCCGCGATGCCTCTCCGCACCAGTTGATCATGAAGCTTTTTGATGGACTGTTGCAAAGGCTGGCCAGCGCCCGCGGTCACATTGAACGCCGTGAAATCGCCGCCAAGGGCCAGTCTCTCGGCAGAGCAATTTCCATCATTGGCGGTCTGAGAGGTAGCATCGACCATAGCGCCGGCGCAGAAATAGCAACCAATCTGGACAATCTTTACGAGTATTGCGAACGTCGACTGTTCGATGCCAATTTGAAGAACGATACGGTGGCTATTGATGAAGTGATTGGCCTGATTAAAGATATCCGTAGCGCCTGGCATGAAATTCCCGCGGGTCAGCGTCTACAGCCCGAGGCGACCAGCGCGCCTGCGGTTTCGGTGGCTCGTTAAAGCCGTGGCAGATCAAGCAACCTGGCAACGACTAGCTGCGCTGACTGAAGCGATGGTTTCTGCCGCTCGCGCTTCCGAGTGGGAAATCCTTGGCGAACTTCAGTTTGACCGCGACCAGTTGATCACCGCCCTGCCCCCTGCCAGTAACGACGACGCTAAAATCTTGCAGGAACTCGTTGTCCTCAATCAGACACTGGTGACACTGACAAAAAATCAGCGCAGCTCGATTGCCGAGTCATTGCGACAGGGGAAAAATAATCGACGCGGCATTAATGCCTACCAGAAGGTGACCGGCAGCACCCACTAGTCACCTGAAGGCGCTGATATGAGCAGTCATTGGAACAGCCCGCAGTAACGCGGAAGGATACCCCCCCAGGGCCTACAGCCTGGGAGGGGGTCAACATCGGAAATTCGACAATCTCGCTCGGTGCACGCGAAACAGGCGACCGGCGCTGTCGTTACAACCAGTAGTCTTAAATATACTCAAACAGTGACAAGCCCTGTACTCGAGCAAACGCCGCCTGTGAAATTTGCAGTGCGTTTACCTGATCACCCAGCCGAGCGGCTGCCTCGGTAAAGTCCAGATCATTTATTTCAGACAGGGTGGTACGGTAGGCAATCTCAAAGCTCGCATTGGCTTCCCGAACCGCATCCACTGATTGCAGGCGATTACCTAACCGCGAACGCACCGTGCTGCTCTGCTCCAATGCCGACCCCAGATTTTCCAGGCCACGATTGACCGCGTTGGTGAGCCGAGTTACTCCCGCCGGGTCAGCAATTTCCAGTTCGGTCACCAGATTATCAAGGGTGGTTAACAGGTTCTGCCGCGTGCTGGGTTGAAAATCAAACTGATCACCCGCAGCCGGTACGCCATCGATGGTGGCCATCACACCGCTAATGGTAAGGGTGTCGCCAGGAGTAAAAGCGACACCGGATGCGACCGTAGCAGCCGTGGTTACGTTGACCAGGTCGTAACTATCCGGCCCATTAAAAACCACCCGCAAATGATCACCGTTGTAACTACCCGGCTGAGTCGGGCCAACCTGCCCAATCACTCCATCGCCAGTATTGGCCGTGTTCGCACTGGCGCTAACGCCCTGATTGCCGTTAAAAATATCAACGAATACGTCAAAGCCACTATCGCCAAACTGGATG
>Ga0209578_10001261_pt1 | contig 24241 bp, 22 predicted proteins | sample tdAd472_FD_187127 | JGI IMG/M metagenome (GOLD analysis project Ga0209578, IMG submission 187127) | Marine sediment microbial communities from the Atlantic coast under amendment with organic carbon and nitrate - tdAd47.2 (SPAdes)... | ecosystem: Environmental > Aquatic > Marine > Coastal >...
GGGGGAGAAGGTCCCCTGGGGGAGAGGGTCCCCTGGGGGAGAGGGTGCCCTGGGGCATGTGGTCAGAAGGATTTTCACCGGATTTAGGAGTTGCCATGAGTCGTACATTTGATGTTGCTGTTGTCGGCGCCACCGGTGCTGTCGGTAAAGTCATGCTGGAAATTCTTGCCGAGCGGAATTTCCCGGTTGGCGAGGTCTACCCACTGGCCAGTGAGCGTTCGGCCGGGAAAAAGGTCCGTTTCGGGAATAAACAGCTGACCGTGCAGAACCTGGCCGAATTCGATTTCAGCAAGGCGCAGATCGGCCTGTTTTCAGCCGGTGCCTCCATATCCGATGTCTATGCACCCAAAGCGGCGCAGGCGGGTTGCGTGGTGGTGGATAATACCTCCCGGTTCCGCTATGACGATGAAATTCCACTGGTGGTGCCGGAAGTGAATCCGGAAAAGATAGGCGATTACAAGAACCACGGCATTATCGCAAACCCGAACTGCTCGACCATACAGATGCTGGTGGCCTTGAAGCCGATATACGATGCGGTGGGTATTGAACGTATTAACGTCTGCACCTATCAGGCGGTTTCCGGTACCGGCAAGGAGGCCATTGAAGAGTTGGCGAAACAAACGCTTAACCTGTTGAATGCAAAGCCAATTGAGTGTGAGGTGTATGCCAGGCAGATTGCCTTCAATGTGCTGCCGCAGATCGACGTGTTCCAGGAAAACGGCTACACCAAGGAAGAGATGAAAATGGTCTGGGAGACCCGCAAGATCATGGGCGATGAGTCCATACAGGTAAATCCAACCGCCGTGCGTGTACCGGTCTTTTTTGGTCATTCCGAGGCCGTGCACATAGAAACCAGAGAAAAGATGACAGCCGATCAGTGTCGCGATTTACTGGCCCGCTCAGCGGGCATTGAAATAGTTGATGAACACCGCGATGGTGGTTACCCGACTGCCGTTACCGAGGGTGCAAACAGCGATCCGGTGTACGTAGGCCGCATTCGTGAAGATATCTCTCATCCCAGAGGTTTAGATTTATGGGTGGTCGCCGATAATGTGCGCAAAGGGGCAGCCCTTAACAGCATTCAGATAGCTGAATTGCTGATAAAAAATCACCTCTGATATATCCTTGCAGGGGCTGGTTTGGAGGACTGCCAGTTGTGTACATGGTCCGGTCGGGAGAACGACCGGGTTCGCCATTTTTGTTGCGAACAAGGGAAAAGGGGACTTTTATGTTCAGGAAATCGGCCTTGGCAATGGCAATGCTGGGCGCATTGGCCACAGGACACGTGGTTGCTCTGGGATTGGGTGAGATCGAGCTAAAATCTTCGCTGAATCAACCGCTTATTGCAGAGGTGGCGCTGCTCTCCGCGACTGATGCCGATCTGCGGGAACTCAAGGTTGCAATCGGATCGAGCGCGGCGTTTGATAATGCAGGTATTGAACGCCCCCTGTTCCTCACCAAGCTCAGATTTAATGTAAAAACCAACGCTGATGGCAAACCGGTGGTGGGGATTACCAGCCGTGAAGCTGTTCAGGAGCCGTTTCTGGACTTCCTGCTGGAAATTTCCTGGAGTAAGGGTCGGCTGTTACGCGAATACACGGTACTGGTCGATCCACCGGTCACCATGCCTGCTAATGCACCGGCACTTCAGGCACCCGTTGCACAGCCGGTAACGCCATCTGCTCGCTCCACTGGTTCTTTTTTGCCGGCACGTCGCGTCACCCATACCGCACAGATGCCGCCGGTTTCCGTGGCGCCCGGAGAATATGGTCCGGTCAGGCGTAACGACACCCTGTGGAAGGTGGCGTCGCAGGTTCGACCCGATACAGGCGTGAGCATAGAACAGACCATGCTCGGATTGTTGCGCGCCAATCCGGAAGCCTTTCAGAACAACAACATTAATAATCTGAAAGCGGGAGTTATCCTGCGTGTGCCGAGCCGTGAAGATATGCTGTCCGTCAGCCGGGCAGAGGCATTACGGGAATCCCGGGCACAGTATGCTGCATGGCGCGAGGCGCGCGGCCTGCTTCAGCCGGCGCAGTCACAAGGTACGACGCCGGTATCAGTACCAGCCGCTGAATCCCGTCTTGAGCTGGTTTCCCCGGATACGGCGGAAGGCGGGGCAGCCACCGGCAGTGCGCAGAATGACGCCGAGCTGCAAAAATTGCAGAGCGAGCTGCTGATGGCCAACGAGGCTGTGGAAGAACAGCGTCGCCAGGGAGAGGACATGTCCAGTCGCCTGAGCGTGCTGGAAGAGCAGATTGTCAACATGCAGCGTCTGATCCAGCTCAAGGATGAAGAGCTGGCGAGGTTGCAGGCCCAGGCTGGCGTAGAGTCCATCGAGCAGCCCGTCACTGAACTGGAAACCGGTGAAGCGATTGCCGAGGCTGAAGAGCTTGCTGATACTTTTGAAACTGAAGAGCCTGCTCTTGTAACAGAAGACCCTGCTTTGAGCACGGAGTTGGACACTGTGGCAGATGATGAATTTGCCACCGCTGACCCGTTCGACAGCGAGGCAGCATTTGATGAAACAGTTGCTGAAATGGCAGCCACCGATGCGGGATTTGATGAAGCACCCGCTGAAGAGCTGATTGAAGATGGCGTTGAAGAGGAAGTGGTTGCCGCGATACCGGAAGTGGAACCTGTCGTCGCTGAACCCGTAATTCCAGAGACGGTCACGTCCCCGGGCTTTGTCGATCAGCTGCTGGCAAATCCGTTATGGCTGGGCGCCGGCGGCGCCGTGCTTGCGTTGTTGGCGTTCTTCGGACTGCGCAGGAAACGTGGCGTAGAAACCGAATTCCAGGAAAGTATTCTGCAGGCTGCCCGGGAAGGCTCTGCAGTGGCTTCGGATAGCGAGCTTGTCGCTGCCGAACCGGTCTCCACGCAACCCGTAACCAGTGAATCTTCATTGTTGTCCGAGTTTGCGGTCAGTGATATGGGTTCTATCAAAAACGATGGTGAAGCCGATCCTTTGGCCGAGGCTGACGTTTACCTGGCCTATGGGCGTTTTCAGCAGGCCGAGGATTTGATCAAGGAAGCCCTTAAGAGCGATGCCGAACGGGAAGACCTGAATCTCAAGCTGCTGGAGATCTATCTGGCTGGCAGGAATAAATCGTCCTTTGACGAGCATGCCCAGGGCATTCTTGCGCGGATTGAAAACAATCAAGACCCTCAGTGGGAGAAAATCGCTGAAATGGGTCGTGAATTGAGTCCGGACAATCCCATCTATCAGGCCGGGAATGTTGCTGCGGTTGCCACAGACGAAGACGCGGAAATAGATTCTCTGTCTGATTCCATGGACTTCAGTATGGGCTCGGAGGTGGCGGAAACCGGGGAACCCGAAACCGAGGAACCTAAAACCACCGATGAGATTGCTGAAGAAATCAAGGATGCCGAGGAGGGCCTGGATTTCGATCTGGACCTCTCTTTCGACGCTAATGCCAGTGCCAATGAAGACCAGTCTGACAATGTTGAATTGACACCGTCGGATGCCAGCTCCGAACAGCCGGAAGCTGCCGGGTCTGAGTTGAAGGTTGACGTGGATAGTGTGGAGCCTGATGCGATTGATCTGGATAATGGGCTCGATTTCGACCTCGACGGATTTGAACTTGATAGCGCAGCGGAGACTGAAGCCGAGCTGGAAGGCGACGGTGAACTGGCTGATCTGGACGAAGTATCCACCAAGCTGGATCTGGCGCGAGCCTACATAGATATGGGTGACCCGGACGGCGCCAAGAATATCCTCGATGAAGTCATGGATGAAGGTAATGATGATCAGAAGGATGAGGCGCGCGACATTATGACGCAGATGTCATAAACGCAGCCGTCTAAAAACCCCTGGAAATCCCCGCTTGTGCGGGGATTTTTTTGTTTCGGAGATGACAGGCTTCTATAGTATTCTCATTGACTCGAATCGTTTCAGCGGTATGCAGGTATCCCAGTGGATTTACCCGCCCAGCTATTTCCAGACAGTATGCTCTGGTTTGCCAACGCAGTTCTGATTATGGTGCTGATGGTGGCCGCCAGGCACGCACCGACGGGCCGGCTTTGCAGCAATGAATTTACCCATGTGTATTTTGGTGCTTGCGTTGTCTTGCTGTTGCTGTGGAATACGCGTATCGGTGTTCTGCCCGCGCTGAATTTCCATGTGCTGGGCGTTACCGCCATAACACTCATGTTTGGCTCGGCCTACGCGGTTTTTGCCGTGTTGCTGGTTACGGCGGGGTCTATCATCAATCAGAATGGAGACTGGGTGGGTATCGGATTGAATGCCTTGGTCATGGGCTGTATACCGATCGTTGTCACGGCGTCTATACTCCGTTTCGCACAGAGAAAACTGCCATATAACTTTTTCGTTTACGTGTACGTTAACGGCTTTCTGGCGGCGGGCTTATCCACTGTAACGGCAAGCATTACCGGCGCCTTGCTGATGCTGTTTGTTGATACCGGCAACGCTGAATGGCTGGGTTACCAGCTGTTTCCCTATTTGCCGCTGATGTTTTTTTCGGAAGCGTTCATCAACGGTATGATAGTGACGGCCCTGGTCGCATTACGGCCCGGCTGGGTCGCCAGTTTCGACGACAACCTGTACATCAAGAATAAGTAGTTCTTAAACTTATGCGAATCGCCTGTGCAGTTGAATATGACGGCTCCGGTTTCTGTGGCTGGCAGCGCCAGGATCACGCCCGTTCAGTGCAGGGTGATGTGGAAGCCGCTTTATCCAAAGTCGCTGATCATGAGGTGCGGGTGGTTTGTGCGGGACGTACCGATTCCGGTGTTCACGCCAGCTGGCAGATCATTCATTTCGATACCCGGGCCGAACGCAGTGAGCGATCCTGGGTGCTGGGCACCAATGCCAACCTGCCCGACGATGCAGGTCTGCTTTGGGCGCGTGAAGTCGATGACGATTTTCATGCCCGCTTTTCAGCGCAAGCCCGCAGCTATCGCTATGTCATTTTGAACCGTGAGGTCACCAGCCCCCTGTTACACCGGCGAGCGACCTGGATTCACCAGACGCTGGATGTATCACGCATGCAGGAAGGTGCGCATTACCTGCTCGGCGAGCACGATTTTTCCTCTTTTCGCGCCCTGGCTTGTCAGGCAAAAAGCCCGGTGCGGACGATTTATCGTCTGGACATAAAGCGCAGCGGTGCGTATCTCTATCTGGATGTGGAGGCCAATGCGTTTCTTCACCACATGGTGCGCAACATTGCAGGTGCGCTGTTGGCGGTGGGGCGTGGGGTCCAGAACAGCCATTGGGTACAGGATATTCTGGACAAGCGCGACCGCACCCAGGGTGGTGTAACGGCGCCGGCCAGCGGGCTTTATCTGGTGGGGGTGCGCTATCCGGACAAGTTTGGCATAGAGCCACTTGGTGCTGTACCCGAGTTCGGCTAAACAGGTCGGTTTCTGCTAGGATATGCATTTTATTCTGCCTGTCCGGCTGACTCGGTATGCGAACCCGTGTAAAAATCTGTGGAATTACCCGTGCCGAGGATGGCAGGGCTGCGGCACAGGCAGGCGCCGATGCCATTGGCCTGGTTTTTTACCTGAAAAGCCCGCGCTACGTAGCGGTGCAGCAGGCACAGGCGATATGCCGGGAGTTGCCACCTTTCGTCAGCGTGGTCGCCCTGTTTGTCAACGCGCCGCGTCAGCAGGTCGCAGAGGTGCTGGATTCCGTGCCGGTCGACCTGTTGCAGTTTCATGGCACCGAGCAGGCAGGGCAGTGCGCGGGCTTCGGTCGGCCCTACATCAAAGCCATTGCCATGAAAGAGGGCTGCGACCCCCTGTCGACCATGAAGGCACACCCTGAGGCGTCGGGTTTTTTGCTGGATGCCTGGCAGCCGGAACTTCATGGTGGAGGTGGCATCACATTTGACTGGACTCAGGTACCTGAAAGGTCGGCCAGGCCGATGATACTGGCCGGTGGATTGACGGCGGATAATATAAGCCGGGCCGTTGCCCGGACGCGGCCGTTTGCGGTGGATGTCAGCAGTGGTGTGGAGTCGGAAAAGGGCATAAAGTCTGTGGAAAAAATTCAAGCATTTATGCGAGGTGTAGAACGTGGTGACGCAAGCCAGGCAAAGTGAACAACCGGTCTCGCTCAGCGAATTACCGGATGACAGGGGGCACTTTGGGCCTTATGGCGGGTGCTTTGTCGCAGAGACGCTGATGGGGCCGCTGGAGGAATTGCGGCTGGCCTATGAAAAGCATTGTGTTGATCCGGATTTCCAGGCCGAACTGGATGCCGATCTGGCGCGATTTGTGGGCCGCCCGTCGCCCCTCTATCACGCTGAGCGCTGGAGCCGCAAACTGGGTGGGGCGCAGATTTATCTGAAGCGTGAGGACCTCAATCACACCGGTGCGCACAAGGTCAATAACACCGTCGGCCAGGGATTGCTCGCTCAACGAATGGGCAAGAAAAGGGTGATTGCAGAGACCGGTGCCGGACAGCACGGCGTGGCGACGGCAACCGTTGCGGCACGCCTGGGCATGGAGTGCGTGGTGTACATGGGGGCTAAGGATATTAAACGTCAGGCCATCAATGTATACCGTATGCGTTTGCTGGGTGCCGAGGTGGTGTCTGTCGAGTCCGGCTCGAAAACCCTCAAGGACGCACTGAATGAAGCCATGCGCGACTGGGTAACCAATGTAGACGATACCTTCTATATAATCGGTACGGTGGCGGGGCCGCACCCCTATCCTGCCATGGTCCGTGATTTTCAGACCATAATCGGCCGCGAAGCCCGCGCCCAGATACTGGAGCAGGCTGACCGCCTGCCGGATGCCCTGATTGCCTGTGTCGGCGGCGGGTCCAACGCCATCGGACTGTTTTATCCTTTTCTCGACGATGAAGACGTCGCCATGTACGGGGTCGAAGGTGGCGGTGAGGGCGTTGAAAGCGGCAGACACGCAGCGCCGTTATGCGCGGGCAGTCCGGGCGTTCTGCACGGTAACCGCACCTATCTGATGGAAGACCAGGACGGCCAGATAATCGAAACCCATTCGGTATCGGCGGGACTCGACTATCCAGGGGTTGGCCCCGAACACGCATGGCTCAAGGACAGCGGCCGCGCCCGCTACGTGGCGGCAACCGATCAGCAGGCATTGCAGGCCTTCCATGAGTTGACCCGTATTGAAGGTATCATTCCGGCGCTTGAGTCCAGTCATGCACTGGCCTATGCAAAGCAATTGGCACCAACCCTGGATAAGGACAAGATCCTGGTGATAAACCTGTCCGGTCGTGGTGACAAGGATATTCACACCGTTGCCCAGTTGGAAGGAATCAGGGTATGAGCCGTCTCGCCGCGCGTTTTGCAACGCTGCAGGAGCAGGGCCGCACCGCCCTCATCCCCTATATCACCGCGGGTGACCCGCAGCCGTCGGTGACGGTACCATTGATGCACGCACTGGTGGCGGCCGGTGCGGATGTACTGGAGCTCGGTGTGCCGTTTTCGGATCCCATGGCTGATGGGCCGGTGATACAGGCGGCCTGTGAACGCGCGCTTGAGCACCATGTCAGTCTTCACCAGATACTGGATATGGTTGGTACTTTTCGCCAGCAGGATGAGCAGACGCCGGTGGTACTGATGGGTTATCTCAATCCTGTTGAAGTCATGGGTTATGAAGTGTTTTCCAGGGCCGCCCGGGCAGCCGGTGTTGATGGTGTGTTGACCGTGGATTTGCCGCCGGAAGAAGCGCACGATCTGGTCGCCAGTCTGAAAGCCGAACGGCTGGACCCGATTTTCCTGGCCGCCCCGACCAGTGACGATGAGCGGATTCGTCTTATGTCACAGAATGGTGGAGGTTTCCTCTACTATGTGTCGTTCAAGGGGGTCACGGGTGCCAACCGTCTGGATGTGCAGTCGGTGAAGGACAAGCTCATACAAATTCGCAGTAATACCGAACTCCCGGTGGGCGTCGGCTTCGGTATCAGTGACGCCGAGTCGGCGGCCCGTATTGCCGAGTTTGCCGATGCCGTTGTGGTAGGCAGCGCGCTGGTCAAGCGTATTGCTGCGTTGGCTGATCAGCCCGAGCAGATACCCGCCCAGGCACCACAGGTGATTGCGGAAATGCGGGCCGCCATGGACCGGGTTGTCTCACCGCGTTCATGAATCGGTGTATGGCGAGCTTATTGGCAACTTTTACAGGGCATAACACATGAGCTGGTTTGAAAATCTGATGCCTTCGCGCATCAGGACTCCAAGCAAGGACAAACGCACCGTCCCGGAGGGTTTGTGGATCAAGTGTCCTTCCTGTGATGCGGTGTTGTATCGTACTGAACTGGAACGTAATCAGGACGTGTGTCCCAAGTGCGATCACCATATGCGCATCGGCGCGCGGCGACGCCTGGATCTGTTTCTGGACGCCGAGCCGCGCGAGGAAATCGGTGCTGAAATTCAGCCTGCCGATCCACTGAAATTCAAGGACAGCAGGAAGTATACAGAGCGTCTCAAGCAGGCGTTGAAGAGTACCGACGAGACCGATGCGCTGGTTGTGATGCGTGGGCAGGTCAAGGGTGTTGCGCTGGTGGCGGCGGCGTTTGAGTTCAGGTTCATGGGCGGTTCCATGGGTTCAGTCGTCGGCGAGCGTTTCGTGCGTGCTGTCAACGCCAGCCTGGATCACAGTATCCCGCTGGTGTGTTTTTCCGCCAGTGGCGGTGCGCGCATGCAGGAAGCGCTGTTTTCACTGATGCAGATGGCAAAAACCAGTGCTGCACTGACGAGTCTTGCCAAAGCGGGCCTCCCGTTCTTCTCGGTACTGACCGATCCCACCATGGGGGGGGTATCCGCCAGTTTTGCGATGCTGGGTGATGTCAACATTGCCGAGCCCAGGGCCCTGATTGGTTTTGCCGGTCCACGCGTCATTGAGCAGACCGTTCGCGAAACTTTGCCGGAGGGATTTCAGCGCAGTGAATTCCTGCTTGAACACGGTGCCATAGATATGATTGTCGATCGCCGTGAAATGCGCGAACGCCTCGCCTCCCTGCTGGCTATTCTGACTCACCACGTCCCTCGGATTGATACCGGTACCTGAAAATTACCGTGGTGGCGACGGTCTCCTGATCGCCATCGGCAATCGCGCCGAAGGCCGGCGCTCCTACAGGTGGTTGCGTTCCAGCTTGGCGACTGGCATGGTTTGCAGCCGTTATCTATAGCCTGTAGGAGCGGTCGTCTGACCGCGATCGATAATCCCGGTGAATAATAACACGCCCCGTTTTTCTTCTCTGAACGACTGGCTGGAATGGCAGGAGACACTGCATCCGTCCAGTATCGATCTTGGTCTGGAACGTGTAGAACGGGTCGCCGATCAGCTGCACTGTCGTGCGCCGGCAAAGATCCATATCTCGGTTGCCGGCACCAACGGCAAGGGTTCTTCGGTGGCGATGCTGGAAGCAATTCTGCTGCGCGCCGGCTATCGTGTCGGCTGCTATACCTCGCCGCACCTGTTCCGCTACAACGAAAGGCTGCGCTTGCAGGGTGAACCGATATCAGATTCGGCTCTGTGCGAATCCTTTGCGCGTATCGATCATGCCCGCGGTGAAAATACGCTGACTTATTTCGAGTTCGGCACACTGGCCGCGCTGGATATCATGGCTCGTCATTCACTGGATGTTGCACTGTTGGAAGTGGGGCTGGGCGGGCGGCTCGATGCGGTGAATGTTGTTGATGCCGATGCGGCGTTGATTACCAACATTGGTATCGATCACACCGATTGGCTGGGCGGGGACCGCGACTGCATCGCCAGGGAGAAAGCCGGTATTATGCGCCCCGGGAAACCCGCAGTTTGTGGTGATGCCGATCCACCAGCCAGTCTGATTACCGAGGCAGGCAGGATTGGAGCCTTGTGGCGTGTTCTGGGAGAAGACTTCAGTATCAGGCAGGCCGGGCGTGGCTGGCACTGGCAGGGACAACACAGCAGTTATCGTGAGCTGCCCAGGCCGGCACTGGCTGGTAGCCACCAGCTCGCCAATGCGGCCAGTGTGTTGATGGTCCTGGAAATGCTGCGCGAGTGTCTGCCTGTAAAGCAGACAGCGATTGAATCCGGTCTGAAGTGGGTGCGTCTGGCGGGGCGTATCCAGACCGTGCCGGGCAGAGTGGAACAGGTGCTGGATGTGTCTCATAATGCGCAGGCGGCACAGGCACTGTCCGATTCGCTCAGGCAACAACCGCTGTCAGGGATAACACATGCAGTGATCGGCATGATGCAGGACAAAGATACGGAGTCGTTTGTTCGCGCGCTTGAAGCGATGGTTTCCCACTGGTATCCAGTAGGATTGCAGACTGATCGTGCCAGCACGGCGCCACAACTGGCCCGCAGGCTTGCATCAGTTATCGGTATGGAACGGGTGACGACTTGTGATTCGGTTGCAGACGCAATCAATCGGTTGAAAGCAGAGGTAAGACCCGGCGACCGGGTGCTGGTGTGCGGTTCGTTTTATACCGTGGCCGAGTGGATTTCACTGCAAGCGGATTTTGAATAACGAGGCTGCTACACCCTGAAGGAGTGCTAGATGGACTTTCTGTTGAAGCAGCGCCTGGTAGGGGCCATTGTACTGGTCGCCCTGGGTGTCATTTTTATCCCTGTATTGCTGGAAGGTCCCGACCAGACCCTGGTTCCGGAGATGGAGGCGTTACCGGAACCCCTCAGTCAGCAGCTGCGCAAACCGCTGGACGCGTTTCCGGCACCTGACACCATCCCGGTAGAGCCGGAACAATCCATTGTTCTGTCCGATCCGCAACCCGAACCCGCGCCTGAAACCAGGCAGGAGGAAGCCCCCGCGCCGGCCCAGCCCGTTAACGAGCCAGAGCCTCTTTCCCCGCCCCCTGTGCCCGAGGAAAAACCGCTTAAACCGGGGCCACTGGCAAGCTGGGTAGTGCAGGCAGGCAGTTTTTCCAGTGAGCAAAACGCCTTGCGCTTAAGGGATAAGTTGCGTCAAGCTGACTTTGTCACTCAGGTTGAGAAGGCCCGGGTTGATGGGAAATCACATTATCGAGTCCGCGTAGGACCGTTTCTGGAGCGGGCTGAGGCGGAAAAGAGTCGGAAACAGTTGCTGGATAAGTTCACTATAAAAGGGCGTGTGCTTTCCTACCCTTAACAGCATCCTTCGCGTAAAATGGACCGATGCATGGGTGCCACAGGCAGACGCCTGGTACGGAGTTTCCGGGTGATCTGGGTAGACTATATTCTGCTGGGTGTTATCGTTATCTCTGCCTTGTTGAGCCTGTGGCGCGGTTTTGTCACGGAAGCGATTTCGCTGGTCAGCTGGGTTGTGGCATTGTGGGTGGCGGTGGTTTTTTTTCAGGATCTTGCCCACTTGATGAAGGACTGGATCGATAGGCCATCGATTCGTGATGTCAGCGCCTTTGCGATACTGTTTGTCGGTACCGTTCTGATCGGCGGCCTGGTCAATTACCTGGCTGGCCAGCTGGTTGCCAAAACCGGGCTAACGGCAACAGACCGGGCTCTTGGCATGCTGTTCGGGATTGCGCGAGGTATAGTGATTGTCGCTGTGCTGGTTCTGCTGGCCGGTTTGACCGCTTTGCCTCAGGACCCCTGGTGGCAGGAGGCGCTGTTGCTGGGACATTTTCAGGATATGGCTTTGTGGTTGCGCAGTTTTCTGCCAGCGAATATTGCCGAGAATATCCATTTCTGAGACGCAGGGGCTTAAAGACGTGTGTGGCATAGTCGGTATCGTTTCCTACGGCGCAGTTAACCAGTCAATCTATGACGCCTTAACGGTCTTGCAGCACCGGGGCCAGGATGCAGCCGGCATCATGACGTGCGAGGGTGGGAACTTCTACCTGCGCAAGAGTAATGGCCTGGTGCGCGATGTATTCCATACCCGCGATATGCTGCGTTTGCGCGGTAATATGGGAATTGGCCATGTGCGTTATCCGACCGCCGGGTGTGAAAGTTCCGCTGAAGCACAGCCCTTTTATGTGAATTCTCCGTACGGAATTACCCTGGCGCATAACGGTAATCTGGTTAACGCTGATGAGTTGAAGCGGAACCTGTTCCAGGAGGATCTGCGTCATATCAATACTGAATCGGATTCCGAAGTGCTGTTGAATGTGTTTGCCCACGAATTGCAGCGTCGTGGCAAACTGCGCATTAACGAAGATGACGTTTTTGCTGCCGTATCCGGCGTGCATCAGCGTTGTGCCGGCGCCTATGCGGCGGTCGCCATGATTACAGGTGTTGGTGTTGTCGCTTTTCGCGATCCGTACGGCGTGCGGCCGCTGGTGTATGGTCGCCGCGAAACGGAAAGCGGAGTTGAGTTCATGGTAGCCTCCGAAAGTGTTGCGCTCGATCTGCTGGGCTTCGAGCTGGTCGACGACGTGCATCCCGGTGAAGCTATTTTTCTGGGTAAGCGCGGTAATATGGCGGTACGTCAATGCGCCGAAAATCCGCAATACTTCCCCTGTATTTTTGAACACGTCTATCTGGCGCGACCGGACTCGATTATAGATGACGTTTCCGTGTACAAGGCGCGCCTGCGCATGGGCGAATTACTGGCTGAAAAAATTCTGCGCGAGCGCCCTCAGCACGATATCGATGTTGTCATACCTATTCCCGATACCAGCCGAACCGCTGCTTTACAGTTGGCCAACAGGCTGGGTGTAAAGTATCGCGAGGGTTTCATCAAAAACCGATACATCGGGCGCACCTTTATCATGCCCGGTCAGCAGCAGCGTAAGAAGTCGGTGCGACAGAAATTGAACGCCATCGATCTGGAGTTCAGGGACAAGAACGTGATGCTGGTGGATGATTCCGTTGTGCGTGGCACCACCTCCCAGCAGATTATCCAGATGGCGCGTGACGCCGGCGCCAGAAATGTGTTTTTTGCCTCAGCATCGCCGCCGGTGCGTTATCCGAATGTGTACGGTATCGATATGCCGAGTAAGGGGGAACTGATAGCACACGGTCGCACGGTGGAACAGATTGCCAAGGCGATCGGTGCCGACTGGCTGGTATTCCAGGAGCTGGATGACCTGATCGATGCGGTGCGCAAAGGCAACCCTAATATCACCTCCTTTGATTGCTCCGTCTTTACCGGTGAGTACGTGACCGGCGGAGTGACTGTCGATTATCTTGAGCACCTCGAGAATCTGCGCAGTGATACCGCCAAGCAAAATCGCCGCCTTGCCGATCACGAAGTGATCGAGCTACACAATAACGCTTGATGTTTCGATTCGAGATTCAGCCAGCGGTTGCCTGACAAATACAGCCAATGCCATAGCGTCTGCTTTCGTTGTCAGCCAAAGGCGGTTTTTTTGTGCTTGCCGTAAAGACGAGATCTAAGCCTGTTCTCTCACCACAAAGGACACAAAGGATTAATTTGCGATATCATGGCATTGAGGTATTCCAATCAGAGCTTCCTTAGGCTGTTACACCTTCGTGACCTTTGTGGTTAATGTTATGAGATGGAGCGGCTAGAGGAGAGGGCTATGTCCGACAAAGAAGATCAATCGCTCGGATTCGAGACACTCGCAGTTCGTGCCGGGCAGCATCGAACGGCGGAATTCGAACACGCCGAAGCGATATTCCCGACTTCCAGCTATGTTTTTGAAAGTGCCGCAGCCGCAGCCGCACGGTTTTCCGGTGAGCAGCCGGGAAATATCTACTCCCGCTTTACCAATCCCACGGTGCGTTGTTTCGAGGAGCGTCTTGCGGCACTGGAAGGCGGGGAGTGTTGTGTGGCAACAGCATCCGGGATGTCGGCGATATACGCGACCTGTGCAGGCCTGTTACAGGCCGGCGACCAGATTGTTTCTTCACGCAGTATCTTCGGCAGTACAACACTGTTGTTCACCAACTATCTTCACAAGTTCGGTGTCGAAACCCGTTTTGTTGCACAGCATGATATGGACGACTGGGCGCAGGCAATACGGCCGGAAACCCGTCTGCTGTTCCTGGAGACACCATCAAATCCGTTAACCGAGGTTGCCGATATCTCTGCGCTTGCCGACCTGGCGCACGCCAACAATTGCCTGCTTGTGGTTGATAACTGTTTCTGTACACCGGCCTTACAACAGCCGCTGGCGCTGGGTGCCGATATAGTGATCCACTCGGCGACCAAGTACCTCGATGGTCAGGGCCGTTGTGTGGGGGGTGCCGTGGTGGGCCGCGAGGCTGTTGTCGGTGAGGGCGTGTACGGTTTTTTGCGGACCTGTGGGCCGACCATGAGCCCGTTCAATGCATGGGTCTTTCTGAAAGGCCTGGAAACTCTGTCTATCCGCATGCAGGCGCACTGTGCTTCGGCACAGATCCTGGCGGAGTGGCTTCAGCAACAGCCGGCAGTCAGCCGCGTCTACTATCCCGGCCTGGCATGCCATCCTCAGCACCAGCTGGCTGCCAGGCAGCAGTCCGGTTTCGGTGGTATCGTCGCGTTTGAAGTGAAAGGCGGTAAGCAAGCGGCGTGGCGGGTGATTGACACGACCCGTATCTGTTCCATTACCGCCAACCTGGGTGACACCAAGACGACCATCACGCATCCGGCGACGACAACACATGGCCGCCTGACAGCAGAGCAGCGTGCCGAGGCGGGACTATCCGATGATCTGATTCGGGTGGCGGTAGGGCTGGAAAATATCGATGATTTGTGTGCCGACCTGGTCGCTGGGCTGGCAAACTAACACCCGGCGACAGTCGGATTCAGAGGTAACGGTGATGCGAAAAATATGGGTGGTGGGATTATTGTTTTGTACCGCGGCATTTGCGATGCCGGCGGTATCCCTTGCGGATAGCGAGCAGGTCGAAGACCAGGTCAGTTTTCAGGTCGAGGTCGGGCGCGATGTCGAGAATGACCTCGTGACCGCGATCCTGAATGTCACCGCCGAGGCCCTGAAACCGGCCAAACTTGCCGACACCATAAACAGCACCATGCGCTGGGCGTTGGACCAGGCGCGAGCGAATCAAAAGGTGAAACCGCGCAGCGGCGCTTACCAGACCTACCCGGTCTATGAGGACAAAAAAATTGTGCGTTGGCGGGGACGTCAGGAGCTTCAGCTCGAGTCGCAGGATGTTGACCAGCTGAGCGAGCTGGTCGGTACGCTGCAAAGTCGATTGCAGCTGCAGTCCCTGCAGTTTTCGGTATCACCGGATAAGCGCCGCCAGATCGAGGATACGCTGATCGAACAGGCGCTGGCGGCTTATCAACAGCGCGCGGATATCATCCGCAAGTCGCTGGGTGCGCAGGGCTATATGCTTGTAGAGGTCAATATACACACGGCTGGACAGGATCGCCCCCCCATCCCGGTACGTGCCGAAGCGGTGTCGATGTTGAGTCGATCGAGCGTAACTCAACCCGCCATGGAGCAGGGCACCAGCCGTGTCAACGTTCAGGCCAGCGGGAAAATACGTTTATTGCGTGACTAGCCCGCATTTCTCACGGGGCGGCAGGCGAGTGACAGAAGGTATTGAATGTATGAAGGGCTTTGTGACTAAACGAGAAACAGGGTGTTTTCAGGACACGCCTATCCCGGCCCTGGCTTGTTCTCGTGCGCTTGCACTTGTTCTTCACTCAAGTGGTAGCTACGGCTGCATCGCTTCGAGGGGCGGAAGAGGGGCCCCAACGCGCAGCGGTGGGGATCTGACCCCCGGTGAAGCGATGACCCGCAGTGGAAGTCGAAGCGATGTCCCGCCCACCGGCGGTCGCATCCCCGGCTGCGCCGGGGGCCCTGCTCTGCGCCTCGAGCGGGTCCGTCGCTCCAGAACGGCGTCCAAACACACGAGCCCGGCGCCAGCATCCGGGATCCCCGTGAGAAATGCGGGCTAGAACCTGGTAAAGGGCATTAGAGTAAGTACCAACTATCTTCTAAAGGAGGTTTATCATGACGAGTCAATCAGTTAAACCCATCGTATCCGCATCCCTCCTGGGTCTTGTGTTCCTTACCGCCTCATCTGTCACAAATGCCGGAGAATACGCGTTGTGGAGGGAACAGGTACAAACGACGCCAGGCGGGCGCACTGTACTTACAGCCGGTATCCGCCAGGGTAAGACGCCCGATTACACAATGTGGAGAGAGCAAAGGAACAGAAGTTCCAATGATGAGACACACGTGGCTTACATCGCAGCAACGAGCCGCAGCCGCTATGAACCGGGATCGGATTACAGGCTATGGAGAGAGCAGGTGCAACCCGCTGGTAACCTGAAGATCGAAGATATGGCTTTGCACAATTGATCCGTTAATTCATAAATTCGTAACAATCCACTAATGGATCGCGAATGCTCGGTACGAGGTCGGGAAGTACTGAAGACACTGATGGGGTCCGAACCCAGGCGTGTCCCGGTGTCTTCCCGACCTGTCACTATTCGGGGATTTGCTCTGGTCGGCCGGTGCCAAGCGCACCGTCAGCACGAGCTCTCAGGTAGGCGTACAGGTCGAGAACATGCGGCTGAATATTCGGATTATCTCCCCAGGCCGGCATGATCAGCTCGCCACTCTCCCGTCTCATGACCTGTTCCATGATGGCAGCGCGCAGCGCTGTCTGATCGTCGCCGGCAATTTCGTCGAACCCGATCACTATCCGGTATCGTGTCAGGACTTTGGTGCTGAACTCGCGTGCTGTCATGGACCCGACGGCGACGACGAGATTAGGGGCTACACTGGTGCCGGTAGCGTCCACACCGTGACAGCCGTGACACGTTGAGTGATATGCGCGCCAGCCCAGAAAGGTGGACTCGTCGACCTTGCCATCCACGACCCGGTAGGGTGCCGCTTCTTTTCCGTTACCCGCCATGTTTTTATCGGCCGCGGCCGGTAACACAGTGGCGAACGACATTAGCACGATGCAGACCTGCAACACGCGGTGTCGCATGTCGGGTCTCCGGCGCAGGATAAGTCTGTAAGAAATCATGAATGCTTCCTCTCCCTTTCATAAAAGCAGAAATGCGGATCACTTTCTCCGCCCCGATTCAGCCAGTTGTCACTTGCAAGGATAGGTAATCCACTGGCATTTATCCAGACACTCGCAATCGTGCTCAAGTGCGCAATTGGTCTTTAACCAACCCATACCAGTAATTCGCCTTTACCGTCGCAGGCCAGATCACCTGTATAGCGGCGCACACGTAAGCGGTTCCTGTCCAGCTGAGAAAAGCGGCTGTTCAGTTCAGCAAAGGAGTCCAGCAGCAAACGCAGAAAGCCAAGTGTATGCTCACCACAATCATTGAAGGTAGATGGCATCGAAACAGGGTGTTGCGCGAACAACAACGTTCCCCGCCGCATAGCGTATCCGGGGGCGATTCCGACTTTACCCAGTACAGAGATGGTGCCAGCCACCATGCGGGTACCGCAATAGTCACCTGCATCACCTTCGATCAGAATGCGTCCGCGACGCATGCGGTCACCGGTGCGGTCGCCGGCGTTGCCGTTAACTAACAGAGTCCCGCCGCGCATACCCTGGTGATCGCCGGGTATCGCGGCACCGGCGAAGTCACCACAGTTACCGTTTATGTGGATTATCCCGTTGCGCATTCCGCTGGCTGTCCAGTGGCCGCTATCGCCGTGTACCTCGATCGCGCCGCCTTGCATGCCCCAGCCCAGATAATCGCCGGTATCGCCATGTATGCAGACTTTGCCTGTTTCCATACCGGCACCAATGGCGTCGAGCCGGCTGCAACTGTTGCGGATAATTAAATCGTTCGGGTCTTGCCCTGTGACGTCGAATAATTCACCCAGTTGCACTCGCCGGTTACCATAAACAAGGCTCAGCCTGGCAACGTCTTCCGACCGTGAACCTGACAGTCGGTCCGGGCACACTGCAGCCAAGTCTATACGATGCCGTGGTTTATCACGAAGGGTGAGTGTCAGTGCCGTCATGCCAGGATCTCGCGCAGGTGAAAATGGAATTGACCGAGTTTGCCACCGTAGTTACCGGCGGATATCCGCTTAACTCCCTGTTGCATACCCAAGGCACAAGCCGCCTCAATCCCGGTGCGCATGGCGGTGCGTACGTCGTAGTCGCTGACACCGTCGATGACGATCTCGAGCACGGATTCGATATCTGGTGTCAGTTGCGTAACAGTCATGCCCTTCAAGGTCGGGCAATACGCCTGGTTGGTGGAGGCGGGCAATGCCGAATACTTTGACCCGATCTTTGAACCCGAGCGGACCACGCCGCCGGGAAAGGGCATGATGACATTCGGCACCTTGCGCATGGCATCGATGGCGGCTTCGCAGGCATTGAGCGCCTGAATCTGCGAGGCGGCGAGGACCAGAAAATTACCGCCCCCGACGGCGCTGGTGTAGCCGGTGCTTTCCTCGCAGAGAAATTCACCGTCCATCACCGGGATGCGCCAGTAGCGGCGTTCACCGATCAACTTGGAAACCTGGAAACCATCGCCAAAAAAGCGGATGTTACGCCCGAGGTTAATGGTTTTGTCACCGTGCATGCCTGCAAAAACAGCACTGCCCGGTGCAGTTAACAGGCACTGCCCGACACGCTTTTCCAGTTGTTTGCCGAGGGCCTTGCCGGACATCCCGAACAGCAGTACCGAAATACCGGGGCGTCCATCCGGGGTTTCTTCTGCCGGAAGCTCCGCTTCGATGCCAGCCTCTACGCCGCAACCGATTACCGAAGTCGCGAAGCCGGTCATGGCTTCTGCTGCGTGGCGGGCCCAGCGGTGATTAACGGCAGTAATAAGCACACGCGTTGCCTTCATGCCAAAGGCTTCGGCAAAGGTGTCATCAATTATTACGCCGTTTATTATCATGCAATACCTCGTGTCCGGCATTCGGTGGTGATGACCGGGCTGCCGATACCCTCGACCATTTCCTCTTCGCTGATTGCAAAGTTCTCCATTTGCACGCTGCAGTAGCGGTCGAAATAGTTTTTGAGTGACTTTTCGATGCCACGGTCGTATTCGGGGTGTATGGCATGGGTGGCGCCGCGGGTAACGGCACAGATTTCGCCGTTACGTACCACCAGTTTTCCGTTTTTGAACACATAGGCGGGTCGCTCGAACATGCGTTCCCGGTTGGAATGGTCGTCGTAAACAGTGATATCGGCAAAGGCACCTTCAGCCAGGTGACCACGATCCCTGAGGCCGAGAATTCGTGCCGGTCCTGCACGTGTCATGATCGCCATCTCATACAGCGAATACTCGCGCGTCAGGCCGGATAAACGCGAATGGGCAGCCACTTCAGGATGAATCTGTTGCAATAAATCCTCGCGGAAGCTGCGGTCCATCAGCAGACGGATTAAGTGCGGGTAGCTGGTAAAGGGTGCACCGTTGGGATGGTCGGTCGTGAGGAATACACGCCAGGGGTCGTCGATCATCAGAAAGATCTCAAGGCCGATTGCCCATTGCATGGCGTTGACGAAATTCCTGTCCCGGTAACGGAAGGGGACCACACCGCAGCCCGCATCGCATTCGATATCCATGCATACCCACTTATTGGGATGTGCGTAACCGTGGTTGGCATGTTGGCGCATGGTATCGCCGGACACCGTAACCGTCTGTCCGAACATAATCTGGCCGATGTCGGCGCTGATATTGGGGTTCGAATTGATGGCTTCGGCAATCTCTGCGGCAGCCGAGGAAAACTTGCGCTCGCCCTCGGTGCCGTAGCTATGAAACTGGATATGGGTCAGGTGCAGCGGCAGACCGCCGGCGGCGTTCATGGTCTCCAGTGTGGTCTTGAAATTGCCTGGAACACCAAGGTTGCTCGCATGTACATGCAAGGGATGCGGTACGCCCAGTTCGTGCAGGGCGAGGGTCAGGCATTGCACAATCCGGCGTGGCGTGATGTTGTAAAAGGGGTTTTGTTCGTCGATGTCCAGTTTGCGCGCATTAAACTTGAAGGCGTTAATGCCGCCAGGATTGACCACCTTGATGCCGATGCACTGGGTAGCCTGCAAGGTCCAGGCAACGTAGTCGTTGATCAATGCCTGATCGGCACCTTCGGCCAACAGGCGTAGCAGGAAGTCGTCATTGCCCAGCATGGCATAGCCGCCGGTATCCAGAATCGGTGTATCCGCCATCTCCATATGCGCCTGGCGCGCATTGCACGGCAGCACCGCCGGTTCAAAGGCCGTGGTGTAACCCATTTCCGCATAGCGGTAGCCGGTTACGAGGGTAGACGGCGTTGCCTTACTGCAGCCGGAGCGGGTCAGGGCACTGCGTTCGACCGGTGCCTGTCGGCAGAACTCCGGCATCAGGGTGCGCGCAACATTAACCTTTCCACCGCCGATATGCGTATGCATGTCAATGGCACCGGCCATGACAATCATGCCGCGCAGATCATACTCGGCGTCGATATTCGCATCTGCTCCCGGATCATTTGTGATGCGATCATCGCTGATATAGAGGTCGCGGACCTCTCCATCGACGTTGTTGGCTGGATCGTAGACGGTCCCGGCGGTTAGTTTTATCAGCATAATAGTCCTCCAGGAATGACTATAGACTTTCAGTAATGGCGTGCAGGACCCTGGACACCCCGGGTAGATCCGAAATGCGTACGCTGCGCAGCGGTATTGCCACCACACTGTCGCAGCGGTACACGTGGCCGGCATGATCAAGGCCGGGTGTCGCGACCGGGATAAATACCTCTGGTTCTTTTTCGCACTGCATACCGGCACGCCCCAGAACGATGCCGGGCGTATCACCGGAAGGTGGCGTGCGCTGCGTATCGAAGGCCGAAATCCATAGCAGAATATCCGCCTCAGCACTCTCCAGCAGACGTTCCCAGTTGTTCTGGATCGGATCAAAATGCGGGCAGCCACTCGCGAGGCTGATGCGTGTCGGGAAACCCGCCTGCCAGGTCGCCACCTGGGCGAATGTGGTGTCGCCGTTGTTGCCACCCAGGGGCAGGCCGGAACAGCGGGTCGTGGTGTTCAGGTCTTTCACGAGTCCGCTGAAGGCCTGCACCGCCAGTTCCGCGTGCGGGAAATCCAGCTCGGCAGTTGCCCAGGCGATTACGCCATAGTGCGCATCGGCGAGACGTGTCACGATTTCACGCAGCTGTGTGACGCGTATGCCGGCAACATCCTCAGCCTGTAGCGGCCGCCCGTGCAGGAGCACGCGCAATGTCATGGCGATATCGCCCAGCCGGGCCGTGGGGCAGGGGATGGTCGTAATCCTGGCATCACCGTGTGCGTGTGCCGTGTCTGCATCGGAACCGATCACAATCAATTCGCGTACAGCTGTGTCCTGACCAAACATGGATTCAGCGTTGTTGAAAAAGCGTTCATAGAAACGTGGGACATGTTTTTCAATGGCGCTGCCGAAAATCAGTAACAGGTCGACGCGGTTGCGAACTTCACCCAGCGTCGCGGTCATCCAGCCGCTATCCTGGACCGCCAACAGATTGCGCAGCATAGATGCACTGTTCATGTGATCGAGCACCGCGCCTGCACGGTCTGCCAAGCGCAGCGCAGCTCGTGCTCCGGCCACGTCGGTGCCCAGTCCGCCGAACAGGGGTAATCGTGCATTTCGAAGCAGATTGGCGGCGTGGGCAACGGCCTCGTTCAGAGTACAGGCATGCCCTTGAACGCGTGGCTGACGGTCGGAGTCACCGGTATCCGCAGACTGGCTGAAGCCTCGTTCGCTGAGGGGGCAGCCATTGGCCTCCACAGTGAGTTGCTGCGGCTCACTTTTGATGGTCAGATCGTCGCAACATAGTCCACAGAACGGACAGGCGATGTTGTCACGCAGCATGTTTGTTGACTCCTGGTTCATCCGGCCCGGCCAGATTATTATTTTGCGGTGCGATGCCCAAATAAACCTGTTCGGGAGTGCGTGAATTCCCGCTCCATTGTTCAGTGGCACGCTGAACCATCTCTATTGGCTATGCCGGTCATTTTGCATGGATCATGCCAAACAATCGAGTGCCTGTGCTGCGGTTCCCGCACGCATAGCAACGATCGTGACGGCTCGCTTTTTTCGTTACACTCGGCTATAGCTTAGTAAACGCCCCTCTCCGCTACTGCAAATAGTTGTCACGGCGGTGAAAAAATGCGTTACACACTGCACCACCCTCGTCGCAGTGTTTTTGCGTGGGTGAGGTAAATGCTACAGAAACACACGGAAATTTCATGTGGCACGTCAGTTGCTCGGGAACCAGTGATGAATTGCAAGGATTTCAAGGGAGCAGCGTTTGAATCGGTCCGGGTCGAAGCACCTGCCCGGCTACATCTGGGTTTTCTCGATCTTAATGGGAATCTGGGGCGCCGCTTTGGCAGCCTGGGTCTGACCATCGAAGGGATTGCGACTGAAGTGGAAATCTCAGAGGCCGCGACGCTGCAGGTCGAGGGGCCGGCCACTGCACGACTGCGAATACTCAGTTGTGCGGCCTCCCTCATAAACCAGCTCGGTTTGCCACAGGGGGCGGCGATTCGGATCAAACGTGTCATCCCGGACCATGTCGGTTTAGGATCGGGCACGCAATTGTCCCTTGCGGTTGCCGCTGCCATGTCGACGCTGTACGGACTCGATCTCGAAACATGCCGGATGGCGGGATTGCTGAAGCGGGGTATGCGTTCCGGTATCGGCATCGGCGCCTTCGATACGGGTGGTTTTCTGGTCGACGGCGGCCGTGGCGAGCGTGATGAGCCGCCGCCGGTGATTATGCAGAGTGACTTTCCGGAAACCTGGCGCCTGCTACTGATTTTCGACCAGCGTGGTCCCGGCATCCACGGTTCGCGGGAGGTGTCCGCCTTTCAGACGCTGCCGCCGTTTCCAGCGCAGCATGCCGCCGAACTGTGTCGTCTGGTAATGATGCAGGTGTTACCTGCCCTCGCGGAGGGTGATTGCAAACGCTTCGGGCAGGGAATCGGCCGACTGCAGGAGGTGGTTGGGGATCATTTCGCACCAGCGCAGTCGGGGAGGTTTGCCAGTCCGCAGGTCGCGGAAGTGCTCGCCTGGCTGAAGGCGCAGGAGATATTCGGTATCGGTCAAAGCTCCTGGGGGCCGACCGGGTTCGCTATCCTCGACAGCGAGGTACAGGCGAGACAGTTGCTGCATGCAGTGCAGTCCCGCTACGCTGACCGGCCCAATCTTTCCTTCGTGGTTACCCGCGCACGCAACCATGGCAGTCGTATTCAGACGCGTAGAAAACCTGCATCGCGCGTTACCCTGTACACTGCCGTGTAAGTCCCCGGTTAAGGAATCATTTCAATGAGCAAGCCCTGTATATTACACATGCTTACACCGGCCAAGAACGTCAGCCCGTTCGATGTGAACATGGCCTGCGATGCCGGTTGGAATAGCGTCATCCCTTACACGCAGGTCGAACCGGCGGAGGTAACAGCACTGGTACAGGATGCTATCTTTTCCCGCGGTCCAAAGGGCGTGCGGCGCACCGGCATCTTTATCGGCGGACGCGATATCGACACGGCGATGGATATGTTGCAACTGGCTCGCGATGCCATGGTGCCGCCGTTTGAAGTGTCTGTGTTTGCCGATCCAAGCGGTGCCTTTACCACCGCGGCGGGTTTGGTCGCTTGCGTCGAGCGACAGCTGAACAAGGTATATGATGCCACATTGACAGATCAACGCGTGCTGGTATTTGGTGGTAGCGGCCCGGTGGGTGCGGCGGCATCGGTGATTGCGGCCCGTGCCGGTTCGAGTGTGTGTATCGTCGGCCACAGCGACGACCGGGTTGCGCGCAAGGTGGCCGAGGTCTGCAAGCAGCGCTACGATGTCGACATCGATGCAGCGGATGGCAGCAGCGACGAGCGTAAGAAGGCGCTGTTGACCGAGGCCGATGTCGTGTTTGGTACCGCCAAGGCGGGTATACAGATACTGGCATCGGCACATTTACAAGCAGCCACCCGGTTAAAGGTTGTCGGCGACCTGAATGCGGTGCCGCCGCTCGGGGTCGAAGGTGTCGGGCTGATGGATGATGGGAAACCGATTGCCGGGCTTGATGGCACGGTTGGTATCGGAGCCCTGGCAATCGGTAATGTCAAGTACCAGGTTCAGCAGTCCTTGTTCCAGGATATGCTGGGCGCAGATAAACCTCTGTACCTGGATTTTCAACATGCTTTCGAAAAAGCGCGTGAGTATGTCGCCTGACGCCGGACCGGTGTTGGTCGGGGCTCTTTCAGGCCGGGCGCTGGCAAGCGCTGCAACTGCCGCTTCGATTCCGGTGGTGGTGCTGGATGTGTTCGGTGATAGGGATATGCGTGCCTGTGCCTGTGACTGGGGCCGAGTGGGCAATATACAAAGCGGTATCGATCGGGCCGCCTTGCTTGCGGCGGCGGAGCGTTTGTGCCCAGCTGATCGATGTAGCGG
>Ga0209578_10001262_pt1 | contig 24234 bp, 21 predicted proteins | sample tdAd472_FD_187127 | JGI IMG/M metagenome (GOLD analysis project Ga0209578, IMG submission 187127) | Marine sediment microbial communities from the Atlantic coast under amendment with organic carbon and nitrate - tdAd47.2 (SPAdes)... | ecosystem: Environmental > Aquatic > Marine > Coastal >...
CGACGGCAATCGCCGCCGACAGTAACGTGATCTGTTTCCAGTTCGTTTTCATAGGTGTTTGCCTCCCGTTATTTTGGCTTGCCGCTTATGCGACAGTAATTTTTGCTTTCTTTTCATAGACCGAGCCGTCGTCGTCGGTCCATTTGAAGGCAAACTCACCGCTTTCATCGACCTTCGCAAAGAAGGACATGTAAGGGTTGGCCGAAATCGCGGGCTGCCAGTCGGCGGAAAACACCGGCTTGCCGTTAAACGTAACTTCCATCTTGTTGATGATGCTACGCGGGATCAGCTTGCCGTCTTTGCCTTTGCGGCGACCGGATTCCATCTTGTGCGAAATCAGCGTCTTGATTTCGATGATATCGCCCTTCGCGGCCTTTTTCGGGACACGAACGCGGGGTTTTACATTCTTAGCCATGATATTCTCCTGTTGCTCGTGTCAGCCGCCGCAGCCGCCGATGGTGACTTTGACTTCCTGTTGCGCGCGATAAACGCTGCCGTCGCTCATTTCGGCGACCGCAACCACGTTCTGCGTGCCGGCGAGACGCATACGCGTCGCTGCCGAGGCTTTGCCGCTCATCGGCGTGAAGTGCAGCGATGCGACTTCCGGTGCGGGGTTACCGTCGGCAAACAGGTGCACGGTCTTCACGTAATTGTCGGCGGTCATCGGGCTTTCGACCGTAACGCCGACCGGAACCGTGTTGCCGTTCTCGGCGATCTGCGGCAGATCAAAGCTGATCTTGCCGTCCGCCGGCTTCTTGTCACCGATCAGTTTCATAACCGCTTCGTCGACCATTTTCTGGTCCGCGTTCGCGGTCCCGGCCGTCAAAACGACACCTCCGGCGGCGACCATTGTCGCACCGGCGGCCAGCAACAGCGCTTCACGGCGCGTCAGTGCTGAAAGTGCTTGTTTCGTGGACATGCTATTTCCTCTTTGTTTTCTGCTTACTTGAGGGTTTTCAGATAAGCGACGACATCCTCGACCTGACCTGCGTCGAGGATCGGCTTACCCGCGAATTTCTTGAGCACCCGATGGAGACCATCCGTGCGATAAAACGCCGGCATGATCGTATCCGGGTTGATGACCTTGGCGTTCACCACCTGCATGCGCAGTTGCGCTTCGGTGTAACGTTCGGCCACACCGTCCAGCGACGGACCGATCTCACCGTGGAACGGCTGCGATGCGAGCGACGACACCTGATGGCACGCCAGACAGTTCCCGAGCTTGCGGCTCACGAACCACTTCTGGCCTTTTTCGGCATCGCCAGATTTCCCCGTCAGTGACTTCGATATCCCGTAATCAACGACCTCGTATTTAACAAGATCGCCAGCAACGGCGGTTCCTGCGAGCATGATCGCCGCAGCAAAAGCCGGTATAAATGTTTTTAGATTTGGCATAGGGCAATCGCCTCCCAATAAAAGTGCCTCGTTCAGGAGCGATCATTCCCCTTTTCTTGGAACCGTGCTTCGACGTTGCGAATCACGATCGTCGCTCCCCTATCGATAATCATATTCAAATAACACGATATATCAAGATTGAATATGACTTCGTCTCACCCGATACTAGTTTGGACAGGGTTCGGGGAGTTTTACAAGTTTCTGCGCCAACAGCGTCCAGAAAAATTCCTCGCCCGGATAACCGACAAGGCGGGCCACTTCGGTGCCGCCGTCAAAGACAACGAACGTAGGTGTAAAAACGATGGGCGCAACATCCTCCAGATCTTCCGGTCGCGGGTCGCCGATGTCGACCCGCCGGAGCGGCGCACATCGCCCCTCCGTGGTATTCGGATACGCCGGACCGATCTCGGCATGCCAACGCTTGCACCAAGAGCACGTGTCGCTTTCGAACATCACAAGCTCGGCGGCACCCGCCGCGCCGGCCGTGCAGCACAGCGCCAATACAATTGCGAAACGACGCGCTGCGGACAGGATTGATTTTATGCTCATGGCCCCGTTGCCCCAGTCTGGAATTCCGTGCACGCTCGATACCCATGCGACAGGAAACTATTTAACATGATCGATACGCCCTTCACACGCCGCAACATGCTTCTGACCGGCGCCGCGTTTCTTGCCTCCGCCGGGCCGGTGATCGCAGGCGGCGGCGGCCAGTTCACGTCGTCGGCACGCATCCGCATCGTCGTCGTCGGCGGCGGCTTCGGCGGCGCGTCGGCAGCCCGCGCCGCGCGGGCGGCATTGCCGAAGGCCGAAGTGATCCTGTTGACCGATCAGCCGAAGTTCTGGATGTGCCCGGGCAGCAATTCCGTCATTGCCGGCTATACACCGCTGTCCAGCATCGAAGTCGGATACGACAACCTGATCGCGGACGGCATCGACGTCATGCTGGACGCGGCGCAAGGCATCGACGCCGCTGCTCATATGGTCGTGACGCGAAGCGGCCGCAAGATTACCTATGACAAGTTGATCCTGTCGCCCGGTGTCGCCTTCAACTACGACACCATCGGCGGCATTTCGCTGGACACCATCGAGCGTGTGCCGCACGCGTGGAAGGCCGGATCGCAGACCGAATTGCTGCGCCGCCAGCTTCACGCCATGCCGGACGATGGACTGTTCGTCATGACGATGCCGCCGTCGCCTTACCGCTGCCCACCGGCCCCGGCGGAACGCGCGTGTCTCGTCGCCGACTATATGAAAGCCAACAAACCCGGCGCCCGGCTTTTGATCCTCGACGCCAAGGACGAGTTCCCCTTCCAGGACCTGTTCACCGAGGCCTGGGACATGCTGTATGCCGATATCATCGAATACCGATCCATCGCCGATGACGGTGTCGTGCGCGAAGTCGATCCGGAAACCCTGACGGTGTATACGGACTTCGACGACATCACCGCCGATGTGTTGAACGTCATCCCGCCGCAAACGGCAGGGCGGATCGCCATAGAAGCCGGGGCGAGCGATGAAACCGGGTGGTGCCCGGTCGATATCCGCACCTTTGCCTCGACCTTGCTGGATGACGTGCATGTCATCGGCGATGCGGCACTTGCCGACCCGCTGCCGAAGGCCGGCTCGACCGCCGCCAGCCAAGCCCACGTCGCCATCGACGCGATTGCTGCCGAATTGAACGGCGAGCCGGTGCCGGTGCCGTCGTGGATCGCCAACTGCTATTCGCTGGCCGCACCCGATTACGGTGTGCGCCTCGGCGCGACATATATATACGAGGACGATCATGTCGTTCGCGACAGCACCAATTTCTCGGTGACCGGTGCCAGCGCCGCCGAGCGCCAGGCCGACGCCGAATACACCGAAGCCTGGCTGCAACAGATCAAGCTCGAAGTCTGGGGCTGATCGCGCTTACTCGAACTCCATTTGCACGAACACACGTCCGGCGTTTCGCGTCGCCAGTTGCTCGAAGGTATCCAGGTGCGTATACGGCGACTGATCGACGTAGTACGCCTTTTCAAGTGTGCCGCCGTTTTCCAGGTGTTCACCGATCTTACCGCGCAAATAGACGAGATAGTCATGCGTATAGCGGCGTACCTGCGCCATGTTCGTCGGATGCCCATGCCCGGGAATGACGTACGTCGCCTTCAGATCCTCGAACGGCCCTTCCCAGGTTTCAACCCAGCTTTTGGTGTCCGTCTCGTCGAAGATCGGCAGCATCCGTTCGTGAAACGCCATGTCACCGGCGATCACCAGCGACTGTTCCGGCAGCCAGACCTGGATATCACCGGGGCTGTGTGCCGGGCCGAGATGCAGCACCTCGATCTTGAAGTCGCCCATTTCGACGACGTGTTTATCCTCGAAGGTTTCCGTCGGTCCCTGAATTTTCGTGCCGTCGGCGCGCTCCTTTAAGCGCGCTTTCGCGGCGTCGAGGATCTGCCGCGACTGATCCTCGAAGTCGTGCGCCGCTTCCTCGTGGGCGAGAATCGTCACGCCCTGTTCGATCCAGTAGCTGTTGCCGAGCATGGCATGGCCCTGGCCGTTTTCATTGATGACGAGTTTCACCGGCTGATCGGTGATCTTCTTGATCTCGTCGTGCAGCGCCTTGGCCAGCAGGTACGCGCCGCCACCGTTGATCACGATCACGCCGTCGCCGGTGACGATGAAGCTCAAATTGTTGTTGTGGCCGCTGTTTTCATACGTCGGCGGCGCAGTCGCGCCGATGGCCGACCAAACGTGCGGAATGACCTCGACCGGTTTCGAGTACAGCAACGACGCCGGATACTGGTCGGGAATATCTTCGCTGGCGAGTGCCGGCACCGACACTGCCAACGCCAGAAACAACGAAATCAATGTGCGCATGTTTTCCTCCCACGCAAACGTGTTTCGCGGGAGTATGACAAAACAATTAAGGAAAATCGAATATGAAAATCCGATTTCCTGATTTCGGAAGCTGGCGCTTACTCGGCCGGTTGCACTTCGGCAGCCCTGGGTGCGATTTCACGGCGCACCAGAACGTCGCCGATCATCGCGCCGGCGAAGATCGAGACCACGGCAAGAATGGAGCCGACCGACAGGGTGCTGAGGCCGGAAAGCCCCTCGCCCACCGTGCAGCCCAGCGCCAGAACGCCGCCAAACCCCATAAGCGCGCCGCCCAGCGTATAACGCGGTAACTGGTGCGGGGTTTCGAAGCCCTGCAACAGCCACTCACCGCGCAGCACGGCGATGGCGAATGCACCGAGCAGGACACCGGCAACGGCGACGATACCGAAGTCGGCGCTGGCGCCCGTGTAGGTCATCAGATACTGGATCGCGTTACCGACCGGTGCGGTGAAGGTCAGCGATTCGGTCCGCACCGGCTCGAACTCATCGAAGCCCAGCACACCCGTCACGTACCAGCCGCAGGCGATCAACAGGCCGACCGCGAGGCCGGTCAACGCCGGCCAGACCTTGTTGTCAACGCCGCGCCGCAGCACTGCGGCAACAGCGACCAGAATGAATATCGCGGCAACGAACAACGGCGCCAGTTCGGAGCCGCCGGCAAAGCTGGTCAGCGCCTGCGAACCATAGCCGAGCGCGTCGAGATCCAGGGTGCCGATCCCTTCGAGCGAGATACGCGGCACGGCGAGGATGCCGCGCAGCGTCATGTAAGCGACGATGCCAAGCACGGAAATGACGACCGCCGAGCGCAGATTGCCGCCGGCCAGCAGAACGATGTGCCGGGCGCCGCAGCCGCGCGCCAGGATCATGCCGATGCCGAACAACACACCGCCGACGATCAGCGTCAGCCACATCAGGCTGGCCGACAGATAAATGCTTTCCGACAGGTCGATCATGCCAAAGGCGACCATCCCCTGCGTCATGGCAACGGCGGTGGCAATGGCCACGGCCCAGGCACGTGCCTGAAAACCGATGCGCCGCGCCAGAAGTTCCAGCACCGCCGAGCGGAAGCAGAACGCGCTGATCCGTGAAATCACGCCGAAGCCGACGCCGATAACAAGGGCGCCGATCAAAAGGGCCGTGCGGGGTTCAAGCTCACTCATAACAAATGCTTCCAGTCGTTCGGGCAGCGCCCGGTCGGTTGTTCCATGGGGTGGTTGCGGCAGTTTTAACAAATTATATTCATAAAATGCAATATAAAACTTTTTCTAAGTGTTAATTACACTTATTAACATTAATGTTTTGTATTTATGAGCCCTTGACCGCCGCCGTCCCGCCGCCCTTGATGGCGGATGTGTATAGAAACAACGAGTTAAAGAGGTCGAAATATGACGGACGTGCTGCCCGAAGTTCCCGTGAAAGAGGCGGACCCCGCCACCCGCGACATTTATGAAAGGATCATGGCAGCCACCGGTGTCGGCTCTCCGGCGCTAATATACCGCCATTTTGCCGTTTACCCGGGCATGCTAGGCTGGGTCTGGGACATTGTCGGCAGCCCGCTGGAAAGCGGCTATGCCGCCGGTCATGCGCTCAATGCCGTGGCGGCAACTCCGGTCGTTCCCCTGCCCGCCGTCGGCACGGACGAGATGCGTACGGACGGCGTCGACCTCGATGCACATCGCACCATCGACGCCATGCTCGCTACCTACAACCGCATGAACCCGGTGAACCTGAGCTTGATCACGGCAATCCGCGACCTGATCGCCGACGGCAGCTCACCCGACACGGCCCCGGCACCGCTGCCATCCGTGGCCGTGCCGCCACCGGCGACGGCGCTGAAACTGCCCGCGCCGCTCGACCTCGACGCCATGCGCGACGACGCCCACCGCACGGTTCTGGAGTTAAGCGCCGCCATTCCCAGCCCCGGCGCGCAGGTCATCCCGACGCTGTACCGGCATCTGGCGATCTGGCCGGATTTTCTGGCGCGCATCGCACCCGGTCTGACCGATGCCATGCAACGGGGCGAGGTCGAGGCACGGATGCGCGACCTGAACACCGCCATGCAGCCGCTGATCGACAGCGTGACACATGAAGCGCGCGTTGGGCACCCGCCACCGCCGCCGATCGACGACGCGGCAGCGATGATCGAAACGTTGAATGCGTTTCTTTACACGATTCCGCAGCTCGTCATCGTCGGCACCGCTTTGCGCGCCGCCATTCCCGTTTGCAAAGACTAAGCTAGGCGGGCGGATCGACGCGGCGGAACGTCGAAGGGGCGGCGCGCCGCCAGTGCATGGCGTATTCTTCCGGGCAGTCGGCCCGCAGAAGCTGGCCCTCTTCCAGTGCCACCATGGACGTGCCGCTCAGGTGCGGCTCGCGGAAATTGATCATGTTGAGCGTGATCTGGTCCGGCGCCGTCAACCCCATCGCACCCAGCATCTCGGCAAAACCCAGCAGCGTGTTGCCGTGGAAGTTCGCCACGCGCCGCGCCTTGTCGCCGACGTGCAGACCGGACTGGCGCAACTGGTCCTGCGTCGCAACACCGGTCGGACAACGGTTGGTGTGACACGCACGTGCCTGAATGCAGCCGATCGAGAACATGAAGCCGCGCGCCGAATTGCACCAGTCGGCCCCCAGCGCGAATGCCCGCGCCATATCCGCGCCCGAGACGATCTTGCCGCTGGCGCCGACCTTGATCTTGTCGCGGATCCCTGCACCGACCAGCACCATGTTGACGAAGTGCAGCCCATCGCGAAGCGGCAGGCCGAGCGAGTTGGAAAATTCCACGGGAGCGGCGCCGGTGCCGCCTTCCTTGCCGTCGACGACGATGAAGTCCGGATAGCAGTCGCGTTCCAGCATCGCCTTGATCATCGCCATGAATTCGCGGCGGTGGCCGACGCACAACTTGAAGCCGACCGGCTTGCCGTTGGACAGCGTGCGAAGCTGTTCGATGAAATCGATCAGCCCCATCGGCGTCGAAAACGCCGAATGCGCCGCCGGGGAAATACAGTCGACACCGACCGGCACGCCGCGCGCCTCGGAAATCTCCTCGGTCACCTTGGCACCCGGCAGCATACCGCCGTGGCCCGGCTTGGCCCCTTGGGACAGCTTGATTTCGATCATCTTTATCTGATCGTCGGCGGCTTTTTCCTTAAAGGTGTCGGGACAGAACTTGCCGTCTTCGGTGCGGCAGCCGAAATACCCCGAGCCGATTTCCCAGATGATGTCGCCACCGTTTTCACGGTGATAACGTGATATGCCGCCCTCGCCCGTGTCGTGCGCAAAGCCCCCCATGGCCGCGCCCCGGTTCAGCGCCGAAATTGCATTGCCGCTCAACGAACCGAAACTCATCGCCGAGACATTCAGCAACGAGCAGCTATAGGGCTGCTTGCACGCGGCACCGCCGACGGTCACGCGCAGCGATGCCGGGTCAACGTGTTCGGGCAGCATGGAATGACTGAAGAACGTATACCCCGGTCCGTACACATCCTGTTGCGTGCCGAACGGGATTGTCTGCAGATCGTTCTTGGCGCGCTGATAGACGAGAGAGCGCTGTTCGCGGTTGAACGGAAACGCGTCGGCATCGCTTTCAATCAGGTACTGGCGGATTTCCGGACGGATGCCTTCGAACAGCCAGCGCATGTGCGAAATGATCGGATAGTTGCGCCACAGCGTATGCCGCGTCTGCATCAGATCGTAGACGCCGAGGGCCGAGAGCGGGATACACACGCCCAACACCCACCAGCCAACGACACTTCCGGCGATCAGTATAAGGACACCGGCACCGACGCCGAGACCGGCGCCGATCAATGCGAAGAACCTCCCCATGGGCTTTTTCTCCCTTCCGCCCCTGCCGTCGCAAACATCGCCCGATCATAGATTGGGCAACGCGCGTAGCCTATAGGTATCGCTCACCGGAATGAAGAATTCCTAAAAGCAGCCGACGGCTCCATCGCTGCGCGGATCGAACGCGCCTTCGAAAACGCCGTCGTCATGGCGGCACACCGCACCGGCGTGGCCCATGATCGACGTGAACGGTTCGGCCTCATCGACGGTGTGTCCGGCATCGCGCAGCGCCTTGACGACGTCGGGGTCGAAGCGGCTTTCCAATTTCAACGAGGTGCTGTCCTCGCCCCAGGTGCGGCCGAGCAACCAGCGCGGCGCTGTGACGGCGGCTTGCAGTTCCTGGCCGAACATCGCGTAGCGGCTGAACACTGCGGCTTGCGTCTGCGGCTGGCCTTCGCCGCCCATGGTCCCGTAGCTCAACACGCGGCCATCGTTCAGCCGCGCCATCGCCGGGTTCAGGGTATGGAACGGGCGCTTGTGCGGCACCAGCACGTTCGGGTGCGCCGGGTCCAGCGTGAAGCCGTGCCCGCGGTTCTGGAAGACGACACCGGTTTCAGGCGCGACAACGGCGGAGCCGAATTCCCAGTAAGTGCTCTGAATATACGAGACCGCCATGCCGTCCGCGTCGATGGCACCCATCCAGATGGTGTCGCCCGGTTTCGCCGGCTGCGGCCATTCCAGGGCGGATCTCGGATCGATCTGCGCGGCAAGGCCGTCCAGGAAGCCGTCATCCAGCCAGTCGTTCGGATCGACTTCCATGAACGCAAGATCGGTCAGGTGCGCGTTTCTGAGCAAGAACGCCTGCTTGGTCGCCTCGACCATGCCGTGCAGGTATTCGAAACCCTCGGCCTCGGCCACCCCCAAACGCTCGAACAGCGCCAAAATCATCAGCGAGCTGACGCCCTGCGTCGGCGGCGGCATATTATAAACAGTGCCGGACGCGAGCTTGACCCGCATCGGTTTAACCTCGCGCGCCATGAACGCCTCGAAGTCCGCGAACCGGAGCGGACTACCGACCTGCTCCAGGTACGCGGCGTTGGCGCGCGCGAGATCGCCCCGGTAAAAATCATCCAGCCCCGCTTCCACCAGCCGTGATAGCGTGGCAGCAAGCGCCGGGAAGGTCATGACCTGACCGGTCCGGGGCGGCACACCGTCGACCAGGTAGGTGCCTGCAAACCCGGGCACGTCGCGTATCTCGGAGAATTTCTCCGCCGTCAGCGCTGCCTGCCCCCCGCTCACCACGACCCCGTTTGACGCGTGATGAACAGCGTCCTCCAAAAGCCGTGCCAGCGGCAGATCTCCGCCGGCGAACTCGAGCGCCTTTTTCCATCCGGAAATCGCACCGGCGACGTTCAACGCTGCGGCGGGACCGCGCGCGGGAATGCCCTTCAAACCCTTGGCGGCGTAAAACTCGGGCGTTGCCAGCGCCGCGCTCCAACCGGCGGCGTCGATCCCGACCGGAGCCCTGCCCGGCTCGGCGATCAGCCAGAAACCGTCGCCCCCGATGGAATTCATCTGCGGATAGACAACGGCGATCGCCGCTGCCGCTGCGACCATCGCCTCGACGGCGTTGCCGCCGTCGCGCAGAACCCTGAGCCCCGCTTCCGATGCCAGATGATGCGGCGCCGTAATCATGCCGCCGAGCCCGCGTGCCGTGTTGAGCATATGTCTCTCCGTGCGTCCCTGTTACTTAAGGCTTATATGAGCGCCGCCCGACCGCTTCAAGCAGCGATGCGCTCGGCGAAATTCCGCTCTTTACGAGTACACCAAGGATAGTCGATCCTGTCGGTTCCGGAACGGCTGACGAGGACCATGCATACGTCGTACGGTTGGGGCGAATATAAGGGGACAAACGCATGACTTTTTCCATCGTTGCGCGATGCCGTCATACCGGCATGTTCGGCGTCGCCGTGACGTCGTCCAGCCCGGCCGTCGCCGCCAGATGCGCATTCGCCGAAGCGGGCGTCGGTGCCGTCACTTCACAGAACATCACCGATCCGTCGCTCGGCACACGCGCGCTGGGCTTGTTGCGCGCCGACGCCGATGCACTTGAAACCATCGATACGCTGCTGAGCAGTTCCAAGCACATGGAATACCGTCAGGTACTGGTCGTCGATCACGGCGGCGACACGGCAATCCACTCGGGATCGAATATCCTTGGCACCTGGGCCGAAGCGGCGAGCAAGAACGCCGCCGCCGCCGGTAATCTTCTTGCCGACAAGTCGGTACCGCACAGCATGATCCACTCTTTCGAGGAAACGGAGAACAGCTCCATGCACCTGACGGACCGGTTGCTTGATGCACTCCGCTCGGGACTTTCGGCGGGCGGCGAAGCAGGCCCCATCCATTCCGCCGGCATCAAGATCGTCGACCGCGTGTCGTGGCCGATCGTCGATCTCAGGGTCGATTGGACGGACGGTTGTCCGATTACCGAACTGGAAAATTTGTGGCAACTCTACAAACCGCAGATGGACGATTACGTGACCCGCGCCCTCGATCCTTCGGCAGCACCGAGCTACGGCGTGCCCGGCGACCAGTGAGCACAGAGTTCTCGTCGCCCTGAACGCGATTCAGGGCCCATGCATACATATCGAAACCGTACCGGGAAGGTATGAATCCTGAATCAAGTTCAGGATGACGACCGTGTTATTATCGAAACGTCTCGATGCTAGTCTTTCAGAATCACCGGCTCCGGCGGTTCCTTGCCGCGGATCATGTCGGCGGCCTTTTCGGCGATCATGATCGTCGGCGCATTCAGGTTCGCAGACGGCATCATCGGCATCACCGACGCATCGACGACGCGCAGCGCCTCGATCCCATAGACCCGCAACTGATCGTCGACCACCGCCGTCGGGTCGGTGCGGGGCGCCATGCGGCACGTGCCCATCGGGTGGAACGTGGTGGTACCGCGCTCCTTGGCGACCTGCAGCATCTCGTCGTCGGATTGCACGTCCTTGTCCGGGCATATCCAGTGATCAAAGTACGGCTTCATCGGATCGGTCCGCAGCATCCTCTGCGCCAACTTCATCGCCGACAGCAAAACACGGCGGTCGGTTTCGTGTTCCAGATAGCGCGGCTGGATGATCGGCTTGTCGAACGGGTCGGCGGAGCGTGCGCGCACATATCCGCTGCTCTCCGGACGCTGTTGCCACGACGCGATGGTCATTCCGGGGAAATCGTCCAGTTCGGACTGCACACCTTCCTTGTAGCTGGCAGGCGTGAAAGTGAATTGCACGTCGTTGTTGTCGATATCCGGGTTGGAGCGCCAGAAGCAATAAACCAGCGTCGGGCTGAGCGACAAAATACCCTTTCGGGTCAGCCCCCATCTGGCGATCTCACTCAAAAGCCTGAGCCCCTTGGTGCGTTCGTTGAGGCTCTGGATATTTTTGACGCGAGCGGTGAAGCGCGGCGCAAAGTGATCGCGCAAATTCTCGCCGACGCCCGGCAGCGCATGCTTCACTGTAATACCGAGGCCGCTCAGAAGATCCGGCGCGCCGATTCCCGACATCTGCAACAACTGCGGCGAATTGATCGCACCGCCCGAAAGGATCACCTCGCGCCGCGCCATGACCTGCATCGGCTTGCCGTTCCGCCCGCCCTTGTTATAGGCAATCCCGGTGGCGCGGTTGCCGTCCAGAATTATTTTCGTCGCATGCGCATTCGTGATGACACGAACGTTGCCGCGCTTCATCGCCGGGCGCAGAAACGCGCGCGCCGTCGACATGCGCCGTCCACCGGCGATGGTCCGCTGTGAATACGTCACGCCTTCCTGCTTGGCGCCGTTGTAGTCGACGGCCTTGGGAATGCCGATGGTCTGCACGCCTTCGATAAACGCATCGGTCAGCGGGTGCGACCAGTCGATGTCGGTGACCGTCAGCGGCCCGCCGCGGCCACGGAAGGTATCATCGGCCTCGCCGACACGGTTTTCCGAGCGTTTGAAGTACGGCAACACGTCGGCATAGCCCCAGCCCCGATTGCCGCGCTGCGCCCAGCCGTCGTAATCCATACGATTGCCGCGCGTATAGATATGCCCGTTGATGGAGCTTGAGCCGCCCAGCGTCTTGCCGCGCGGCTGCGGCACGGCACGCCCGGCGGTCCACTCGGTGGGCTCCGTCGCGTACAGCCAGTTAATCTTGGGGTCCTTGATCGTATAAATGAAGCCGGCCGGGATATGAATGAAGGGACTGATATCGGCAGGTCCGGCCTCGAGCACGCAGATGCTGACCGACGGATCCTCCCCCAGACGATTGGCAAGCACGCTGCCGGCGGAACCCGCGCCGACGATCACGTAATCAAACGTTTCCATCCCATATCCATTCTAGTGCCGGATTGTTCCGACGTTACGGAAATACTAGGCAGCGTATGGGCGCTTGAAAAGCGCCAACGGCATCGACACGAACAGCTTATAATGCCGTGGGAAATTCGGCAGGGTCGAGCACGGGATATCCGAACGCGTCGAAATCGTCGGCATATAGCTTGTTCACCAGTTCCACCGTGCGCCGGGTGTAGTGCGCAAGATATCGCGGCGTATCCGCGCCGTGCGGGTTGGCGGGACCACGCACGTTGTGGCTTTCGACGGCATCGATAGTGACACCGATCTTGGCGGCCAAGACCGCCAGGTCGCTTTCAAGCCTTTCGGTGCGCCCGATCCAGTCGAGCGCACAGACCCCGTTCAAGTGCGTGAACGCAACCATCGGACAGAAGCAGACCCAATCCCACGCATGCGCGATATCGGCTTCGGCGACAAAGCGCTGCATGTAGGCGTTGAAGTCGTCGCCGACGGCTTTGAACAGCGGTTGCTTGGCCGCGATCCACGGTTTCCAGCGTGTCGACGCCAGCATGTCCTGACGGAAACCGGAATACAGCCGATCATAAGGGTTTCTGACAAAGGTAAATTTCAGGTGTCGCGCGAAACGATTTTCGCTGTCGTACTTATTCAGGAACTTTTCGATCGTCACATGTTCCTCGAACGCCGTCACCGGATAGCCGATATCCGTATACGCAGCGAGCGCATGGCGCACCGTCGCCGAACCGCATTTGGGAATAACGAAATACAGATATCCGTAGCGATCCGAAATCACCATCGGCTCAACAGCCCGCCGCCGCGTTCCGCTGCGCCGGGTGATCGGCGAAACTGTCCAGTTTCGTCAGGCCGGGGATCTTTTGCGGCGCGGATGCATGGCAGCACAGCAGGCTCAGGGAATAGATATTCGGAAAGATATTCTTCGCATGTCCGGCAAGATTTTCTACACGAAACAGCGGCACCGGATGCCACCAGACCTCGTAGCCCATGTCGCGCACACATTCGTACAGCCCTTGCGACAACGCGGGCCGGTCGTCCTCCAGATACAGGATCGGCCGGTCCCGTTCGATCACCGCGCGCGCACCTTCGACGACACGTTGCTCCATACCCTCGGCATCGCATTTGATCATATCGACCTTGACGACGTCGCCGATCATATCGTCGAGCCGCACCAGCGGCGTCTTGCCAAGCGTCACGTCCGCGCCGGGGTCGATACTTTCCTGATCGACACCGATGCCGCCGAAATTCAGCGCCGACGCCGGGTTCACATCAGGGATGCGGGCCGTCCCGGCAACATCGCCGACGGCCATGTTGTACGCCGCGACATTGATGCAACCGTTGTTGACGAGATTGGCGCACAGCAACTGAAAGGCGATCCGTTGCGGCTCGAACGCAATCACGCGTCCGGCATGCAGGTGCCTTGCCAGCGGCACGGTGTGCGCGCCGATATTCGCCCCGACCTCGACCGCCGTCGCATCGGGTGCCAGCAACCCGCCGAGCAAAACGATCTCGCCATACGACCATTCCCCATACGTCTGCAGGGATTTACCGATGTACTTGTCTTGAGGATTGGACGTCCAGTCGAAGCCGGCGACTTTGCTATGAGCGAACTGCATGAAATCCCCGCCCCGCCGCATCGCGGGCGGTCAGTTTGGTTGGGAAAGCCGGGCAACGTGGCGTTCCAGGCGCGCCACGATGCTCTTCATCGCCATATCTTTCCTGAGAAAATCCTTGGCGCCGCCGATCATCGAATCTTCAACCGATGTCTCGTCGCCCAAGAATGTCATCATAACGACATAGGCATTTTCATTCCGATCCTTTATTGCCTGGAGAACCTCGAAACCATCTATCTCCGGCATGCGGATATCCAGAAGAACCAGGTCGGGCGCAGTCTGCGCGAACAGCTCCAACCCCGCTTCGCCATCGCCGGCTTCCCCAACGATTTCACAGCCCAGCGTTTCCAGCGCCACTTTTACGACGCGGCGCATCAACTCGTCATCGTCGATGACAATCGCCCGAACCTGTTTTTCGCGACCGCAGGAATGATTCATTTAAAAAGCCACCTGTATTCGTCCGTAAGGTCATCCACCATATCGACTATATGGCAATGAGCGCAACAATACCGGCAAACGAAAAGCCCCGAAACCGTTCAAGGTTCCGGGGCTGATCTTGATACCGCTGGATGCGGCGTGAGTTATTCGGCGCCCGCCTGCGGACGCATGTCGGCGGGGTCGATACCGGCGACTTCCACCGGCGCCTTCATGGCGTCGCGGCGGAACGGCTCACCCAGTTCCTGGTTCAGCACCGCTTCGATGAAGGTGGTTTCGCCCGACTTCATCTGGCGCTCAACCGCGTCCTTCAGCGCATCGGTGAGCTCTTGCATGGTCGTCACCTGAACGCCCCGGACGCCGCACGCGTCGGCAATCTTGGCGTACTGGACATCGAGATCGAGCTCGGTGCCGACGAAGTTGTCCTGATACCACAGCGTCGTGTTGCGCTTTTCCGCACCCCACTGATAGTTGCGGAAGATCACCATCGTGATCGGCGGCCATTCGTCACGACCGACCGCCGTCATTTCGTTCATCGAAATGCCGAACGCGCCGTCACCGGCAAAGCCGACCACCGGCAGATCCGGACGAGCGATCTTGGCGCCGACGATCGACGGGAAACCATAACCGCACGGCCCGAACAGGCCCGGTGCCAAATAGCGGCGGCCATGTTCGAACGTCGGATAGGCGTTACCGATGGCGCAGTTATTGCCGATGTCGGACGAAATGATGGCGTCCTTCGGCAGCGCCGCCTGCACTGCACGCCACGCCATACGCGGCGACATGTGATCCGGCTTGGCCTTGCGCGCGCGTTCGTTCCAGGTGGTACCGGGATCGTCGTCTTCATGATCCATCGACGAAAGCTGTTGCAGCCAGGCCGAGCGGGTCTGGTGGATCAGCTTTTCGCGATCTTCGCGACCGTCATTGCCGGCATCTGCGGGAAGCTGCGCCAGCAGTTGTTCGGCAACCAGCTTGGCATCGCCCTGAATGGCGACGCTGACTTTCTTGGTCAGCCCGATCCGGTCGGCATTCATGTCGACCTGGATAACCTTGGCGTCCTTCGGCCAGTAGTCGATGCCGTAACCCGGCAGCGTCGAGAACGGGTTGAGCCGCGTGCCCAGCGCCAGCACCACGTCGGCTTTGGAAATGAGTTCCATTGCCGCCTTGGAGCCGTTGTAGCCGAGCGGCCCGGCAAACAGCGGGTGCGAACCCGGGAAGGCGTCATTGTGCTGGTAACCGCAGCACACCGGCGAGCTGAGCTTTTCAGCCAGCGCCGCGGAAGCCGGGATACCACCCGACAGCACCACACCGGCGCCGTTCAGGATCACCGGGAACTTAGCCGACGCCAGAAGTTTCGCGGCTTCGCTGATGGCCTGCGCGCCACCCGACGGGCGTTCGAGCGTAACGGTATCGGGGATTTCGATATCGACGACCTGGGTCCAGAAATCGCGCGGCACGTTAATCTGCGCCGGGGCGCTGCCGCGCCAGGCCTGCTCGATCACGCGGTTCAGCACTTCGGCGATCCGCGTCGGATCACGAACTTCTTCCTGATAGCAGACCATGTCCTCGAAAAGCGCCATTTGCGGGATTTCCTGGAAGCCGCCCTGACCGATGGTCTTGTTGGCAGCCTGCGGCGTCACCAGAAGCAACGGGGTGTGGTTCCAATAGGCGGTTTTGACCGGCGTCACGAAGTTGGTGATGCCGGGGCCGTTCTGCGCCACCATCATGCTCATCTTGCCGCTGGAACGGGTGAAACCGTCCGCCATCATCCCCGCATTGCACTCGTGTGCGCAGTCCCAGAATTTGATGCCCGCTTTCGGGAAGATATCGGAAATCGGCATCATAGCCGAACCGATGATCCCGAACGCATGTTCAATGCCATGCTTTTGCAGGACTTTTACGAATGCTTCCTCGGTCGTCATTTTCATGGTGTCAGTTCCTTATTTACCAGCATCCGGCCCTTGATCGGGCCGGTTTATCGCGACAATTCAAAACAAAAAAATTCATTAATGAGACAACACGTCCTACTTTTTCATAATAACGCATATCCGTCAAATGTATTTCTCGCCCCGCCCAGCTCGTATCGAAACACGCCGAACACCCGGCTTCTATGGGGTAGTGGCCATTCCGCCCCGGTGTAAGGGCCAGCGTCTCGCCGATCATGGTGCCAGACGGGCAGTGGCGAAACCAAGAACGGCGCCTGCCGGTCAAAGACCTGCAAGCGCCGCTTTGTGGACGGATTAAGTCCGCCAGGGATTATTGCGCCGGCACTAGCCGTTCTGGGCGCGGTTTTTCTGCAGACGCTTGTTCACCAGCTCGACGGTGTCGTCGACCATTTTCGAGTGCATGCCGATGCCGTCGGAAAGCGTCTTCACCAGAAGATCCAGCCGTTCGATGTTCGGCGCGCCGGCGAACAGTGCACGTGCCGCCGACGACGGCTTGGAAAGCCCCTCGGCCGCGTTCGCGTACTTTTCGAACGGCACCATGTCGGCGGCGTCCGCACCGAGTTTCTGGCAAAGGCCGTGAACCCAATCGTAAACCTCTTTCGACGCATCGAGGTTCGTGTGCACGGCTTCCTTGATTGAGCGCGCCGCGTCTTCCTGGACACAGCGATAGTTGCCGGTCATCAGCATCGCCCATTTGGCCAGCGGCACGAACACCGAATCATAGACCTTGAGCTTCACCGGCAGCTCGATCGGGTTGCCGTCACCGGGATCGAAGCGGATATCCATGATGTCCTGCTCGATCTGGCGCAGCATTTCGGTATGCGCATCGGACACGAAGCGCGCGACCTTGAAGTTGGTCGGCAGGCTGACCTGCAGCACATTCACCGGCTCCTCTGGCGGGCGGAATGCCTGCGGATCGGGGCTTGCCAGCGTCATCAGGTCGCTGTCGAAGTTTTCCCACACCGTCGGATCGGTGTAGCAATGCTTGATCGCATCGGCCTGAATACCCGGCAACCGCAGCAGATACGGCAGCGGCGGCATGTTCATGATCGACATGCACGGCACACCCGACTTGGCGACCTTGTCCAACAGTTCGCGCACGCCGGGCGAGCGGTACTGCGGCTCCTGCATCGCCAGTGCCACGAGATCGTAATCCTTCGGCTCGACATCGCCCGGACCGGCGGCGTTGAGCTTGCCTGGCGCATCAGCGGAATGGATTTCCACAAGGTCGTCGCGGCCACGGATCGGCATGCGGACGTGGATGCCGTCCTTGTTGATCAACGCCACCTCCTCAGGCAGGCAAATCAAGGTCGCGTTATGACCGGCGAGCAAAAGTTTGGTTGCCAGCAACGACCCATAGGACGCGCCCAGAATAAGGACGTTGTATTTTTTATCGGACATGTTTCCTCCCTAGTTTCAGGAAAGCGGCGGCCCCGTTTTTTCGGCAAGGGCATCTCAACCGCAGATCGATTTTGTTGTTTGTTCATGAATTACACGAAGGCGATATTCCCCATGCGTAGCTACAATTCGGTTCTGTGATGCATTTGGGGATGCCACGCCCCGGTTCCAACAAAAAATGTGCGGGTATACGTAAAAACCCCGGCGCCGCATTGTGCAGCCGCGAAGAGATATCATTCCACCTTTCTCCGCTGGCCACTCTGAAATAGACTCGACGTGCCTCGGCAAGGGGTAAGGCCTTCGCGCCGCAACATGAAATCTCCGGACGCATTGGAGCAGTCTTGCTCGAACTTGCACTTTTCTTCGTTTTCACAAGCGGGCTCGGCACGCCGGCGGCACCACGCCGACAGCACGCGCGCGATCGCGATTGCCGCATAACGCCGTGAGCACACAATCCCCACAATCCTTTGATGTGATCGTTATCGGTGCCGGCGCTGCCGGCATGATGTGCGCGATGACCGCCAGCGCACGCGGGCGAAAGGTGCTTTTGCTGGATCACGCCGACGCGCCGGGTAAGAAAATCCTGATCTCCGGCGGCGGCCGCTGCAACTTCACCAACATCCACTGTGGCGCGGAAAACTTCATTTCCGCCAACCGGCATTTCTGCAAATCCGCCCTCGCCCGTTATACCCCCGCCGACTTCATCGAACTCGTCGAAAAACACGGGATTGGCTGGCACGAAAAAACCCTCGGCCAGTTGTTCTGCGATGCGCGGGCCGGGGACATTGTCGAGATGCTTCTCCGCGAATGCCGGGCCGGTGCAGTCGACCTCCGCCTCGGGCATGCCGTGACCGACATTTCGAAATCGGACCGGTTTCATGTCGCCACCGACAAAGGCCACTTCGACGCACCGTCGCTGGTGCTGGCCAGCGGCGGATTGTCGATTCCGAAAATGGGTGCGACGGATTTCTCGCACCGCATCGCGCGCAAGTTCGGCCTGTCGCTGATCAACGTGCGCCCGGCACTAGTGCCGCTGACCGTCGGCGCCGACGACCGCACGCTGATGACGCCGCTGAGCGGCATCGCCACCGAATGCATTGCCACGCATGGCAAGACGGCTTTCCGCGAAGCCATGCTTTTGACCCATCGCGGGCTGTCCGGCCCGGCAATCCTGCAGATATCGTCGTACTGGCGCGAGGGCGATGCGATCTCTTTGAATATCGCGCCCGATACCGACGCCGCGCAGTATCTGCTCGATGCCAAAGCATCCGGCAGCAAGGTCAAACCCGGCAACGTGCTGGCCCGCATCCTGCCTGCGCGTCTGGCCACGGCGTTGGCCGCCGCCGACCTGCCCGACCGCGCCATCGCCGATATCGCCGACAAGGAACTGGCGACGCTCGGCCGGAAGCTGAACTGCTGGCGGGTCGTGCCGAACGGCAGCGAAGGTTATGCCAAGGCCGAGGTAACGCTGGGCGGCATCGATACCAAACACCTGTCATCGCAAACCATGGAAGCCAAGTCCGTGCCCGGCCTGTATGTGATCGGCGAAGCGGTGGACGTGACCGGCTGGCTCGGCGGGTATAATTTTCAATGGGCCTGGGCCAGCGGTCATGCTGCCGGAGGCGCCGCGTAGGCATTTCACAAACGTCGCGGGCCGCTATACTCGTAGACAACAAAACCGGGAGGATACGATGACGGAAAACTGGAAATTCAGCCACAGCCAGGCCGCCGATGCGGAATGGACGCCGGGACTGCGCGATATCTTCGACTATCGCGATCTCGGCCTCAAGGACTCCACCAACGGCGATTTCGTGGCGCACCTGATTCGCGCCAACGGCCGCAAGGAAGCCGACGCCGTACAGCAGTGGCACTGCCATCACTGCACGTTTCAGGTCGTTTTGGTGCTGAACGGCTGGGCCGAGTTCGAGTACGAAGGCGAAGGCGTGCACCGCATCGAAAAAGGCGACTTCATCCACCAGCGCCCGGGCATCCGCCACAGGGAAATCGCGTGCTCGGAAGATTTCGAGGTGCTGGAAATCGTCTCTCCTGCCGATTTCAAGACCGAAATCGTCGACGCGCCGTCTTAAACGACGTCACGAACTTGTTACATGCACGGGGTGCCATTTTCACATCTGACGCGCTAGGCTTCTCTCCTCAAGCAGGAGACGTTTCATGTCCAAGTCGCAGGCATCCGGCCTGAAAGCCCCAAACCCCGCCGACATCGCCCGCCGTTTCAGCGAGATTCGCGAGCAATCGCGAAAGTTGGCCGCTCCTTTGAGTCCCGAGGATCAGTGCATCCAGTCGATGCCGGACGCCAGCCCGAGCAAATGGCACCTTGCGCACACGACGTGGTTTTTCGAGACGTTTATCCTGACGGCATTCGCCGACGGCTATGCGGTGTTCGATCCAGGTTATAACTACCTGTTCAATTCGTATTACGAGCAGATCGGCGCCCGCCACGCACGGCCTGAACGCGGCATGCTGACGCGCCCGCCGCTCGACGACATCCACGCCTTCCGCGATCACGTGGATACGGCGATGAAGGCCTTTTTGGAGACCGGCCCGGCGGACGACATCCTGAACCTCATCGAGCTTGGCCTGCAGCACGAACAGCAGCACCAGGAACTTTTGCTGACCGACATCAAGCATGCGCTGTCCATGAACCCGCTTTTCCCGGCGTATCATCGCCCGCGCCCGATGGACGCAACGCGCAATCGCGAACATGGCTGGGTCGATCATCCGGGCGGGCTGGTGGAAATCGGCCATGACGGCGACGGCTTCGCCTTCGATTGCGAAGGCCCGCGCCACAAGGTCTGGCTGGAGCCTTTCCGGCTGGCGACGCACCCCGTATCGAACGGCGAGTATATCCGATTTATCGAAGACGGCGGCTACCAGACGGCGGAGCATTGGCTGTCGGACGGTTGGACGATGTGCCAGGAACAGGGCTGGGAAGCGCCTTTTTATTGGCGCAAGGACGACGACGGCGCATGGCGCATCTTCACGCTGTCCGGTCTGCGCCCGGTCGATCCGGACTCACCGGTCTGTCACGTCAGCTATTACGAAGCCGATGCCTTTGCGCGATGGGCCGGGGCGCGGTTGCCGCGCGAAGCCGAATGGGAAGCCATCGCCGCATCGCAGCCGATCAGCGGCCATTTCGCCGGCAACGATATCTTTCACCCGACACCAGCTACCACCGGCGGCTTGGCACAGATGTTCGGCGACGTCTGGGAATGGACCGGGAGCGCTTACGCATCGTATCCGGGCTATCAGCCGGCTGAAGGCGCGGTTGGCGAATACAACGGCAAGTTCATGTCCGGACAGATGGTGCTGCGCGGCGGTTCGTGCGTGACGCCGGAAAATCATATCCGCGCATCGTATCGGAATTTCTTCCATCCGTGGGCGCGCTGGCAGTTTTCCGGCATTCGCCTGGCCAAGGACGCCCCGGCGTCGCGCGTCGGCACCGACGGGTCGGACGGGAACGACGAAGATGCTTTCCGCGCCGACGTGGTGCGCGGCCTGAGCGCCGTGCCGAAGCGGCTGCCACCGAAGTATTTTTACGATGCTGAAGGCGCGCGCCTGTTCACGCAGATCTGCGAACTCGACGAATACTATCCGACCCGGACCGAGACCGGCATTCTCCGCAATAACGCCGCGGACATCGCCGAACACCTTGGCCCCGATGTGATGCTGATCGAATACGGATCGGGCGCGCTCGACAAGGTACGGATATTGCTGGATGCGTTGAACGACCCGGTGTCGCTGTGCGCCATAGATATTTCCGCCGAGCAGTTACTCGATGCCAGCGACGAAGTCCGCGCCGTCTATCCGGACCTTGAGGTTATGGCCGTCGAGGCGGATTTCACGCATGCCGTGCCCCTGCCCCTGCCGAAGCGCAAACCGGCATCGAAGGTCGCGTTCTTCCCCGGTTCCACCATTGGTAATTTCGATCCCGTCGACGCCGAAGCGTTCCTGTCCGGAATCCGCGAGACTGTGGGCGACGGCGGGATGCTTTTAATCGGCGTCGATCTGAAAAAGGATCCGGCGCGGCTCGTCGATGCTTATGACGACGCCAAGGGCGTCACCGAAGCTTTCAACAAGAATTTGCTGACCCGCATCAACCGGGAACTGGACGGCGATTTCAATCCGTCCCTGTTCCGTCACATCGCGCGCTACAACATGTTGGCGGGCCGCATCGAGATGCATCTGGAAAGCTGCACGGACCAAACTGTGCATATCGGCGCCAACGCCTTCCACTTCGCCGCCGGCGAAACCATTCACACGGAGAATTCTTACAAGTTCGCGCCCGCGGAATTCGACGAAATGGCCGGGCGCGCCGGGTTCGGGAAAGTCACCATGTGGACGGACGCGGACAACCTGTTCGCGGTGATGCTGCTGCGCGTGATGGCATAACGGTCTTGGGCATCATCCTTCGAGGCGGCCTTACGGCCTCCTCAGGATGAGGTATTCATCTATTCATTGCACCTCATGCTGAAGAGGACCCGGCGCGTCCGTCTCGAAGCATGAGCGTTCCCTACAGCTTGCCGGTATTGCTTTCGGCGCCGTGATACAGCACCTCGCGGAACGCCTGCGCGGCACGGTCGTGAAAGGCGACGGCAACCGGGTCGAAATCGTGCGCCGGGACCGGCGTCGGCTCGAAATGCCCGTACGGGTCTTCGCCACGCACCAATGCCGCACTGTCCCAAGACCCCACGATCTGTTCCGTTTCCGGCGGCATGAAGTGCATCGAGACGCCGATGCGCCGGTCGGGCGCGTCATTCGGCCCGGACGCATGCGCGATGCGGTAGTTGTGCATTGACATCTGTCCGGGAGCGAGCGGCATGAACACGGCGTCTTCGTCACGCGGCTCATAAGTCAGTTCCTGCCCCCGGGTCAGCATGTTGTCGTCGTTGTAACGCTCGTCATGTTCCAGAACATCGCCCCGGTGCGAGCCGGGCAGTACCTTCATGCAGCCCGCCTCGATGCTGGCCGGTGACAGCGCCACCCACGCCGTGATGACCTTGTCGCTGGAAAGCCCCCAGTACTTGGTGTCCTGATGCCAGCCGACGAAGGATTTGTGGTCGGCTTCCTTGATCCAGAACAACGTGTTCCAGCAGAGGATATTCGGTCCGATCAGTTGCTCGACAGGATCCAGCACGCGCGGATCACGGATCAAATCGTCCAGCCACTTGAACAGCAAATGCCCCTTCGAGCGCTGTCCCGGCAAAAGCTTGCCACCGTGCCTGGCTTCCTCGGCTTCCAGCTGCCGACGGATATCCGCGACCTCGTCGGCGCTCAGGATATCGACGGGAAATATATAACCGTCGCGGTGGAACTGTTCGATCTCGGATGTGCTCAACGTCATGGCGGTCCTCCCAAACCGCGCCGATTTTAAGGCGCGGGCGACGCTCGCACCACCTTTTCGGCGGGTTTTCCGCCGATATTCCCTGAAATGCCGGTTTTTATGTTGCAATGCAGCATAATTGCTTTATCAACGCTGTAACAACAGATCTCCCGCAAATGGATTTTTAAAACGTGGTCAAGCTTTCGCTCGCGGCCCTCACGGGTCGCTTTTCTTTTGCCCCTTCCGATCCGGGGCAGATTTCCCGGTTCACGCCGTCCATCATCAAAACCGAAGTCCTCGCCGGATTGACCGTGGCACTGGCCATGGTTCCCGAAGCCGTGGCGTTTTCGTTCGTCGCCGGGGTGCATCCGCTGGTCGGCCTTTACGCCGCGTTCATCGTCGGCCTCGTCACCGCGCTGATCGGCGGGCGGCCGGGCATGATTTCCGGCGCAACCGGCGCACTTGCCGTGGTGATGGTGGCGCTGGTAGCTGCGCACGGGGTTGAATACCTGTTCGCGACAGTTGTGTTGATGGGCGTGATACAGGTCCTTGCCGGTGCCTTTCACCTCGGCAAGTTCATTCGCCTGGTACCGCACCCGGTTATGCTGGGCTTCGTCAACGGCCTCGCGATCATCATCTTTCTGGCACAGATGTCACAGTTTCAGGTTCCCGATGCGAGCGGCACCCTGCAGTGGATGAGCGGCTGGCGGTTGGCCGAAATGCTCGGCCTTGTCGCGTTGACCATGGGGATCATCTGGCTGATGCCGAAACTGACCCGCGCCGTGCCGGCGCCGCTGGCGGCCATCGGCATCGTCGCCGGGATCGTCATTGCGTTCGGCATCGATGTGCCGCGCGTCGGCGACCTGGCATCCATCGAAGGCGGGCTGCCGTCGTTTCACATTCCGATGGTACCGCTGAGCCTCGAAACCCTGAAAATCATCCTGCCGTACGCGCTTATTCTTTCGGCCATCGGCCTGATCGAAAGTCTGCTGACGCTCAATCTGGTCGGCGAAATCGTCAACAAACGCGGCGGCGCGTCTCAGGAATGCATCGCCCAGGGCATCGCCAACACGGTCACCG
>Ga0209578_10001263_pt1 | contig 24226 bp, 19 predicted proteins | sample tdAd472_FD_187127 | JGI IMG/M metagenome (GOLD analysis project Ga0209578, IMG submission 187127) | Marine sediment microbial communities from the Atlantic coast under amendment with organic carbon and nitrate - tdAd47.2 (SPAdes)... | ecosystem: Environmental > Aquatic > Marine > Coastal >...
TGTTGAGCCAACCCAACATCAAAAATAACCAGCAGCAGAGCAATACAGAGGTAATTCTAAAGGCACTGCCCACCGCAATACCCTTGGTTTGTTTATACACCAACAGAAGACCGTGATAATAGTTTCGTACCGCAAGAATCGCTGGCGTTAATAGCACTACCATCAAGGTTTGTTTAACATGAAAGTATAACGTATCACTCAAGCCCAACCATTGCTTAAACACCACTTGATCTAACGGAGTGAAAATCAAACTGGCCATGGCCAATGAAAAAACAACCGTCACCAACGCTATAAAACGGCGCTTTTCGCGCAGATTTTCCAACCCCAAGGACGGCAGAAGACTTCGAAACTGATTCAATGCCATCTGTGAAATCATAAAGAAATCCAGCCCTACACGTAGTGCTGCAATGGTAATCAACGCATCGGGGGTCCGGCTCACAAAAGCATAAATCAACGGCCGTCCCAGACCGAAGGTCATACCGGTAAAACTCACCGGCCAAAAATAGCGGAACAAATCAAGATACCTGGGCTCTATAAAATTTTGCTCTTGCACAGGGACATAAAATTGAGAATAGGCAAGCATAGCGCAAACCAGCATACCTGCAGAAGCACTTAGCTGGGCCGACACTAGCGTAAGGTAGGCAGGCCAAGCCTCCTGATAACCATATAGACAGACAACTACACCTAACCCAACGCCAACAAAGGCGCAGACTGAAACCCAGCGGGTTTGATTATTTTGGGTTAACAATCCGGCAAAATAATGAAACAGCGTACGCAGTAATATGGTCGGAAACAAATAGACTAAATAGCGGGACACCTCAGCTAATATATCACCCTCTATGCCATAGGCCGCAGCAATCCATTGCCGTCCTAGCGCAGTAACACCAAGAAAACAGGCAAAGCCTGAAAATAACACACCCGTGCTAAGGCAAAAACGCAGCACCCGCCGCCGGGCTTTACGGCTGCGTGCGTAAACCATCACCATCTGCGGCATAAAAGCCATGGCAACTTCGAGGAAATGGATAAAACTAATCGCGTAAGCGAATACCGCCAGCTCGCGTTCGGCGTTGGGGTAGCGCGCCAGCACCGCATTGAAAACCTGTAGACCCAACAACAGAAAACAGGCGGTTAACGCCAGCGGCCAATAAAATGCCCAATAGCGCCTATAGAGATGCATTTAACAACTAACCAATTGCATACGACCCAGAAAATAACGTGCGAAAAGATAGCCCGACAAACCTAGGACTAGCGATAACTTAGATGAAACACATGCTCCGTTGCATCCGTACCACGCAAATCAAAATACTGACTATCGAGAGTTTGAATCTCACATTCGTTGCTAAACAAACGTGTTACATCCTCCTCGCTGACAGAAAAGGGAGGCCCTTCCGCCGCACCAGGGAGGTATTCAAAGGTAATCAGTAAGGTTTGTGCCTGGGCGGGCAGCAGTTTGGCCAGCAGGCGGACGTAATCCTCACGCATCTTAGGTGGCAACGCAACTAACGCCGCCCTATCGTAAACACCGGCCACACCTGCCAAATCAGCGGCCGTCAAAGCAAAAAAGTCACCAACCAATAACTCTATATTTTCCATCTGGTAACTTTTAAAAGCGCCCTTTTGACTAATATCGGGGGTCACGCCAAATTCTTCGAAAAACTCCTGCACTGCAGTTTCGCTCAGTTCTATGCCAAGTATGCTGTGCCCACGCTGCGCCAACCAAAGCATATCTTTAGATTTACCACATAGCGGCACCAACACTCTACCGTCACAGGGTAGCCCAAGGGATCCCCAGTAATCGGCAAGAAAACGATTGATTTCCATCTGATGAAATCCAATTTCCCTTGCTGACCAACGCTGATGCCAAAAATCCGCTTCCATCCTGCTTCCTCCTTACTTTTCATTCCATCTAAATAGAAAGGCTGCGACGCCAAGAAAAACCAGACTCATTGCCGCTAGCACCCAAAGGTGGTGACTGACCGCCATTATCCCGGCGCCATTAATCATAATCTCCCGCGCCGCCTTCACCATATGGGTTAATGGCAGCAGGTTGGAAACGCCAACCAGCCAGTCGGGTGCATCATCCAACGAAAACCATACCTCTGACAACAGCATCATCGGAAAAGATAAAAAGTTCAGCAGGCCATTGGCCAGTTCTTCACTGGCAATACGACTGGCCACTATTAATGCCAAAGAAATCATCGAAAAAATGCCCAGCACAGCGACCAGAATAAGCGTCAAATAATTGCCTAGCATCAAGAAATTCAAAAAGTAATTACAGCCAGAATAGACTAACACTGCCACGACCAAAAGCACCGTCAATCGCGATACCACCTGTGCCGTTAAGAAATGCATAGGGGTGATGGGCGTCGCCTGAAGACGTTTAAGCACACCATTCTTGCGATAACGAACGATGACAAACCCAATCCCAAACAACGCACCGAACATGACATTCATCCCCAGCACGCCGGGAATCACCCAGTCAACATAGCGAATCTGGCGGCCACTTACCGTCTCGCGAACAAAGACTGGATCAGCGGTTGCCAACAAAAGTTTTTCCAGCACATGGGCTTTGGTAGAGGTTTCATTAATCCAATAGCGCTGCGGTTGCGTCGCCGAAAACAACATATCTAATTGATGATGCCTAATCCGCTCCAACGCCTTTTCAAAATCCTGATACTCAACGGTGCCAATAAATACTTCATCGCTTAACTGAAAATGATGGACAACCTGATCCGCCGGTTGGTAAATGCCAACTTTAAATATTTCCTGATTATCCTTGGAAAAAGAAATGCTGATGGCGGCGACGACACAGACTGGGAACACCAACGCCCAAAGCATAGTGGTTCGGTCGCGATAAAACTCCTTGGTACGCGCTATAGTTAACGCCCAAACCACCTGAACAAAGCTTAAGCTGGATCTAGTCACGTAAACTATGCCCCGTCAATTTTAAAAATAAGTCTTCCAGGGTAGGATTTCTGACACGTAAAGAGTGCAAACGAATATCCTGTTGAATCAAGTTTTGCAGAGTGGCTTCCACCGATTTGCTTTGAATTTCAACATGGCCATTATGGGTCACCAACGGTTCGTCAAAGTAGCCTTGCTTGGGATGAAAGTCCTCTTTATCGATACAAACATAGAAATAGTCAAAATGGGTTTTCATCAACTTCTGCGGCGGACCTTCGGCAATAATTTTACCGTGATCAATGATGACCAGATAATCACAGAGTATTTCCGCCTCATCCATATAGTGCGTCGTCAGTACGACATTTTTACCCTTACTTTTGATGCGCTCAACCAATTTCCAGAGGTTACGTCGCGACTGCGGGTCGAGACCAGTAGTCGGCTCATCCAAAAACACGATCTCAGGATCATTCACCAACGACAGCGCGAACATCAACCTTTGTTTCTGACCGCCGGATAGTTTATCAGCGGGTGTCTTTAACAAGGGTTCCAAATCACACAGATCAATCAGCCTCTGCATCGGGATGGTTTTCGGATACAGGCTGTGGAACAGTTCCAAAATTTCCCGCGAAGACAACCGTTCCATCACCGAGGTCGATTGAAATTGAATACCCGCCTCCAAGGTGAAGCTTTTATCCCTCGGCTTACCCCGGTAAATAATTTCACCACTAGTAGGCTCAGTTATACCTTCAATCATTTCAATCGTCGTGGTTTTTCCTGCGCCGTTAGGGCCTAACAAGCCAAAGCAGATACCGGGCTCAATTTGAAAGGAAATATCATCGACCGCAACCAGATTCTTAAAGGTTTTTCTCAGGTTGCGCACTTCTAATACTGGGGGCATTGACGAATGACTTAATAGTGATTGGAGAACGGGGTAACAAATGTTTGCGCATTATGGCAATAAAACGAACAAAGAAAAACGGCTTTAGCCAAAATTCAGCGAATCAGCTCATAAAACCTACCCTGCCATCGACTCTAACGAAATCGCGTTAGCTAATCGCCAAAGGTAACTCCAACTGCTCTGGATTTCCCTCTTCCTGTAAATCCACAAAACGGACGCCAACACCCAGCAAGCGTACCGGCAAATCACCACGCCCAAAGGCCGTTGCCATCAAGGTACGGTAATTCGCTTCATCCGCTACAGTGCTCAAACATTCAACCGTCGTCGACTGAAAATTATTAAACTTCATTTTCACATACTGCTTAGTCACCAAATAATGCTCCGCCACCCGACGCAAGCGCGAGCGCAATTGCAGCAACAGTTCCGGTAGCTGCTTTAAGCAGGCATCCAGGTTCGGTAAATCATCGCTATAGGTATGTTCTACACTCAAAGACTTTCGGCTCTGACTCGGCTGCACCGCACGTTCATCAATACCGCGGCACAAAGCATAAAGGCTGGCGCCGAATCTGCCAAAACCCTCAGTTAACTCAATGGCTGTAAAAGCCTGCAAATCCCCGCAGCTTTCAGCCCCAAAACGTAACAGTTTTTCTGCAGTAACCTTGCCCACACCGTAGATGCGCCGCACTGGCAACTCCCGGACAAACTCATCCACCTGCTCCGGCAGAATGACTGTTTCCCCGTCTGGCTTGTTCCAATCACTCGCCACCTTCGCTAAGAACTTATTTGGCGCCACCCCAGTGGAGAGTGTAATGCCTACCTCCTGTTTTACCCTCATCCGAATTTCCCGTGCCATCAACGTGGCACTACCTTTACACTTATCCGATTCTGTCACATCCAGATAAGCCTCATCCAAAGAAAGTGGTTCCACCAAGTCCGTGTAGGCAAAAAATATTTCACGAATACGCCGAGAGGCTTCACGATATTTATCAAAATTGGGAGGCAATATGACTAACCCAGGACAGAGACGCCGCGCATAAGCTGAAGGCATCGCCGAGCGTACGCCCTGCTCTCTCGCCGCATAATTACAAGTGGCTATAACACCCCGCTTATCCGCTGCGCCACCCACCGCAACCGGCAGCGACTTTAACGACGGATCATCACGCATCTCTACCGACGCGTAAAAGCAATCGCAGTCACAATGGATTATTTTACGAGGCAAAGCCGTCATGATGCAGCATAGCAACCAGAGTAGAATGAACAGAAGCTGTTATGAGTAGCACGCACCGCGCCAACCCGTTAGCTTGTTTCTTGTTATACCAGATAGCGGAATACTTAGCCCATTAAAAATTTAAAGGGGGTCACAGTACACTCTAACTCTTAACCACCCGTGGTGCACTTAGAAAAATGAAAGAAGTCACTTGCTCACTTTTAGGCAGAGAGCATCGTTATATTTTCGCCAAAAAAAGATAACGATATTAGCAACTTACAGTCCAGTTATACTAAAATTTTGTTGCTCTTACACAAAATAGAGCCCAGGATAACTTTCTCAACCAAATCCGTATTCAAAAGCCTCAGACAGGGAATTGATCGCCCTGAATCTTGCCGCTAAGTGTTTGGGTATCGACCCTGAGCGCCACATCGAAAGAACCAATAAAGCTTAATGAATTATAAGCAAGGTGGGTAAAATGAGTTTGAAAGATCTTATAGGTGATAATATGGGCTAGTTATTGAAGTCGATGAAATAATCAATCTCAGTGAATGGGTTCGATTGGCGTTTTTCAGAGACCCGAATGGTAACACTCTCGGCCTGCAGCAAAATCACGCTGACCTTCCCAAAGCGGCGCGATAAGCGCGAAATAGCAGCACATATGGAAATATGGCAGCACTCCTCGGGAGAACTAAGGCTTATCGTTAGACAATCAACTTCATCTGCTCCTTAGCCAGTTCAATCGCGTTGATCAGCTCTAAGGGTAGTGAACGGTCGATTTTATAGGCAAGGCCTACTACGCGTTCCAGTTTCAAATCCTTCACCGGTCGCGTCACAATATTCAAGTGATTTGTGGTTGAGTGGCTTGGCACGACTGAAATTCCAAGGCCGGCGGCCACCAAATCGAGCGCATACTCTTCATTTTTCACAGTGGCCTTGATATCCAGAGTAGTGCCCTGTTTCTCGGTGGCAAACTTCCAGGCGTCGTTAACATCACATGGCTGACGGCTGATAAAGGGAACGCCATTTAACTCTTTTAAAGAGATCGACGGCTTGATTGAAAGCGGATGCCCCTCTGGCATAGCAAGCACATACTGATCACGCCAGAGTTTATGAAAAATTTCGTCTTGCTGGGCCTGCGTCGCAGAAATAATGCGCGCATCCGCCTGTTCTGTAAGATCCACCACCGTCAGATCAAGCCCCGGCACCGATGCCAACAGTACTTTGATGATCAGACTAATGCGTTTCCCGGATAAAAAGGGCATGAGGGCTATATTGAGTGATATTTGCGGCGAAGGCTCTTTAAACATGTGCTTAATCGCTTGCATATCATCGAACACTTTGCAGGCGTAGGGATAAAGACGTTCCCCACTTGGCGTAGGCGTTACCCCTTTGGTATGCCGTAAAAATAATTGGCTCTCCAAGTCTGACTCGAGCTGTTGAATAGCAGAGGATATCGATGGTTGTGCAACAAAGCATCGCTTTGCCGCCCCGCTCAAACTGGACTCCTCATAAACAGCAATAAAATAACGAAGTGCGCGAAAATCCATTGATAATCCCTCTCTATGATTGAGCTAAGTTACCCGTTCACGTATGGGCCATAGGGGTTAATATAATACACTCGTTATAGTCTACGCCTATATCCATACCAGGAAAACTATATTTTACCAATGGATGACATTGCCATTAATATAGAGAAAATTTCGTATTAGTACGATAAAGCCAAGGGTTATCGCGGAGGCTGATGGAGCGCTGGCAAGCCGCGTCATGGTGATTCCTAACAAAAATCGATTTTAGAGTATACCTATATGACACTGACACAAATTCTATCCAACCTTGGGGTTGATGAGACCATCATTCAAGGCGGCAAACTCGTCGTACACAGCCCGACCGATGGAGCTGTTCTCGGACAGATTAAAGTCTGTTCATCCGAAGAAGTCGAGAGTGCCATTTGTGAAGCACAGGGAGCCTTCCATGAATGGAAAACTGTACCCGCACCCAAGCGAGGTGAACTCATCCGCGTCCTCGGAAATAAACTCAGGGAACACAAAGCAACGCTGGGCGAACTGGTAACCCTGGAGTGCGGTAAAATTTATCAAGAGGGCCTGGGTGAAGTACAGGAAATGATTGATATCTGCGACTTTGCTGTTGGTCTTTCCCGCCAACTCTATGGCTTGACAATTGCGTCTGAGCGCCCCGGTCACCGCATGGCAGAAACCTGGCACCCGATAGGACCCATTGGCATTATATCCGCCTTTAATTTTCCCGTAGCAGTATGGTGTTGGAATACCGCCTTAGCTATTGTCTGTGGTAATAGTGTTATTTGGAAACCTTCCGAAAAAACGCCCATTACGGCGATTGCCTGTCAAAAGCTCTTTGAAGATGCCGCTCGGGAAGTCGGCAACATCCCAGAAGGATTATCACAACTGTTGGTCGGAGAAGCTGAGATTGGTGCTCAATTGGTGGCAGATAAACGAGTCCCGGTGATCAGCGCAACCGGTAGCACCGCCATGGGCCGCAAGGTGGGTCCCGCTGTCGCACAAAGATTTGGGCGATCCATTCTTGAGCTGGGTGGTAATAACGCTATTATTGTCTGCCCTTCCGCCGATTTGGAGATGGCCGTTCGCGCTATTTTATTTGGTGCTGTGGGAACCGCCGGACAACGCTGTACCTCGACCCGACGCCTGTTTGTGCATGACAGCATCTATGACACATTAGTACCGTCGCTTAAAGCCGCTTATCAAAGTATTCGCGTCGGTAATCCGATGGACCCTAAGACGCTGGTGGGCCCCCTGATCGACGAAGCGGCCTATAAAATGATGCAGCAGGCACTCTCTAACATCAGCGCACCGATAATGGGCGGCAACCGCGTACTGGTTGAGGAGTATCCGGAAGGCTACTACGTGACACCAGCCTTGGTTGAAATGCCGAAATCGGACCGAACTGTTCAGGACGAAACCTTTGCTCCAATACTTTATATTTATCCTTACCAAGATCTGAACGATGCAATCAAACAACACAATGATGTGCCTCAGGGTCTGTCTTCCTCCATCTTTACTAATGACATACGAGAAGCGGAGCTGTTTCTTTCCGTCGTCGGCAGCGATTGCGGTATTGCTAATGTCAATATCGGCACCAGCGGCGCTGAGATCGGCGGAGCCTTCGGTGGTGAGAAGGAAACCGGCGGTGGCCGCGAATCTGGCTCCGATGCTTGGAAAGGCTATATGCGCAGGACTACCTCAACGATTAATTACTCTAGCGAGCTCCCTCTAGCGCAGGGTATCGAGTTTGATCTCTAGGATTTGCTGATGAGTAAGCAAATGTCCTTGCAGTCACTATAGAGCAACCTTATGAATCGCGCTGAAATCATCCATCAGAATTTTACCCAGAGGGTACACGCCGAGGATTTTCCAGATTCATCGATCGCCTTAACCCCCCTCGATGTTGAGCTAGCATCCTGGGAAGTCATTGACCTGTTTGAAAGTCAGGTCATGAGCCGTCTACTGGATCTGACCTCGCGCCGCCTCAGTGCGCGTAAGGAAAGTTTTTATACCATCGGCAGTGCCGGTCACGAAGGGAATGCGGTTTTCGGTAAAGTGTTTCGTCATACAGATATGGCATTTCTGCATTATCGCAGCTGTGCCTTAATGATTCAGCGCAGCAAGCAAGTAATGGGGCTAACACCACTTTATGAAACGCTATTATCCTTTGCTGCTTCATCTGAGGATCCCATCTCAGGTGGTCGACATAAGGTTTTGGGGAGTAAAGCGTTATTAGTACCACCCCAGACCAGTACGATCGCCTCTCATTTACCCAAAGCGATGGGGGCCGCCCATGCGATTGGCTTAGTCTCGAGACTCCGGTTGGTTGACGCTACAATGCCCCATGACTCCATAGTAATTTGTAATTTTGGGGACGCCTCAGCAAATCATTCCACGGCGCTGGGCGCAGTCAACGCCGCCGCCTGGGCCGCGTACCAGGGCTCGCCTATACCGGTAATCTTTATTTGCGAAGATAACGGTATCGGCATTTCCACACAGACTCCAATGGGCTGGATTAAAGCAAAATATAGCCAACACCCAGGCCTTAAATACATCGCCTGTGATGGCTTGAATATACTCGATACACAACGGGCGGCAACGGCAGCCGCCGACTATGCCCGGAAAACCAAAAAACCTGTTTTTCTACATTGTCGAACCATTCGGCTGGCCGGGCACGCCGGCTCAGATGCGGAAACCAGTTATTTGACACGAGAGCAACTTGAAACCACTGAAGCGCAAGACCCACTCCTGCACTCAGCACGGATTATATGGGAAAACCGTTTGATGACAGCATCCCAGATCTGCGAGTTCTATAACAACCTTGAGGCGCGGATCGAACGAATTGCCGAAGTAGCCATTCAACGGCCAAAGCTGTCAACGGCTACCAATGTCATGGCATCAATTGTACCGAAACCAGCCCTCCCTGCGCCTCTGCCGATACCAACCGAGGAGATACGGCAAGCACTCTTTGGCCGGGACGGACGCTTATTCGCCAAGCCTCAACATATGGGGCGTCTGATCAACCTCGCCTTGGCAGATATTATGCTGCAATACCCCACCACAGTCATTTGTGGTGAAGACGTCGGCAAGAAGGGCGGAGTCTACGGAGTCACTCAAGGGTTACACCAGAAATTTGGTACAGCGCGAATGATTAATACCCTGCTCGATGAGCAGACCATTCTCGGCCTTGCGATCGGAATGGCACACAATGGGCTTCTCCCAATTCCCGAGATTCAGTTTTTGGCTTACGTGCATAACGCCGAAGATCAAATTCGTGGCGAGGCCGCCACACTATCCTTTTTTTCGGATGGCCAGTTCACCAACCCCATGGTGATCAGAATCGCTGGCCTGGCCTACCAAAAAGGTTTCGGTGGCCACTTTCACAACGATAATTCCTTTAATGTTTTTCGTGACATTCCCGGGCTTATTGTCGCCTGTCCCAGTAACGGCAAAGATGCTGTTCAGATGTTGCGGAGCTGCATTAAACTGGCCCATGAGGAAAAACGCGTTGTGGTTTTTCTTGAGCCCATTGCACTCTATATGACTCGTGATTTACACGAAACAAACGACGGATTATGGACATCCCTTTATGAACCCCCTGGCACCGGACAACCCATTGCGTCAGGGCAGATAGGGATTTCCGGAGAAGGTAAAGACATCGGCATCTTGACTTATGCCAATGGTTACCACCTCAGCCTGCAGGCCGCCAAAAAATTATATGATGAACACGGAATTAATTGCCGAATTGTGGATTTACGCTGGTTATTGCCACTCAATACAGCCGCCATTGTAGAAGCCATTGCTCCTTGCGACTCCATATTAATCGTCGATGAATGCCGACGCACTGGGTCAATAGGAGAGGAGTTAGTCACTTTGTTGGTTGAAGCCAACATTACTGTTCCAATACAGCGAGTAACCGCCGAGGACTCCTTTATTCCCCTGGGGGCAGCCGCTAACCTAGTATTGCCCAGCGTAGAGAGCATTATTGAAAACGCACTTAAACTAGCAGCTCCCGTGTGCTGCAAACAGTGAGAATGCCTTCAATGACAGAACGAAAAAAACAAAGCGCCATTGTGGTCTGTCCTGGCAGGGGCACCTATAACAAACCAGAACTAGGATACCTCAAAAAGTATCATGGCGATAAAACGCATTTTATAGAATTGATTGACCAGTACCGTACTGAGCAGGGCCAAAAGACGGTTTCGGAATTAGACTCCGCTGACACATTTCGCGCATCGCAGCACACCACCGGAGATAACGCCGCCTCGCTCATTTACGCCTGCGCCTTAGCCGATTTCCTGATGATTAACCCGGATAAATTTGATATTACCGCCGTGACTGGGAATTCGATGGGCTGGTATTTGGCTCTCGCCTGCGCTGGCGCCTTGTCTCCTCCATCAGCTATCCACGTGGTAAACAGCATGGGGAGGCTAATGCACAAGGAAGCAAAAGGCGGCCAGGTTATATATCCATTGGTGAATGACCAATGGCTACCTGACCCTGATCTCAAGCAAAATTACGAAAATTCAGTTGAGCTTGTCTGCCGTGAAGCAGGAACTGAAATCTATACCTCTATACATCTTGGTGGTATGGCGATACTGGCAGCCAATGATGTCGCCGTTAAGTTATTATTAAAAACCCTCCCTCAGGTCCAAGACAGGTATCCCTTCGCCCTACCCAATCATGGTGCTTTTCACAGCCCATTGATGCAGGGTATATCCGAACAAGCAATGCAACTATTAGCCATGGATTTGTTGCAAAAACCTGTGCTTCCCTTAATCGATGGACGGGGACATATCTGGCAACCCTATGCCACCGATTTAAACGCGTTACATGACTACACCTTCGGTCATCAAGTGGCGGCAACCTACAACTATAGTTGCGCTATTGAAGTCGCCATCAAAGAATTCGCGCCGGACGTACTCATTATACTGGGGCCAGGCTCAACCTTGGGCGCACCGACAGCGCAAGCATTATTAAAGCATGCCTGGCTTGGCATGAAGACCAAGGAAGATTTCAAACAAAGGCAAAACGATAATCCCTTTATTCTGAGCATGGGAATTGAAGAGCAACGAAACCTGGTCGTTTAGTATTTAAAGAATAAAACCACCGAAACAAGCACCGCTACGGGAACAAACAGTATGGAACATACCTCCATTTTCCAAACCCCTGCGTCGTCTACAACTCGGATCGGCCAAAATCGCTTATACCGATGAGGGAGATGGTGATCCGATTCTCTGTATTCATGGCTCCTGGGACGACCACCATAGCTGGGATAGTGTCGCCTTTCTACTCCGTAAGGAATACCGTGTGGTGACCTACGATCGCAGAGGCCACAGCGCCAGTACCGCACCGCCAGGGCAGGGTCACCTCAGAGAGGATGTCAACGATGCCCTCGAATTAATGGATAAAATCGGCCTAGGGCCTGCCCACATTATCGGTCACTCCTATGGCGCTAATGTGGCCATAGCTCTTGCGATACAGGCCCCCGCTTCGACCCAGAGTCTCTTTGTGCTCGAACCCCCACTGTTTGCTCTATTAAAAGGAAGCTCAGAACTTGAAGAACTGCGAGGGAAGGCTTCTAAGCTTATGAAGCAGACGGCAAAGTTGATCGAAGCAGGAGACATCGAAGAAGCGGCCAAGCTATTTATCGAGCAGGTTGCATTTGGCGAGGATAGTTGGGAAAACCTCTTCGATAAGACCGCGCGTACGACGATTTTGTCAAACGTCGATACCTGGCTAGATCAATTTCATGATCCCGAACGACTCGCTATCGATATCAATGCGTTACATAACTTTCATCGACCCATGACACTTTCTACCGGTACAAATACGCTACCCACCTATCAAGAGGTTGTACAACAGCTTATAGCCGCTCTCCCCAGCTTTAAGATTAAAAAAATTACCGATGCTGGGCATGGTGCTCATATCTCCCATCCTGAGGATATTGCCTCAGCGATTCGAACACATATACGGGGGGATACTGAATTCTCTCGGTTATAAATTATACTTTATAAACAACAACTTATGATAGCTTTCATTTTAATTCAAAACTAGACTTTAATTGGTGTTCGCAATACTGCGGTGAGAGTTCTGACTAACCAGCCTGAAGCTCATCGCGATTACCTTCCACTTACTAAGTGATGGTTATCGACGAAAAAATTGCTAAAAATTACTCAGAGAACCGTTAACGTATTCACTATGACTATAACACTAACTCGCCGCAACCAACCGCTAACCCACACATTAATAAAACCTCGCCAACCCTGGAGTTTTCCAAACGGCTAATGTTTTACCAATAACCAAATAAGCAAACTTAAAATGGGACAATACAAGTTCATTGCGTAGCGCATATAGCCTTTATATCCATAAAGTTCCATAAAACCGTCAATGATTAAATAGCCCTTGATGGCAGCTAAACACAAAATAATAGCGGCAATCCAAGGCAGTGTGGAAGCATCCGCCAAGGTATAACTGCCTATCGTTAACAGGATGAGAACAAACCAGATGAGAGGGACGCGATTAATCATCAGTGAATCACATATACTATGGGAAAAAGCATAACCCAGATTAAATCAACCATATGCCAATAACATGCACCACTTTCCAAACCTAAGGCATCGTCAGGGCCGTAACCACCGCGTCTTAATTTACGCGCGATGATAATGAGGAAAGACAGACCCAATAGCACATGTAATAAATGAAAGCCCGTCAATAAAAAGTAAACCATAAAAAATTGATTATTTTCTAACCCATAACCGGCACTGCCCAGCTGCCAGTATTCCCAGCACTTAACCACAACATACACCAGCGCAGACGCCATGCCTGCAAAAAGCCAAAGCGCGGCTTGATTCTGTTTATTGCGCCGGTTATCGATTACTGCCTGTGCCACAAACCCGCTGGCAGTCAGTAGCGCAATCGTATTAATAAGACCGGCTAAAGGGTGCAGCACTTGTTGCCCGGCTAGAAATAACTCTTTGTCGTAACCTCTCACCCAGCTAAAGGCAAGAAACATCAAGGCGAAAGTCGTGATCTCCAACAGGATTAGAAACCAGACAACCAGATCACCAGGCAGCTCAATATTTATCGTGACTTGAGAATTATTGTTTGCGATTTGTGAATGCATTTTTATTCATAACCGACTATATAATACAAAGTGATGATTCGAAAAATATACTGTATTGGTATAGTATTATAAAATATCAATCCCGAAAAATTCATATAATGTATATCTGATATGCTTTGAAAGAATATGTGGAGCTACTATGTTAAGAATCAGCCGGTTTGCAGACTACGGATTACTTCTCATCAATGCGCTATGCCAAGCAGATCAGTTAACGACGCTAGAACAACTCTCAGAAAAGACCAAGTTGACTATGCCGACCATCTATAAAATCATGCGTTCATTGGTGAAATCCGGGCTCGTGATCTCATTACGCGGAGTTAACGGTGGTTACAAAATCACAAAAAGCGCCGACCAAATATCGATCGCCGAAATCATTGAAGCGGTTGACGGACCAATTGCCCTAACTGACTGCACAAAAGGACTAGGTTGCCAGTGCGCCCTGGCAGGCGGTTGTCAACTAAAAGGAAACTGGCAGTTGGTGAACCAGCATGTTGTCAAAACGCTTGGCAGCATTACCATCGACATGATGAACCAACCCGTCAATCAGAACATGGATACGGGTATGCATAATATTGCTGCCATACTGATTTGAAAGGATGCCGAGTCTCTGAATTACCGGTTACAAGAAGCTTGTCTTGCGGTAAACATCCTCTATTTTTAGCATCCTTTAATTTACTCATTATCGACTTTAGCGATGATAATCACCGGAACGCTCCGGTTGATAAATAACTTCTTCAATCCGAACCTTGAGCATTCCGCCACCGGGCTTGGGCCATGAAATTTCATCTCCTTGCGATAAGCCCAACAGAGCGCTGCCAACCGGCGCTAGAATGGAGATGGTATCGCCCTTCTCGTTGACGTCTTTTGGGTAAACCAAGGTGAGGGAAAACTCTTCGTTTGAAGATGAAACTTTAAATTTTACCCGCGAATTCATTGTTACGACGGAGGCTGGAATTTTTTTTGAATCTACTATTTTAGCTCGCTCTATTTCCATTTCTAACTCCGCTTTACCCGGAAATGCCTTTGCCGGGAGAGAGTCCAAGAGTTTTTCCAATCTTTCGACATCGCTCTGAGTGATCATTATCTTTGGTTTTTTATCCACTGAACCTTTTTCCTATCATTGGTTAATTTAAAAATACGCAACCACGGACATCAGAACCCGATTAAAGTGCCGTTACGACATGCCGGGAAGCTATTTTATGTCTCTACTTTTACAATACATTGCTCGTATTGACCATCTTTTATGAACACCCATCGGCCAAAGTAGATGGGTGTTATTCCAAGTGTTTTTAATTTTTCCGCCAGATAATCCGTAAAACCTGCTGAAAAGTGTAGCTCTTTATCAAATAGAAATACCCTTGTTCGCACACTCTTGTCTCCTTCGGGACTTGTCTGGGTAATATCTAGCTTGAAATCCAATAAATCACCCGAGAGCCACTGCCAGCCACCCCCTGAATCAAAGTTAATATTGGTTAATCCTAATTGTTTGGCAAGCTCCTTAATCTCAATATCAGCAACAAACCAAATATCCGTAATAACGGCACTCATTGTAAATGACTCAATAACCAGTTAGTAGATTGCGATGAATTTCCAGGTATTGCCTGACGTCCTATTCCAGCGCGCTTTGTTTGCCATAGCGGGAATGATGTTAAACGACACCCTGTTCAATCATGGCGTCCGCCACTTTACGGAAACCGGCAATATTGGCGCCGAGCACCAGATTGTGAGGCTCGCCAAATTCGATGGCAGTATCGCGCGTACTTCGGTAAATATTCGCCATAATAACTTTCAACTTCTTATCCACCTCCTCAAAACTCCAGCACTGCATACTGGCGTTCTGCGCCATTTCCAGCTGACTGGTAGACACGCCTCCCGCATTAGCCGCCTTGCCTGGGCCATAACAAATTTTGGCCTTGAGAATAGTATCTACGGCAACTTGCGTGGAAGGCATATTGGCGCCTTCAGATATCGCCAGACAACCGTTAGCCACCAACGCCACAGCGTCAGCATCGGTCAGTTCGTTCTGGGTCGCACAGGGAAAAGCCAGGTTCCCGGGAATACGCCATACCGCGTGGCCATCGGACGGATACTCCTCCACTGAAATAAACTGAGCTTCTGGGTGTGCTTCCAGATAAGCATCAAGCTTTACCTTTCGCACTTCTTTTAGCAGTTTCAAAGTATCTAGATTAATCCCTTTTGCATGATAGATTGTGCCGCTAGAGTCGGAGCAAGTGACAGGACAGGCACCCAATTGATAAAGCTTTTCAATGGTATAGATGGCCACATTCCCGGCACCCGACACCAAACAGGTTTTTCCCGCCAAGCAATCGCCCTTGTCTTCAAGCATATATTGCGCAAAATAAACACAGCCATAACCTGTGGCTTCCTTGCGCACCAGTGAACCGCCCCAGAGTAAACTTTTCCCCGTCAGCACACCTTCATAGCGCCCCGTGAGTCGCTTATATTGACCAAACAGATAACCGATCTCACGAGCTCCTACACCAATATCACCTGCTGGCACATCAGTCGTAGGTCCTATGTGACGATACAATTCATTCATAAAGGATTGGCAAAAACGCATGATTTCACTATCAGATTTCCCTTTTGGGTCGAAGTTTGCACCGCCTTTACCACCACCGAGAGGCAATCCGGTTAACGCATTTTTAAAAATCTGTTCAAATCCGAGAAATTTAATAATGCTGGCATTGACGCTTCGGTGAAACCGCAAACCTCCTTTGTATGGCCCTAGCGCAGAGTTGAACTCGATACGATAGCCTTTGTTTACCTGAATGTTCCCTTGATCATCGACCCAGGGAACCCGAAACATAAGCTGACGTTCGGGTTCGACAATACGCTCAATAATGGCATGATGTTTGTACTTTTCATTAGCTTCAAGGACGGGCTGCAAAGAATCCAAAACCTCTTCGACAGCCTGATAAAATTCTGCTTGTGCTGGGCTGGTTTTCTGGAGTTTGAGGATAGTATCGTGAATGTAGGTCATAAGGGCCCTTATTACTCTTCCGCTAGGTGCATTATCAATTTGTGCCATGATAGCAAGCTCGCACACCAACGTCGCCCGTTCGATTATCTATTAGGGATAAAATGATATTCTTCAAGAGAAGCGGTATTAGGGTTTTAGCTTTTTTTCGAACGAACTCCTTGGCCAGCAACTTCCTCTATCGTTTTGACATTCTCAAGCTCATCCTCCGAAAATAACCGTTCCAACTCTTGCGCGGCCTCCCGTGATGTCTGGATCAGCATTTGTTGATCCTCGCGATAGGCAAACTGTTTGTCCAGGGTGGCGCAGTCATGCGCATAAAAGCGCTCCTTTGCTGTCGCTGCCTGTTCCGGTGTGAACCCCAGTGCCGTCAGTGTTTTCTCTGCAAGATACATACTGGATAACAGAGTGTCCCTGATGATCACCTCCGCGCCGAGTGCCCGCAGGCGCATTTCGTGTTTGCGTGTCCGGGCACGGGCGAATAATCGCACGTTGGAAAATTCTCGACGCACCAGCTCGGCAATTTTAATGGAGTTTTCAACATTTCCCACTGCCAACACAAAAATATCTGCTTTTTTGGTATTAGCGACTTCAAGTAATGTCTTATTAGAAGCATCGCCATAGTAAACTTGGCTGCCAAGCCGACGAACGAAGTCTACATGCCCCGGATCAATTTCAATGGCGGTAAAACGGATATGTTGCGTACGCAATATTCTCGAAATAATCTGACCGAAACGACCAAATCCGGCAAGGATAACTTTTGAATCAGCGGTATCGGCGGCATTAATAATATCATAAGACGGTACTTCAGCGGGTTGTGAAACTTTCTGCATTATTTTTTCATATAACAGCAGAATCAATGGCGTCATGACCATAGATAGTGTTACTGCGACGACAAGTAAATCCTTTAACTGCGCGGTTAATAACTGATAGTCCGCCGCCAGGGTAAATAAGATAAAACCAAACTCCCCTCCCTCGCTTAAATACACCCCCAATAACCGGGCATTATTGCTTTGCAAATTCGCTAGTCTGGCAATCACAACCAGAATCATGAACTTAACCAGAATAAGGCTGACAACAACGAAGGTAATAGTCGCTGCTTGCACGGTAAACAAGCCTAAATTGGCGGACATCCCAACCGCCATAAAAAAAAGCCCTAACAGCAACCCTTTGAATGGCTCAATGTCCGCCTCCAATTGATGTCGGTATTCGGAATCAGCCACCAGCACGCCTGCCAGAAAAGCCCCTAGCGCCATTGATATTCCTATTGATTTCATTAGCAAGGCCGACCCCAGCACTAACAAGAGTGCGGCGGCAGTAAAGACTTCGTGTATACGTGCGGCGGCGACAAAGCGCAAAGCAGGCCGTAGCAAAAAACGGGCAAACAACCAAAAAAAAGCGATTAGCGCGATCGTTTTGGCAACATCGCCCAACGAAATAATTTGTCTGCCAATATCCTCGACCGCGATTAATGGCATCATGGCCAAAACCGGTATGACCGCAATATCCTGAAACAGCAGAATATGAAGCGCAGACCGTCCATACGGCGTTCCCAAACCTCGCCTTTCTGCTAAGAGTTGAAGTGCGAATGCCGTACTGGAAAGCGATAGCCCGAAACCAACCACACTCGCGGTCATCCAGGAAGCCACAAATTGTTTAGCAATTACCGATATGATCAGCGTGGAGAGCAATACCTGTGCGGCCCCCATACCGAAAATGGCCTTTCTTAATACCCATAGGCGCGAGGGCTTTAGTTCCAATCCAATGATAAATAAGAGTAAAACAACTCCTATCTCAGAGAAGTGCAATATACTCTGCGAATCCCTGATTAAATGTAATCCCCATGGCCCGATAATAATTCCGGCCAAAACATATCCAAGGATTGAACCAAAACCGAACTTTCTCGAAATGGATACCACCAGGACGGCCGCAGCCATCATAATGGTAACGGGATACAACATATCCATTGACACTTTCCTTGCGAAAAATTACTGACTGGCATGAATATTCCCTGGCCAGGAGATAACGCTCAACCGGAAAAAAATCACACAATAATGACGTTAATTATCCACCTATTTTTTTATAAATGTCATAAAGGTTACGAGAAACCTTCCTCAGCCATTCCTTTTAGGATTTGTATGCACTGTTCCCAAAACCACTTCTATTTCCACCCCATAAAGGTAATCCCTCCCTAACCTAGAGAACGAGACAACTTATTCAAACGGTCGGGGCTGCGGCGTATGATCCGTTGACGGTGGCAAGAGAGGTAATGCAAAAGAGGGCTGCTCGCCGGTCAGTGTTTTAAGAAATGCAACGATCGCTGCATTCTCAGTCGTACTAAACGTTCTACCCAGCTGTAAACGTCCCATAATATCAACGGCCTGGCTCAGGGTTTGCGCTTCACCATCATGAAAGTAAGGATAGGTGAGTTCAACATTACGTAATGTTGGAACCTTAAATTTAAAACGATCCTCATCCTTACCGGTAACAGCACTTAATCCTTCGGCCGGATTCGCAGTCTGATAAGCTTTAATCACTCCCATTTTCTCGAAAGAGCTCCCCCCGACCGCCGAGCCGTTATGACAAGCAACGCAACCCGAATCCTTAAACAACTGATAGCCTGACAGCTCCTCGGTAGTGAGTGCACTTTTATTACCCAGCAACCACTGATCGAAACGGGAGTTTGGTGTGACCAGTGTCTTTTCGAATTCAGCAATTGCTTCTGTCACTTGGTCAATATCGAGAACCTCTTTACCGAATACCTGTTTAAACTCCGTCACATACTCAGGGATAGAGAGCAATACCTCCACTGCCAGAGTATGGGTAAATGCCATTTCACCCGGATTGGCGATAGGCCCACCCGCCTGTGCTTTGAGGTCGGTGACCCGACCGTCCCAAAACTGGGCGATACTCAAGCTCGAATTAAGCACTGTTGGCGCATTAATGGGACCCTGTTGCCAACTGTGTCCGATGGAGGTTTTAAGGTTATCAGTACCACCCATGCTCAAATTATGACACGAGTTACAGGAGATAAACCCTGACTTGGATAAGCGCGGGTCAAAATAGAGCTTTTTACCCAATTCAACTTTGGCCAGATTAATTTCTTTTACCAGTGCTATCGGCTCAATGGGCTCCTTGGCAACTAGCGGGGCAGCGGCAGCCAACAGAATAAGGAAAGTCGACGCACGGGTAAGCTTTTTTGTGATCATGTGAATTTCCGATTTTAGCGAATAAATTGGCAAGCATGTTTCTTCACTCCTGCCAGTATCGAGGTGTGGTATAGACTAATCTGACATTAACGCGCACGTCCTCCACCAGACTGCTTTCCACCACCACCCCCCTGACGATTTCCGTATTCCATCTTTCCTCTTTTGGCTGACGGTTTGTCAGGCAGCGACACACCACGCTCCTTGGCCCGCTCTTGCATAACCTCGTGATGCTCCTTGCGAATTTGCTCCCGTTCTTCGACGGTATTTGCTGCGCGCATTTTTGTACGGAATTCCGTGCGCTCTTTCCGCGTCATCAATTGACTACCGTAAATTGGCTCTTGCTTTTGTACTTGCGCTCTGTCCTGGATGGTTACCGGTTCGGCTGCATGTGTCTGGATCATAACAAAAGACAGCGATGACACCAGAAGGGTTGCTAGTATTGTATGTTTCATTTCGATGTACCTCTTGTACAGTACGTTAATAATAAAGACGGTCATTCACAGAAATGAGGATAGCCTGTGCATAGATTATGCTAAAAACCACTAATGAATATGATAGATCCCACTTTTAAGTGGTAATTGCTAATTTAGCATATTCTAATATTTAAATGAGCGCAACCTCAATAGCAAATTATTCTGCATTTCCCTGCGACAATATGCCACATCCTAACCATGGTTAATCCCCATTATACTGCGCCGTTTTAGGGCATTATTCGATGGCTATCCCTTTATAAATAACCATCGGTAGGTATTCCAATACGAAAATATGAGGGCACAGAGTAATGATTTATAAAAAAAGCGTCCTGGCTGCCGCTATCGCAGCTTTCACAACTTGTCAGTTTGTGCAGGCATCGCAGGAAATGAAAACTGAGCCTCTCGAGGAGGTTGAAGTCGAGGCGTCAAGCATTCACTCTCCACACAGCATGCATAGCCTGGATAAAAAGAGCCTTAAAGCCATGATTTCTTCCACCAGCGATACCGCCAGTCTTTTAAGCAAAGTACCCGGTCTCAGCCTCTATGGTGCAGGTGGTGTATCCAGTCTCCCTTCGATACACGGTCTGGCGGATGACCGTCTGCGTATCAAGGTCGATGGTATGGACTTGATCTCTGCCTGCGGCAACCACATGAACCCGCCTCTCTCCTATATTGGCGCGTCCAACGTCGGAAGTGCCCAAGTGTTCACCAGCATTGTTCCGGTTAGTATCGGTGGTGACAGCATTGGCGGCGCCATACAGATTGACTCCCTGACTCCCGAGTTCACCTCCAACGGTGAAACCCTGTTTAAGGGTGAAGCAGGTACCTTTTACCGCAGTAACGGTGATGCACAAGGTATCAATATTATGATGAATTTCGTCAGCGAAAATCTCAACCTGAGCTATCAGGGCTCTACAGACAAAGCCAGCAACTATAGTGCAGCTGATGATTTTAAACCGGCTGGAGCTGCGGCGGCTGGCAGAGGCTCTCTGGACAACGATGAAGTTGGTTCAAGCATGTATAAATCGACCAATCAGTCACTTAAACTGGGGCTGCGCATTGATAAAAACCATTTGCTTCAACTCAAAGTCGGGGTACAGGATATTCCCTATCAGGGCTGGCCGAACCAGCGTATGGACATGACTGACAATGATAGCAAGCAGGCAAGTATCAATTATGAAGGCCAATATGGCTGGGGCATTCTGGAAGCCCAGGCCTATTACGAAAAAACCCGCCATAAAATGCAATTTTATGACGATAAGCTCTACTGGTATGGCCCGAACAATATACCCGGTTCTGATGGAATCGCCTGCACCCCAGCCGGTGGCATGAATGGCTGTGCTGCCGGTATGCCGATGGATACCGAAGGCGAGAATATCGGCTTTTCCATCAAAGGCAATATTACGCTCAGCCAAAATGATTTGTTGCGTGTAGGAATTGAAAGCCAACAATACACCTTGGATGACTGGTGGGATCCTTCCGGCAAGGGTATGTGGCCCAATGTTTTCTGGAATATCAACGACGGACAGCGTGACCGTCTGGCCGTGTTTGCCGAATGGGAGTCCCAATGGAGCGATCAGTGGCTGACACAGCTAGGAATACGACACGAAGAAGTAAAAATGGATGCCAGTGAAGTTCAGGGCTATAGCCCTATGTACAGTCCTGCTACGGAAGCCGCTTTCAATGCAGCTAACCGTGATACGAAGGACCACAACTTTGACATCACGCTACTGGCCCGTTTCACGCCATCGGCTACCCAAAGCTATGAGTTTGGGCTTGCCCAAAAAACCCGCTCGCCTAACCTCTATGAACGCTACAGCTGGTCAACGCACGGTATGTCAATGCGCATGATCAACATGGCAGGTGACGGCAATGGCTACGTGGGTAATTTAGCGCTGGACCCGGAAGTGGCCTACACAGCAAGTTTTACTGCTGACTGGCATGATGCCGATCATCAACGCTGGGGAGTAAAGCTGACCGCATACTATAGCCATATCGAGGACTATATCGATGCAGAGCGTTGCGCTACGGCCTTGGGCGGTACGTGCTCAGCCGGCAACCTGACCGAGACCTCTGAGTTTGTTTATCTGCAGTTTGTGAACCAGCGCGCCCGTTTATATGGACTGGATCTTTCCGGCCACTTAGCACTGCTTGAATCGCAAAAATATGGCAGCCTGGAGGCAAGCGGTGCCATCGCCTACCTAGACGGCGAGAATGATAAGACCGACGACAACCTCTATAACATCATGCCACTGAATGCGAAATTCGCCCTGCATCACCGTTTGGCGGGATGGACCACCACCGCTGAAATGGAATTCGTCGATCAGAAAGACGAGGTGTCGCAGGTTCGCAACGAACTGAAAACCAGTGGTTTCGGGCTGTTCCACCTGCGTGGCAGTTATGAGTGGAAACAGTTGCGTGTTGATATAGGTATTGAAAACCTGTTCGATAAGTTCTACAACGACCCATTGGGTGGTGCCTATACTGGCCAAGGTAAGACCATGTCAGGCACTGGTGTTGCTTGGGGAACCCCGGTGCCCGGCATGGGAAGGTCAGTCTATGCGGGGGTCAACCTGAAGTTCTGATACTGACGTTATCGTTTGATCCGGGTTCGGAAAAGTATTTGACCGAACCCGGATATCCTCTCGCAGAGGCTAAACGCCTCTTCGGAAAAGCTGATATTTGCCATTACCTACCGCCAAACGAAGGGTTTTAATAATCGATCTGATTGTACGAGAGAGTCATTTTATGGCGGCTAAGGATTGCGATTATTACTTGAAATTGCGACCGATTGTTTTATACCTGCTTTCTGTTTTTGATACCGCAGCCCGAGTTAAACCTAATCCATCAAACGGTCTTTAATTTCAATCTTTAATGAGCGGAAAATCTACCCTCACTTCAAACCCATCGGTACGACCGGTCGCAGGGGAATTAAACGTCATAGTTGCGCCTATGCCTGTGACGATCGCATCGGCTATTGCCAAGCCCAGTCCCGAACCTGGAGCCGTCGTATTTGACCGGACGAAACGTCGTCGCAGCTGTGTGAGTGTATCAGCAGGAACAATGCTTGCGGCGTTGACGATGCGCAATACCCCTTTTGAGGAAAAGCTTATTTCCACCGCTTGATTGTTAGTACCATGTTTAATGGCATTATCCAGTAAATTTCTAATTAAAATTGCAAAAGCATCTGGGTCAATAAAGGACATAAATGCCCCGCCTTCCGGTAGTGAAAGGTTTACCTTTCCGGTAGGGGAGGACCGCCGCAGATCATCAACAATTAATCGTAACAGGCTAATAAGATCGTGCTGTACCGTGGAAAAAAGCCCTCCCCCTTCCGCCTTCGCCAGCTGCATCAATTTTTCGGATAAACCGGATAATCCTCGTAAAGATATTTCAATTTTGACCAATCTCTCTCGGATGGGCCCTGTCGAAACTTCTTGCTGTAACCTCTGAATTTGGGCCAATGCGGTGGCAATCGGCGTGCGTAATTCATGGGCGCTGTTTGCCGTGAACGATCGTTCTGACACGAGCGCTCGTCGCAAGCGGTCCAGCAAATTATTAACAGACTCAGCGATAGTGAGGATTTCAGTTGGCAAATCTTGAGCTTTGACCGGTGAAAGATCACCACTGCCTCGGGATTCAATTTCATTTCGGTAAGCAAGGACATGACGCAAACTGTAACGAACAAATAGCCAGGTTCCTATAAAACAAAGGGGGATAAGTAATACTAACGGCCATAATAAAGTGATAGCCATTTTGATGATGGCTTCCCTTCTTTGACTTAGCGGTTCAGCAACCTCGATATGCAGTGTATTTTGTACCGCAGTCGCTCCATAAAACCGGTGCGTCGCCGATGAGCTAAATCCTTCA
>Ga0209578_10001264_pt1 | contig 24219 bp, 16 predicted proteins | sample tdAd472_FD_187127 | JGI IMG/M metagenome (GOLD analysis project Ga0209578, IMG submission 187127) | Marine sediment microbial communities from the Atlantic coast under amendment with organic carbon and nitrate - tdAd47.2 (SPAdes)... | ecosystem: Environmental > Aquatic > Marine > Coastal >...
TACACCAAGGAAGGGCGGTTCAAGCACCGCAAGGGCCAGCTGTTCAAGCTGATGCACCATGTCGACCCTTTCAATCTGGTCGAGACGGAAACCACGCAAGTGGCGGGCGTCGAGGCGAAGTGCCTGCCGTCCGAGCGGTTCCGTGAGCGTGACGGATTTCACCTGACCGACAAGGGCGCCGATCTGGCCGCCGGGTTGGACGAACTCAACTACTGCGTTCTCTGTCACGAACGGGGCCGGGATTCCTGCTCGCACGGCATCCGCGACAAAAAGACCGGCGAATACGGGACCAACCCGCTGCGCGTGCCGACCGAAGGCTGTCCGCTGGAAGAGCGCATTTCGGAAATGCACGAGGCCAAGTTGAAAGGCTACGGTCTGTCCGCGCTGGCGGTGGTGTGCGTCGACAACCCGATGACCGCGGGAACCGGCCACCGGATTTGCAACGACTGTATGAAGGCCTGCATTTTCCAAAAGCAGGATCCGGTCAATATCCCGGAAGCGGAAACCCGCATTTTAAAAGACGTGCTGGAGCTGCCCTGGGGGTTCGAGATTTATTCGCTGCTCACCCGGTGGAACCCGCTCAATTTCGACCGGCCCTATCCGAAAGCGCCGACCGGCTACAAGGTGTTGGTCGTCGGCCTCGGTCCGGCGGGCTTTACCCTGTCGCATCACCTGATGAACGAAGGCCATGCGGTCGCCGCCATCGACGGGCTGAAAATCGAGCCGTTAAAGCCGTCGCTCTGCGGCGTCGCGCCGGACGGCCACCACGTATCCTTCGAGCCGATCCACCGGATGGCCGATCTGCGCGAAATGCTCGACGACCGCACCATGGCCGGGTTCGGCGGCGTGGCCGAATACGGCATTACCGTGCGGTGGGATAAAAACTTCCTCAAAGTGATCCGTTTGCTGCTCGAGCGGCGGCGCGAGTTCGACATGTTCGGCGGCGTGCGGTTCGGCGGCGCCATGACGCCCGAATTGGCGGCCGAAATGGGCTTCGACCACATCGCCCTTTGTGCCGGTGCGGGCGCGCCGACCGTGCTCGATATTCCCAACGGTCTGGCGCGCGGGGTGCGGCAGGCGTCGGACTTCCTGATGGCGCTTCAGCTGACCGGGGCGGCGAAAAAAGACTCCATCGCCAACTTGCAGATGCGGCTGCCCGTGGTGGTGGTCGGCGGCGGGCTGACCGCCATCGATGCGGCGACCGAGGCTTTGACCTATTACGCCCGTCAGGTCGAGAAATTCCTCGAGCGCTATGAGATTCTGGTTGCCGAGTTGGGCGAAGAGGCGGTCAAGGCCCGCTGGACGCCGGAAGACGCGGCGGTGGCCGAGGAATTCATCGCCCACGGCTTGGCGATCCGGGCCGAACGCGAGGCGGCGGAAGAAGACGACCGCGAACCCAAGTTCATCCCGCTGCTGCAAAGCTGGGGCGGCGCGACCATCGCCTACCGGCGTAAAATGATCGACAGCCCGGCCTACCGGCTCAACCACGAAGAAATCGAAAAGGCCATGGAACACGGCATCTGGTTTGCCGAACTGCTGTCGCCCGTCGCCGTCGAGATTGACAATTTCAACCATGCGGCGGGCCTCAAGCTGGAGCGCATGGCGGCCAACGAAGACGGCAAGTTGGCCGGAACCGGCGAAGAGGTGACCTTGCCCGCCAAGTCGGTGCTGGTGGCGGCGGGGACCCGGCCCAATACGGTGCTGGCCCAGGAAAAACCCGACGCCTTCGAATTGGACGGCAAGTATTTCCAGGCGGTCGGCGAGGACGGCGAAAAGGTGACGCCCGAATGGAGCGCCAAGCCGGAGCGCAACGTGGTTTTGATGGCGCAAACCGCATCGGGCCTGCCGATGAGCTTCTTCGGCGATCTGCATCCGTCGTTCGCCGGCAACGTGGTCAAGGCCATGGCCAGCGCGCGTAAGGGCTATCCGATCATCGACCGGGTGTTGGCCAAAAAGCCGCCGTCCGAGGTCCATTACGAAGAGATTTTCCGCAAGATGGACGAAGGCCTGCGGGTCACCGTCGAGCGGGTCGAGCGCTTGACCCCGACCATCGTCGAGGTGGTGATGAAAGCGCCGTTGGCTGCGCGTGCGTTCAAGCCCGGCCAGTTCTTCCGTTTACAGAATTTCGAAACCCTGGCCAAGCGGGTCGAAGAGACGACCCTGGCCGCCGAAGGCATGGCGCTGACCGGCGCTTGGGTCGACAAGGACAAAGGGCTGGTGTCGGTCATCGTGCTGGAAATGGGCGGCTCGTCCAATCTCTGCGCCCACATGAAGCCGGGCGAACACGTCATCCTCATGGGACCGACCGGCGCGCCGACCGAAACGCCGGGCGGCGAAACCGTGTTGCTGGCGGGCGGCGGCCTGGGCAACGCCGTGCTGTTCTCCATCGGACAGGCGTTCCGCCAGGCGGGCTCCAAGGTGCTGTACTTCGCCGCCTACAAAGACGTGGTCGACCGCTATCACGTGGAAAACATCGAAAAAGCCGCCGACGCCATTGTGTGGTGTTGCGACAACCCGCCCGGTTTCCAGCCGGGCCGTCCGCAGGACAAGAGCTTCGTCGGCAACGTGGTCCAGGCCATGGAGGCCTACACCAAGGGTGAGTTGGGCGAAACCGATATCGGGCTTGGTGAGGTCGACCGGTTGATCGCCATCGGCTCGGACCGCATGATGGATGCGGTGGCCCGTTCGCGCCACGAAAACGATGTGCTCGAAGAAGCCTTCAAGGCCGGACACGTGGCGCTCGGGTCGATCAACTCGCCCATGCAGTGCATGATGAAGAAAATCTGCGCCCAGTGTCTGCAAAAGCAGGTCGATCCCAAGACCGGCGAGGAAAAGGTGGTCTTTACCTGCTTCAACCAGGACCAGGAGCTCGACAAGGTGGATTTCAACTGCCTTAACGAGCGGCTGCGCCAGAACGCCCTGCAGGAGAAGCTGACCGCCCAATGGATCGCCCGCTGTCTGGCGGCGGAATAAGAGGGGCGAGGCCTTGAAGTGGGCCTCTCCTCTCCTTACTTTCCAGCCAGCCGCCGCTACTCGCTTGGTATTACCAGTTCCCTAGGGTTTCTGCGGGTTTGCGGCGGTTTATCGGCTGGACATTGCCGATCAGATGTGGTGTAACTAGCCCACTTTTTTTGCGGCGCATCGTGAGGGTGCTTACCCGGTCGCGCCTGCCTCTAGCCATTTAGCGGAGATCAACAGTGCTTGAAGAATATCGCAAACACGTCGCCGAGCGTGAAGCTCTTGGAATTCCTGCCGTGCCGCTGTCTGCCCAGCAGACCGAACAGCTGATCGAGCTGCTGAAGAACCCGCCGGCGGGCGAAGAGGAAACCCTGGTTGAACTGATTACCCACCGGGTTCCGGCCGGCGTCGACGACGCGGCGCGCGTCAAGGCGAGCTATCTGGCTCAGGTCGCGGTCGGCAATGAAAAATGCCCGCTGATCTCCAAGGTCGAAGCGACCAAACTTTTGGGCACCATGCTCGGCGGTTACAACATCGAGCCGTTGATTACCCTGATCGACGACGGTGAATGCGGCGAAGCGGCCACCGAAGCGCTGAAGAAAACCCTGCTGGTTTTCGACTACTTCCACGACATCAAGGAGCGCGCCGACAAAGGCAGCGCCAACGCCAAGGCGATCATCCAGTCCTGGGCCGATGCCGAATGGTTCACCAGCCGTCCGGAAGTGCCGGAAAGCATGACCCTGACCGTGTTCAAGGTCACCGGCGAAACCAACACCGACGATCTGTCTCCGGCGCCCGACGCTTGGAGCCGTCCCGACATTCCGCTGCACGCGCTGGCCATGCTGAAGAACGCCCGCGAAGGGATTACCCCGGACGAGCCCGGGGTACGCGGCCCGATCAACTACCTCCAGGAACTGAAAGACAAAGGCAACCTCGTCGCTTATGTCGGCGACGTGGTTGGCACCGGCTCTTCGCGGAAATCCGCCACCAACTCGGTTCTGTGGTGGACCGGCGAAGACATTCCTTACGTTCCCAACAAACGCTTCGGCGGCGTCTGTCTGGGCGGCAAAATCGCTCCGATCTTCTACAACACCATGGAAGACGCCGGCGCGCTGCCCATCGAGCTCGACGTCAACGAGATGAACATGGGTGACGAGATCGAGCTGCGCCCCATGGAAGGCAAGGCCCTGAAAGACGGCAAGGTGATCGCCGAGTTTAAGGTCAAATCGGAAGTGATTTTCGACGAAGTGCGCGCCGGGGGCCGTATTCCGCTGATCATCGGCCGTGGCCTCACCGCCCGGGCCCGCGAAGCTCTGGGATTGGAGCCGTCGACCCTGTTCCGTCAGCCCCATACGCCGGAAGACACCGGCAAGGGCTTCTCCTTGGCGCAGAAAATGGTCGGCAAGGCCTGCGGTCTGCCGGAAGGCCAGGGCATCCGTCCGGGCACCTACTGCGAACCCAAGATGACCACCGTCGGCTCTCAGGACACCACCGGCCCGATGACCCGCGACGAGTTGAAGGATCTGGCCTGTCTCGGCTTCTCCGCCGATCTGGTGATGCAGTCGTTCTGCCACACAAGCGCTTATCCGAAACTGGTCGACGTTAACACCCACAAGACCCTGCCGGACTTTATCGAAACCCGCGGCGGCGTGGCTCTGCGTCCGCAGGATGGGGTGATTCACTCCTGGCTCAACCGTCTGCTGTTGCCCGATACGGTCGGCACCGGCGGTGACTCCCACACCCGTTTCCCGCTCGGCATCTCCTTCCCGGCCGGTTCCGGTCTGGTGGCCTTCGCGGCTGCCACCGGCGTTATGCCGCTCGATATGCCGGAATCCGTTCTGGTCAAGTTCTCAGGCAAATTGCAGCCGGGCATTACGCTGCGCGACATGGTCAACGCCATTCCGTTCTACGCCATCAAGCAAGGCCTGCTGACGGTCGAGAAGAAAGGCAAGAAGAACGTCTTCTCCGGCCGTATTCTCGAAATCGAAGGCTTGCCGGACCTCAAGGTCGAGCAGGCGTTCGAACTTTCCGACGCCTCCGCCGAGCGGTCGGCCGCCGCCTGTACCGTGAAGCTCAACAAAGAGCCGATCATCGAGTACATGACCTCCAACATCACCTTGATGAAGTGGATGATCGCCAACGGCTACCACGACGAGCGGACGCTCAAGCGCCGCATCAAGGCCATGGAAGAGTTCATCGCCAAGCCGGTGCTGATGGAGCGCGACGCCGACGCCGAATACGCCGCCGTCATCGAGATTAACATGGACGAAATCGTCGAGCCGATTGTCGCCTGTCCGAACGATCCGGACGACGTCAAGACCCTGTCCGACGTGTCGGGCACCGGGATCGACGAAGTGTTTATCGGGTCGTGCATGACCAACATCGGCCACTTCCGGGCCGCCGGTAAGGTGCTCGACGGCAAGACCGATCTGCCGACCCGCCTCTGGGTTGCGCCGCCGACCAAAATGGACGCCGCCATTCTGACCGAGGAAGGCTACTACTCGATCCTCGGCAAGACCGGCGCGCGCATGGAAACGCCGGGCTGCTCGCTCTGCATGGGCAACCAGGCGCAAATCCGCAAGGGCTCGACCGCCATGTCGACCTCGACCCGGAACTTCCCCAACCGTTTGGGCATCGACACCAACGTCTACCTCGGGTCCGCCGAGCTGGCGTCGGTTTGCGCCCTGTTGGGTAAAATTCCGAGCAAGGAGGAGTACATGGAGCAGGTCAACGCGCTGGCCGAAGTGTCCGGCGAGGTTTACCGCTACATGAACTTCAACCAGATCGAGTCGTTCCAGTCGGTCGCCGATACGGTCGCCGTCTAACTCGGAAACTCGGCTTCATCGAAACCCCCGCAGGTAATCCGCGGGGGTTTTTTTGTTGCCAAAAAGAGTAAAATAATTAAGGACTTGTGCTAAACTGGTCACCAAATAAGTGATGAATCACTTGAGGGTACAGTGCATGCAGAAAACCATACGGTTTCTGATGGTGAGGCTAGGCATGGGCAAGACGGTTGTTGCCGTCGTTGCCGCCAGCGTGATTTTGTCCATGGCCATTACGGCCTGTGCGACGCTCATTTTCCCTCAACTTTCGCTTTTACCCGCGCTTGTTATCTCAGGTGCCATCCCCTTGCTTTTGGCCACACCGGTCACTTGGCAGTTCTGTTCGATTATCGCCGAGCTGGAAGAAGCCGAACGGCATCTAAAAATCCTCGCCATGACCGACGATCTGACCGGCCTCGCCAACCGCCGGAAGTTTGTCGAAACGGCGAAGGGACATTTGAGCTATGTCCGCCGGTTCGGCGGACAGGTCGCCTTGATTATTTTGGATATCGATCGTTTCAAGGACATCAACGACACCCACGGGCACCAGATGGGCGATGCGGTTTTGCAAGGGCTGACGAAACCGCTTGGCGACCAGCTTCGCGAGGTCGACACGCTCGCCCGGATCGGCGGAGAGGAGTTCGCTATTCTGCTTCCTCATACCTCGGTCGATGAAGCCTTTAATGTCGCCGAACGGATTCGCCAATCGGTTGAGGAGCGCAGCCCGGAACTCACTCCGACCGGCGAGAAAATGACGATCAGCCTGGGCATTTCTCTGGCCGAAGGCTATGAGGCCAATTTTGAGGATCTTTTCGACCAAGCCGACAAGGCCCTCTATACGGCCAAGGATAACGGACGTAACCGGACCGAAATATCCGAATTCTGGCTGTCGGCAACCGCCGATGCCCCTGTTTTACGCAACTAATAGTGTAAAAACATATTATTTGTTGCGCTTCATTTGGGGAAGCAAACTATTTAGTTGAATGGAGGCGCTGTTTCCTCATATTGTTGTTAGAACAATATTAATGAGGGAAATGAGAGGTGCTTGGCGATGAACCATGCCCACCCCACCACGTCGCTCGGCTTTGCCGAAGGCCGCTTTCCTATCGGAACCCATGTTTGCCAAGTCATCACGGGGGATAAGGAGCGCGACGACGCTTTAGTTGCCTTTTTGATGAGTGGACTGCAAGAAGGCGAACGCTCCGCCTGTTTTTCCGACAACGTTTCGCAAAAGACCATTGCCGATTTTTTAGAGGCGAACGGCCTATCGTTTGAACAATACGAGCAGGAAGGCCTGTTGTCGGTCAGCGGCACCCGGGACGTCTATTTCCCGGAAGGGAAATTCTGCGCCCACACCATGCTCGATACCCTGACCGCCTTTCATGAAGGGGCGGTTGCCGATGGGTGCCCCGCCGCGCGGGTGATCGGCGAAATGGACCCGGATATCAAAAATATCGAAGGCGGCGACCAATTGCTCGAATACGAAGCCCGGGTCAGCCTGCTTTTGGAAAAACATCCGGTGACGGCGGTCTGCCAGTACGACGCCCGGCAGTTCGACGGCGCAACGATCATGGATGTTTTGAAGGTCCATCCCATGATGGTGGTCAACGGCACCATCGTCCGCAATCCGTTTTATGTTTCACCCGAGGAATTTTTGGCAGCCCGGGCTGCGCAAACCGGCTGATCCGCCATGCATTCAAATCTGCTTGCCCGGCTTCTGTTGATACAGAACATGGCCCTGCTGATGGAGAAGTGGGAAACCCTCACCAGTTTCATTTGTCGGGGACTCGAGGAGTTTCCCGGCGTCGTCGCGACCCGTTACGTGGCAAGCAGCGGCAACGCCCAAGGGTCGGGCGACCAGTTGGTTTTGCCGCTTCATTCCGGCGAAAAGGACTACGGCGCGTTCGTTTTGGAGGTCGAGGACCGCTCGGAAATCGACTACTACGTTCCCTACATTCAGAACATGGTCGGCATGATTGCGGTTATTCTCGAAAACCGGGCGCAAACCGAGCATTTGAAAGAAGAAGTCGAAAGCCGTAAAGAAGCGGAGATGAAGCTCAGGAAGCTGACCAGCGCGGTCGAGCAAAGTCCCAACGTCGTTATCATTACCGACCTTAAGGGGATCATCGAATACGTCAATCCGCGGTTTGAGCAGTTAACCGGATACTCTGAGGCGGAAGCGTTGGGGCGGAATGTCAGTCTGCTCAAATCGGGGGAAACGTCCAAAGAAACCTATCGAGATCTGTGGCAAACGATTATGTCCGGCCACCGCTGGCACGGCGATCTAAAAGACCAGCGCCGGGACGGCAGCACGTTTTGGGCCTCGGTTTCCATTTCGCCGATTTGGGACGACGGTGGGGAAATCTCGCATTTCGTCTCGATGCACGAAGACATCACCCACCGCAAACTGGCCGAGGACAAAATTAAAAAGGCCATGACCCAGGCGCAAACGGCCAACCGCGCCAAAAGCGAGCTGTTGGCCAACATGAGCCATGAGCTGCGTACGCCGCTCAACGCGATTATCGGGTTTTCCAACACGATTAAGAGTGAAATCTTCGGCCCTATCCAGAACCCGAGATACGCCGACTATACGGGCGATATCCTGACCTCGGCCGAACATCTGCTGGAACTGATCAACGACATTCTCGACGTGTCGGCCATCGAAGCCGGTAAAATCGACCTGCAGGAAGAAAGTCTGGTGATCTCTGAAATCGTCCAGTCCTGCCTTCGGTTGATCGAGCCGCGGGCCTTCGGCGGCGACGTTATCCTAAAAAACCAATTGCCGGAGGGACTGCCGGCGGTCTGGGGCGACGAACGGCGGATCAAGCAATCCCTAATCAACCTGTTGACCAATGCGGTCAAATTTACCCCGGAAGGCGGGACGGTGACCGTCGCCGCCAAGTGGGAGCCGGGCGGAGTTCTTGAGATTTCAATCAGCGATACGGGCGTCGGGATGACCAGGAAAGATATGGCCAAGGCGATGTCCCAGTTCGGGCAGGTCGATTCGGGGCTGAACCGCAAACACGAAGGAACCGGGCTGGGCTTGCCGCTGGTCCAGGGGCTGATCGAGCTTCACGACGGCGAGTTTCATTTGGACAGCAAGAAAGGCCAGGGAACGACGGCGAGGATCGTCCTGCCGGCGAGCCGTGTGCTGTCGCCTCCTGTCGCGAAAAGCGAAGCCGTGCAGGCTTAGAGCAGATCGCGCTCTAAACAAAAACCCCCGCCACACGGCGGGGGTTCTTTTTAGGGAGTAGGAGGGGAGATTAAGCGGCCAGGGCCGGGGCGTTTTCGTTTTTCAGCAGGTAATCGAACGCCGACAGGGCCGCCTTCGATCCTTCGCCCATGGCGACGATGATCTGCTTGTAAGGCACCGTGGTGACGTCGCCGCAGGCGTAGATGCCGGGAACGCTGGTTTCGCAGCGTTCGTTGACGACGATCTCGCCGTGGGGCGTGACCTCGACCAGGTCCTTGACCACCTCGCTGTTGGGCACCAAGCCGATCTGGACGAAGACGCCCGCCAGGTCCTGCGTATGAACCTCGCCGCTGGCCCGGTCCTGGTACTCGATGGCCGAGACCTTGCCGTTTTCCGCGACAATCTGTTTGGTCGCCGCATTCTTGACGATCGTGACGTTGTCGCGCTTTTCCGCCTGATCGACCAACACCTTGTCGGCCTTCAACTCGGGCAGAAATTCGAACACCGTGACCGACTTGACGATACCCGCCAGATCCAGCGCCGCCTCGATGCCGGAGTTGCCGCCGCCGATCACCGCCACGTCCTTGCCCTTGAAGAACGGGCCGTCGCAGTGCGGGCAGTAGGCGACGCCGTTGCCGATGTTTTCCTTCTCGCCGGGGCAGCCCAGCTCGCGCCACTTTGCCCCGGTGGCGACGATCAGGGTTTTGGTGTCGATCACCTCGCCGGACGACAGGGTCACCGTTTTGGTCGCGCCGTTTTCGATGCTTTCGACCCGGAAGTGCTCTTTCAGGGTGATGTCGTATTCCTTGAGGTGCGCCGCCAAGTGGGCCGCCAGTTCGGGGCCGGTGGTTTTCGGCACCGAGATGAAGTTTTCAATCCCGACCGTGTCCTTGACCTGGCCGCCGATCCGGTCGGCGACGACGGTGACTTTCAAGCCTTTACGGGCGGCGTAGATGGCCGAGGCCACCCCGGCCGGACCGCCGCCGATGACCAAGACGTCCTGGACCGGCATTTTTTCCGCCGGAGCGGCCTTGGCGGCGGATTGCGGGCGTTTTTCCATCAGTTTACTCACCAGCACCGACGGGTCGATCTTGCCGTTGGCGAATACTTCGCCGTTCAGATAAACCGACGGAACGCCTTGGATGTCGCGCTCTTCAATAATTTCCGGGAACAGCCCGCCGTCGATCATTTCGCTGGTGATCTTGGGGTTCAGGGCGGCGAACTGGTTCAAGGTCTGGACCACGTCCGGGCAGTTGTGACAGCTCAAGGAGACGAAAACCTCGAAACGCAGTTCTTCCTCGATCCCGGCGATGATCGCCTTCAGGCTGTCGTCCAGCTTGATCGGCGTGCCGGAAACATGCAGCAGGGCGAGGATCATCGAGTTGAATTCGTGCCCGCCGGGGATACCGGAGAACCGGATGCCGCTGTCTGCGCCGTCGACTTCCAGATAGAAGCTGACCGGGCTGCGCAGGACCGTTGGGACGTCCCGTTCTTCGAGCGAAATCCGGTCGCTGACCGAAGCGATCTCGGTGAGAAAATTTTTCAGCTCGTCGCGTTTTTCATGCGCGCCCGTTTGCAAAACCAAAACGACGTCGCTTTGCATGTCGGCGGTGTAGCCTTTCAGCGCGGTCAAAATATCTTTGCTTAACATGGGGGTGTTCCTTCCGGTTTTTTTGCGGCGCGGGCCGGGTTTCGTTGAAACGTTCTCTATCTTTTTTTGGTTGGGGGACCCGGCCCGCCGAAGCGGGCCGGGTTTGGTTGGGGGGAGGAGAAGCTAACTTAGATTTTGCCGACCAGGTCGAGGCTCGGGGTGAGGGTTTCCTCGCCTTGTTCCCAGGCCGCCGGGCAAACTTCGCCGTCGTGCTGGGCGACGTACTGGGCGGCCTTGACCTTACGGACCATGTCCTTGGCCGAGCGGCCGATGCCCAGGTCGTGGATCTCGCAGACCTTGACGATCCCGTCGGGGTCGGCCAGGAAGGTGCCGCGGAGCGCCACGCCTTCCTCTTCGATCATCACGTCGAAGCCGCGGGTAATCGCGCCGGTCGGGTCGCCGATCATCGGATAGTTGATCTTACCGATGGCTTCGCTGGTGTCGTGCCAGGCCTTGTGGACGAAGTGGGTGTCGGTCGAGACCGAGTAGACTTCGACGCCCATGGACTGGAGAACATCGTAGTACTTCGCCATGTCTTCCAGCTCGGTCGGGCAGACGAAGGTGAAGTCGGCCGGGTAGAACAGGAAGATCGACCATTTGCCTTTGACGTCTTCGGACGTGATGGTCTTGAACTCGCCGTTGTGGAAAGCCTGGGCGGTGAATTCGGGAATGGATTTGTTGATCATGCTCATTGGTATTCGCTCTCTTCGTTCAAAAAAGGGTCAAACTGAGTTGGAAGGCTTTCGTTGCGCCGTCCGTTTCGATGAACCCACTATGCCGCAGCGAGTTTTTTTAATAAAATGATGTATTTCCATCGTAATAATAGATAAAATCGATCAATCGTTTTGTCCCGTTTAGAATGGAGAAGGTGTTTCCATGAAGCTCCTGCCGACGATGAAGCAATTGCAGTATTTGGTGGCTTTGGCCGATCACATGCACTTCGGCGCCGCCGCCGAGGCCTGTTTCGTCACCCAATCGACCTTAAGCTCGGGCATCAAGGACCTAGAGGATATTCTCACCGCGCCCGTGGCGGAGCGGACCAACCGTTCGGTGATGCTGACGCCGCTCGGCGAAAAGGTCGTCGAACAGGCGCGGCAGCTGTTAAGCGAGGCCGAAGCCATGGTCGATATGGCGACTCAAAAGGCGGGGCCGTTGTCGGGCTTGCTCCGCTTGGGCGTCATCCCGACCATCGGTCCTTATTTATTGCCGAAAGTCGTCCCCGAACTGCACCGGGCCTATCCCGATCTTGAGTTGTACCTGCGCGAGGACTATTCGGACCGGCTGTTGGAATGGCTGTCGATTGGCAAGCTCGACCTCCTGCTGTTGGCTCTTCCCTTTCCCATGGACGGGGTCGAAACCGAGGAGTTGTTCGACGACGGGTTCGTTTTGGCCTGCCCGCTCGACCACCGCTTGGCCGGACGGTCGTCGGTCGGGATGGACGAATTCGCCGAAGAACCCTTGCTGCTTTTGGAGGAAGGCCATTGTCTGCGCCAGCACTCCCTGGCCGCCTGCAGTCTGGAAGGCCGGGCCAAGAGCAAGGGGTTCGAAGCCACCTCCATGCCGACGCTGATTCAAATGGTTGTCGGCGGCATGGGCATCACCCTGCTGCCGGAAATGGCGGCCGACGCCGGTATCGCCAAGGGGTTGGAAATCAGCCTGGTGCCGTTGAAAAAAGGAGCCGGGACCCGGCAGATCGGTCTGGTCTGGCGCAAAACCTCATCGCGCGGCGACGACTTCCGTCTGCTCGGCGATTTCATCAAAGGCTGTATGCGGAAGGCGTGAGAGGGTGCCGGTCGGGTTGCTATGGTTGGTCTTTGGTAATAAAAACTATACTAAACTAGGCGCTTTTCTTTATTTGGTATAGATATTATTACTTTAATTTTGTATGGTAATAAAAATATTACCGTTTCACGCCTGTTGGACCCGTTAGTCAAGAAAACTATACCATGGCAAACGCTCGTTTCGGAATCGTCACTTTCAAAGGACAGCCTGCCGGTATTCTTCAAGAAGAGCCCGGCGGCGGCACGGTGTTCACCTACGATGAGGGCTGGACGCAGGATATCGCCTGCTCGTTACCGGCGTCTACGCGCAGGCATGCCGGTAGGCATGGATTGTTGCCGTTCTTCGCCCATCTCGCGCCGGAGGGGTGGTTGCGCGCCCGCCAGTCCGCCTATGCCCATGTGGACAGGGACGACGATTTCGGCATTCTGCTGGCCTACGCCAACGATTGTATCGGCGCCGTCGGTATTCAGGACCCGACGGGAAAGATGTCCGGCAAGGTGCGAATCGCCGAGGAGGCGGACGCGCTCGATTGGGCGGCCGTCGGGGCGGAGCGGACGATCAGCGGCGTCCAGGCGAAAATACTTTGCCGCCAATCCCCGGACCGGCGTTTTTATCCGGCTGGAAAGGATGGGCCAGCCCCTTTTATCGCCAAATTTCCCAGCGAGGATTTAACCGACTTGGTGGCCAATGAAGCCGCGTCTCTGGACCTTTGCGCCCTGTTGTTGGGGAAGCGGGAGGTGGTTGAGTTTACCCAGACGGCGGTCATGGGCATTCAAAAGCCCGCCTTGCTGGTGAAACGGTTCGACCGTCAGGAGACGCCGGGAAAAGAAAAATTACGCTGCGAGGAGTTTGCTCAGGTCCTGGCCCGCGATCCCGGTGTCGGATTCCAGGGAAAATACGATGCCGAATACGCCGACCTCAAACGGGCTCTCGCTTGGTCTGCGGCCCCCATACTCGATGCGCGCCGCGTTTTTCTCAGGCTTTCCGCCTTTATCGTCCTCGGCAACGTCGATTGCCACTTGAAAAACTGGAGCCTGCTGGAAACGCCGGCGGGGCTGCGGCTATCGCCGGTCTACGACGTGGTTAACGGCTATATTTACGGTGGAATGGGCTACACCACCCGCTTCGGCCTCAAATTGCGCGGCGAGCGCCGCCAATGGGAAGGCTGTGACCGCAATTTTCTGTTCGATATTGCCGAAGAGCTCGGACTGCCGCGCAAGGCGGCCCAAAAGGCCTTGCAGGAACAGGCTGCGGTTAAAGACAAATTTTTCAACCGGTTAAATCAACCCCAGGGCCTTTCCGAGGAACGGAGCCGGGACTTCCGCAACTGTGTGAGCGCCGGATGGGAGAGAATTCATGGATAAGCTGCCTTCACTTGCCGAAATCGGCCGCCGGGTCCGCGAGCGGCGCAAAGCGGAAGGGTTGTCCCAGAAAGACCTGGCGGGTCTGACGGGGATCGGACATCCGAGCATTATCGCCTTGGAGAAGGGAACGGGGCGGTTGCGGCTGGAAAACGCCTGGACGCTGCTCAGCGTTCTCGGCCTCGCGGAAACCGGAGGAACGGTCAGCCTCGACGTTGAGGGAAAGAGTTACGATGCCGTCTACAGCCTGGGTGACGGCATGATAACGGTTGTTTCGGATTTGGGGCGGAAAACCGCACAGATCGGCGGTTTTGAAGGAAACGAACGGAGTCTCGCCGAAAGGCTGCTGAGTGAGCTGGTGACCGAGCGCCGAGGGGAGCGTTAATTCCTATCCCGCGGTCACGTCGGCGGAGAACAGGTAGCCGATGCCGTGCACCGTCTTGATGATCTTCGGATTGCGCGGATCGTCGGCGATTTTTTTGCGCAAATGCCCGACATGAACGTCGATGGAGCGGTCGAACGGCGTGCCGGTGCGGTTGCGCGCCAGATCGAGAATTTCGTCGCGGCTGAGCGTCCGGTTGGGGTGGGTGACCATGACCGCCAGAATGTCGAACTGGGCGGTGGTCAGTTTGACCGGTTGGCCGTCGGGCGAGGTCAAAATGCGCGAGGTCAGATCAAGGGTCCATCCGTCGAAGCTCAGGCTCTTCGGCGGCGCCGGTTTTTCTTTGCCGTTGGTTTTGGTCCGGCGGAGCACCGAACGCACCCGGGCCAAAAGTTCGCGCGGTTCGAAAGGTTTGGGCACGTAGTCGTCGGCCCCCAACTCCAGCCCGACCACCCGGTCGACCGGCTCGCCCCGTGCGGTGAGGATAATCACCGGGACCTCGCGGGATTCGCGGAGTTTGCGCAGGTAGGTCAGCCCGTCTTCGCCCTGCAGGTTGAGGTCGAGGACGATCAGATCGTAAGCGCCGCTTTCCATTTCCTTGAGCATGTCGGCGCCGGTATGGGCCGCGGTGACCGAATAGCCGCCCGGCTCCAGGCACCGTTTGACCAAAGCGCAGACTTCGGGCTCATCGTCAACGACTAGGATCATCTCTCTACCCACCCAATCATCAGGTTATTCAATCCGGTCTATCGCATTGCGCACGTATTGGGCAAGCTCGGCTTTCTCAAACGGCTTGGAAAGCAGGTCGCCTTCGGCCAGATAGACGTCGTCGCGGCCTAAAGCCTTGTCGGGATAGCCGGACATGATCAGGGTCTTGATGCCGGGCCAACGGTTGCGGACTTCGCGTACCAGATCGATGCCGTTCATGCCGCCCGGCATTTCCACGTCGGTCAGCACCAGATCGAAGTCTTCGCCCGATTCGAGATGGGAAAGCGCTTCCTGGCTGTTAGCCGCTTCGACGATTTGATAGCCGAGGCTCGACAAGGTGCGCCGAATGTAAGCCAGGACTTCCTTCTCGTCCTCGACCAGCAAAATGTTCTCCGATCCCCGTGGAATGCTGACCACGCGTTTCTCCGTCTCCTGGGGCTGGTCGTTCTGTTCCGAAGCGTGCCGCGGCAGATAGAGGGTTATGGTCGTGCCGATGCCGTCCTTGCTGTCGATGGCGGCGTAACCGCCGGACCGCCGGGCGAACCCATAGACCATGGAAAGGCCCAGTCCGCTGCCGTGGCTCATTTTTTTGCTGGTGAAAAACGGCTCGAAGGCCCGCTCGGCGATCTCGAAGGGCATGCCGCAGCCGTCGTCGGTCACCGAAACCAGAACGTAGTCGCCTTGCGGCACCTTGTGCGGGTTGCGCCCGACGTGCTGGCCCTTAACGGTCACGGTGAGGTGGCCGCCGTCGGGCATGGCATCGCGGCTGTTGATCGCGAGGTTTAAAACCGCGCTTTCCAGCTCGTTGGGGTCCGAGGTGATGCTCCAGTTCTCGCCATCGAGGCGGATTTCAACCTCGATGGAACTGCCCAACGTGCGCCGCAGCAAATCGGACATGCCGGCGATGGTGCGTTTGGGGTCGTAGACGTCGGCATGCAAGGCTTTTTGCCGCGAGAAAGCGAGAAGCCGCTTGACCAGTCCGGCGCCCCGGCGGGCCGAAGAAAGGGCGGCGTTGGTGGTGTCGGTCACGCTGTCGTCCAGGTCGTCCCGGTCTTCCAAAAGCGCCAGATTGCCGATGATGATGGTCAGCAGGTTGTTGAAGTCGTGGGCGATCCCTCCGGTCAGTTGCCCGACGGCCTCCATTTTTTGGACCTGACGGAGAATGATGTCGGCCTGCCGCCGTTCGGTAACGTCCTGACCGAGCACGAAATATCCCTGAATTTCGCCTTTTTCGCCGAAGTGGGGGAGGTAGGTCAGTTCGTTGACGATCGAGCGGCCGTCCGGCGTTTCCAGGGTGAAATCGCTGGAAACGGAGTTGCCGTTAAGGACCGCGTTGAGGTCGTTTTCGTGGCCGGGATAGAGTTCGCCGCCCAGAACGTCCCAGACTTTCGAGCCCACTACCTGGTCCGGTGAATAGCCGAACCAGTCTTCGTACATACGGTTGGCGAACCGGTAAATCTTGTTGGAATCCACATAGGCGATCAAAACGGGCACCGCGTCGGCGATCATCCGCAGCCACTGCTCGCTTTTGCGAAGATTTTCAAGGGCTTCTTTGAGCTCTTGGGTGCGTTCCTCGACCCGGGCCTCCAGGGTGTCGACGCTTTCTTTAAGCGCTCGTTCCGCCCGTTTCTGTTCGGTAATATCTTTGTAGATCGTGACGAATCCGACGCCGGGAACCGGGTTGCCGCGGACTTCCAGAATGGTGCCGTCCGGGCGTTCACGGACCAACCGGTGCGGTTCGAATTGTCGGGCGAGTTCCATACGCTCCCGGGTCTGTTCTTCCGGGTCGCCGGGCCCGTACTCGCCCCGTTTGGCGTTGAAATGGATGAGGTCGCGCAACGAGGTGCCGTCGGTGATCGTGCCGTCCGGGAAGCCGAGCAAAACCTCGACGCGCTTGTTCCAGGCGCGCAAAGACAGGTTTTCATCGATGATGGTGAACCCTTCATCAATGTACTCAAGGGCCGCCCGCAGGCGTTCCGCCCATTCGGCCGTTTCCGACATGGGGGGCGCGTCGGGCCGTTGTCCGGCCGTCTTTTTAGGGCGTGACGTCATCGTTTTCTGGTTGCTTTTCCGTGTCTGGTTGCGTTGCCTCACCTGCCCGGCATTATTTTAAAGATGCGTTGGGGCTCTCTAACCCAAGCAGTCCCTGCATCCTCGGCGCAAGCTCGTTAGCATTTTTTTACAATTCTTCACGACCTTTACGCAGTGCTTCCCTCTAGTCTGCAAGAGCGTTTTTTACGGCTTGGTCGTAAAGCGCCAATAAATCGGCGAGCCGGGTTCGAACAACGCATTGGACTCGGTAGGAAGGGAGGGCTAACCTCCACAGGCTGAAAAAAACCGCCCGATCACAAAAAGAATGATCGTTGAAATTGGCGGAGGCGACAGGGAGACTGTTCCAAAAGAGCTCAACCTCTTGTTTTTAAGGAAAAGCTCTGTCTGTGCCTCTTTGACGTTTCATCGGATTTCCACCGGGCGTTGGCAACAGTGGCGGCTTTGAGCCTGTCCGTATAAGGGCGGCAAGAAACGTCAGGGGATAAACAGACAGAAACGGAACGCCATGACGGCAAAGATTTATAAAGCTCCCGATATGGAGCTCGTCAAACCGGAACTGGATACGTTTCCGAAACTCCTTCTAGAAAATGCAAAAGTCCGCGGCGGCAAGCCCGCCATGCGGGAGAAGGATTTCGGCATCTGGCAGGCTTGGACCTGGGCGGAAATGACGGAAGAGATCAAGCGGCTGGCCGGCGGCCTGCTCGCTTTGGGTCTCAAGCAGGATGAGAAGGTCGCGATTATCGGCGACAACCGCCCGAGACTTTACTGGGGCATGTACGCCACCCAAGCGATTCGCGCGGTGCCGGTGCCCATGTATCAGGATTCGGTCGCCGAGGAGATGCAGTTCATTCTCGAGCACGCCGAAACCAAGATCGCCATCGTCGAGGACCAGGAGCAGGTCGACAAGCTGCTGGAAATCAAAGACCGGTGCCCGAAGTTGGAGCGCATCATCTATGACGATCCGCGGGGCCTGCGCGACTACAACCAGGATTTCATCAATTCCTACGATGAAGTTCAGGAGATGGGCCGCAAGTATGCCGAGGCCAATCCGAGTTTCTTCACCGACTCCGCCAACGCGACCAAGGGCGAAGATCTGGCCATCATGCTCTATACCTCGGGCACCACGGGCCGTCCCAAGGGCGTGATGCTCAGCCACAACAACCTCGCGATCATCGGCAAGCAGAGCTCGGCGCTCGAAGGGCTGAACGACGACGACGAGGTGCTGGCCTATCTGCCCATGGCCTGGGTCGGCGACAACGTGTTTTCCATCGCGCAGGCCTGCTCGGCCGGTTTCTGCGTCAATATCCCGGAAAGCGGCGAAACGGTCCTGACCGACCTTCGCGAGATCGGTCCGACCTACTACTTCGCCCCGCCGCGGGTTTACGAAAACCTGCTGACCACGGTGATGATCCGCATGGAGGACGCCAGCGCGATCAAGCGCAAGATGTTCCACTATTTCATGGATCACGCCCGCAAGGTCGGCACCGACATTCTCGACGGCAAGCCGGTCGGCGGCATGGACAAGCTCAAGTACAAGCTGGGCGAATTGCTGGTCTACGGGCCGCTGAAGAACGTTCTGGGCTTCTCGCGCCTCAAGCTGGCCTATACGGCGGGCGAGGCGATCGGACCGGAAATTTTCGATTTCTACCGTTCGCTGGGCATCAACGTGAAACAGCTCTACGGACAAACCGAGTCGTCGGTGTTCATCACCATTCAGCCCAACGGGCAGGTGCGGTCCGATACGGTCGGCACGCCGTTTCCCGGGGTCGAAATTCAGATTACCGATAGCGGTGAGGTGCTCTACCGTAGCCCCGGATCGTTCGTCGCCTACTACAAAAACGACGAAGCGACGGCGGAAACCAAGACGCCGGACGGTTGGGTCCATACCGGCGACGCGGGCTTCATCGACGACGAAGGCCACCTTCGGATCATCGACCGGGCCAAGGACGTGGGCAAGCTCAACAGCGGCGACATGTTTGCGCCCAAGTATCTTGAAAACAAGCTCAAGTTCTTCCCGCAGATCAAGGAAGTGGTCACCTTCGGTCACGAGAAAGACAGCGTGACCGCGTTCATCAACATCGATCTCGAGGCGGTCGGCAACTGGGCCGAACGCAACAACCTGGGCTACGCGGGCTATACCGATCTGGCGCAGAAGAACGAGGTCTATGCGATCATCAAGGACTGTATCGAGAAGGTGAACCAGGACCTGGCGTCCGATACCCACCTTTCGGGCTCCCAGATCAGCCGGTTCTTGGTTCTGCACAAGGAGCTGGACGCCGATGACGGTGAATTGACCCGGACCCGTAAGGTCCGCCGCAAGTTCATCGCCGAACGGTACGGGACGATGATCGACGCGCTGTACTCCGATAAGGACGAAGTGCATGTGGACGCGGAAGTGACCTTCGAAGACGGACGGAAGGGCCGGATTACCGCCGACCTGAAAATCTGGGATACGAAGACCTTCGAGCCGCTGAAAAAAGCCAGCTAAGGGGACGATAACAGCATGGCGAGAAAACCATTCGGCGACGTGATTCTGAAGGCGGAGAACATTTCTCTGTCCTTCGGTGGCGTCAAGGCCCTGCAAAACATCAGTTTTCAGGTCCGGGAACACACCATTTCGGCCATTATCGGCCCCAACGGCGCGGGCAAAAGCTCGATGCTCAACTGCATCCAGGGCTTCTATCACCCGCAGGAAGGGACGATCACCTACCGGGGCAAGGTGCGCCGGGCGCAGAAGTCCCACGAGGCGGCGCGCAACGGGGTGGCCCGGACCTTCCAGAACATCGCTTTGTTCAAGGGGATGAGCACGCTCGACAACATCATGACCGGGCGCAACACCAAGATGAAATCCAACTTCCTCCTCGATGCGCTGTACTTCGGCCCTTCGTTGAAGCAGGAACTGGAGCACCGGGAAAAGGTCGAGCAGATCATCGATTTCCTTGAGATCAACCATATCCGTAAGACGCCGGTCGGCCGTCTGCCCTACGGCTTGCAAAAGCGGGTCGAGTTGGGCCGGGCCCTGGCCGCCGAGCCGGAGCTTCTGCTTCTCGATGAGCCCATGGCGGGCATGAACATCGAAGAAAAGGAAGATATGTGCCGGTTTATCCTCGACGTGAACGAGGAGTTCGGAACGACCATGGTGCTGATCGAGCACGACATGGGCGTGGTGATGGATATTTCCGATCACGTCGTGGTGCTCGACTACGGCAAGAAACTCGCCGAAGGCACTCCCGACGTCGTGCGCAACGACAAGGACGTGATCGAGGCCTACCTCGGAGTGAGCCATGACTAACAAAAGACAAGCCGCAACCGGCCGCGCCGGGGAGGGACGAAAGTAATGGAAATCCTCAACGCAATTTTTGTGGCGCCCTTCGTCGAGATAGCGTCTTACCCGATCTTCTTCTTCGAAGTATTGATCGGCGGACTGCTGACGGGCGTTATGTACTCTCTGGTCGCTCTCGGCTTCGTGCTGATCTTCAAGGCGTCCGGGGTCTTCAACTTCGCACAGGGCGCGATGGTTCTGTTCGCTGCGCTGGCCTTCGCCTCGTTCCTCGAGTGGGGCATCAGTGTGTGGTTGGCCCTGCCCATGACCCTCGTGGTCATGATCGTCGTGGCCTACCTGATCGAAAAACTGGTGCTTGGAAGACTGGTCAACCAGGAACCGATCATTCTGTTCATGGCGACCATCGGGATCGCCTACTTCCTCGACGGCTTCGGCCAAACGATCTTCGGCGCCGAAATTAAATCGATCAATATCGGCATTCCAGACGGTACCTGGGAGGTCGGCGGTATGCTGATCCCCGAATTCGACATCGTCGCCGCCTTTGTGGCCGGTCTTCTGGTGGTCGTTCTGGCGATCTTTTTCCAGAAAACCCGGGTCGGCCGGGCGTTGCGCGCCGTGGCGGACGATCACCAAGCCGCCCTGTCGGTCGGTATTCCGCTAACCACTATCTGGACCATCGTCTGGTCGGTGGCCGGGATCGTCGGTCTGGTGGCCGGGATCATGTGGGGCGGCAAGCTGGGCGTCCAGTTCTCGCTCTCGCTGATTGCCTTGAAGGCCCTGCCGGTTCTGATGATCGGCGGCTTTACCTCGGTGCCGGGCGCCATCATCGGCGGCCTCATCGTCGGAACCGGCGAAAAAATCGGCGAAGTCTTCTGGGGGCCGGCCATTGGCGGGGCCATCGAAGACTGGTTCGCCTATGTCGTCGCTCTCATTTTCCTGCTGTTCCGGCCTCAGGGTCTGTTCGGCGAAAAGATTATCGAACGGGTGTAATTCATGCTGTACCGCGAAGCAGGACAATTCAAAACCAGCTACCAGAAAGATCAGCAGATCTTTCCGATCCTCCAGGACCGGATTTTCGTCGCCATCATTCTGGTCATCGCCTTTGGCGTCGTCCCCATGGTCGGCAACGATTACTGGTTGGGCACCATCTTCATTCCGTTCCTGGTCCTCGCCATGGCGGCGATCGGCCTCAACATCCTGACCGGATACGCCGGACAGCTTAGCCTGGGGACCGGCGGCTTCATGGCCTGTGGCGCGTTTGCCGCTTACAAGCTGACGACGGCCTTTCCGGATTTGAACATCATCCTCGTGTTGATCGCCTGCGGGGTCATCACGGCGTTGGTCGGCATTCTCTTCGGCATTCCATCGTTGAGAATCAAGGGCTTTTACCTTGCCGTCGCCACCTTGGCGTCCCAGTTCTTTCTGGTCTGGCTGTTCAACAAGGTTCCCTGGTTTACCAACTACTCGGCGTCCGGCGTAATCAGCGCGCCGCCCCGTGAAGTTTTCGGGTTTCTCGTCACCGGTGCGGAAGCTCATCCCTCGGTTAAGTATATCTTCGTTCTTTCCTTGGTGACGGTGCTGGCGTTGGCGGCGAAGAACATGGTGCGCAGCTCCTTGGGCCGTAACTGGATGGCGATCCGCGACATGGATATCGCCGCCGAGATCATCGGCATCAAAGCGTTGCAGACCAAGCTGTCGGCCTTCGCCATCAGTTCGTTCTACTGCGGTATCGCCGGTGCGCTCTGGGCATTCGTTTACGTGGGGTCGGTGGAGCCGCTGGCTTACGACATCAACCGGTCGTTCCAGGTTCTGTTCATGATTATTATCGGCGGACTGGGGAGTATCCTGGGCTCGTTCCTCGGCGCCGCCTTTATCGTATTGCTGCCGATCCTAATCAAAAACACCCCGGCGTTCCTGGGCATTCCCATGGCGTCGGACATGGTCAGCCACATCGAAGCCATGGTCTTCGGCGTATTGATCATCTTCTTCCTGATCGTTGAGCCGCACGGGCTGGCCCGTTTGTGGACCATCGCAAAGGAAAAACTGCGTCTCTGGCCGTTCCCCTACTAAGGGGGCGGTTGGATCCGCAAAATTGCGTATATGAAAGTTTTAGAATGTTGAGTTTACGGGGTTTTCAACCTCGTGATAGAGTTCCCAAACCGACCTTAAAGCCCTGGTATCAGGGGGCCAGCTGGCCGGATAGGGAAACCTTATTAAGTAAACCCACTTGGGAGGCAAAACATGAAACTTAAGACACTCGCAATGGCCGCTCTCGGTGCCGCCGTCGGCGTTTCGGCAATGATGTCGACCGCTCCGGCAATGGCCGATCAGTTTATTCCGGGCACGGTCTACCGCTCCGGTCCTTACGCTCCGGGCGGCATTCCCTTCGCCGACGGCTATGCCGACTACATCAAGCTGGTCAACAAGGCCGGCGGCGTGAACGGCGTCAAGATCGCGTATGAGGAGTGCGATACCGGCTACAACACGGCCAAAGGCGTTGAATGCTACGAAAAGCTGAAAGGCAAAGGCCCGACCGGCGCTGCTGGCTTCCAGCCGCTGTCCACCGGCATCACCTACGCGATCACCGAAAAAGCGACCGCGGATAAAATTCCGGTCCACTCCATGGGTTACGGCCGCGCGGCCGCGACCATCGGCTCGGTCTTCCCCTACGTCTTCACCTTCCCGGTCACCTACTGGGCCGGGGCCGACGCGATCGTTCAATACATCACCGCTCAGGAAGGCGGCAGCCTGAAGGGCAAAAAGATCGCTCTCGTCTACCATGACTCCGCTTACGGTAAAGAGCCGATTGCCACCTTGGAAGCTCACGCCGCCAAGGCCGGCTTCAAGCTCTCCCTGCACCCGGTTTCCCATCCGGGCCTGGAGCAGAAAGCCACTTGGTTGACCATCGGCCGTAAGATTCGTCCCGACTACGTCATCATGTGGGGTTGGGGCGTCATGAACTCCACCGCGCTCAAGGAAGCTCATGCCGTCCGTTTCCCGATGGACAAGTTCATCGGCGTCTGGTGGTCGGGTAACGAGCCGGATGTGTTGCCTGCCGGCGACGCGGCCATCGGCTACAAGGCCGCCCAGTTCACCAGCCCGGGCAACTTCCCGGTCATTGAACAAGCCCGCAAGCTTTACGACTCCGGCGAAGGCACCGCGAAGGACGTCAAGACCGTCGGTTCGATGATCTACAACCGGGGCGTCGCTGCGTCCTTCTTCATCATCGAAGCGCTGAAGACCGCCCAGGCGAAGTTCGGCAACAAGGAAATGACCGGCGAGCAGATGCAGTACGGTTTTGAAAACCTGGACATCACCCAGGCCAAGATCGATGCGGCGGGCCTCACCGGCATGATCACCCCGTTCAAGGTGTCTTGTAACGACCACGAAGGCGGCGGTCAGGTGCGTATCTTCCAGTGGGACGGCAAGACCTGGAACGCGACTTCCGAGTGGCTGACCCCGAACCGCGATATGCTGCGTCCGATGTACGAAGCGGATGCCGCCAAATACGCCAAGGAAAAAGGCGTCACCCCGACGCCTTGTAACTAAGGTCATTGCCGCCTGCCCCGTTTGACGGGGCAGGCGGAAACCAAACGCGTGATGGGCATCCGGAGCCCGGTCCGACGAAAGAACGGGTTCCGGTCCCAGCACCAAATTCAACGTTCGTAGAGTAAGGAAAGAGCTATGAGCGAGAAAGGAAACACCCTTCTCACGGTTAACAACATCGAGGTGATCTACGATCACGTCATCCTGGTGCTGAAAGGGGTTTCCCTAGAAGTTCCCGAGGGCGGCATCGTCGCACTCCTCGGCGCGAACGGAGCGGGAAAGACGACCACCTTGAAGGCGATCTCCAACCTGCTGGGCGCTGAGCGTGGCGACGTGACCAAAGGGAACATCATGTACAAGGGGGAGCGGATCGATCAGCTCAACCCCAACGAGCTCGTCAAACGGGGCGTCGTCCAGGTCATGGAAGGCCGCCACTGCTTCGAGCACTTGACCATTGAAGAAAACCTGCTGACCGGCGCCT
>Ga0209578_10001265_pt1 | contig 24219 bp, 19 predicted proteins | sample tdAd472_FD_187127 | JGI IMG/M metagenome (GOLD analysis project Ga0209578, IMG submission 187127) | Marine sediment microbial communities from the Atlantic coast under amendment with organic carbon and nitrate - tdAd47.2 (SPAdes)... | ecosystem: Environmental > Aquatic > Marine > Coastal >...
CATCGACCGCCGGGGTCACCTCATGCCACGGATGGACCATCGCGAGAGTCCTTGAGAAGTTCAACGGCTCGGATCGGAGCAAATCGCTCCCGGCACACGCTCGAGGAGACGGACTACGCATGCTAACGCGGGCACTGACGAAGCGTCGTCGGCCCCCTCGAAACCCCGGAATTTCGCCCGCCGAGGAGCGGCGCCCCCCTACCGGGCGCAGGGCGGGGGGCGTACCCTGCACGCCATGCTGAAACTCGACTACGCCAACTGCCTCTCCGATCGCGTCGGCTCCCACGGACTTGACCCGGCCCTGCTCGACGACGGATCCCCGCTCGCCGCCAAGGCCCGAGAGATCACGGAATCGCTCGAGCGAACCCGCAACACCGGCTGGGAACGCTGGCGTGGCCTCCCGTTCGACCCGGCCCGCACCGCCCATGTTGATGCCATCCGCAAGGTGGTCGACCGCTACGAGGGACGCATCGACAACCTCGTCGTGCTCGGCATCGGCGGCTCCGCGCTCGGCAACATCGCCCTGCAGTCCGCCCTCAACCCGCCCACCCACAACCTGCTCCCCGCCGAACACCGCAGCGACCTGCCGCGCGTGTTCGTCGTAGACAATGTGGACCCGAATTACCTCTTCTCCGTGCTCAACTTCGTCATGGAGAACGATCCTGCACTCGATCGCACGCTCTTCAACGTCATTTCGAAGTCCGGCGAGACCGCGGAAACCGCCTCCCAGTTCATGACCATCCGCTCTCTGCTCATCGAGCGCCGCGGCAAGGACCGCCACGCCGAGCAGATCGTCGCCATCACCGACCCCAAGTCCGGCACGATGCGAAGCATCTGCGATGAGAACGGCTACACCACCCTGCCCGTGCCCGAAGGCGTCGGAGGCCGATTCAGCGTCCTGTCCCCCGTCGGGCTGTTCTCAGCCGCCATGGCCGGTATCGACATCGACTCGCTCCTCGACGGTGCTGCGCGGATGGACGAACGCTGCTCCTCGCCCGACCTGGACGCCAACCCCGCCGCCATGCTCGCGACGCTTCTGGTCGAACTCGGCGAGGGTCGGGGTGTCGTATCGCCCAAGCCAAACCATGTCCTGATGCCCTACGCCAACCAGTTCTACCTGCTCGCCGACTGGTTCCGTCAGCTCTGGGCCGAGTCGCTCGGCAAACGCCACGACGCCTCGGGCAAGGACGGTCGCTTCGCCGGCTTCACCCCGATCAAAGCGCTCGGCACAACCGACCAGCACTCCCAGGTCCAGCTCTATCGCGAGGGGCCGAACGACAAGGTCATCGGCTTCATGGAGGTCGAGAACTTCGGCGAGCCGGCCCATACCGCGTGGGGAGGCGATTTCAGCATCCCCACCGGCCTCGGCGTCGAAGCCCTGACCTACCTTGAGGGCAAGTCGTTCACGCACCTGCTCAACGCGGAGAAAAGGGCCACCGAATATGCCCTCGTCGAGTCCCAGCGCCCCAACTTCACCCTGAAGTTCGAAGGGTCGTCTTCCGGCATCCAGGCCTCCGAAGTCGGCGAATTCATCAACCTCTGGCAGATCGCCACCGCGTACGCCGGGCGGATGCTCGGTATCGACGCCTACGATCAGCCGGCGGTCGAAACCGGCAAACTCGCGACCTTCGGGCTCATGGGACGCGCCGGCTATGACGAATGGAAGTCGAAGGTCGATAGCCGCCTCGCGCCCACCGATCGCGTGATCGGCTGACGCAACCTCGCCCCACCCGGAATGCGTTGATGGCAGATACGCCCGATCCATCCAAGCGTCGCCTGCCAGATGGCCAGCGCATCACGTTCCTCGGGTCGCAGCCGCCCAGCGGCCCGCCGCGCAACGCCAACGCCCCCGCCGTCCGGCCCACCAAACGCACCTCGCGCCCCACCCCGGACCCGCGGGACGTCGAGAACTCGGACGCGGACCAGCCGGCCGAGCGCCAGCGTTTCCCCGCGATCCTGCTCATCGCACCCGGTTTCATCGCCTTGCTGTTCGCGGCCAGCGCGCCCGAGTTCGTCGGCGACGGCAGCGGCACCGGGACCGCCCTGCTCATCGGCTTCATCGGCATGGTGGGCGCCATCGCCTGCTTCGGCACCTTCGCGGCCTTCAGCAAGGATCGCGGGGCACACACCTTCTGCGCCGTCATGATCGGGATCGCGCTGCTCGCCTACGCCAACTCGTTCCTTCAGCTCAACTGAAAAGAAAGGCGACCCCAAAGGATCGCCTTCCCGTCGTAGGCCCGGCTCCACAGACCGGACGTTCGATGTGACGCGCTCGACTATCGAGCGCGAGGTTCAGCGTCAGCCGAGCAGCTGGAGCGCCGACTGCGGCTGCTGGTTGGCGATCCCGAGGATCTGCGTCGCCGATGTGACCAGGATCTGCGACCTCGTCAGCTCCGCGGTCTCTTCCGCGAAGTCCGTGTCACGGATGATCGACTCGGCAGCCGTGGTGTTCTCGAGCGAGACACCGATCGATCGGATCGACGCTCCGATGACGTTCTGCTGAAACGCGCCCAGACGCCCGCGCAGCGAACTCACCTCGCGGATCGCCGAATCGACAACCCGCTGCGCCGCTGTGAGGTCGCCGTTCATGACGTTCAGATCCCTGCCGCCTCCCATGTCGGAGAGCAGGTACGTCGTCGCGCCGGAACCGTCGGTGATCGTGGTGCGTCCGAGCTCTCGGGCCGCGACATTCGAAACGCCAAGCGAAACCTTGCCCGCGATGTCCACGCGCGAAGCGAGCTGGAAGTCCGCGCCGCCGCCGAGAATACGCATCGCGCTGATGGCGCCCAGTTGTGCAGCGCCGGAACCACCGCCGGACAGGTCGTAGTTCAGGTCGATGGAAACATCGAGGAAGTCCGTATTGATCGCGACACGCGTGCCGGACGTCGTCGCCGTGATACCGTTGATCGTCGCCTGAACGTCTTGGCCGTAGTCCGTCTTGCCGTTGTCCAGCGACGCGAACGTCACGCGGCTGCCGGAGTCCGAAACCTGCGTGTTCCCGGAGTCGAGGTCGTACACGCCGATCGTTGCGCCCGTGTCGATGCCGCCGTCATCAATGACTTCGAGCGAGACGAACTCTTCCGAACCGTACGAAGTCGATTCCAGACGCACACCAGTGCCCGACACCACCGCCCGGACGCCCGTCACCGCCGAGAAGCTGTTGATCGACGCGGCGATGTTGTTCAGCGTCGTACCGGAGCTGAAGGACAACTGGCGTGCACCCTCGTTGCCGGAGACCTCGATCACGAACTGCGAGTTGGGAGCAGCCGTGCCGGGCCCGCTCGCTTCGCCGAGGTCGATTCCGGCCCCACCGAACTCCAGGAACATGCCCGCAACCTGGGCCGATGCCGTGACGAGCACGTCAACATCCCGAGTCTCACCAAACCCCAGCTTCGCGCCGTTCACGCTGAACGCGCCGATCTCGTCGGAGATGTTGGTGGTCTGGTAGTCGAGATTCCCGTTGAGGAGCTTCTTGCCCTGAAACGCCGTCGCACCCGCGATCCGGTCGATCGTCTGCAGGATCGAATCGATCTGCAGCTGGTTCGCTTCCTTCTCTTCGTCGGACAGGCCGCCGTCGTTCGCGCTCTGCGTCACCAGCGCCTGCAGTTCGTTCAGCAGCGACCCGATCTCGCCGAGACCGCCCTCGGTGATGTTCACCACCTGGTCGGCGCGTTCGGCGTTCTTGATCGCCTGATCGAGACCTTTCATCTCGGCCCGCAGGTTCTGCGACGCGATGAGCCCCGCCGGGTCGTCCTTGCCTCGATTGATTCGCAGGCCGGTGGAAAGGCGTTCGAGTGATGTGCCCAGCATGCTGTTGTTCGCGCCGAGCACGCGCTGACCGATCAGCGACATGACGTTGGTGTTGATGCGGCTCATGGTGGATGTGCCTCCGATGTGGATGTTGGAGTTCCTACGACGAAGTGTGGTATCGGAGGTCTTCCACACCCTCGCGGACCGAAGTCCGATAAGACAAACCGCCGCCCAAAACAAAAACCGCTTTGGTCGATTGAACCAAAGCGGTAAGGTTTTTATCGGGCGTCCCCGAAACCTCGGGGACTCGGTCTGTCCGTCCGTCGGGCTTAGCCGAGCAGCGCCAGAGCGGACTGGGGCTGCGCGTTGGCCTGAGACAACACAGACGTGGCCGACTGGCTCAGGATCTGGTTGCGGGTCAGGGCCGCGGTCTCCGCTGCAAAGTCGGTATCGCGGATCGCGGACTCGGCGGCGGTGGCGTTCTCGAGCGAGACGCCCAGCGAACGGATCGTCGCGCCGACGGTGTTCTGCTGGAAGGCGCCGAGGCGACCACGCAGCGAGTTCACGTCCTTGATCGCCTGCTCGACCGCGTCCTGCGCGACCGACAGGTCCCCGTCGACCACGTTCAGCGTCTTGCCCGAGCCGATGTCCGACAGCGTGTAGTTCGTCCCGCCGTCGATCGTCTTGCCGATCTCGCGGACCGCAACATTGCCGATGCCCAGCGAGACCTTGCCGCCGATGTCGACCCGCCCGCCCAGCTGGAAGTCGCCGCCGCCGCCGGTGATGGTGAAGGCGGAGATCGAGCCGAGGGTGGTCGCTCCGGTGGTCGAGAGGTCGACGGACACGTCGAGGAAGTCGGTGTTGATCGAGGCCTTTGTGCCCTTGGTCGTCGCGGCGATACCGTTGATGGTCGCGCGAACGTCCTGACCGAAGTCCGTCGTGCCGTTCGTCAGCGCGTTGAACGCGGTCGGCGATCCGGCGAGAGCGTTGGTGTCGGCGGCGGCGAAGTTGTCCACGCCCGTGCCGGAGACACCGCCGTCGTCGATGACCTTCAGGGACACGAACTCGTCGCTCCCGTACTCGCTGGACACGAGCTTGATGTCGTTGCCCGAGGCGGTCGCGGTGACGCCGGTCACATCGGTGAAGCTGTTGATGGTCGCCGCGATGTCGCTCAGGGTCGTGCCGGAGCTGAAGCTCAGCTCACGCGAGCCCTGGTTGCCGGCGACCTCGATCGTGAAGGTGGAGTCCGCGTCGGTCAGGTCGATGTTGGTGCCGCCGAAGCGCATCACCATGCCGCCGACCTGGGCCGACTGCGTGACGAGCACATCAACGTCGCGGGTCTCGTTGAAGCCGAGCTTCGCGCCGTTGACCTTGAAGCCCGACACGTTGCTGTCGATGCTGCTGGTGGTGTAATCCAGGTTGCCGTTGAGGAGCTTCTTGCCCTGGAACGAGGTGGCCGCAGAAACGCGGTCGATGGTCTGCAGGATCGAGTCGATCTGCAGCTGGTTCGCTTCCTTCTCCTCGGCGGACAGGCCCGCGTCGTTGGCGGTGCTGGTGAGCAGGCCCTGGAGTTCAGTAAGCAGACCGGAAACCTCGTTGAGGCCACCCTCGGCGATGTTCACCACCTGGTCGGCGCGCTCGGCGTTCTTGATCGCAGAGGTCAGCGAGGCGTTCTCGGCACGCAGGTTCTGCGACGCGATCAGACCCGCCGGGTCGTCCTTGCCGCGGTTGATGCGAAGACCGGTCGAAAGACGCTCGAGCGATCCCGCGAGGCCCTGGTTGTTCTGACCCAGCACGCGCTGAGCAATCAGGGAGTTGACGTTCGTGTTGATGCGACTCATTGAAAAATTCCTCCGTGAGACCGAATCTGGGGACCCGCCCCGATACCCTTGGCAGCCTCACGACACACAGCCGATCGGCGTCTGGGCCCGCACTCCGCGCGACACCCGGAAAGGCACACCGCTCACGCGCGGGGCACCGTCAGGTACGTCGGTCCGTCCGGTTTCACGATGGAGACCCCGAGCCCCGCGCCGCCGCGAGCCGGGCCGGTCGTAGCAATTAACGCATTATCAGCCGGGGCAATAAAAAACCCGGAGGCGATGGCCTCCGGGCGTATGTCCGAGAATCTGATGATTGCCTGTTCGCTGCTGGACCTTCTAGACGGGGATCTCGACGGGCTACCCGAGCAGGCTCAACACATTCTGGGCCTGCTGGTTCGCCAACGCCAGCACCGAGGTCCCGGCCTGGCTCAGAACCTGAGCACGCGTCAATTCGCTGGTCTCAACCGCGAAGTCCGCATCACGGATCACGGATTCCGACGCCGTGATGTTCTCGACGCCCGCTTGGAGCGCCCGGATATTGGTATCAAGCACGTTCCGCTCGAACGCGCCCAGGCGTCCTCGAAGGGTCGACACCTCGTCGATCGCGGTCTCCAGCACGCGAGAGGCGTTCTGAAGGTTCCCGCGGAGCGAGTTCGCGCCACCGGACTTCAGGCTGGACAGGAACTGGAGTTCGAAGTTCCCCGCGTCGTCGAGCTGGTAGGTCCCGCCGAGTCGCGTCGCCGCGACGGAGCCGATGCCGATGTTCACCTGCTGGTTCGAGTTCACCTGCGGACCGAGTTGGAACAGCGCCCCGCCGCCGGTGATGTCGAAACTGCTTGAGGTGCCGTTCACGGTGGTCGCGAAGATGTCGGTCAATTGCAGCGAGACATCCAGTTCCGGCCCCCGGATGTCCAGGCGCAGCCCTCGCCCGGTCGCCACGGCACCGTTGACCAGCGCGACCACGTCCTTGCCGGTGTCGCGGTCGGCGGTCGTCCACTGTGTGCCCGAACCGCCGGCCCAGTCGATCGGACCCGGCTGGTTGTCGATCAGCGTCGCCCAGGTGTAGTCGTCGCGACCCGAGAGCGTCTTGATCGAGGCGAACGCGTCCGCGCCGTACTCGGTCGAGAAGAAGCGGATGCCCGACGAAACATCGCTGGCGCTCACCGGGGCCGCCTGCAGGCCCGTGACGCCCGATCGGTCGTTGATGGCCGTCACGATGTTCGCCAGCGTCGATCCCGACGCGAGGGTCAGCTCGACCACACCATCCGGGCCGGCGACCTCGATCGTGATCTCGTTGGGCAGGATGCCGTCCGTCAGCCCGGCCGAGAGCGCCGCGAAGTTCGTGTTGAGGAAGACCGAGGCCTGCTGTGCCGAGCCGACGACCTCAACATCCACATCGATGTTCGTCCGACCGCTGAAGTTCGCCGCGTTCACCGAGGCCTTGGCGATGTTCGTGTCGTCCACACCCGAGAGGTTGTAGGCGAGCGAGCCGTTGAGCAGTTTCAGGCCGCCGAACGACGCCGTGTTGGCGATGCGCGTGATCGAGTCGATCGCCGAGTCGATCTGCAGCTGGTTCGCCGCCACTTCCTCGGCGCTGAACGCGCCGGAGTTCGCGGCCTCGACGACCAGCGCACGGATCGAGTTGAGCATGTCGCTCACTTCCGTGAGCCCACCTTCGGTCGTCGCGATGACGTTCGAGGCTCGCTCCGAGTTCTTGATGCCCTGCTTGATCCCCTCCAGCTCCGTCCTCAGTCGCTGGCTGATGATCAGCCCGGCCGGATCGTCCGCACCCCGATTGATGCGCAGACCCGTCGCCAGGCGTTGCAGGCGCGTGTCGAGATTGCTGTTGTTCTTCGCCAGATTGAACTGGGCGATCATGCTCGAGATGTTCGAGTTGATCCTGGACATGACAATCCTCCGTGATTGCGTTCATCCGTGTGTCGCGGTTCGGGTGTGTCTCCGCATCCCGCTGAGCCGCGCTATCGTCGAAAATTCTGCCGAGGGCCTTCGCCCACCGGCACGATGTGTGTCCGAGTATTACGCCCGCTTCTGGGCTTTGCCGTTCGGCGGCTGCGTTTGAACCAGCCCCGACGAACGGTTCGTCACTTTCGGATTCGGCTTGCCGTCACGCACCCGACCGAGCGCGCTCTTGGAAAGCTCAACAAGATCGTCGCTTTCGACACGAGCGGCACGCTCGTTCTCGGCTCGGATCGCCTCGTATACCTCTTTGCGATGGACCGCGATCTTCGCCGGTGCGTTGATCCCGAGCCTCACCTTGTCGCCGCGTACATCGACGACGGTGATCTCGATGTCATCACCGATCATGATCGTTTCATCGCGTTGACGGGAGAGCACCAACATTGCTCCAGGCTCCTTCCTTGGATTCCCGTTCTCGCGGGCGCCTCGCTGCGCAACCACACCCTTCCCCGCTCGCTCTCGCGAACAGCCGGTGCGCCTGACACGCCGAGACACCACCAGCGGCTCGGGGCTGAACCCCCGCGGCGTCGTCGCTCGTCCCGAGCAACCCGCCACCGCACAATCCGCTGGCGCTTACGCCGACGCGGCCTTTGCCATGTCCTCGACCGACAGCAACTCGTGCCGCGTCGTCCACCGCTTCTCGGCGAGCACGAACTGCTCTCCGATACGGTCAACGGTGTTGATCACAAGAGGACCCTGCAGGTTCCCGGTGAGCTTGCCGCCGACGCGGTTCACGATCACGAACACCTGCGCGTCATCGAGAGTCTTCAGGCGCAGATCCTCGGCCTGCTCGGCTCTGATCGGGACCGAGTAGTCGTCGAAGAACAACGACGGATCGGTAACGACGAACGCGAGCGACGGATCGTCAACGCACTGCAACCAGAAGAAACACGCGTCGTCGCTGGGTTGCAGCAGACAATAACGCAACTGCTCGCTAAACCCGAGCAATCCCTTCGCGAACGTGATCACGCGGTCCTCCGCGATCTCCACCGTTCCGAACCGTGTGGTTTGCACTTCCATCGGAGTGCTCCGCTCCATCGGCCGACCATCCTGGAACACCCACGTCCTTCGCGGGCGACATCCTGTCCATTCCCCGTCAGCGGCCGAGTTCCGCCGGGGATCCGAATCGAGCCCCCTCGGCGCTAACCGAGGAAGTTCAGAAGGCTCAGCGACTGCGAACTCGCCGTCACCTGATACGCCGCCTGCAACTGCGTTTGCAGGAGGCTGAAGCGAGTCGACGCTTCCACAAAGTCCAGATCCTGCAGATCGCTCTTGATGGCGCGGTCCAGAAGCATCCGCTCGTCGGTGCGCGACTGAACCTGCTCCACCCGAGCAGATCGCGTGCCAACCAACGCCCGTGCCGAGGTCAACCGATCAATATCGCCCTCCAAATTCTCAGAAGCACGGGTGATCCCGCGAACATCATTGCCCAGCAGCGAGTCACGAAGCTCGATCAGGGACGTCAGCAACCCGTCGACGCGCACGGTTGACCGATCCGAACCGGCAAGACTTGCCGTTGCCGACTTGGCGTCCAGAAGACCGAGGTCCTCCGCCGCGTACCCGTTCAGACTGGATACGGAGATCTGCCCGCCCCCGCCGGCAGTGTCAGCGAACGCGATCCCGCCGGTGTTCGGGTCGATCGACGCCGTGAACACCGCGCCGAGACCCTGCGCAGCCGCCTCCGCGTTGATCTTGCCGACCACCGTCGACAGCGTGTCCATGTCCGCCGGCACCAGGTCCACCGTGAAGTTTGACCCATCCGACAGCGTCACCCGGAAGTCCAGGTTCCGCGCGGCGTCGGGCAGGCCCGTCGTCGGGTCCGTCTGCCCATCCGAAATCTCCACTCCGCGGCCGTCATTGAGCGTGTCGACCCGGGTCGACGCCGTCGACGTCCGCAAGCCCAGCGTCTCAGCAGCGAAGTTCGCCCCGCTCTCGTAGACCGCCATCCGCATCCCGGCAACCTCATTCTTGATCGCCAGACGGTCCCCATCCCCGTCGATCTCGAGTCGCACGCCCAGGTTCAGCCGGCTGATCTCCTCGGCAAGTTCCGCCACGGTCATCCCCGCGCCAGTCGTGACCGTGCCGGTCCGACCGCCATTGACGATCGTGATATCCCCGAAGTCCACCGCCCCCGCCAGCGGGTTCAGCGCCCCCAGCGTCGTCCGCGCCGTGACCACCGGGTCCAGATCTCCGTTCCCACCCGACGCCGTCGTGACCACGCTGGTGAAGTTCGTCCCTTCGAGACCCAGGGCGCTCGCCGTCTCACCGATCGGCCCGTCCACGAACGAAATCGTCGTTCCTGCATTGATCGTCGCGAACTCCAAGCGGTCGCCGGTCGGCGCAATCGTCACGCCGTTCGGGAAGGCGCCGCCCAGCGCCGACGGGTCCGTATCCCGGATCGCCGCCTCGATCCGCCGTCGGACATCGCCGATCGTCTCCGCGTCGGAGAGTTCCACATCCACGAAGACCGGTGTGCCCGAATCGATGCTGATCGTCAGCGTCCCCAGCTCGCGCCCGACCATCGGCCCGCGCAAATCTCGCACGAATGTCTGGTCAGTCAGACTCGGATTCAGATTCCGGTCGCCGCGGACCCGCGCCGACAGCGCACCCGCCGCCTGCTCCGCCCCGAGCGTGATCGGGAACTCGAGCTCTGGCCCCAGATCGGTCCGCAAACCCTCCCCAGCACCCGTGTACCGATACCCGCCGTGGAAGCTCGAGATCGGAGGCGAGGTCACCCGCCCGCCGCCGAAGTAGTGGATCCCGGCGAAGTCACGGTTCATAACCCCGCTGATCTGCGTGATCATCTGGTCGATCACTTCCGCCTGAGCCACCCGCGTTCCCGCATCCGATCCCACGCCGACCTGGCTCGACGCGATCGACTGGGCCTCCAGCACCGTGTCGAGCATCTCCGAGAGCGCGGTATCCAGACTGTTCAGGACCGATCCGCCGTGACCCATGTTGCGGATCCGCTGCGTGTCGCCCTCCAGGCGGTTGTCCAGCACCCCCACCACCGCCGCGGCGATCGGGTCTTCGCTCGGCCGATCAATACGAAGCCCGCTGCTGAGCTGGTTGTTCAGCTTCAGCAGCGCGATATTCGTGTCAGTCGCATTGCGCAGAGAAATCTGGGACGCGAGCAGCGTCGGAACGCGACCGAAAAGTGCGGGAACCGTCATACCTGAACCCCTTGCACTAGACCAGCGACAGAAGAAGCTGCGTCAGCTCGTCAACCACGCTGATGAACCGAGCCGCACCCTGGTACTGCTGCTGATACTGAATGAGATTGATGGACTCCTCGTCCATGCTCACGCCGCCGATCGCGCGGTCCTGCGCCTCCAGCGACTGGCGCACCGCGCTCAGCGACTCGTAGCGCGTGTTCGCCGAACGCGCAAGAACCGCGTTGCGCTCGACCGTGCTCCCCCAAAGATCCTGAAGCGTCACATCCCCCGAAGTCGGCGCCCCGCCGTTCATGAACCTCGGGAACCGCGAGATCGGCGTGTCACGCAGGTTGGCGATCGCCAGAGCCGTGTCGTTTTCCCCGGGACCGCTCCCCACGCTGATCCGCTCCGGATCCGCACGCAGCGCCCCCGCCACCGCCAGATCACCCGCATCCGATCCGGTAAAGAAGGTGTTGATCCCCAGAACCGCCAGCACCCCCGACGAGTCGTCGGCGAAACTCACCTCGTACCCGACATCCGTATAGATACGCAGCGAACCCGTCGCGGTGATCTCCGCGTTCAAGTTCGGGACCGCGTCGATCGACGCTCGCAGGTCGTCCAGGGTTGTGTCGTCTCCGAAGCCCGTCGCTCCGGCACTGTCGATGCCGTCGAGGTCCACGAAGATCGTCTGGTCGAATGTGTTCCCGTTCTCATCGGTCACCCGCACCTGGAAACTGCCGTTCCGAGGGGCGAACGGCAGCAACGCGAGCGTCTCGTTCGCCGGATCGTTCAGCGCCACCGCCCACTCCGACGGCTCCAGCGACTCCGCGGAGGTTATGTCGGTGATCCCGTTCACCGGCCGGCCCGATGTGTGCAGCCGGTTCACCTCGAACGCCAGCGTTGCCGCGACCGAGTCGAGCTCGTCGATCGTCCGTTGGATCGAGCCGTCCCGCTGCTGCAGCAGCCCGCCCAGCGTGCCCGATGTCAGCCGGATCTCCTCCTGATCCAGCACCGACATGATCCGGTACTCGATCCCCCCTGGTTCGTTGATCTGTGGGTTCGGCTCTACGGAACGGATATCGAGTTCCATCCCGCGCGCTGTCGATCCGAGCACGATCGGGAACGAGTCGACCAGCACATCCACAGCGCCCGACTGCTGCTCGATCACCGTGACGTCCAGCATCCCCGCAAGCTCGTCGAGCAGCACCCCGCGCTGGTCGCGCAGGTTGCCCTCGACCGCGTTGCCCTGCTCGGCATTCACGATCGCCTGGTTCAGCCCCGCGATCTCCGTCAGCAGGGTGTTCGCACGATCAACATTGAAGGCGATCTGCTGCTCGATCTGACCGCGCTGCTGGATCAGATCGCTCCGCAATCCGTTGATGTACCCCGCGAGGTTCGCGCCCTCCTCCACCACCGCCGCACGCGTCACGCTCGAACCGGGATTGTTCGCAAGCTCCGACCACGCGTTGAAGAACCGGCCCATCTGCGAACTCAGGTCCGCATCGGTCAGCTCGTTCATCATGGCCTCGAGCGAACTCAGCACCTGTCGCTCGACCGCCGACGCGTTCTCCTGGGCCAGCGCGCCCCGGAACCGAGCGGTCAGGGCCGGGTCGATCGCCCGGCTGATCCGCGAGATCTCAACGCCCCGCCCGACGAACCCGAGCCCGTCGCGCTGACCGCGAAGCGGCCCCAGCTCCACGCGCTGCCGGTGATACCCCGGCGTCGCGGCGTTGGCCATGTTGTTGCCGGTGACCTGGATCGCAGCCTGGCTCGCGTTCAGCGCGGTCCGGCCGATCAGCAGTGAACTCGTCAGACTCATGGCACGCTCCGATCAGTCGCCCGCGCACGACCTGCGCTTCCTGCGCCCAGTCACGGCGAACCCGCCTCACTCACGCAAGGCCCGTGCCACTCCGCCCCGCCTCAACTCGATATGTCCAGCGCCGACACCACCGCCGGCCCGGCATCCACCCGGCCGCGGTTCGAGTAGGTCTTCGCGTGGTTCAGTTCACGCGCCACGCTCCGCATCAGCCCGTCCATGTGCTTCGCAAGCGTGTCCGCCGCCGATCGAGCCGCGTTGTTCACCTCGGTCATTTCTCCGATCACCTCGCGCAGGTGACGCGCCATCGCCGCCAGTCGGCCTCCCTTGTCCCCGCGTACCCGCTCGGCGATCCAGCTCATCGTCGTCTGTGTTTCCGCCGGGGAACCCAGCACATCGGCGATGTCGCCGACCACGTGCAGCCGCCGCTTCTCGACCTCGGCCACCTTCTGGATGATCGAGTTCTCCTGAGCGACGCATGTCGAGAGCTGGTCCACATCCGCCCGACGGATCGCCTCCAGGTGCAGCTTCGCCAGCGAGTGCAGCTGCTCGTAGTGCACGATCAACTGACGCAGCATCGTCTCGAGTTCGCCGATCAGCGGATCATCCGAATCGATCCAGCCTCGCGGCTCCGGCTTCGGGGCCTTCGGCGCCTGCTTCGACGCCTTCACCTTCGCCAGGTGCTCCTCGATCCGCTTCCTTTGCTCAGGGCTCAGATTCTGCTGCATCATTCCGCTCCTTCATCTGCCCCGGCCGGTGCGTCTTCGCTCGACTCAACCCGCAGCCGGTCAACCCCAAGCATCCGATCACGCACCGCCTCCACGATCGGCAGGCTTTGTGCGGACACGATCCGGTCAGCGATCTGAGCGTCCAGCATCGGCCCCAGACGCTTTTCGTACATGCCCGGCCCGAACGGCTCCGCCGCCATGTTCGACTCGCGGAGCTGCTGCAGGATCGGCACGATGAACGTCGCCGCCACGAGCTGCTCGGCACCCTTCTGGGCCCGTTCGATCCGCTCGGGGTCGTCTCGGATCTTCCGCTGCTCTTCGATCCGGGCCCGCCACAGCTCCTCCCGAGTCGCGTCGTCCAAAGGCTCGCGCTCGGGCTTCGGCGCCCGCTTCTCCGGCCCCATCGCCTCCCGCAACGCCGCGTCGAACGCCCCGCCGCGATCCCCGACGCGGGCGCCGGGAGCAAGCAGACCGGTGCCCAGTGATGCCGAAGCCGATGAACTCTGTATCCCTTGCATCACATGTACTCCAGCGGCACGCTCAGCGCCGAGCTCTCCTGCAGGTTCTTGAAGATCTCGATCTGCTGCTGCACCGGAACCTCCAGCCGACGCATCGCATCCAGCAGCGCCTGGGCCTGGGCTCCCGCACGCTCATCCGCCGTCGTCGAGACCGTCGTGCTGTTCGACTGCGTGATCAGCGGATTGTCGAGCGTCGCCGGGATCTCCGGTTCCGTCGTCGTCACGACCAGGCTCCCGCTGGCGACCACGGAGGGCCGGATCACCACATTGCCGGTGATCGTGATCACCCCCGCTCGCTCGTTGATCACGATGCGAGGCCGAATCGACAGAAGCGAAGCATCAAACCTGATTTTCTGCAGATCCGCGATGAAGCGGATCGGGTTCACCAACTCCTCATCCGGAATCTCAACGACCACCGAGCGATCGTCCATCGCCCGAGCGATCGGCGGAGCGCCGTCCGTACGCAGGCCCTGACGGTCCTGATTGATCAGATTGGCCAGCAGCGTCGTCGTGGTCGCCGAGGCGAAATTCTCTCGCACCTGCAGCGTGACCACGCCGAAGTTGTCGACCACCGGCTTCTTGATCTCGCGGATCACGCGGCAGCCGTTCGATACGCGACCGACGGTCGAGACGCCCGAGCCGTCCGGGCTGATCGGGCCGGCGCCGAAGGCGTAGATCCATGGATCCGTCGGCGATGACCCGCGCATCGGCGTCAGGAACAGTTCGCCGCCGTCCAGGCTCTTGGCGTCGTACATCGTTGAAACGCGAAGGTGAAACTCATCGCCGGCGACGACGCTCTCCTCGGGCAGCCTCGCCGTCACCATGACGATCGCCACCGACTTCGTGTCCAGCGCCTCTTCGATGCCCGGGATCGGATTCCCCGCGTGCTCAAGCAGCTGAGCGAGCTGCCGAGCCTTCGGACGCACCTTCGAACTGTCACCGCTCCCCGGCAGGCCGAACACCAGACCCATGCCCCAAAGCCGGTCCGAGCCCTGGCCTTTCAGCCGCGTGATGTCCTGGATCGAGATATCGCTGGTCTGCGCGCGAGCCCCCGGCGCCGTCCCCAGCGCAAGCCATGCGCACAGCGCAGCAATCACAGCCGTCGATCCTGCCCATTTCGGTCGCATCCTGCGTCCTTTCGTCATCACAGCACCTCCTGTGTGTGTGCCCGAACCTGTTAGCAACACCCGTGCCGCGCACGAAAAAGCGGCCGTCCGGAGGCGGCCGCGCGATCGGGCGCATAATCAGGCGCGAGCGGTGCTAATCAGAAGTTGAACAGCAGATCGAACGCCCGCGGGATCAGCCCCTTCTCCGAACTCCGCTTGAGCTCGCCGTGGTGCTGGATGTTCACGATCAGGTTCGCCATCTGGTTGCTCTGGACCGTGTTCGCGATCGTCACATCCTCCTGACGGGCCAGACCGCTGATCACGATGACCTGCTCCTCGCCGTCGGTCCGGATCGAGGTCTTGCTCTCCAGCAGCATCGTGCCGTTCGGCTTGACCTCCACAACCCGGGCCGTCACGCGCGCCGTCGTCTCGCGTTTGACCTCCTGCTCGCCCTCACCCGAGTAGGACCGCCCGAAGTTCATGTCCGCGTTGATCGGAAGTCCCTCGTACTCCTGCCAACGCAGTTCCAGAAGTTTGAGCAGGTCCGGCATCGCGGTCACACCGCCCGAAAAGTCGTACGACTTGTCGGTCTCGAGCGTGTTCTCGTTCTTCACCTCGGCCCGCTCGGACACGATCACCGTGATCAGGTCGTTCTCGCGAAATACCCGCGGCTCAGGCGGCTCAACCAGGTAAAAGCTCGCCGTCGCCAGCGTCAGCCCGCCCTCCTTCGCTCGGTGGATCACCACGCCCTCTGAGTTCCGCTCGATCTCACCCCCGGCCTGATCCATTGTCGACTGAGCCCCTGCCGCCGAAACCAGACCCAGCACCGCCGCGATTGCTGTCGTTCGTTTCATCGTTCTTGCCTTTCCTTGTGCGATGCTCATTCGACCACGATCACTCGACCCGGCCCGTCCACACGCGCCAGGAAACTCGATTTCGTGTCCTCCACACGGACCTCGATGATCTCGCCCACGCGGCCCTCACTGCGCGCGCGGGCCTGCGTCTTCAGCACGAAGCCGTCCACGTGGTAGATCACCTGCACCAGCGAATTGCGCTCCACCGCGATCGGCTCCTCCACATGCGTCTGCAGCAGGATCGTGCCGGCCTCCAGCCGAGTCTGGGCCAGTTTCCCGACCAGTTTGAACGCCTCGGATGCGTCGATCGCGTCGACGGATGCCGCAAGCCACTCGCTGCTCGCTTCGAGCACACCGCCCGGGATCGAGTCGCGCCGCGAAACCTGCTCGCGCAGTTTCAGCACGCTGCGCAGAACCTGCACCTCGACGCTCACCGTGTCCGCCCGTTCGAGGGATCCGCTTGGAAGATACCGCTCCACCCGGAGCAGGACCACGCTGCTCGTGTACGTGGACACCGGCTCGATCAGCGTGCGACGAGTTGTCGAGCAGAGCCCCAGCACCTCTTCGCTGCCCGGCTTGAACTTCAGCCGCAACCGATCCGCGCCGACGCCCAGTTCGCTCATAAACCTTCGCACGATCGCGATCTCAACGGTCGCCTCGGTCTCGGACTTCCAGTCGTCCAGCGTCCGCCACGCCGATCGGGCCTTCACCGCTTCGGCATCGTCGTCCGAACCGCGGCGCTCGGGCGTGCCGCTCCGCAGCGTGCAGACCGCGCCAGCAAAGGTCAGCCGCCCCATGATCGCACCATCGCGCTTCAGCGCCGAACGCACGCGATCGAGCGACACGCTGCCGCTCCCCGATCCGTCCAGCAGTTCCGCCGCCGTCGACACGATGAGGGTCTCGGCCAGACCCGAGGCGTAGACGCCCTCAAGATCGGCCACATCGCGCAAAAGCAGCGCCTGTTCGGTCTCGACCACCGCGCCGCGCTTCAGGCGCACCGTGTTCGCCGAGACGCTCGACGCGAGAACACCGATCGCAACGATCGCCGCGCTCACGCCCCAGATTCGATTGGAAAGAGTCATGTTCATCGCGCTTCGCCTCCTGCTACGCTCGATGCGGTTTCAGTTCAGTTCATTCGATCAGCGGCGGAGCTGCCCGATCGCCCGCAGCGTTTCGTCCGCCGCTCGCACAACCTGGCTGTTCATCTCGAACGCCCGCTGGGTCCGGATCAATTCGATCAGTTCTCGCGTCGGGTCGACATTCGAGCCCTCGAGATAGCCCGACTCAATCCGTCCGAACTGATCCTGACCGGGTTCGCCCACAAAGGGCTCACCGCTCGCTGCAGACTCGACAAAGAGATTTCCGCCGATCTGCTTGAGGCCGGTCGGATTGATGAAGGTCGCAATCTCGATCTGTCCGACCGGATCCGGCTGTGGGTCGCCGTTGATAGAGACGTAGACCTGGCCGTCCTGAGCGATCTCTATCTGCGTGGCATCAGGCGGGATCACGATCCCGCCGGCGAGCCGGTATCCGAGGTCGTTGGCGAGCACCAGTTCGCCCTCGGAGTTCTGGACGAAGTTGCCGGCGCGGGTGTACGCCACGCCGCTATCCGACACCGAGTCTTCGACCAGCACCTGGAAAAAGCCCTCGCCGTCGATAAGCAGGTCGGTCGACTTCCCGGTCTCGATCGGAGCCCCCTGGCGAAAATCAAGCTGCGTGCCCGAGACCTTCACACCGAGGCCCACATAGAGCCCGGTCGGGCTCTCATCGCCGTTGGCGTTCTCGACGCCGGGGAGGCGCTTCTCCTGATACAACAGGTCCTGGAAGTTCGCGCGGCTGCCTTTGAAGCCGTCCGTATTCACGTTCGCAAGGTTGTTGGCGATGACGTCCAGACGCGTGTTCAGCGCGTTCATGCCCGTCGAGGCCGAGTACAGAGAGATGGTCGCCATGAGTCAGATCCTCCAACACCGTCGGTTCGCATCAGCCGGCTCCGCCGACCGCACACGGTGTCCCGACGCAAACCGTGCGCCAACACACGCCGACAGACCGGGCATGTGTTCAGTTCATCAGATCAATCCGGCCACCCAACGCCGTATCGCGCAGGATCTGCGCTAGCTCGTCCGCCCGAGCCGGTTGATCGCCTCGCCCATGACTTCGAAGATCGTCGAGGCCATCCGCATGTTGCTCTGAGCCGCGCGGCTGGCCGAAGTCACATCCATCATGGACTTGATCGCGTTCACCGACGAGTCTTCGAGGAACCGCTGCTTGATCTGGCCGTCCGCCGCTCGCATCGACTGCACCGAGACCCGGTCGCCGAAGGTGAAGTCGCCCGATCCGGCCTTCACCAGCAGGCTCGAATCCGGCACCGTCACCAGTTCCAGCTGCCCGACCACCGCCTCACCCTGGCGCAGCGTGCCGTTGCCATCGATCTGCAGGTCCCCCTGCCCCAGGTCCACGCGGATGCGGTTGCCCGAGGCATCAAGAAGCGGCGCGCCGTCCGAGGCGCGCACCAGCGTGCCGTCGGAGTTCAGGTCCAGCCGCCCGTCACGCGACAGGCTGAAGCCGTGCTCCAGGTTCGGGCGCTCGTATCGGAGGAAGCCCTCGCCCTGTACCGCGATGTGCAGCGGGTTGTTCGACTCCGTCAGCGGGCCCTGTGCCTGCTCCACGCGGCTGAAAGTCGGTTGCACCCCAGCCCCGAGGCGTTCGAGCATCGCGTTCGAGTCCATCCAGTGCAGGCCGTCTTCCTGGCGGGCGGCCGCACGCTGGCGGATCGCGAAGCTGTCGGGCTTGTAGCCCACGGTCGAGACGTTGGCGAGGTTGTTCGAGAGCACGTTCTGGCGGGCCATCGAGGCCGACATGCCAGAGGCCGCTATGTACAGGCCGTAGTTCATGACCGGACCTCCGCGTCGAGCGAGTCGAGGTCGATGCCGTGCAGGGCGGCGAACTCGGCGACCGTGAGCAGGCCCTCTTCGGGCCAGACGCCGTCGCCGGACTCCTCGACCGCCGGTTCCATCTGGCTGTGCATCGACGCCGCGGCGCGGGCCATCGACAGGATCGCCGATCCCAGCGGGGCCGAGCCAACGCCTTGCGGCGCAGGATCGACGCCGAAGAGCCGGCGCAGCCGTTCGGTCAGTCGTGGGTCGTTCATGTCCGTGGCCTCCGTGCCGTGGTGGTCCGTCGACGCCGTCCGTGGCGCTGCCGAATCGGTCGCGATCCTCGCGACGCCCTCCGCCAACGCACCGGGCGTGCCAAACCGGCCCAATCGCCGATAAAACCGGCCTTTCGCGCGGATCTGGCCGGTTTTCACCGCTTCTCCACGGTCCGGCTGCCCCGATAACGCGTAGGGTCTGCGCTCTGACGCGCACCGGACGCGCGTGCCGATACTCCATGCTCGATGATCATGCGCCCTTCCCAGCCCTCATCCCGCAACGCCTTCGCGACGGAGACCCAGGGCTTCCTCACCTACCTCCGGGTCGAGTGCGGGCTCTCGCTCAACACCATCGACGCCTACCGGCGCGACCTCAAGGCCCTCAGCGAGCAGCTCGAGGCCACCGGCCTCATCGAAAACCTCGGCTCGATCACGGCCGAGGACCTCGTCGCCCACCTGCGCTCGCTCCGCACCGAGCGCGAGATGGCCTCCTCCTCCATCGCCCGCCACCTCGCGGCGATCCGGATGTTCTTCCGCTACCTCAGCGCCAACGGACGCATCCCCGAGGACCCGACCGAGCTGATCGACCGCCCGAGCATCTGGCAGAAGATCCCCAACGTGCTCTCGCCGAACTCGATGCGTGCACTGCTCGACGCCCCCACCCCCGCCAAGGACCCGCGCGCTCTGCCGATGCACCTGCGCGACAAGGCCCTGCTCGAGACCATGTACGCCAGCGGCCTGCGCGCTTCGGAGGTCGCCGACCTCTCGCTCAACGACATCCACTTCGCCCTCGGCGTCATCAAAGCGACCGGCAAGGGCAACAAGCAGCGGATGATCCCCTTCGGCAGACCCGCCGAGCGGGCCCTGCGCCGCTACCTCGACGACTGTCGCCCGCGACTGGACAAGGGCGACGGGCGTGACGACCCCGGCGGACGCCTACCGGGCAAGCGGGTCTTTCTCTCACGCACCGGTCGCCCGCTGGAGCGCGTAGCGGTCTGGCAGATCGTCCGCCGCAACGCCAACGCCGCGGGCCTGCGCGATGTGCACCCGCACGTCTTGCGTCACTCGTTCGCGACGCACCTGCTCTCTGGCGGAGCGGACCTGCGCGTGGTGCAGGAGCTGCTGGGCCACCAGAACGTGAACACGACGCAGATCTACACTCGGGTGGACCAGCCGCGACTCAAGGCGATCCACGAGAAGTTCCATCCGCGGGCGTGAGTCAGGGGCAATCGGTCCCGAAGGCGGCGAGGACGATGCTCAGGTCGGTCATGTCCACGCTGCCGCTGGCGTCGGCATCGCCGAAGGGGACGGCCTGCCCGAAGTTCACGAGGACCTTGTTCAGGTCACCGAGGTCGATCACGCCGTCGCCGTTGACGTCGCCGGTGCAGGTGCCGGTGAACTCGTAGGCCCCGCGATCCACCACCGTGCCGATGATGCGGTCGTTGCCATTGAGGTCGAACTCCGAGTTCACGAACGCGTTTAGGCCGGTGTTGATCGCCGGTGAGCCCGATGCCAGGCGCAGGTCCTCATCGCCGGTGTACGGCTCGCCGTCGGGGCCGAGGGGATCGACGAAGAAGTCCCCGCCGTCTGTCTCGAAGTCGAACACCAGGTTCGTGTCGTCGAGCTGGTCGAGAGTGTTCTGGAAGATCGTTGGAGCGAACACCGATGCGCGGATCGGCGAACTCGGGGAGATACTGACGCCCTCGCACGCAAACACGCTGTTCAGGAACTCGTAGTTCTCTGGAACAGTCGGTCCGTTGGCGGGAAAGACCCCAAACCGGCTCGCGAAGAGAGTCGACTCCCGCACACGGGCAATCCGAGCCCGGATCCAGAGGTTCTGACCAGAGATCTGGCAACCGTCGATCGTCACCGGGACCGTTGATAGAACATCAATGATCCTGATTATTGTGGAGTTCGGAAGCTCACCGAATCGCAGCCGTGTTTGGTCGATCGTCACAGCGCCTCCGCGCCACTGGCTCAGCAGCACGAGCCGGCCGGCTCTAAAATCCAAGTCACAACTCCGAAATGTGAGCGTCGCCTCACCAGAAGGCGGTTCGGCTGAGAATCCTGCTGAGTCGCGACCGACCCTCGCGACGGTAAAGTCCTGCGCAACAGATTCTCCGCCCGGACCGAACCTACTCGATGCAAACTCGAGCCCGCCCCAGTGGGTACCGACCGCGGCGAAGGGTCCCCAGTACTCCGTCGTGTCGTGCTCCATGAGGCAGTTGCGCACCACCACATCGCCCGAGCCGTGGTACAGCAGCGTGCCTCCGGTACCAAGACCTTCCCACTCGACCCAGAACCAGCCGGGGCCGAAGAGCAGTTTCTTCTGCACGCCGTCGCGGATCGAGAACCCATCCACCACGCCGCCGCCGCGAGCACCGAGACTCGCCAGCACATGCGGCGCGTTGTCCTCGAAGGTGGATTCGTCGTCGATGTTGTCGTTGCCGAGCACATCGCCTGAGAGGATCGTGCTGTTGGCGGTCCAGTCACGCTGGTCGACGCTGTTCTCGGTACCGTCGAACCCTCCAAGCAGGGTCACGTTCTCACGCAGGCGGAAGCCGTTCCAGCCCGAGTCCGCGCAGATCGGCGCGTACACGCCGGATGCGACCCAGATCTCCACCGGACCGACCCGGCGGGCCGCTATGTCGAGCGCCGGGCACGGGTTGGTGAACGCGCTCGCCCACGACAGCCCGTCTCCGCACTCGGGCGCCTGCGCATCGACGTAGAGCCGGATCGGCTCGGACGAGAAGTCCGTGATCATCGGGTCGATGTAGGTCCAGGACTGGCCGGGCGGCGCGTCGGCCGACGGCACGAACTCGATGCAGCCGGCGTCGGCGGCGTACCCGTCCACGCCCTCGCCGGGCGTGCCCTTGATCGCGCGAGGGTTGCCGACCATGTCAATCGGCAGCGGCTCCGTGATGTCGCAGTCGGCGTCGAGGTCGGCGAGGTCGAACAACACGAAGTTCGCCATAACCTCCGCGTCGACCTCAGGCGAGATGGAACTCCCGATCGCCGCGCTGTCGAGCCCGAGCGACGGGTCGTCGTCCACCGTCCCGAGCAGGCTGTCCGGCCCGAGCAAATCCGCGAAGCCGGGATCCGCTTCCGCGTTGAGCCGTACACGTGGAGAGGGGAGGAGGTTCGAGTTGTACCGACCGAAGACGCACGCTTCGACGAAGAAGAAACCGCTCGCGGGGGATCCGGTCAACGAGATCTCAGGAATGATTCCGGTGCCGTCGTACGCGAAGTTCTGATCGACAATGCAGTTCCGGAAATTCGCGTAGGCGGCGCCTGTGCCGTAGACAGCCTGACCGCCACCCTCGATCGAGGCGTTGCCGACGAAGGTGCCGTGCGCGAACTGTGCAAAGCCGGACGAGATGAAGGCGACCCCTCCGTTTCCTCCGAGTTCGCCGTCGGCCACGTTGCCGGCGAAGTAGCAATTCTGCGAAATCAGCAACTCGTTAGCCGGCCCGAACTCTTCCGCCGGGCTAGCGATCGCCCCACCCGCGGGCGCTGTGTTCCGCAGGAAGCGCGAGTTGGCCACAACGGTTAGGCCCTCGAACCCGATGGCGCCGCCGTAAGACTCGCCTCGGTTGTTGTGGAAGGTGTTGCCGACGAGGCGGGCCTCGACGGCGAAGACCGGTGCACGGAAATCGAACTCGACCGGGAGGTCATCACCCGACGCGAAGCTGTAGCGCACGGTGCAGTCGGTCATCCAGCGGAGCTCGTGGGCCGCGATGCGCGCGTGCTCGATGGTGATGCCGTTCAGCTCGGTCTTGCTCGGCAGGAACAGGACCTTGGTGTTGTCCTCGTAGTTGGCGAAGTTCTCCGGGTCGTCATCGCCGAGCAGGTCGCCGGTGAACACGGTCGGGTACAGGCCGAGATCACGCTCGTCGGGGTTCTTCGCGCCGCGACCGGCGTAGCCGCCCTTGACGGACTTCACGCCCACGAAGCCGTCGATCGCCTCGACCCAGGTCAGGCCGGGGAGCTCGATCGAGAGGTCGGCGTCGAGGGTGTCCGTGCCGGAGAAACGATCGGCGCGGTAGGTGCCGCCCGCCACGCGGAACTCGATGAGGTCGGCGTCGTACGGCCCGGCGCTGAGCGCATCCTGGATCGACTGGTGGGCGGTCTGCCACGAGGAGCCGCTGCCGCCGACGGGGGCAGACGCGTCGATGTAGACGATGCGCGTCGGCTCGTAGAGGCCGGAGGTCGCCAGCGAGACGATGTCCTCGAAGTTCTCCAGTTCGGTCGAGGTGACCCCGCACCCGCCGCGGCTGGACATGCGCTGCATGCGCTCGGCCAGCCGGTCCTCGAATTCGCGAGATCGGGCATCGAGTTCGGCCTGCGTCGGCAGGGGCCGATCCACGGGCCAGAGGGCGACGGGCGGCGGGGCAGCGAAAGAACATGAGGACAGCACCAGTGCGGCGAACAGGGCGGGTTGGTGGATCATGGCGGCTCGGCGGGGAGATGGGGGCGAGATTGTACGTAAATCCATTATGGACAAAGAATTACGACGGTCAATAACCACCGGCGAGATTCTCCGCCGGACGTCATTTGGGTCTCATTCGCCGATGCCTGACGAGCAAGCCTCCCCGGTTCGGTGGGCTTGGGCAACGGCGGCGCCGGGAATCAGCCCGGTGTGCCGCGGGGTCTCGTGGATCCGGCGACGGCGATGGTTCGGGACGCGGCGTTCTGCTCGGCGTCGAGGGCTTCGGCTTGGCGCCTCGCCATCTTCTCAGCGCGGAGGCGCCGGAGTTCCTGCACTCGCGCATCGTGAGGGTGCATCGGGGGTGTGGGCTGCGGGGGTGGCGGGGCGTCTGCGTTTGGACGATCGGAAGGTTCGGGACGCCCCCTCAACCGGTCGCGTTCGCGGCCACCTTCTGACGCGAGGGCAGAAGGAGGAGTCGATCCGCTGTCAACGTGGCCATCCGCTTCGCTCCTGACCACGCCACCCTTGGAGGGAGCGGGCGGCGCGGGCATTTTCTGTTTGGTTGCTTGTGACCCATCGCTTGCGCGATTGGGCTCTAAGCGTTCGGCTTTTGCTTTCGCTTTGGCGCGCGCCGCTCGGCGCAAACGCTTCTCGCGCTGGACGGTTCGGATGTGGAGGAGGGTTTGGATGGCCGCGAGGCGCTGGCGGTTGCGTTCGCGGGCGTAGAACGCGTCGAGTTTGGTGTCGCCGGTGGACTTGATCGGCGTCATGCAGGCCATGAGCGTTTCCATAGCCTTGGTCTGCGCGGCGACCATCGTCACCTCGGACTCGATGCGTTTGATGCGGTAGATCGTCTTCAGCTGCGCGAGGACTTCCTCGGCCGTCTGGGGCGGGGTGGAGTTGGCGGTTTCGGACGGT
>Ga0209578_10001269_pt1 | contig 24169 bp, 18 predicted proteins | sample tdAd472_FD_187127 | JGI IMG/M metagenome (GOLD analysis project Ga0209578, IMG submission 187127) | Marine sediment microbial communities from the Atlantic coast under amendment with organic carbon and nitrate - tdAd47.2 (SPAdes)... | ecosystem: Environmental > Aquatic > Marine > Coastal >...
GCAGGCCTGGTAGAGGTTGCGCTCGACCAGGTCGGCGAGGAAGTGCGCGAGGGTCCGCGCCGCGACGTCCTCGATCCGCAGCGCCTCGAGCACCCGCCGGTCGACCTCGTGGGCGCTGAGGCCAGCGTCGGCGTCCGACCACGACGGCGGCGGCGGCCACCCCGAGGGCGCCTCGCTCCGCTTGCGCGAGCCCTGCTGTACCCCTTGATCTGCGGGCGCTGCAGCCTCCACCATGCTTCACCTCCACACGAGCCAGGCTATCTGGCGGCACTGACAAAACCCGAACGCACCTCGCCTCGGCTTTGGTCGCGTGTGCCGCGCCGCTACCCTCGACGCGGGTCCGACGGGGACGACCCGAGGAGGGAGAGCGTCGCGTGTCGGACCGTTGGACTCGAACGTCGAAGCGAGCGGCGCTCGTGATCGTCGGGGTCACCCTGGCTGTGACGTTCTCCTGGCTGGCGTTCTCCAGCGTCAGGAGGGTCGAGCGAGGCCAGCTCTGTCCGCACACCTTTCGCTACCGGGTCGTGACGCACCTGAAGACTCCGATCGGGGACGTCTGCGAAGAGGTCGTCGAGCAGGCGTCTCCGTCGCTGGACCTGCTGCGCGCCCAGGTCGGCGCGACTCCAGGGGCTCCGAGCTGAACCACGGTCTGGTATCGGGAGCCTGGGGTGCTGGTGGACGGCTACGTGGACCCGATCGGGTTGCTGGACCGGGACTTCGAGACCACCTATCGCGGCATGCCCCCCTATTTCTGGTCGAAGGTTGCCGAGCTCCTGCGCGCCGATCGTCCCTGGGCTGCTGCGGCGCTGGTCGTGTATGCCCGGAGACAGGGGTGCAAGACCGAGCAGGCCCTGAGGGCACTCGCCGGCAGAATCGAGCGGGGAGAGCTGGAGGGGGTCCATTGACGGCCGAGGCCACATGACCCCGCGTCGGGCTCTGCCGCCGCGGGGGGTCGCAGGTCCCACGGTCGGTTCGTCGGAGCCCGAGCCCAGGCGCCCACGGCAGGCGTTCGGCCTACGCGCAGCCCAGCCCCTGGCTTCGACGGTGATCGGTCGCCTCGCGCGTTGCCCAACCCCGAGCTCCCATGACCCTCCCTCGGCTCCGGCCGCGGTCGACCGCGACGCAGGGTGGACCGCGCTCGCAGCCCGTTGCGGTGGCGCGTCGTCGGGGGTGAGCTCTGCACACCGCAGCGCTCGCTCACACGAGAGCCGAGCCGACCCGCGGGTCGGCTCGGCTCTCACTCGCGCGAGCGCTGCGGCGAGCAGAGCTCACCCCGGCTGGGGGTCGAGTGCGGGCTGCGGCGAGCAGAGCTCACCCGGGCTGGGGGTCGAGTGCGGGCTGCGGCGAGCAGAGCTCACCCCGGCTGGGGGTCGAGTGCGGGCTGCGGCGAGTAGAGCTCACCCGGGCTGGGGGTCGAGGACGGGCCGGCGCGATCCTGGCTCACCCGGGCTGGGGGTCGAGTGCGGACCCGGGCGATCTTGGCTCACCCGGGCTGGGGGTCGAGCGCGGACCCGGGCGAGCAGAGCTCACCCCGGCTGGGGGTCGACCCCGGTGCTGGCCGACCTGGGCTCACCTCGGCTCCCGGTCACGCAGCAGCCAAGCTAAGTCCCGCTCGTGCAGCCGCTTGGTCGAATGCCTCCGCTGCCGACCCCCAGACTCGCGGGTCGGTTGTGTAGCCCACTGAGGCAGGTCTCTGCCTCGGAAGCGACGCCCCTCCACCCGGACAAGGAACGGAGCCCGACCGTGTTACGCCAACTCTTCGACATGCTCGAGCTCTACCGCTTCGGCTGCAAGCGCCGCATGCACTGCCTGAGCTCGATCCTGAGGTGCCTGCGCGACCCGGCGTTGGCCGACCTGCGGGCCGAGGTCGAGGCTGCGCACCTGGCGGACAGCGAGGTGCATGGGCTCGAGGAGGCCTGGAGCCTGGACCCCCACCACACCCTCTACGCCCCCGGGGTCGTCGCGCCGCACCGCGCGCTCAACCGCGGCCTGCGCGCGCTGCATGGCGGGTTGGGCCTGGCGCGCAAGGCCTTCGAGGAGGAGTCCGCCAAGGGACGGGCCGCGACCCTCCTGCGCAGGTGCCTGTTCGAGAACGGCCTGCGCTTCCTGACCCACTGCGACTACGTCAGCCAGACGACGCGGGTGGACAGGCTGCTGGAGGTCGCCCAGCAGCAGCCCGAGGTCGCCGAGGCCCTGCGCGAGCTTCAGCTCGGGCACTACGTCGAGCGGGTCGCCGAGCTCAACGCCGAGCTCCGTCGACACCTGGAACGCGGCGCACACCGACCCGACCACGCGACCCTGCGCCAGGCCAACCGGGCCGGTGAAGACCGCCTGCGGCGGGTCGTCTACCTCCTCGCCGCGCGGCTGATGACCCCCGGGATCTCCGCCGCGGAGGAGGACGAGCTCAGCCTGGCCGTGCTGCAGGTGGTCGAGCAGAACCGCGCGATCCGGATCTACCGCAAGCGCCGGCGCTACCGGATCGCGAGGGCCAACCGCGGGGCCGAGGACGAGCCCCTCGAGGAGCGTGAGCACGCGGAGGGCGACGGGCGAGGGAGCGCGACGGAGGACGGCGACCCGGGCGGCGCGACCAACAGCCCGCCGATCGCCGAGCCAGGCGATCCCGACTCGGGGGTCAGTCGCGCCGGCTGATCGCCTGCGGCGCGTCCCGGGCAACGCGCGAGGGAGCGCGACGGAGGACGGCGACCCGGGCGGCGCGACCAGCAGCCCGCCGATCGCCGAGCCAGGCGATCCCGACTCGGGGGTCAGTCGCGCCGGCTGATCGCCTGCGGCGCGTCCGGGGCTAAGGTCTCGTTCTTGGGGGCCAATCGCGCCGGCTGATCGCCTGCGGTGCGTCCGGGGCTACGGTCTCGTTCTCGGGGGCCAGTCGCGCCGGCTGAAAGTGGCGTCCCGGACCGGGCGCTGGCCAGCGGATTCGACCTGCGCTCGCCGCCGTGGTGGCGTCCAGGGCCGGGCGCTGGCCAGCGGATTCGACCGCACTCGACGCGTGGTGGCTGGGGCGGCCAACCCGCCATGCAGGGCCGGCTCTGCGCGCGGCAGCGCGTCCGGGTGCGCTGGCCGCACGCTGCGCCGGGAAACGGGATCCGTGCGGGTGCGTATCTCGTGCGGTTGGGGGAATTCGCTCGGGCATGCGCTTTGCCCTTACCGCTTGTTTCGGGGAGGAGGGGCGCGTGCGGTATCCGCTCGCACTCGTGCTGGGGCTGTGGCTGGTCCCTCTGGCAAGCGCGCAGCAGGCCGAGGTGCCGGTGCTCTTCGTGCACGGGTTCGGCTCGAACCCGGTGTTCGAGTTCCAGGGGTTGCTCGCGCGGGTCGCGCGCGGGCGACCGGTCTACCCCGAGGTCTACAGCGCCGAGCTCGACGCGTTGCCGACGGGCGGGGTCTCGCCCCACAGCCTGTTCGCCTTCGGCTACTACCGCGAGTCGGCCCAGGCCCGCGAGCACTGGGTCGCGCAGCGGCCGGACCGGCCGAGCATTGGCGGCTGCCCGACGCCGCGCACCGACCGCTTCGCAGCGCGCTACCGGATCCGCTACGCCGAGCTGCTCGCGCGCGCGGTCGAGAACGTGTGTCGCGCCACCGGCGCCGAGCGGGTCGACCTCGTCGGCTACAGCATGGGCGGGTTGGTGTGCCGCAGCTACACGCGCTGGTTGAGCCTCCGCGGGCCCGGGGGCGCGAGCCGGGTGCGGCGGCTGCTGACCGTGTGCACGCCGAACATGGGCCTCAACAGCCTCGAGGCGACCCTCGCCGCGCTGGCCACCAACGGCGACCGCGGTCACGCGGACCAGGGTGAGATCGCGGAAATGAACTACGAGTGCCGCTACTGGGGCGGGCGGAGCTTCATTGAGCGGCTCAACGACGGCTGGGACGCGTTCTGCCGGCGCGAGGGGATCGCCTACGGCGCGGCCCGGGGCTACGGGTTCTCGATCCAGCACCGGCTGCGGGTGCTGCGCCCGCTGATGCTCCTCGTGGGGCTCGGGGTGCGGCTGGTGCTCGCGCACCCGACCCCCGGCTTCGACCTCCGGCGCGAGATCGACGAGGCGATCCGCGACGGCGACGGCGTGGTGCGCACCGCGGCGGCGTTCCTCGACCCGGCGCGCTTCACGAGCCTTGGCGCCAGCGCGCTGCACTTCGGCAACCACGGCGACTCCCTCAACGACGCCGCCGCCAACCGCAAGAGCGAGTGGACGGCGACCCTCGTGCGCCGCTTCGTGTTCGAGGGTCGCAGCCTGGGCGCGCCGCTGACCGTGGCCCAACCGCGGCTGACCGTGGTCGACGCCGGCGGTGAGGCCAGCTGGCTCGAGCTGAGCGTCGACGTGACCGCGGGCGAGCCCCTCGTGGCCCAGGTGGTGCTGCTCCAGGGCAACAGCCTCGAGGGGGTGCTCGAGGGTGTGCTGCACCCCGGGGCGAACCGGGTTCAGTTCGACCCCGGCCTCGACGGCGACTACGACGCCTACGTGAACCTCTGCGGGCTGGGCGGCGAGCTGCGCTTGCCCGCTCAGGCGGTGCGCCTGCAGCCGGGCACCGCGGTGCCCCTGCCCACCGCGCGGATCGGCCAGGCCCTCGTCGCCACGCCGCAGCAGCTGGTCCTCGGCGTCGACACCGGCGGAACCCAACCCGAGTTGGCGTTCGGCCTCGACCGCGGGCAGGGCGTGCGCTGGTCGCCGTTTGCGCCCGCCGGGCTCGGGGTCGTGCTCCCGCCGCTGCCCCCCGGGAGCTACGAGCTGCGCCTGCGCGCGCGGGACGCGCGCAACGCGGCGGGCATTCCCGTGGAGGCCCCGCTCCCCGACGCGGTGCGGATCGAGGTCGGCCCCGGCGGCGCGGTTCGACTTCGCCGCTAGCGGCTGCGGCGGAAGCCGAGCATGAGCAGCAGGAAGCTCGGCGCGGCGCAGACGCCCGCGAGCTGAATCGTGGCCCACATTTGCTCGGCGCCTGCGGCGAGCTGCTCGGGGGTGGGAGAGACCGGCGAGCGCGAGATCGTGTCCCAGATCCCCAGCCCGCCGAGGATCGTGCCCAGCAGACCCAGCCCCAGCAGCGCCAGGCCCAGCCCTGCGCTGCGCTCGAGCTCGCGCCCCGAGGCCCGCCGACGAACCTGACGCGCGCAGCGCACGACCAGGTAGCAGCCGAAGAGAACCGTCAGCAGGCCGATCGCCCCGCTGAACCTGAGCATGTCGAGCGGAGAGGTCATGGCCCCGCTGAGGAAGCCCATGACGCTCGCGGCGAAGCCGACGCCGGTCAGGGCCGGGCCGATGCTCGAGCGGCCCTCGGCCACCAGCCGCGCGGTCCCGCCGCAGCTGGCGCAGGCGCCGGCCTCGTCCCAGCAGGCTTCGTGGTGGCGCGCCTGGCAGCCGCGGCATGAGGACCAGTCGGAGGCCGAGACCACGACCGCGTCGTGGCAGTAGGGGCAGCGGTTGGCGACGACGTGCACGTCGTCGCGCTCGGCGGCCTCTGGGGGCGGGGCTGTGACCTTGTGCTTCTCCATGCCCCCGAGCCTAGGCCAGCATGGTCAGCCTGTCAGGACGGCGAGGGGGCCTCGGGGAGGGCCCCCGACTAGACGTGGGCCTCCAACTCGTAGGGCGCCGAGCAAGAGAGTCGCAGGCCGCCGTCGGCGCGGACCTCGAGCCGGTGGACGGTGACGGAGGAACGGTGTTGGCCGAGGAAGTCGCGAAGCGCCTCGAGGCGTTGGCCCCAGGCCAGGGCGACCCGGGCGGCTCGCGTGTGCCGCACCTCGGGATCGACCCTCGTCGCAGGCGCAGGCCTGGGCAGCCAGCCCCCCGCGAGGGCGGCCCCCACCAGGACACACCCCAGCCGGCTCCAACGCACACGCATGACGACCCTCCCCCCGGTGATTCGAAGCAGGGCCCGCGAAGCGAAAGCCCCGGCGCGCGGATCACGCCGGAGAGGGGTCGGTTGGGGGCTCCTCGGTTGGCGGCACGTCGGTCGTTGACGCGTCCTCCGCAGGCGGCTCGGCGGCGGGAGCTGGCGACGCGGCCGGCTGCTCCTTGGGGCCGTAGGCCATGAAGTAGACCAGCGGAATGATCACCAGGGTGAAGGCCGTCGAGACCAACAGCCCGAAGATCAGCGCCCAGGCCAGGCCCGAGAAGATCGGGTCGAGGGTGATCGGCCAGGCGGCGAGCATGGCGGTGCCGCCGGTGAGCAGGATCGGGCGGATCCGGATCGCGCCGCCCTCGATCAGCGCCGCGGTGAAGGGCTTGCCGCTGGCCTGCGCGCTCTGCACGAACTCGATCAGCAGGATCGCGTTGCGCACCGCGAGCCCCGAGAGCGCGATCATGCCGATCATGCCCGTGGCGGTGAAGAACGTCGGCGTCGCCCAGCCGTCGACCCCGCCGCCGAAGGCCTGCAGCAGCCAGAACCCGGGGAGGATCCCCAGGATCGTGAGCGGGATCGAGAGCATCAGGATCAAGGGCAGGAAGTAGCTCGTGGTCTCGTAGACCAGGAGCACGTAGATCCCCAGGCAGGCCGCGGCGAAGGCCAGCCCCAGGTCGCGGAACACGTCGAGGGTGATCTTCCACTCGCCCTCGCCGCGCCAGGAGACCTCGACGTCGTCGTCCACGTTCCAGGGAATCCCGCCACCGTTGGCGAAGAAGCTGCGCTCGGCGAGGGGCCGCTCGGCGGCGGGCCCCTCGGCGCCCTGGTCGGCCTGGACGTCGAGGATCACCTCGGCCGGCGCGCGCCCGGCGAGCTCGGCCATCACGAACACCACCCGCCGCAGGTTCTTGCGGTAGATCGTCTGGTCGCGGGTCCCCGGCTCCCAGGCGCCCAGCTCGGAGAGCTGCACCGCGCCTCCCTGGGGGCTGACCAACGCCAGCGCGCCCAGGTCGACGGGGTGGGTGCGCTGGGCGCGAGCCAGGCGCAGCTCGATCGGCGTGGGGTTGGCGTCGTGGGGGTCGTGGAGCACCGCCACCTGCTGACCCGCAGCGGCTGCGCGCACGACCTCGGCCAGCCCCGCCTCGCTCAGCCCCGCCAGGCGCACCTTCTCGCGGTCGGGCACGAAGCGCAGGCGAGGCTGCGCCGCCTCGCGCGACGAGTCGACGTCGACCACCGCCGGCTCGCGCTCCAGGCGCGCCTCCACCACGTCCGCCGCCGCGAGCAGCTCGGCGTAGGGGGTGTAGGGCTTGCCGTAGACCTCGGCGGTGACCGTGGCCAGCACCGGCGGCCCCGGGGGCAGCTCGACCAGCTTCAGCCGGGCGTGGTTGCGCGCGGCGATCGCCTGCAGGTCGCGGCGCAGACGCAGGCCCAGCTCGTGGCTCTGGTGCACGCGCTGGGTCTTGTGCACCACGTTCAGCCGCAGGTCGCCGACGTGGGAGCCCTGGCGCAGGTAGTAGTGGCGCACCAGCCCGTTGAAGTCCATGGGGCTCGCCAGGCCGGCGTAGCTGGTGACGTCGGTCACCTCGGGCACGCCCTGGAGGTAGGCCGCAAGCTCCGCCAGCACCGCCTCGGTGCGCTCGAGGGGGGTGCCCTCGGGCAGGTCGACCACCAGCTGCAGCTCGTTCTTGTTGTCGTAGGGCAGCATTTTCAGCGGCACGCGCCGGTCGACTGCCAGCCAGCACGACGCGAGAAAGAGCAGCAGCGTCCCACCCAGCACGCCCCAGCGCGCGCCGCGGCTGCGGAACAAGGGCTCGAGCAGCCGCCGGTAGCCGCGGTAGAGCGCGGTCTCCTCCAACGCGGGCTCGGGCGCGTCGCCGTGGCTCGCGGCGGCGCCCTTGAGCACGTGGAAGCTCATCCAGGGCGTGATCGTGAACGCGACCACGAGGGACATCAGCATGGCCAGCGGCACGTTCAGCGCCATGGGCGCCATGTAGGGGCCCATCATGCCGGTAATGAAGAACAAGGGCACGAAGGAGACGACGATCGCCAACGTCGCGAGAATGATCGGCGGGCGGACCTCGTTCACCGCGTCGAGCACCGCGCGCATGGGGTCCTTCCCGCGCTGGCGCAGGTGCCGGTAAATGTTCTCCACGTCCACGATCGGGTCGTCGACCACCAACCCCAGCGAGAGGATCAGCGCGAACAAGGTCACGCGGTTGATCGTGTAGCCCGCGAGCCAGTTGACGAAGAGCGTGAGCCCGAAGGTGATCGGGACCGCGGTGGCCACGATCAACCCCTCGCGCCAGCCGAGGACCAGCGCGATCAGCGCGATCACGATCACGATCGCGACCGCCAGCGCCTCGACCAGCTCGTTGACCTTGTGGTTGGCGGTCTCTCCCGAGTTGCGCGTCACGTACCAGTGGACGCCGTCGGGGAGCACCTCGGCCTGGATCGCGTCGAGCCGCTCGAGCAGCGCGTCGGCGACCCACACCGCGTTGGTCCCCTTGCGCTTGGCGACGGCTACGGTCACCGCCGGGTGGTCGCCGCCAGCAGCCAGGCCCGCGGGCACCCGCTCGGGGTCGACCGCGGGGCCGAAGGCGATCCGGGTGTAGGAGCGCGGCTCGTCGGGGCCGAGGGTCACCCGCGCCAGGTCGCGCAGGTAGACGGGCGCCCCGGCGTGCACCCCCACCACGAGCTCCTCGACCTCCCGCGGGCTGCGCAGCCGCTGCCCCGCCTCGAGCAAGGTCGTGTGCTGGGCGCCGTCGAGCTGGCCGGCGGGCAGGCGCACGTCGGCCGCGGCGAGGGACCGCGCCAGCTGGTCCCAGCCCACGCCGTGGGCCGCGGCCGCGTGGGGGTCGACGTGGACCCGCAGCTTGCGCGGGCGTCCGCCGACGACCTCGGTGCGCCCGGTGTCGGCGACCTGCTTCAGCTCGCTCTCGACCTCTTCGGCCACCCGGCGCAGCACGGCGTCGTCGACCCCGTGGTCGCCCCAGAGGGTCACCGCCAGGATCGGGACGTCGTCGATCTCCACCGGCTTGACCACCCAGCCCGCGACCTGGGGCGGCACCTGGTCCTCGTGCATGGCGATCTTGTTGTAGACCTCGAGCAGGCTGTCCTCGCGGTCTTCGCCCACGTAGAAGCGGGCCGTGATCACCGCCTGGTTCGCCTCGCTGGCGGAGTAGACGTACTCCACCCCGTCGACCTCGTAGAGCAGCTTCTCGAGCTGGGTCGTGACCTGACGCTCGACCTCCGCGGCCGAGCAGCCCGGCGCCGAGACGAGCACGTCGACCAGGGGCACGACGATCTGCGGGTCCTCCTCGCGCGGGGTGACGAACAGCGCCGCCGCGCCCAGCAGCAAGGCCAGGATCACCAGCAGCGCCGAGAGGTTCCCGCTGAGGAAGGCCTGGACGATCCGGCTGGTGAGGGGCTCGCGGTCGGCCGCGGTCACTCCGCGCCTCCGCTGGGGGAGACCCGCGAGGCGTCGGCCACGATCCGGTCGCCCGGCTGCAGCCCGCTGGTGATCACCACCTCGCCGTCGTGCTCCTCGCCCAGCTGGACGAACTGACGCAAGAGCCCGCCCTCGGGCAGCGCGCGGAACACCAGCGGGATCTGCCCCACCCGGCGCAGGGCGGCGGAGGGTATGCGCAGCTCTTCGCGCTCGCCCAGCTCGACGCGCATGCGGCCGAACATGCCCGGGATCAGCCCGGGCGCGCAGGGGCCGGTGACCTTGACCTGGAACGCGCGCGACAGCGCCTGGGCCTGGGGCACGATCTCGGTGATCGTGCCCTGGCAGGTCTTGGAGCCGAGGGCGTCGACCTGCACGGCCGCCGCGTCGCCCACGGCGAGGTGCGGCTGGAGCGCCTCGGGGACGGTGGCGATCAGCTGCAACCGGTCGTAGAGCCGGGCCACCGTGCGCCCGGGGGTCACCGTGTCGCCGACCTCGCACAGGCGCTCGATCAGCACTCCGTCGGCGGGGGCGCGGATCTGGGTCTTGGCCAGCACCGTGCGCGCTTCGTCGACGCGGGCCTGGGCGGCGTCCTTCTCCGCGGTCGCGCGCACCAGCTCGGCCTCGCTGACCGTGCCCTCGGCCCGCAGCGCGCGAGTGCGGGTGAAGTGGTCGTCGGCCTGGCGCAGGCGCGCCTCGGCCTCGGCCAGGCGGGTCTTGTGCTCGGCCTCCTCCAGCTCGACCAGCACCTGGTCCTTGCTCACCCGCTGCCCGGCGCTGGCGTGCACGGCCCGCACGCGACCGAGGAGCTCGGCGGCGACCTGCATTTCGTGCTCGGCAGAGATCGATCCGGTGACCAGGCGCACCACGGGGACGCGGACCGGGGCGACCTCGAGCCAAGGCAGGTCGGCGGGAGGCGCCGGCAGCGGGCCCCGCTCGCGGGGCTGGATCTTGGAGGTGAAGCCCCCAGCCAGCCACACCATCAGCAGCACCATGGAGCCCGCGGCCACGAGCGCCAGGGCGCCGACCTTGAGCAGCCCCGGCAGCCGCGCGGGGAGGGGGGCTGCGGGGGCCTGTGGGGTCTCGCTCACGCGTGTCTCCTTGCGCGCCGGGGCTGCGTGCAGCGGCCAGGCGGCGCCTGGAGTCTACCTCTCGCGGACGCCGTTGCTCACCGCGGCGATTCAGGCCTCAGAACTGGAAGTATATGAAGGGCTGCGCGCCCTTGTTGAACACCGCGATCGCGCCCACCAGCGCGGAGTAGACGAAGGCTCGCGCTGGCAGCGGGAGACGGAGGAAGCCGCGGACCGGCGTGTAGGCCGCGCCGATCAGCTGCGCCACGAAGCTCCCGACCACGACCAGGGCGCAGAGCAGCATGCCGCCCCGGAGCACCGTCTCTTGCTCACCGCCCCCGAGGAGCACGCGGCAGAGGTCGATCAGGTGCGGCATGTCCTGGGCGCGGAACACGAGCCAAGTGAGCACCACCGCGTGGAAGATCAGCAGCCGCCGCCCGAACAGGCGCAGCGGCCCCCGGTCGGCGAAGTCCCGCGCGTCGCGCGGGCCACCCCAGCGGCGCTCGATCGCGAGGTAGAGCCCGTGCAGCGCCCCCCAGAGCACGAAGTGCCATGCGGCGCCGTGCCACAGTCCGCCGAGGAGCATGGTCAGCATCAGGTTGCGGTAGATCCCGGCCTCGCTGGGCATGCGGTTGCCGCCGAGGGGAATGTAGAGGTAGTCGCGCAGCCACGACGAGAGCGAAATGTGCCAGCGCCGCCAGAAGTCCGAGAAGCTCACCGCCACGTAGGGCAGCTTGAAGTTGTCGGGCAGGTGATAGCCCAGCAGCCGCGAGCAGCCGATCGCAATGTCGGTGTAGCCGCTGAAGTCGAAGTAGATCTGGAACGTGAACGCGTAGAGCCCGAGCCAGGCGGCCAGGCAGCCGACCTGCTCGGGGTGGTCGAAGGCCAGGTCTGCGTAGGGGGCGAGGAAGTAGTCGGCGAGGACCATTTTCTTCAGCAGCCCGCGCCCGATCATGGCCACCGCGCGCTCGAAGTCCACCAGCGGCAGCGTCGGGCGGCGCGGGATCTGGGGCATGAACTCCTGGGCCCGCATGATCGGACCCGCCACCAGCTGGGGAAAGAACGCCACGTAGAAGGCGAACCGCGACCAGCTGCGCTCGGCCCGCAGCTCGCCGCGGTAGACGTCGATGGTGTAGCTCATGCTCTGGAAGGTGTAGAAGCTGATCCCCACCGGGAGCAGGATCTTCAGCGGCGTGTAGTCGACCTCGGCGCCGACGGCGCCGGCCAACGCGACCCCGGTCTCGACGAAGAAGTTGAAGTACTTGAAGAACCCCAGCAGCCCGAGGTTGGCGCACACCGAGACCAGCAGCAGGCGCCTCCGGCGCCGGGGGTCGTCGCTGTCCTCGATCCCCTTCGCGACCCAGAAGTCGATCTGGGTCGAGACCAGGATCAGCGCGATCAGCCAGCTGTTGTTGCTCGCGTAGAAGAAGTAGCTCGCGAGCAGCAGGACCCAGATCCGCAGGCTGGGGAACCCGCGCAGCGCCCAGCTGACCCCGAACACGAGGACGAAGAACACCAGGTATTCGGGGGAGTTGAAGAGCACGCGTCAGTCTCGACGCAGGTGCGGGCGCAACGCCTCGGCCAGGCGCGGGGCGTAGAGCGCGACCCCGTCCTGGTTGAGGTGGTTGTAGTCGAGGTAGTGGGCGTCGGTGATCCCGCTGAAGTCGACCTCGACGTAGGCGAAACCGCGGGACTCGACCCGGGGGCGGATCGTCTCGCGCATGAAGGTGCGCTCGAGCTCGAGGCGCTCTCCGGCGTAGGTGTGAGGCGCCTCCCAGAGGGTGTTCACGACCAGGTTCACGCCGGCCTCCTGGCACATGTCGAGCAGGTGCTCGAACAGCCGCAGCCGCGGGAGGTCCGGAGTGAACTCGCTGCGCGTCGAGCTCGCGCTCTGCACGCCGCGGAAGTAAGCGCGGTCGAGCTCGAGGAACTGCTGCCCGCCGTGAACCCCGAAGACCATGACCGCGACAGCGCGGCCCTCGCTGCGGTGGATCGTGACCTCGGCCACGGTGGGGTCGGCGCTCAGCTCGACGACGAGGCGCTCGGCGACATCGGCGTAGGGGTCGGCCGTCGGCGCGCCGTCCTGCGTCCCGGACGGCGAGGAGGCGAGCAGGGGCCGGGAGGCGAAGGCGTCGCTGGCGAGTCGCAGCTCGCTGGCCGTCGTCCTGAGCGGGCCGAACGCGCGGGCGAGGCTCGAGTGCTCCACGAGGTTGGGGCGCAGAGCGTCGAAGCCGAAGCCGAAGCCCAGGTAGTTCCAGGCGTCCCCCCAGGAGAGGGGGTAGCCGGTCTGGATCGCTTCGCTGGCCGGGACGAAGTTGAGCGGGCCCAGGCTGAGCACCACCGTGGTCCCCGGGCGGAGGCAGTCCAGCAGGTCGCGCAGGAACGGGTACTGCGTCGGCAACCAGTGCGCGGGCACGGCGAGGTTGAGCGAGCGCGCCTCGAGCAGGGGGTCCATGACCGCGGGAGGAATCCCGCAGTAGGTGCGGCTATCGCCGACGAACACCAGGTCGAACTCGTCGCGGTGCTCGGCGTAGTACGCCAGCCGCTGGTGCAGGTAGCCGGTCATGCTCGGCTCGACGGGGAGCGGCGTGGGCTTGCCGACGTGCAGCGTCCAGAGGGCCAGGGGCAGGCACACCCAGGCCGCGTATTCGGCGCAGGCCCACGGCACGGGGTGGCGGGCGAAGGGGGCGCGAGCGCGGCCCAGCCGCAGGGGGAGCGCAGCGACCGCGAACGCGGCGAGGAACCAGCCCGGGGTCCAGACGGCGCGAGCCCAGGCGACCGTCGCCGGGGCCAGCAGGGACCAGCCCGCGAGCCCGCAGAGCAACGTGCGCTGCAGGCTGGCGGGCCCCCAGGCGTGGCGCCCCGCGGCGATCACCAGCGGGAGGCACGCCAGCAGCGGGACCAGGTCGTGAGCCAGGGCGACGACCGCCGCGGCGAGCCCGGCCAGGAGCAGGCACAGCGCCAGCGGCCGCACGCCGCGGGCCGGCGGCGCGGGGGCGGGCTGAGCGGCCCAGCTGACGAGGCCACCCGCGATCACCGCGGAGCCCCAGGCCGGGGCCGACTCGAGCCCCGCGAGGACGCACCCCAGCAGCGCCAGGCCGCCGCTCCAGAGGCTGGGCGCGGGGACGCGCCACAGCCACGCCACCAGCGGCGCCGCGAGCAAGGGGGCCACGAGCCAGGCCACCCCCAGCAGCTCGACCTGGAGGTCGCTCCCGCTCAGCTCGTGGGCGGCGAGGCCAGCCACCCCGAGCCCAGCCAACCCCGCAGCGGCGCAGGCGCGCCCGACGTGCGAAGGACGGGAGGGTGGCGAAGGCATGCGGCGGCTCGTGGGTCGAGGGAGGCCGGATTCTCGCGGCCGACCCCGCAAATGCCAAGCGCTCCCCGGAGGGGTCCCCCGATTAGAAGTGCGCGCCGCCGAAGTAGGGGTGCGTCTCGAAGGAGAAGGTGCGCCGGTCGGCGCGCCAGGCGTGACCCTTCTCCACGTAGGGGGCGTCGCCGAGCGACTCCTTGGTCTTGCCGACGTCACTCAGGCGGAGGGTCAGCGTCCCGTCGCCGCGCACGTGGATCAGGCGCCAGGGGATCGGGTGCAGCCGCTCGCCGAGGCCGAGGAACCCGCCGAAGGCGAGCACCACCAGCCGGATCGAGCCGGTGCTCTCGTCGAGCATCAGGTCCTCGACCGTGCCCAGGGTCACGCCGAGGTGGTCCTTGACCTCGGCGCCGATCAGCGCCGCCGCCGAGACGATCGCGTCCTCGGCCTGGGAGGTCTCCTGGACCCAAGCCCAAGCCTCGGCCAGCTGCTCGGGCCCGTAGCTCTTGACCCACTCGCTGGCCAGGTGCCCGACGAGCTTGGCCCCCAGGCTGATCATGGGCGCCCCGCCGACGATCGCCAGCCGCTGCAGCATGAACGAGCGGTGGGCGAGGCCGTAGTTGGGGTCTTCGAGGTGCACCCCGGGGTCGAAGCCGTCGAAGTCGTCGCTGAGGACGACCAGCAGCCGGTAACGCCCGTGGACTTCGACGCGGTCGGCGACCTCCTTGGCCAGCGTGTCGCGGTATTCCTCCACGCTCACACCGCCGGAGAGGCGCACTCCGAGCACGTTGTCGCTGCTCTCAGGGAGGACTTCGATCATGGGTCAGCTCCTTTCGCGGGTCGCCTGCGCTCAGAGGCAGAGCAGGTAGGCGACCAGGTCCTGCTTCTCTTGCTTGCTCAGCTTCAACTCCAACACGAGGTTGAAGAACTCGACGGCGTCGGCCAGCGTCGGCAGCCGCCCGTCGTGGAGGTAGGGCGGGGTGTCCTTGATCCCGCGCAGGGGGAAGGTCTTGATCGGGCCCTCCGCGCGCCCCACGTAGAAGCGCTCGACCTGCAGGTCGTGCATGTAGTCGTCGACGAAGGCCGGCCCGCTGTGGCACTGCACACAGCTCGCCTTGCCGCGGAACAGCGCCTCGCCGCGGAGCTCGCTCTCGGTGGCCAGCTCCGGGCGCAGCTTGCCCAGGGGGTCGAGCTTGGGCGCGGGGGGGTAGTCGAGGATCGAGTTGAAGTCCGCCATGCGGTTGGTGACCTCGCGCTTGGCGGCGCGCGGGCCGATCGCCTGCTGCATGCCCGGGTCGCCGTCGAAGTACTCCTCGACCTCGGCGAAGTGGTCCATGCTGCGGATCGAGCGCTTGGACGAGAGCTGCATCAGGTTGTAGTTCCCGCGCATGGTCGGGGTGTCCACGCGCAGGCGGCCCATGTGCGGCCGTGAGTCGGGCCCCAGCTCGAAGGCGCCGTTGGTGTGTCCGTTGACGTGGCAGTCGAAGCAGGCCACCCCCTGGCTGGGGAGCTCGGTCACCCGGTGGTCGGTGTGGTTGAACCAGGTGGTCGCGGTCGGGCGCAGGAGCTCCTTGAGCCCCTCCATTTGCTCGGGGGAGAGCAGGCCGTCGAAGATCTCGTAGTAGTTCTCGAGGGTCACCTCGCGCCCGCCGGTCACGTCGCCCAGCTCCTTGTGGGTGGTGAGGAACAGCGGGGGAGGGAACTCGGGCAGGTAGGCCTCGGGGAGGTCCATGTCGACGTCGATCCGCTCGTGCTCGGGGTGCGCCGCGATCCACGAGCGGGGGAAGACCATGTGCGCCGTCGACTGCAGGGGGTGCGCCAGCGGCTTGAAGGGGAACAGGTCGCGCGCGCGGACCTCGCTCGCGGGCAGCGCGGCCAGCGCCTCCCAGCTCTCGACGTCCTCGGGGAGCCGCGCCACCGGGCCGGCCATGATCGGCTTCCCCCCCGACATGAACGCTCCGGGGATCGGCTCCTCGCTGAAGTCGTAGCGCGAGGCCATGTAGTCGCGGACCTCCTGCATCAGCTGCGGCTTCTGCTTGCGGTGCAGCTCGAGCCACTGCTCGAAGCGCATGGGCAGGATCGGGGAGCCGAAGGAGGACACCCCGCGTCCGTAGTAGGCCCAGAGGTCGAAGGGGGTGCGCATGCCCTTGTGCACCGTGGGGTAGATCGAGAGCCCCTCGATCTGGGGCTGGACCCGGGGGCCGGGGGAGAGGGGCGCGGGGCGCTCTTGCCCCTCGAGCGGCGGGGCGGGGGGCGGGGCGACCCCGGGGCTCGTGCCCACCCGGGGAACCCGACTCAGCTCGCTGCCCCGGTAGGTCTGGTAGGTGGCGTGCACCCCGAGGCCGATCACGAACATTCCAAGCAGGGGCAAGACCTGGTCGGATTTGAGCTTCATGAGTCCTCCGCAGCGGGCTGCGCCTGAGCGCGGGTCTCCGCCAGGAACAGGGTCCACCCGGCGGCGATCACCACCGAGTTCTTCAGAATGTACTGCCCCTCGAAGGTCGGGGCGAAGGGCGCGAACTTGAAGGTCAGCTCCGGCAGCAGGAACAGAGGGAGCAGGGTCCCCGCCATGTGCGCGAGGAAGATCGGGAACACGATCCGCATCGAGACCCGCAGCACGAACAGCAGCCCGATCGCGCACTCGAACACCGCCAGCAGGTAGAGCGCGGTGTGCGCGTCGAGCCCCAGCCGCAGGCGAATGATCGTCTGGGTCGAGAGCATTTCGGCGGCGCTGAGGTCGGGGAAGAACTTGAGGAACCCGAAGTGGAAGTAGATCAGCGCCAGGGCGATTCGGATCGGGGCCACCGTGTTCAGAGGGAGAGGGGGCGGCGCCGGTCTCGGGTCGCTGGGGGGCGCCGGCTTCGCGGCGTCGGGTGAGGCCGGTTTCGCGGCGTCTGGGGGCAGTGCCTGCTCGGCGTTCGGCATGCCGGGAAGTCTACCGCGCCGGGACGCGAACGCCCCCCCGACCCGCAGGCCCGCCGCGTCGCGCGCTTCGGCCTCGTGCCCTGAGGGTATGCTCGGGTCCGTGGCCGACGACGTTCCAGCTCCTGGCGACTCCAACCCGACCCCCTGCGGGCCGCGACCGCTGCCGGTGGTCCGCAGCGAGCGCCCCGCCCCCAAGCGATCGCGCATGGGGTGGTGGCGGGCCGGAGTGCTGCTGGGGGTGCACCTCCTGGCGGCCGTGCACATTGCCCACTGGCTGAGCACGGGCAGCTCGCTCAGCCCCCTCGAGCCCTCGGAGTCCAAGGAGTTCAGCGAGCGCGGGGTGGTCAACGCGGGGCTGATCTTCTTCAGCCTGACCCTCCTCAGCACGCTGGTGCTGGGGCGCTTCTTCTGCGGCTGGGCCTGCCACCTGGTCGCGCTGCAAGACGGCGCGCGCTGGCTGCTGAAGCGCTTCGGGGTCACCCCGCGCCCGCTGCGCTCGCGGGTGCTGCTCTTCGTCCCGCTGCTGGCGGCGCTCTACATGTTCGGGGTGCCCCTGGCGCACCGGGCCTACGCGGGGGAGCCCCTCGCCCCCCAGGCCCTGGAGCTGACCACGTCGGGGTTCTGGGACACCTTCCCCAGCTGGCCGGTGAGCGTCGCGACCTTCGTCACCTGCGGCTTCCTCTGCGTCTACCTGCTCGGGTCCAAGGGCTTCTGCACCTACGCCTGCCCCTACGGCGGGCTGTTCGCCTTGCTCGAGCCGCTGGCGCCGGGGCGAATCCGGGTCAGCGACGCCTGCAACCACTGCGGCCAGTGCACGAGCGTGTGCTCGTCGAACGTGCTCGTGCACGCCGAGGTCCGCGACTACGGCGCGGTGGTCGACCCGGGCTGCATGCGCTGCATGGACTGCGTCTCGGTGTGCCCCACCGACGCGCTGTCCTTCGGCTTCGGCAAGCCCGCGCTGCTGACCAAGGCGCGCAGTGCGCCGCCCCCGCGCAAGGGGCCGGGCTGGGGCGAAGAGATGGGCATGCTCGCCGTGTTCGCGGTGAGCTTCCTTTGCTTCCGCGGGCTGTTCGGCTGGGTCCCGTTCTTGTTCGCGCTGGGGATCGCCGGCTGCTGCGCGGCGCTGGCGCGGCTGGGCTGGCGCCTGTTCACCCGGCCCAGCGTCAAGCTCGGCGGCTGGGCGCTGAAGAAGGGCGGCGCGCGCACCCGACTGGGCACCCTCTACCTGCTGGGGCTCTGCGGCCTGGCGCTGCTGACCGCCTACGCCGGCGCGATCCAGCTCTTCGAGCGAGAGGCGGCCCAGCTGCACGACGCCACCGGCGCGATCCGCGGCGACTGGGAGGAGGTCCTCATGCGCCACGCCCAGGGCGAGCGGCTGAGCGAGGCCGAGCAAGCCCAGGTCGCCGAGGCCCTCGCGGCCAGCGAGCGCGTCTCGCGCTGGAGCCCGGTCGAGACCTCGCTCAACCTGCGCCGCCTGGCCTGGCTGCGGCTCCTCGCGGGGGACGACGCCGCGACCGAGGCTGCCCTGCAGGCCCTGCTCGACGCGCACCCCGACGCGTTCAACGTGCAGTTCGACGCGGCCAACTACTACGCCTCGCGCAACCGCCCTGACGAGGCCGAGGCCGCCTACCGCCGCGCCCTCGAGCTCGACCCCCACCCGGGGGAGCGGCGCTACTTCGCCTACGCGCAGCTCCTGCGCAGCCGCGGCAAGCACGAGGAGGCCCTGGCGCTGCTGCGCGAGGGCGTCGAGCGCCTGCCCGAGGGGCACCTCCTGCCCCAGGTCCTGGGGCAGGCCCTCGCCGAGGGCGGCGAGCTGGAGCAGGCGATCGCCGCCTACGAGGAGGCCCTCGCCCGCGGCTCCGAGCAGGCCACGGCGCTGCACGTCCAGCTCGGTCGCCTGCTGACCCAGCTCCGCCGCTTCGCCGAAGGCGCCGCCCACTACGAGGTCGTGCTCGAGGACCCGAGCCTCGACCCCCGCCAGCGGCGGTACATTCAGCACGGGCTGGGGCTCGCCTGGGCCGACGCCGGCGAGCCGGCCAAGGCGCGCCCGCACCTCGAGGCGCTGCTCCCCGAGGACGGCTTCCGCGACCCGGAGGTCCTGCGCGCCCTGGCCGACGTGCTCGACGCCCTCGGCGAGGCCGAGCGCGCCGCCGAGCTGCGCGCCGAGTGGGAGGCCTTCCGCCGCGGCGAGTGAAGCTAGGCCTGCAGCTTCTCCTGGGCCAGCTCGCGCATGCGGAACTTCTGGATCTTGCCGGTGACGGTCATGGGGAACGCGTCGACGAGCCAGAGGTGGGTCGGGACCTTGAAGTGGGCCATGCGCTGCTTGCCCCAGGCCTGCAGCTCCTCGGCGGTCGCCTGCGCGCCAGGCTCGAGCTTGACGAAGGCGCACACCTCCTCGCCCCACCGCTCGTGGGGGATCCCGAACACGGCGACCTCGCGGATCTGGGGGTGCTCGAAGTAGTGGGCCTCGATCTCGGCGGGGTAAATGTTCTCGCCGCCGCGAATGATCATGTCCTTCAGGCGGCCGGTGATCTTCAAGTAGCCCGTCTCGTCGAGGATCCCCAGGTCCCCCGAGTGCAACCAGCCGGCGTCGTCGATCGCCTCCTGGGTGGCCTCGGGCTTCTCGAAGTAGCCGCGCATGACGTGGTAGCCGCGGAAGCACACCTCGCCTTGCTGGCCCGGGGCGAGCAGCTTGCCCGTCTCGGTGTCGATCACCTTCACCTCCTGGTGGGGGAGGTTGGTGCCCACGGTCTCGAGCCGCCGCTGGTTGGAGTCGTCGTGGTGGGTCATGTGCGTGACCGGCGAGGCCTCGGTCTGGCCGTAGGCGATCAGGATCTCGCTGCAGTTCATGTCGCCCATGACCCGCCGCAGCAGCTGGGGAGGACACGGCGCCCCGGCCATGATCCCGGTGCGCAGGCTCGAGAGGTCACGCGGGGTCTCGCGCAGCTGCTCCAGCTCGGCGACGAACATGGTCGGGACCCCGTGCACCGCGGTGCAGCGCTCGGCCTCGATCGCGTGCAGGGTCGCCCCGGCGTCGAAGTGCTCGGCCGGGATCACGATCGCCGCGCCCACGCTGAGGCAGGCCAGGTTGGCGAGGACCATGCCGAAGCAGTGGTAGAAGGGCACCGGAACGCAGAGCCGGTCCTCGGGGCCGAAGCGCATGGCCTGGGCGACGAAGTAGGCGTTGTTGAGCAGGTTGTGGTGGGTCAGCACCACCGGTTTGGGGAAGCCCGTCGTCCCCGAGGTGAACTGAATGTTGATCGCGTCGTCGAGCTCGAGCCCTTCGGCGCGCTCGGCGACCTGGGCGTCGGTCACGTCCTCGCCGGCGCCGAGCACCTCCTGCCAGGTGAGGAAGCCCGCCGCCGGGCGCGCGCTCTGCTCGGCGTCGGCGGGGTCGTAGACCACGACCCGGCGTAGCTCGGGCAGGCGCTCGGCCTGCAGCTGGCCGGAAGCCTGCTCGGTCAGCTCGGGGCAGAGCTCCTGGATCTCCTCCACGTAATTCGAGCTGCGGAAGCTGGGGATCAGGAACAGCGACTGCACCCGCGCCGCGCGCAGGGCGTGCTCGAGCTCGGCGACGCGGTTGGCGGGGTTCACGTTCACCAGCACCGCGCCCACCCGCGCGGTGGCCAGCTGCAGCAGCAGCCACTCCACGTTGTCGGTCGACCAGATCCCCACCCGGTCGCCGCGGGCGATCCCCAGCGCGAGCAGGCCCTTGGCCAGACGCTGGACCTCGCGGTCGAGCCCGGCGTAGCTCAGGCGGCGGGCCTGGGGCAGCGAGACCACGGCGTCGCGCTCGGGGTGGAGGGCGACGACCTCGCGCAGGTGGGCGTCGATCGTCGCGCCCAGCAGCGGCTCGTCGCCACCCCGGTGCAGGTAGGCGCGGCGGAGGGGGAACTGGGACATCGCGGGTCTCCTTCGTCCGGGGCCCAGCCTACTCTGGCGGGGCGTGGGCGGGCTGGTTCGTCAGGGGGATTGCGTCCATGCTCGAAGGGTGGACGTCGCGGGCTACAGGATCGAAGGCGAGATCGCCCGGGGGGGCATGGGCGTGGTCTACCGCGCTCGCGACCCCGCGGGGGAGCCGGTCGCGCTCAAGGTGCTGCACACCCCCTCGCCGCAGGCCGCGCGCCGCTTCGAGCGCGAGGTGCACGCGCTGCTCCAGCTCGACCACCCGAACCTCGTGCGCCTGCGGCAGGTGGGCGAGATCGGGGGGCGGGCGTTCATGGTCATGGACCTCGTCGTGGGCGAGTCCCTCGAGCGTCGGCTGGCGGCCACCGGCCCCTTCGACGAGCACGAGGCGCTGCGGCTCTGCGCGCAGGTGGCCCGCGCCCTGGGGCACGTGCACGACAAGCAGCTCCTGCACCGCGACGTCAAGCCCGCCAACGTGCTCTTCGACCGCCGGGGCCACGCGCGGCTGACCGACTTCGGCCTGGTCAAGGACCTCTCGGGTGACCTCAGCCAGCTCAGTCGCTCGGGGACCTTCCTCGGCAGCCCGGGCTTCTGGCCCCCCGAGCAGGCCATGGGCAAGATCCACGAGCTGACTCCGGCCGCGGACGTCTACGCGGTGGGGGCGACCCTCTACGCGCTGCTCACCGGTCGGCCTCCCTTCGTGGCTCGCAGCGTGGTCGAGGCGGTGGAGCAGACGCGCAGCCGGCTGCCGCTGCCGCTCTCCCGCCTGCGCCCGGGCCTCGACCCCCGGGCCCAGCGCGTGGTGCTGCGCTGCCTGGCCAAGGACCCCGCCGCGCGCTACCGCGACGGGCACGAGCTGGCCCGCGCGCTCGAGGCCTGCCTGCACGCCCCCCCGCGGCGCCGCGTGTCGCGGGGGACGACCCTCCTGCTCTGCGCGCCGGCCCTCGTGGCCCTCGCCGCGGGAGCCTGGTGGCTGCTGGGTGGAGGGGAGGCCACGGCTCCTGCGCCAGCGACGGCCGGGTCGACGCCGTCCACGGACCCCACCGACGACGCGCCGCCGACGGCCGGGTCGACGCCGTCCACGGACTCCCCCGACGACGCCGCGCCGCCGCCCGAGTCGCCGCCCCAGCGAAGCGCTGACGCGTGGATCGAGCGCGCCCAGGAGCTGCGGCGCGACGGCGCCGACGAGCAGGCGCTCGAGGCCTACGCGCGGGCGATCGAGCTGGACCCGCGGCGGGCCGACTTCTACTCCGCGCGCGGGACCTACCGCTTCAAGCTCGGCGACCGGGAGGGCGCCCTCGCCGACTACCGTCGGCTGATCGAGCTCGACCCCGAGGACGACGCCGCGAAAATGGCGCGGGGGCTGGTCGCGCGCCTCGAGCGCGAGCTCGCCGGGCGACCCAAGCCGCCCGCGCCCGCGCCCCCGGTCGCCGCCCCCAGCGACCCGCACGAGGCGGCCCGCTATTGGAGTGGGCGGGCCGCGAGCCACACCCGCGCCGGCGAGTTCGAGGAGGCCGAAGCGGCCTACGCGCGGCTGCTGGACCTGGAGCCCACCACCGCCACGCACTACTCCCACCGGGCGACCATGCGCGTGCGGAAGGGGGACAAGCGCGGCGCGATCGCCGACTACCGCAGCTTCCTCGAACACTTCGAGGGCCCCGAGGGGCTGCGGGCTCAGGTCGAGGGCATGCTCGCCAACCTCGAGCGCGAGGTCGCTGGCGACTGACTCGGACTCCTCAGCCGGGGAACCGCAACCGACGGGCCAGCCCGCAGCGACGGGGGCGCATGGAGTTGGGCGGCTCGCCTGCGACCGGGACGTTGCTGGAGCGCGCGGGACGAACCGGATCGCCTACAGCGCGATCCCGAGCTGGGCCAGCTTGCGGGCGAACCCCTCCGGGGTGTTGAGGGTGTGCACGTGGCTCCCGTCGTCGCGGCGGAAGCTGATCAGACCCCCGTCGGGGAGCTGGGCCACGAGCACCTCGTCGGGGGCGGCCTCGACCCGGAAGGCGCGCACGAGGGTCGCCTGCCCGAGGACGTCGTGCGGCGTGAGGGCACGCGGCGCGCCCCGCAGCACGCTGCGCCCCGGGCAACCCGGGATCGGCTCCCAGCGCCAGCGGGCCTCGAGGTCCTCGCGCCGGGTCAGGCGCAGCTTCACGTGTTCCTGGGACCAGGCGCGCCAGTCGCCGAGGGGGATCCGCGCGGCCCCGGCGGGGACCTCCCGCGCGGGCAGGAGGTAGGCCTCCGCCCGCTCGGCGTCGAGCAGGGCCACCGCCTCGCGCACGTAGAACTCGGGGCACTCCTCGAGCCGATCCAGCCAGCCCAGCGCCTCGGCGTCGACGAGGTAGACCTCCCCCGGCACGCTCTGCGCGCCCCCCCTGACCAGCGCGGGGTAGGTCCCCATGTCCACCAGCTCGAACTCGGGCAGCGTCCGCGCCGTCTCCACACGCTCGCAGCGCGCGAGGTAGTGGTGGTTGCGCTCACCCGGGAGCAGCGTCCCGTAGACGAAGACCCGGGTTGGGGTGCGGTTCATGGAGGGAGCTCCTCAGCCTGCCCTGAGTTTTCCAACGCCTGGGACGTCCTACCACCAGGAGACGCAAACCCCGCCTGGACTTGGAGGTATGATCGAACCGTGGACCCCTTGCTGGGACGAACCATTGGCGGGATCACCCTCGAGTCCAAGCTGGGCGCGGGCGGCATGGCTGCGGTCTACGCGGGCCCGGACAGCGAGGACGGCGGTGAGGTCCACGCGATCAAGCTGCTCTCCGTCGCCAGCCACGACCACCTCAAGGCGCGCTTCGAGCGCGAGGCCAAGATCGGCCACCGGCTGAACCACCCGCTGCTGGTGGGGGTGCACCGCTACGGGGTCTCCGGCGACTACCACTACATGGTCATGGACTTCGTCCAGGGCGAGGACCTGGGGCAGGTGCTCAAGCGCGAGGCGCCCCTGGCCTGGCCGCTGGTCGCCGGGATCGGGCGCGATATCGCCAACGGGCTGGTCGTCGTGCACCAGCTCGACCTCGTGCACCGCGACCTCAAGCCGCAGAACGTGCTCCTCGACACCACCGGGCGCGTGCGGATCGCCGACTTCGGCCTCGCCAGCTGGCGCAGCGGCCCCGAGGAGCTGCAGCGCGTGGGCGAGCTCTCGCTGACCCGCACCGGCGACGCCTTCGGGACCCCGATCTACATGGCCCCCGAGCAGTTCCTCGACGCCAAGACCGCCGGCCCGCCGGCCGACCTCTACGCGCTGGGGGTCGTTCTGTTCGAGGCGCTGGCCGGGCGGGTGCCGTTCAGCGCCAGCAACGCCCACGACCTCTCGCGCCTGCACTGTCAGGTGGCGCCGCCGGACCTCGAGCCCCTCGCCGGGGACTCGCCGGCCGACCTGCGCCAGCTGATCAAGGAGCTGCTGGCCAAGGAGCCCGACGACCGCCCCCTGGAGGCGAGCGAGGTCGCCGAGCGTCTGGGCGCGATCCGCCGCGAGGTGGACGAGCTCATGGCCCGCTTCACACCCACCGTCGTGGCCGTCGAGGACGCCTTTGCGGCGCGCAACATCCGCTCGGCCCTCCGCCTGGGGGCGCGGGACGTGAGGATATGCATGCTCCAGACGGAAGAGGACCTGGCGGTGACGGAGGACGAGATCAGGGAAGCCGCGGCGGAGGGCGTCACCTTCGAGTCCCT
>Ga0209578_10001271_pt1 | contig 24150 bp, 19 predicted proteins | sample tdAd472_FD_187127 | JGI IMG/M metagenome (GOLD analysis project Ga0209578, IMG submission 187127) | Marine sediment microbial communities from the Atlantic coast under amendment with organic carbon and nitrate - tdAd47.2 (SPAdes)... | ecosystem: Environmental > Aquatic > Marine > Coastal >...
GAACTCGTAAAACAATCGCTCCTGACCGCCGCAACGCTCACCCATCATCGTTCAATCCTCCCGAATCATCGGGAAAACTGAATCACGACCTCAGTTCCCAAACAACAATGAGTTTTTCAACAGCCTCGGCTACGAGCGGACACATGATGCAGTTCCATAGTTGGCTTGGCTCCCCGCTTGCGCGGGGACGACAGAATTGATTTCCTGAAGACGGCGGCTTGACCAACCCAGCCATTCCCAAGCCCCCTGTAGCTTAGCGCCCTCGGCGCTTTTTCTTTTTACCCTCCGGCTCCCATTTGAGCCGCGCCTTGTTTGAGACGCCCGGCTTGTCCAATCCAAGCTCGTGCGCTTCCAGGCGGCGGATTTCGTCGCGGAGCCGCGCCGCTTCCTCGAATTCCAGGTTGGCGGCAGCGCTCTGCATGCGCTCGTTCATGTCGGCGATGACTTTCTGGATGTTGTGGCCGACATGCTGGGTCTCGCCGGAAACGCCGGTGTCGACGGTGACGTAATCTTTCTCGTAAACGCTTTCGATGGCGTTCGAGATGTTCTTCTTCACGCTTTGCGGCGTGATGCCGTGCTCGGTGTTGTACGCTTCCTGTTTGGCGCGGCGTCGGTTTGTCTCGCTGATCGCGTACTCCAGACTGTCCGTCATCTTGTCGGCATACAGGATCACCCGCCCGTCGACGTTACGCGCCGCGCGGCCGATGGTTTGCACCAGCGACGTCTTGGAGCGCAGGAAGCCTTCCTTATCCGCATCGAGGATGGCGACCAGCGAACATTCCGGAATATCCAGTCCTTCGCGCAACAGGTTGATGCCGATCAGAACGTCGAAAGCGCCGAGGCGCAGATCACGGATGATCTCGATCCGCTCCAGCGTATCGATGTCGGAGTGCATGTAGCGCACGCGGATACCGTGTTCGTGCAGGTACTCGGTCAGGTCTTCGGCCATGCGCTTGGTCAGCGTCGTCACCAGCACGCGCATGCCCTTGGCGGCGACATCGCGGCATTCGCCCAGCAGGTCGTCGACCTGCGTTTCCACCGGGCGAATGATGCATTCCGGATCGATCAGACCCGTCGGGCGGACCACCTGTTCGACGAACACACCGCCGGTCCGTTCCATTTCCCACGGACCGGGCGTTGCCGAGACGAAGATCGACTGCGGGCGCATGGCGTCCCATTCCTCGAACTTTAAAGGCCGGTTATCGATGCACGACGGCAGCCGGAACCCGAACTCGGCCAATGTTGATTTCCGATTGAAGTCGCCCCGGTACATACCGCCGATCTGCGGCACCGTGACGTGGCTTTCATCGACGACGAGAATGGCGTTTTCCGGCAGGTATTCGAACAGCGTCGGCGGCGGATCGCCCGGATTTCGCCCGGTCAGATAGCGCGAATAGTTTTCGATGCCCGCGCAGTGCCCGGTGGTTTCCAGCATCTCGATATCGAACGTTGTGCGTTCTTCGAGCCGCTGCGCTTCGAGCAGTTTGTTTTCCGCACGCAACTGTTCCAGGCGTTCCTTCATTTCCGCCTGTATCTGCGGGATCGCCTGCATCAACGTCGGACGCGGCGTCACATAGTGGCTGTTGGGATAGACCGTGATCCCGCTAAGTGTGCCGGTCTTTTCGCCGGTCAGCGGATCGATTTCCCAGATACCTTCCAGTTCATCGCCGAAGAACGATAACCGCCACGCGCGGTCTTCCATGTGGCTCGGGAACAGCTCGATCACATCGCCCCGGACCCGGAACGAGCCGCGATAGAAATTCTGATCGTTGCGCTGATATTGAAGCTGCACCAGCTTTTTCATCAATTCGCGCTGGTCGACCGTACTGCCGGGCTGCAGCTTGATGGTCATTTCCGAATACGTCTCGACTGCACCGATACCATAGATACACGACACCGACGCGACGATGATGGTATCGGGGCGCTCCAGCAGCGCCCGCGTCGCCGAGTGACGCATGCGATCAATCTGTTCGTTCACCGATGCGTCTTTTTCGATGTAGGTATCGGTTCGCGGCACATAGGCCTCGGGTTGATAATAGTCGTAATAACTGACGAAATATTCGACCGCGTTGTCCGGAAAGAAGTCCTTCATCTCCGAATAAAGCTGCGCCGCCAGCGTCTTGTTCGGCGCTAAAACCAGCGCCGGGCGCTTCAGATTCTGCAGACAGTGCGCAATGGTGAAGGTTTTCCCCGAGCCAGTGACGCCTAGCAAAACCTGCTCTTGCTCGCCGCCAACAAGGCCTTCCGTCAGCGCCTCGATGGCCTGCGGCTGGTCGCCCGACGGCTCGAACGGTGAGGTCAGCTTGTAGTTCGCCGCTTCGGAGAAAGCCGGGCGGGCTTCGGGAATGAATACCGGGCGCGTGTCCATGCCCCATATATAGGCGACCGGACGCCCCGGTGCTAGACGGGATCGGCAATTGCCGTCACCACGTAACGAAGCGGCCCGCCCGGATCCCAATCCGTGAACGGGTAACAGGTGACGAGGCTCAGCACATCGCCCGACGGATCGAGGCGGATCGTTTGCTTGCGGACGTCGAGAACATCCTTTTCGACGACCACATACCTGATTCTCCCGCCGCCCGGGCGCTCGACCTCAATGGTTTCGCCGATCCGGAGATACCGAAGAAAGGCGAAATGCGTATCGCGATGCGCGGCGACGACGCTGTGTCCCGGACGTCCCGGTTCCGCCGTGCCGTCGACATGGCCGGGACCGAACGGCAATGCCCGCCCGTGCGCGCCTGCGAGCACGATCAGCGACACCTCGTGGTCGGGAACCGATATCCGTGCAACCGGTCGGGTATCGGCCCATGGCCAAGGCCGTGGCGCAGGACCGGTCGGGGTCGCCGCCGACCAGGCACGTTCCAGCAGCACCTGCGCCAGTGCCGCCTTGGCCGGGATATAGAACCCGTAGCCGGTGAACACGATACCGGCGGCAATAAGCACAATCCCCGCGATCTCGCGCCTGCGTTGGCGTGTCGGCCAATTCATGTCGCCATACGGGCCCATCGCCGCGACCACCAGCCGATGACCGCCAGGATCAGACCGATCAGCAATGCCAACGGGGCGGGCGTGGCTGTCTGCGGCAAGTTGGCAAGCTTGCCGCCGCTACCGGCTAAGGCGTGGCGCAGCATCGGGTCAGTCGCGTCGAATGTGCGTGTTTTTTGCAGCGCACGATCCGGTGCGCGCGGCGGCCGGGTTTCCGCGCCGCCGAAGACATGCGCATGCGACCAACCATCCGGCATGTTCGTCGGGACTTCAGCCGATGCCAGCGTCGCGGCCTCCGGGCGTGCTTTCTCGGTATCGATGGCAACAAGACTGGTGTGGCGACTGACCAGACCGAATGCGAGCGCCGTCTTCACGATTTCGGACCGGACCGTATCACGCTCTTCCGCGTTCAGGTACGGCGCTTCCAAGCCTTTTATTTTCTGGCGCGCCCAAAGTGCGGCGATGCCGGGACGGTTCTGTCCCTGTTGGATCGGCACCCGTGTCTGCCAAACTGTGCCGGCGATCCGCCCTGCGATGTCGATCGCGGACGTACCGGGCGCAAGTTTCGCAAGCACCTGCACCGGCTCACCCATATAGAGATCCGGCACCGGATTGGGCCACACCTCGTTGCCGATGGCGTCGCCCTGCCAGTTCAAGCTGACGTCGGTCAGCGCCGGGCGTTCCAGCATGACCAGCAGCTCGCTCATCTGGCCGGCCACTTCGTCCGGCGTTTCGATATAGGTGAATGTCCCTCGCCCGGCCCGGGCGGCGCGGGTCATCAAATAACCGTTCGGTGCCGAACCGATCCCCACGGTGAACAAACGCGCCCCGCCCAAATACCGCCCAATCGTCTCGAACAGTGCCTTTTCATTGCCGACGGCGCCGTCGGTCAGCAACACAACCTGCGTCAGCCGTCCCTTGGTGCGAGACCGTCTCAGCGCGTGACCCAGCGCGGCGACGATTTCCGTGCCGCCTTCGGCCTCCAGCCCGCTCACAAATGATTTTGCCGCACCGATATTTTCCGCGCTCACGCGGACCGCAGACGGCCGGAAATCGGACAGCGTGTCGGAAAAGCGGACAATCCGAAACCCGTCATCCGGCTGCAACCGATCAAGGGCAAGCCGAAGCGCCGCTTTTGCCTGGTCCATGGACGCCCCATGCATCGACCCGGACGTGTCGACAACGAAGACCACGTCGCGTGGCGGCGTTCCCGCTGCGGTCGCCGTATCGGCCGGCGGATTCAACATCAGCAAAGCGTATCGCGCGCCGTTGACGGTCTCCGTGAACAGCCCGGCCGCCGGTGCCGTTCCCGCGCGTGCTTGCCAGACGAGGGTGAAATCCCGATCCGCGGGCACACTGTTCTTGAGGCTGATGCGCGCATGACCGTCCGCTTCCTTATTGATGACGATGTCGTGGCTTGGACTTTCAAGCGCCGCGAGCGGAAACCCTGCTTCCAGATCGATGGTGAGCGTCACCGGGTTGCCCGGCACCTCGGCCTCTCCACGTACCGGCGGTGTAATCCTGTGCGCATCGGCGACAGCGGTCGTAGGCTTGCTCCATCCGGTCGAATGAAAGCCTTCGACCGGCGCGCCCGGTATATAACGCGGCCCGACCACCAGCGGCATACGAAGCCGGAAACGTCCGTCTCGCATCGTCAACGTTTCCTGAAAACCGATCTCGACCGTGATGTTCTCGCCGGGCGCGATATTGGCGAGCGAGGTGGTGAAGATGTTGGGCCTTTGCTGCTCGACCAGACTGGCCCGCTGCCCACTCGACTTTGCCGCTTTGTACTGCCGCCGGGCCTCGGCCTTTTCCTCGATCCGTCCGGTGATCGTCCTGTCGCCGACAGTCATACGCAAATGATCGACCGCGCTGTCCGTGGGCAACGGATAGGTGTAGATCGCCTCACTCCATTCATCGCCCATATTCACGAAGGTGTGGCGCAGCATATAGCGCACAACCGGCCCGCTGACGGCGGCGTCGATTTCGGTCTTTACCAGCGGTGCTGGCGTAACGGTCCCCGGCTGCTCGCCCGGGAAAAACAAACCGCCCTCGTCGATGACAGAAGGCGGCAGGTTCGGCGCGGCATGGGCGCTCATGACGGGAAACAACAGGCAGACGGCGACAACATGAAAGATACGAACAGCTCGGGGATGGCAGAACATGGCATGGCGCTCCGGTTGAAATACGAGAGCAGTCATCGGAGCGTGTCAGTTTGGCGGCATTGCGATCAAAATAAGATCATATCGGGGCAAACCTTGCCGAGCGCGAAACCGGGGCGTAAAGTTCCGCCGGTTTTATTTGCGCCTGCTCACATCTTTCAGCGGAGTTTCCCGATGTCCATCGTCGCCGATCGCCTGAACGTCATTCAGCCTTCTCCCACCATCTCGATTTCCCAGAAAGCCCGCGACCTCGCCGCCGCCGGGCGCGATATCATTTCATTGAGCGCCGGTGAGCCGGATTTCGACACGCCGCCACACGTTATCGAGGCCGCCAAGAAGGCCTTGGACGAGGGCATGACCCGCTACACGGGTGTCAACGGCGTGCCGGAACTGCTCGATGCGATCATCGCCAAGTTCAAGCGCGACAACGGGCTGGAATATACGCGAGACGAAATCCATGTGAGCTGCGGCGGCAAGCCGGTCATCTTCAACGCCATGATGGCGTCGTTGAACCCGGGTGACGAAGTCATCGTTCCTGCCCCTTATTGGGTCAGCTATCCGGACATCGCGGTGCTGTTCGGCGGCGTTCCGGTGATCGTCGATTGCCCGAAGGAATCCAACTTCAAACTGACGCCGGAGCAATTGGAAGCAGCCATTACGCCGAAGACGCGCTGGCTTATCCTGAACTCGCCGTCGAACCCGACCGGCAGCGGCTATACCGAAGACGATCTGAAGGCGCTCGGTGAGGTGTTGAAGAAGCACGAGCACGTGTGGATTTTCACCGACGATATCTACGAGCATCTGGTTTATGACGACTTCAAATTCAAAACCATCGCCCAGGTCACACCGGAGTTGAAATCGCGCACGCTGACCATGAACGGCATGTCCAAGGCCTATTGCATGACCGGCTGGCGCGTCGGCTTCTGCGGTGGACCGAAAGAGCTGATCAAGGCCATGACCATGGTGCAGTCGCAGTCGATCACGCACACTGCCGCCGTTTCGCAGGCGGCCTCGATCGCCGCGCTGAACGGACCGCACGACTTCATCGAGAAAAACAACAAGGTCTTCAAGGAGCGCCGTGATCTGGTCGTCAGCATGCTGAACCAGGCACCGGGTCTGAGCTGCGCGACACCGGAAGGCGCGTTTTACGTATATCCGTCATGCGCCGGTGTGATCGGCAAGAAAACACCCGGCGGCAAAGTCATCGAAAACGATGAAGATTTCGTGGTCGAGCTTCTCGATGCGGAAGGCGTCGCTGCCGTGCACGGCGCGGCGTTCGGGCTGAGCCCGCATTTCCGTATTTCCTATGCAACGGCGACCGAGGTGTTGGAAGACGCCTGCCAGCGCATCCAGCGTTTCTGCGCGTCGCTGGTATAATCGGGACGGCGGCTTAAGCCGCCATCCCTTTCTGCATCACCGCCGTCATGCGGCGAATGAAATCCTGCGGGTCGTCCACAGGCTCGCCTTCGACGATGCGCGCCTGATCGAGCAACAGATTGGCCGCATCTTCGAGCGTCGTGTCATTGACGTCTTTCTCGGCAATCCCGGCCAGATGTGCGATCAACGCATGCTTGGGGTTGACCTCGAGCACGCGTGCCGACGCGGCGTCGATTTGATTGTGCGCCTTCAACAGACGTTCCAGATGCATGTCCATGTCGCCCTCGTCGGCAACCAGACAAACCGGGCTGTCCGTTAGCCGAGACGACGCGCGCACATCCTTGACCCGTTCGCCGAGAGCCAGCTTGAAGGCCGCCGTCAGCACCTCGATACCGGCCGGAGCGTCGTCCTTGGCCGCGTCGTCGCCGTCCTTCTCAGCCTCATCGTCGGCGCCCTTGACCTTTGAGAGGTCGACGCCGCCCCGGGTCGCCGATTTAAACGGTTTTTCCTCGAACTGACCAACGGCCGGCATCCAGAACTCGTCCACCGGATCGGTCATGAACAGCACTTCTATTCCCTTGGCGCGGAAGCCTTCGAGTTGCGGGCTTTTCGCCGCCTGTTCGGCATCGCTGGCGGAGATGTAGTAAATAGCGTCCTGGCCGTCCTTCATCCGTTCGACGTATTCCTTGAGCGAGGTCCAGCCGTCGACGGCGGAGGATTTGAAACGCGTCAGTTCCAGAAGCCGGTCACGGTTTTCGAAGTCCTCATGAATACCTTCTTTCAGAACCATGCCGAAGGTGTCCCAAAACTCCGCGTATTCCTCGGGCTTCTTGTCGGCTTTCTTTTTCAACTCGCCGAGCACGCGTTTAATCAACGCCTTGCGGATCTTCGCCACGGCGGGGTTGTGCTGCAACATTTCCCGGCTGACGTTGAGGTCGATATCCTCGCTGTCGACGATGCCTTTGACGAAGCGCAGATAACCCGGAATAAGCGCATCGCAATCGTCCGTGATGAACACTCGGTTGACGTAAAGCTTCAACTGCCCCTTGCGCTCGGGGTGGAACAGGTCAAACGGGCGGCTGGACGGAATGAACAGCAGGTTGGTGTAGCTAATCACCCCTTCCGCCTTGTTGTGCAGTGTCATCCACGGCGCATCGAACGCCATACCGACGTGGTGATAGAACTCGTTGTACTGCTCTTCCGTGATGTCTTTCTTGTCACGGGTCCAGAGCGCGGACGCGCTGTTCAGGGTCTTGTCGTCTTCGTCGTCCTTGGCCGCTTTCAGAACTACCGGCTGGGCGATGTGATCGGAATACGTTTTCACCACGTTTTCGACGCGCATCGCTTCGAGGAATTCCTTGGCATCTTTTTTGATGTGAACGATGACGTCGGTGCCGTGGCCATCGCGTTCGGCTTCTTCGATTTCGAACGCGCCATGGCCCTCGGAGGTCCAGCGCCAAGCCTGCGCCTCACCGGCCTTGCGGCTGACAACCTCGACCTTGTCGGCGACCATGAACGATGAATAAAAGCCGACGCCGAACTGCCCGATCAGGGCCATTTTCGCGTCCTCGCCACCGGATTGCGCTTCCTTGAGGCCTTCCATGAACGCTTGCGTGCCCGACTTGGCGATGGTGCCGAGCGCATCAATCATGTCGTCCTTGCTCATGCCGATGCCGTTATCGGACACGTTGAGGGTTTTCGCCTTGGCGTCGATCCGAATACCGATCTCGAAACCTTCCCCGGTCATCAGGTCCGGTTCAGTCAGCGCTCGATAGCGAAGCTTGTCGCACGCGTCCGATGCGTTCGAAATCAGTTCGCGCAGAAACACTTCTTTCTGGCTGTAAAGTGAGTGGGCAACGATATCGAGGATTTTCCCGACTTCGGCCTGAAATGAATAAGTCTCTTTGCTCATGTCCGTATCACCCCAAATTCAACATCGCACGGTCCGGCGCACCGTTTCCCCCGGCCCCGGCACCTGGTGCGATATGTGTCGTAATTTTCTTCTTCGCAACCCCTGAAGCGCGGGAAACCTGGGTTCAGCCCGCTTCTGGCGGCGGTGGCTCGCCAACGGCACGGACAGCCTGCATAAGCGCCTCGATGTCCAACGGTTTGGTGAACCCGCCATTTGCGCCGATTTTGACGGCGGCACGAATGGCGTCCTCGGCAGGCATGTTTCCCATGCCGGCAGAGACCGCGAAAATAGTGGTTTTGTTGTCCTTTTCACGAATTCTCTGGATTGCCTGAATGCCTCCCATCCCGGGCATGAAGATGTCCATGATAACGATCGCGAAGTCGCCGTGCTCGGCGGCGCTCAGGACCTGCTCGGCGCGCATCGCCTCGACCACCTCATAGCCCGCCTGCCGCAACGGCCGGGCCATAGCGAGCAGTGAAAAATGATCATCGTCGACAACAAGAATACGCACGCCGTTCGTTCCTTCTTGAGCGCAAGTATCTTACCCCCCCGGGCGTCGACCGCAATCATCCATCGCGAAACTGACAAGTTACATACAGGCTTGAAATCCAGCACGCATCGCGCCAGTGTCGGAACATGTCTGCGGCTCAGCACGAACCGGGGCGGATCAGCGCCGTTCTTGGCCCGACCAATACCGGGAAAACCCATTTCGCGATGGAGCGCATGCTCGCCCACGCATCGGGCGTGATCGGCTTTCCGCTCAGGCTTCTTGCGCGCGAGAACTATGACCGCGCCGTTGCCATCAAGGGTGCGGCGCAGGTTGCGCTGATTACCGGCGAAGAAAAAATACTCCCAAAGGGGGCGCGGTATTTCCTCTGCACGATCGAATCCATGCCGCTCGACCGCGAAGTCGCCTTCGTCGGCATTGACGAGATACAAATGTGCGCAGATCCGGACCGGGGACACATCTTCACTGACCGCCTTTTACATGCACGCGGACGCGACGAGACCATGTTCATGGGCGCCGAGACCATTCGTCCGCTGCTCAAACGGCTGGTTCCAGACGCAGACATTGTGACGCGGCCGCGGTTCTCGGTCCTCACCCACGTCGGACCGGCAAAGATCAACCGGCTGCCGACGCGCTCCGCCGTGGTTTCCTTCACCGCGTCGAACGTCTATGCCATCGCCGAGTTGATCCGCCGTCAGCGGGGCGGCGCCGCCGTGGTGTTGGGCGCGCTCAGCCCGCGCACCCGGAACGCTCAGGTCGGCATGTACCAGTCCGGCGAGGTCGACTACCTGGTCGCGACGGACGCCATCGGCATGGGCCTGAACATGGATGTCGACCATGTTGCATTCGCGGCGCTCAAGAAGTTTGACGGGCGCAGGGTGCGGCGTCTAACGGCGCCGGAACTGGCGCAAGCGGCGGGACGCGCCGGACGGCACATGAACGATGGAACATTCGGCACCACCGCCGACGCCGGCGTCCTGGCCGACGACATTGCCGAGCGCATCGAGGAACACCGCTTCGACCCGCTTGAACATATCTACTGGCGCAACACCGAGCTGGATATGTCCTCGCTGGCGGCGCTCAGAAGCAGCCTCAATCAGCGGCCGAGCGTCAGCGGCCTCAACCGCACACGCGCCGCGGATGACGAGTTGATCTTTGATCGGTTGCGCAAGGAAGAAGACGTCATCGCCAAATCCAAGGGGGCAAAACGCGTCCGGCTGCTGTGGGACGTCTGCCAGATTCCCGACTTTCGCGGCGTCATGAGCGATGCGCATGCCAATCTTGCAATGTCGATCTTCCGCCACCTGACATCCGGTGCAGAAAGACTGCCGCCCGACTGGATCGCCGCCAACGTAAAGCGGCTGGAGCGCACGGACGGCGATATCGATACGCTGATCGGGCGCATTGCCGGCATCCGCACATGGACATACGTGTCGTTCCGCAGCGACTGGGTTCTGGATGCAGCGCATTGGCAAGCCCGCACCCGCGCCATCGAGGACAAGCTTTCCGATGCACTGCACGAACGTCTGACGCGTCGCTTCGTCGACCGCAAGACATCGGTGCTGATCGCCAAACTGAAAGACAATCCCGATCTGACGGCGGCTGTACGTAACAACGGCGAAGTGCTGATCGAAGGTGAGCCGGTCGGACGCCTGCACGGCCTCCGCTTTTACTTCGATGCGGTGATCGAAGGAGACGCAGGGCGCGCCGTCGCCAATGCCGCACGCCGCGCCATCCGCCGTGAACTGACACGCAAGGCACGCACCATTGCCGCTGCGGAGGACAAAGCCTTCACGCTGGACCCGGTGCAGGATCGCCATTTACCGGGCATTCTTTATGACGGGGCGGAAATCGCGCGGCTTATTCCCGGCAAGGGATTGCTGCATCCGGATGTCGCGGTCAGCGCCAACGATGCGCTGGAGGCCTCTGACCGGTTGATGATCGAACGCCGCTTACGGGACTGGCTCGCGGGCGAGGTCGCGCGCGTATTCGCAGGTGTGTTCGCCTTACAGTCGGACAGCCTGAAAGGGGCAGCGCGGGGGCTCGGGTTCCAGTTAATGGAAGGACTGGGGTCGCTACGCCGTAGCGATGCCACGCAACAGATCGACGCGTTGGGCCGGCAGGAGCGCAAAGCATTACGCGATCTCGGTGTCAGGATCGGGCGTGACGTCGCCTATATGCCGGCCCTGTTGAAGCCGGAGGCCGTACGCTGGCGCGCGCTGTTGTGGGTGCTCGCCAACGGCTTCAACCATATTCCACCGCTGCCGGCACCGGGCCGCGTCTCGGTTCCTTTGCAACGGCGCGACAATCGGGATTTTCTGGAAGCCTGCGGATACCGCCCCTTGGGACCGCTGGCGGTCCGCATCGACATGGCCGAACGGCTGACATCGAAAGCGTGGAGCTTGTCCAAGGGTGGGTCGTTCACGCCGAACGCCGAATTGATTTCGCTCATCGGTTCGAACCTCGAACAATTTCCCTTGGTCATGCAGGCAATCGGTTTCAAACGGGTCCAGCGCAAGGCCGCCGACGGCACGCCGGAGGACCGCTACCGTCCGATGCGCGCACGCGACAAGCCCCGTAAACAGCAGGCACACATGAAGAGCACGCGTGCAACGTCAGAAGCGGTCAACCCGGATTCACCGTTCGCGAAACTCAAAGACCTGTCGTTCGGGGGGTAGAATGTCCGCCGACACGATCCGCATCGATAAATGGCTGTGGCATGCGCGTTTCTTCAAGACACGGACATTGGCGCAGACCTTCGTCACCGGTGGCAATATTCGCGTCAACACGCTTCGCGTCGAAAAGGCGAACCACAGCGTCAAACCGGGCGATGTGCTAACCTTCGTGCGCGGCCATGTGCGCGTGATCGAAATCGTCGCTTTAGCCGACAAACGGGGGCCGGCCAGCGTTGCGCAAACGCTGTACAACGATTTGTCACCGCCACCGCCGAAGAAAGACGATCCGGATCGCCCTGCCCCCGTGGCGCGACGTGATGCCGGTAGCGGCCGCCCAACCAAACGCGAGCGCCGTGATATAGACCGGCTACGCGGCGAATAGCACGCTCATGCCGCCAGATGCTGCCAGCGGACCTGCGTCAGCTCGAACCTGAGAAATCCCGTCACATCGCGGAAATGATGCTCGGTCTGCATGAATCCAGCCCGCTCCAGGACCTTCACGGAGCGTATGTTGTGGTTCATGGCAATGGCCTGCACCCGGTCCAGTGCCTGCACATCGAACGCATCGGCGAGCACCGCGCGCACCGCTTCGATACTATAGCCCAGGTTCCAGTGTTCCTTGCGGATGGTGTAGCGGAGCGTATAACCACCGGCATCCTCGCGATACCAAAGACCGCATTCGCCAACGTCAAGATCGCCGTCACTCAGACGTATGTTCAGCATGCCGAAACCATCCTTGGCGTATGCCGACAGGTAACCGTCGAACAGATCACGCGCCTGCAACCGGTTCATCGCCTTTGCATGGGTGTTTGCCTTGAGCAACGGGTCAGAGTGCATTTTCGCGAATGCCTCGAAATCCGTTTCTGTGTATGGCCGAAGAGTCAGCCGCGGCGTCGTCAAATTCGTCATCTTTTCAATCCTGCAGATTTGCCGGGGATTTCTCCCAAGCGGAGCGGGTTACGTCGAATCGCAACAGGCCTTCTATGCCCATATGCGCTGTTTCACTTACGTACCCACCTAATCGTCGCAGGATCGCCACGGCCCCCTTGTTTCGCGACTGCGTCACCGCCCAAAAAGACTGCACATCCGTTTCCGAAAACAGCCAAGCTGTTGCCGCTGCATTCATTTCGCGACCGAAACCCTGCCCCCAATATGCCTGATGCATGAGGAACCGCATCGACACACCGGGCTTGTCAGTGCGATGCCAGAAACCACACTCGCCGATGAACGCGTCATCTTTTTCCGAACGGACTGCAAACAGACCGAACCCGTCCAACGCCCATCCTTGCAAATAACGCTGAAAGGTCTCGGCGGCTTCGTCTGCGGACAAGACCTTGGAATTCTTCATAAATTTCATAACTACCGGATCCGCATGCAATGCTGCCATACGCGTCGCATCCGCAGTGGCATACGGTCTAAGCGTAAGGCGCTGGGTGCGTACTTCGATCATCGTCATTTCCAAAACAAAAAACGCGGCGCCTTTAAGCGCCGCGTTTCTTTCGAAACAAATTCGCCGAAGGCCTTAGCGACCTCGTTCCACGTATTCGATGGCCGCCATCATCTCCTCGGCGAGGTTGAGGTGCTTACGCGCTTCCTCAATCTCATGCTCCGTGGCCGAGGCTACTTTTTCCTTGGCTCGTCGGAGACGTTCTTCGGCGTCCTGCCGATTAAGATCGTCCACCAGAATGGCCTCTTCAGCGAGCACGGTGCAGCGTTCCGGCGATACTTCGCAGAAACCACCGGCAACGAAAATCTCTTCCGAGACCTTGCCGCCTTCCATGACCTTGATCACGCCCGGACGAACCGTGCAGATCAACGGTGAGTGGTTCGGCAGAATACCGACGTCACCCTCGGCACCCGGGACAACGACCATCTCGACCGGCTCCGATTTGAGGAGCCGGGACGGAGAGACCAGTTCAAATTCGACCGTTTCGGCCATTTATCGCTCCTTCGGAAACGCTTAAGCGGCTTCGGCAGCCATCTTTTTGGCTTTCTCGATGGCTTCGTCGATGGTGCCGACCATATAGAACGCCGCTTCCGGCAGGTGGTCATATTCGCCTTCGACAATACCCTTGAAGCCCTTGATCGTATCTTCCAACGACACCAGAACGCCCGGCGTACCGGTGAACACTTCGGCTACATGGAACGGCTGCGACATGAAGCGCTGGATCTTACGGGCGCGTGCGACCGTCAGCTTGTCTTCTTCCGACAGTTCGTCCATGCCGAGAATGGCGATGATGTCCTGGAGGTTCTTGTACGACTGCAGGGTCTGCTGAACTTCGGTTGCGACACCATAGTGCTCGTCACCGATGATCCGCGGATCGAGAATACGCGAGTTACTGTCGAGCGGGTCAACGGCCGGGTAGATGCCAAGCTCGGCAATCTGACGCGACAGAACGGTCGTGGCGTCAAGGTGCGCGAACGAGGTAGCCGGCGCCGGGTCGGTCAAGTCATCGGCCGGCACGTAAATGGCCTGCACGGACGTGATCGAGCCCTTGTTGGTCGACGTAATGCGTTCCTGCATGTTCCCCATGTCGGTAGCCAGCGTCGGCTGATAACCCACCGCCGACGGGATACGGCCGAGAAGGGCCGACACTTCGGAACCCGCCTGCGTGAAGCGGAAGATGTTATCGACGAAGAACAGCACGTCCTGGCCTTCTTCATCGCGGAAATATTCAGCCTGGGTCAGACCGGTCAGCGCGACACGGGCACGGGCACCGGGCGGTTCGTTCATCTGACCATACACCAGCGCGGCTTTCGATTTATCGCCCTCAAGGTCGATAACGCCGGACTCGATCATCTCGTGGTAAAGGTCGTTCCCTTCACGGGTACGCTCGCCGACACCGGCAAACACGGAGTAACCGCCGTGGCCTTTGGCGACGTTGTTGATCAGTTCCATAATCAGAACCGTCTTGCCGACCCCGGCACCACCGAACAGGCCGATTTTGCCGCCCTTGGCGTAAGGTGCGATCAGATCGACGACCTTGATGCCCGTGGTAAGAATTTCCGTTTCCGTCGACTGATCGACGAATGCCGGTGCCTGCGCGTGGATCGGTGCGCGTTTTTTGGTTTTGACTTCACCGCGCTCGTCGATCGGGTCACCGATAACGTTAATGATGCGGCCCAGCGTTTCCGGACCGACCGGGACCGAGATGGCCTCGCCGGTGTCGGTCGCATCGAGACCACGCTCCAGACCTTCGGTGGAGTCCATGGCGATGGTCCGCACCGCGCTTTCGCCAAGGTGCTGCGCCACTTCGAGAACCAGAAGTTTATCGTGATTCTGGACGTGAAGCGCGTTCAGGATCGCCGGCAGTTCGCCTTCGAACTGCACGTCCACGACTGCGCCCATGACTTGGGTAATTTTACCGACGTTATTTGCCATCGTTTAGCTCCGTTGCCTTCCGGCCTCTGGGTTATCAGAGCGCTTCCGCGCCCGAGATGATTTCGATCAGTTCCTTGGTGATCACGGCCTGACGCGTCCGGTTGTAGGTCATCGTCAGGTTGTCGATCATGTCGCCCGCATTCCGCGTCGCGTTATCCATCGCCGTCATCCGTGCGCCGTGCTCGGATGCCGAACTTTCAAGAAGCGCCTGGAATATCTGTGTCGCAATGTTTCGCGGCAGCAGATCTTCGAGGATTTCTTCTTCTTCCGGCTCGAAGATATAGACCGCACGCGCACCGTCGGACGGCTTGTCTTCCTCGTCCTCGACTTCGTCCATGTTGAACGGAATCAGTTGTTGCGGCGTCACGATCTGGCTGATCGCCGACTGGAACTTGTTGAAGATCACGGTGCAGACATCAAACTCACCGGCTTCGAACAATTCCGTAATCTTGTCGGCGACTTCCACAGCCTCGTCAAATTCAACGCCACGACGACCGATATCGGTGAAGTCGGCGATGATTTTGTCGCCGAATTCGCGGCGCAGCAGATCGCGGCTCTTGCGACCGATGGTGATGATCTTGACCTCGATGCCCTTTTGAGCGCAATCCCGCAGACGCTTGCGCGTCTCACGTACGATCGTTCCGTTGAAACCACCGCAAAGACCGCGATCAGACGAACAAACGACGTAAAGCTGCCGATTGCCGCCGGTACCAGCCAGCATTTTCGGCGCACCTTCGGTATTGCCGACGCTTTTAGCGATGGACGTCATGATGCGATGCATGCGTTCGGCATAGGGCCGCGCCTGCTCGGCGCCTTCCTGTGCCCGGCGCAGTTTCGCAGCCGCGACCATCTTCATCGCGCTCGTGATCTTCTGCGTCTTCTTGACGCTGGAGATCCGGCCTTTCAGGTCCTTCAGATTAGCCATGTGGCGTCTACCCGGTCCTTATCCGTCAGCTTAAGCGAAGTTCTTCGTGAACTCGTCGAGCATTTTGCTCAGCTTGTCCTTGGTGTCGTCGGAAAGCGCGCCTTCTTCACGGATCGCCTTCAGAATATCAGCACCCTTGTCACGGGCTTCGTCGAGCCAGCGCCGTTCAAACTCGGTGACCTGGTTCAGGTTGATACCGTCAAGGTAACCTTCCACACCGGCGAAGATGGCAACAACCTGTTCTTCAACCGGAAGCGGCTGATACTGACGCTGCTTGAGAAGCTCGGTCAGGCGCGAACCACGGGCCAGAAGCTTCTGCGTCGACGCATCCAGATCGGAGGCGAACTGCGCGAAGGCTTCCATTTCACGGTACTGGGCCAGTTCCAGCTTGATCGAGCCGGCAACCTGTTTCATGGCCTTGATCTGCGCGGCAGAACCGACACGAGACACCGACAGACCGACGTTCACCGCCGGGCGGATGCCTTTGAAGAACAGGTCCGTTTCGAGGAAGATCTGACCATCGGTAATCGAGATCACGTTGGTCGGGATGTACGCCGACACGTCACCGGCCTGGGTTTCGATGACCGGCAGCGCGGTCAGCGAACCGTTACCGGCGGCATCGCCCATCTTCGCCGCGCGTTCGAGAAGGCGCGAGTGCAGATAGAAGACGTCACCCGGATAGGCTTCACGCCCCGGCGGACGGCGAAGCAGCAGCGACATCTGACGATAGGCAACGGCCTGCTTCGACAGATCGTCGTAGAAGATGACCGCGTGCATACCGTTGTCACGGAAGTATTCACCCATGGCGCAACCGGCATACGGCGCCAGGAACTGCAGCGGCGCCGGATCGGACGCGGTGGCGGCAACGACGATCGAGTATTCGAGCGCGCCGTAGTCGGCCAGCGTCTTGACGAGCTGCGCAACGGTGGAGCGCTTCTGCCCGACGGCAACGTAGATGCAGTAAAGCTTCTTGGATTCGTCGTCGGTCGCGTCGTTGACCGATTTCTGGTTCAGGATGGTGTCGAGGATAACAGCGGTTTTACCGGTCTGACGGTCACCGATGATCAGCTCGCGCTGGCCGCGGCCAACGGGGATCAGCGAATCGATGGCCTTGAGGCCCGTCTGCATCGGCTCGTGCACCGATTTACGCGGGATGATGCCCGGCGCCTTGACTTCGACCAGCGCACGCTCGGTCGCATCAATCTCGCCCTTGCCGTCGATCGGGTTGCCCAGCGCGTCGACGACGCGGCCCAGCAGGCCCTTACCGACCGGCACGTCGACGATGTCGCCGGTACGTTTGACGGTGTCGCCCTCTTTAATCGTACGGTCATCGCCGAAAATAACGATACCGACGTTGTCGGTTTCGAGGTTCAGGGCCATCCCCTTAATGCCGCCCGGGAACTCGACGAGCTCACCGGCCTGCACTTTGTCCAGACCGTAGACACGGGCAATACCGTCACCGACGGTCAGAACCTGACCGACTTCGGCGACTTCGGCTTCGTTCCCGAAGTCCTTGATCTGCTTCTTGAGGATGTTGGAAATCTCTGCGGCTTTGATTTGCATCAGCCAATCCCTTTCATGGCGAGGCGCATTTTCTGCAGTTTGGTTTTCAATGAGTTATCGACCATTCGCGAACCGACCCGGACAACGAGACCGCCCAGCAGCGTTTCATCAACACGCTGGTCAACCTGCACCTTGGAGCCGATCGCCTGTTTCAGCGCATCTTCGACGGCGGCAAGCTGGGCATCGCTCAGCGCCTTGGCGGAAACCACCTCGGCATTGACTTCACCCCGGCTCGCGGCCAGCAGATTTTGATACGCCTTGATCATGCCGGCGAGCGCGAACAAACGACGGTTTTCCGCGACGACACCGACAAAATTCTTGGTAAGAGTTGAGAAGCCGGCCGCGTCCGTGATCGCGTCCATGGCTTTGATCTGATCGTCACCGGAAATAACCGGCGATTTGATGAGGCGGGCCAGATCTTCGCTATCCGCGATCATCGCGCCCAATTGCTGGAGATCACTGGCGACCTCATCGAGTTGCTTGTCGTACTCGGCCAACTCAAAGAGCGCCGTCGCATACCGACCTGCCAACCCGGTCGCGCCCGAACTATCCGCTGCCACCTGGGAAATCCCTCTCGTTAGGCCTTGAGCGGCCTGTTGTTTTCGCGCTTCTGACGCGCCGTGAACCCGGCTTACGCCAAACCCACGACACTCCCCGGTTCCGCAAGGCAACCCTGCGAAAGCGGGGGAACAGGTATCATACTGATTACGGGTGCGCAACCCGGCTTAAGTCGGTTTTTTGCACTGCAAAACCGGGTTTGTTTTCAACTATTTATTGATCAAATTCCACAGCCGCTCCGGAAAACCCATGCAGCACCGCGAAAAACCGTGAATCACGCCTAAAAGAACGAGACCGGATCGACATCCACTTGCACCCGGACTTTCTTGGCGATCGGCGCCCTTTGTATCCATTCGCGGACCAATCCTTGCGGATTTTTCCCCTTCGGCGCCGACAACAGCAGTCTTCGCCGGTGCTTGCCGCGCAACAGGGCCATCGGTGCCGGGGCCGGGCCCAGCACGCGAATCCCCTCGGCACGGGGCGCGGTGCGGGCAAGGTTCTGCGCCGTGCCGTCGACATCGGATTCGTCGCGGCCGGAAACGATCAGCGCCACCAGCTTGCCGAACGGCGGCATGCTCGCCTGCTCGCGGGCCGCGCTTTCGGCGTCAATAAAGGCATCGCGATCGCCACAGGCCATGGCCTTCATCACCGCATGGTCGGGCATATAGGTCTGCAAGAACACCCGGCCCGGCCGGTCACCCCGCCCGGCACGCCCCGCGACCTGATACAACAACTGAAAGGTTTTTTCCGCAGCCCGGAACTCACCGCCCGACAGGCCGAGATCCGCATCGACGACGCCGACCAGCGTGAGACCCGGAAAATGGTAACCCTTGGCGACGATCTGCGTACCGATCACCAGGTCGATTTCCTTTTCTTCTATAAGGCGCACCAATTCGGCGGCTTGCTTCGGTCCGTGCACCATATCGCTGGCAGCGATCACGGTGCGCGCTTCGGGAAACAATATCTGTATTTCCTCGGCCAGACGCTCGACGCCCGGCCCGCACGGCACCAGCGATTCCTTGTCCTCGCAATTCGGACATGTCTCCGGCGGTTTTGTCTGAAATCCGCAATGATGGCATTGCAGGCGCCCCGCCAAACGGTGTTCGACCAGCCACGCCGTGCAGCGCGGGCATTGCAGCCGGTGACCGCACGTCCGGCATAGCGTCAACGGCGCATAGCCGCGCCGGTTCAAGAACAGCATCGCCTGATCACCGGCGTCGAACGTCTCGGCCAACGCCTCAGCCAGCATCGGCGACAGCCAGCGCCCGCGCGCCGGACCGTCCTTACGCATGTCGATTACCGAAACGTCCGCCAGATCCGCCCCGCCGTGGCGCGCCGGCAACGTCACCTCGGCATAACGTCCGCGCCGCACGTTGGTCACGCTTTCCAGCGACGGCGTCGCCGACACCAGAACCAACGGAATATCCTCAAGTTGCGCGCGCACGACGGCCATGTCGCGGGCGTGATAGACGACGCCTTCTTCCTGTTTGAACGAGCTGTCGTGTTCCTCGTCGACGACGATCAGACCCAATTCATGGAACGGCAAGAACAGCGCCGAGCGCGCGCCGACAACGACGCGGACATGTCCCTCGGCAACGGCGCGCCAGGTATCGCGGCGCTTGGCCATGGTCAGTTCCGAATGCCACATCGCCGGGCGAGTTCCGAAGCGCGCCTCGAAGCGCGCCAGCCATTGCGCGCCGAGTGCGATTTCCGGCAGCATGACGAGTACCTGCCTGCCCTGTTCGAGTGCCTTGGCCACCGCCTCGAAATAAATCTCGGTCTTGCCCGATCCGGGCACGCCGTCGATCAACGTCACACCGAACCCGCCACCCACGCCGCGGCACAACGTATCCGCCGCTGCCGCCTGTTCCTCGCTCAGATCGACACCGTCCATCGCCGGGTCGGGCAACGGCCAGTCGCTTTCGGGCGCGACCGTGACCGCCATCAACACACCCACATCGGCCAAGCCCTTGACCACCGACGCACCGCAGCCGGCTTCGCGCGCAATATCGGCAGCGGATAGCGGTGGCGCGTCTTTCACGAAAGCAACGACGCGCTCCCGGGCCTTGGTTGTGCGGAACGCAGGCGGGGCCGCCGCCAGCGTATAGGCCGTGGTCGGCTTAGGCGGGTCGAGCGCTTCGGGGACGCTTAATGCCATCCTCAGCACCGCGCCTTGCGGATACAGCGTGTATCTGGAAACCCAGTCGACGAGTTGCACCAGCGCCGGGCACATCGGCGGGACGTCACGCGGACCGTAAACCTCGCGTAGTTTTCCGGCATCGACGTCGCCAGTCCCAGTGCCCCAGACCACGCCGGTGGCACGCCTTGCACCAAGGGGCACGTCGACGACATCGCCGACAGCAAACACATCATCCGCGCCGACCAAATAGTCATAGGGCCCCGCCAGCGGCAGCGGCAACAACACGGCGATCCGCGCCCCGGCCCGAAATTCGACCGGCACGGTGCGTTCTCCATTAACTTCTGTGAAACGTTCATCGTGCATTTCTTATTTATTAAGGCGAAAGCCGCTATAATGAAACGATTCGCGTACAAGAGCTTTCACTGGGAGAGGGCTATGAGTGTAGAGTTTACCGACGCCCTGGAATCCGACGAGACCGACATCTCGGCGCTCAGCCCCGATGACGTCGCCGTATTCCTGATGCGCAACCCGTCCTTCTTCACCGAACATCCGGATATTCTGGACTGTGTGGAACTGCCGGACCGCTTCCGCGCAGGTGGCGTGGTCGACTTCCAGCGCTATCAATTGCAGCGCCGCGAAAACGAAATCGACGAACTGCGCACCTGCGCGCAGGACGTCATCGAAACCAGCCGCTCCAACATGTCGATCCAGACACGCACCCACGCGTCGATTTTGGCGCTGTTGCACGCGAGTACGCTGGAGCAGCTTTATCGCATCGTTTCCGACGACCTGCCGATCCTGCTCGACGTGGACGTTGCCGTCGTCGGGTTCGAACCGTCGACGCATGCCAACGTAACGGTGCTGAGCGAATATCTGCGCACGCTGCCGACGGGCACGGTCGATGCCATCATCGGCGCCGATCAGGACGTGCAGCTTTATCGAGAGTTCTGGGACGACGGGGTTGTCTTCGGCAGTGCCGCAGGTCTCGTAAAATCCGCCGCGATCTCCCGCATTCAGCCGGGTGTCGCCATGCCGAGTGGCCTGATTGCGCTCGGCGCACGCGACAACACCTTTGCCCCCGGCCAAGGCACCGAGCTGTTTTCCTTTCTGGCACGCGTCATCGAGGCGTCCGTGATGCGGCTGTCCGGCGAGGCCTCTTGATCGGACTACCGGTCCAGCCCGCCGTTGCCTCCGCGCTTGAGGACTGGGTTTCCTGGCTGCGCCACGAGCGCCGATTGTCCGAACGCACGGTCGAAAGCTATAGCCACGACATCGCCATTTTCATGCGCTTTCTAGAGCGGCATTTCGGCTATGCGCCGGGCATCGCTGAGCTTGGCGAGCTTGGCCGCAGCGAACTTTGGGCCTACCAGGCGGAACGCCAAGCCGACGGCCTGACCCCGACGTCCATGGCGCGGGGTCTGAGCGCGTTGAAAAGCCTGTTCGCGTTCTTCGACAAGCGTGGCATCTGCGCCAATGCGGCCATTGCCAATGCCGAAGCGCCGAAGCTCCCCAAATCGGTGCCGAAACCAATGAGCGTCGAAGATGCCTTCGAGACGCTGGACGCTGCCGAGGATAATGCCCGCGAGCCGTGGCACGGCAAACGCGACCGGGCTCTTTTCGCGCTGCTTTACGGCTGCGGGCTGCGTATCGGCGAGGCCATCGGGCTGAACCGCCGCGACATCGCCGGTCTCGAAAAAATCGTCGTCACCGGCAAAGGCAACAAACAGCGCGTGGTGCCCGTGTTGAAATTCGTCGCCAACGAAATAGAAGCCTATCTGTCCGCCTGCCCGTATGACACCGGCGCAGATGGTCCTGTGTTCGTCGGCGCACGCGGCAAACGCCTCAATCCGGCAATGGCGCAACGTGCCATGCGCGGTGTACGGGCGGTGCTAGGGCTGACGGAAACGGCAACCCCGCACGCGCTCCGCCATAGCTTCGCGACGCATCTTCTTTCAGGCGGCGGTGACCTTCGCACCATTCAGGAATTGCTGGGGCATGCTTCGCTGTCGACAACACAGCGCTACACGGCTGTCGACGGGGAACGGCTGATGGAAGTTCATGCGGCGGCGCACCCACGCGCGCGCAGGCGCGACTAGGGCGCGAACCTGAGCGCCGAGCGGTACAGCACCAGCCCGATACACGCCAGACCGATTACAACCAGAATCGCCAGATCGTAACCACCGGCTTCCCAAAGCAGTGAACCCGCCACCGGCGCCATCGCCCACGCAAACAAATACGGCACGGCGACGGCACCGCTGATCGCTCCGAAGTTCCGCGCGCCGAGAATCTCGCGCGTGATCACCGGACGCATGATGCTGGTGACGCCATGACCGCTGCCCTGCAGAATCACGAACACGACGACCAGTCCCGGAATGGCATGGGAGAAATAGAGTGCAGTCCCGGCGCAGGCGACCCCGATAAAGCACGCCGTGGTGATCCCGTGGCTGGAAACGCGCCGCTCCGCCGCCATCATGGCGAGCCGCCCGGCGACCTGCATCGGGCCGATCATCGATGCCGTAATGACGGCTGCGTCGGCTGACAGCCCGCGGTCGGTGAGGATCGGCAGAATGTGGTTGATGATAACCCCGTGATTGGCGCCGAGGATCGCAAAGCCGACTGCCAAAAGCCAGAACGCCGGTTTCCTGAGGACGCTGCGAATGCTGAAGGCCGGCTTTCCGGCTTCCGCTTCTTCCTTGTCTCGCGCCCCGTGTTCCTTCTGGTATTCGTTTTCGAGGAAGCGGGCCGCCGTCCAGACCAGCGGCGCACCGACAAAAATCACCAGCCCGGCCATGGTCCATGTCGCCACGTGCCAACCGAAAGCGTCGGCAATGGTGTTGGAGAGCGGGAACGACAGGGTCCCGGCGAGACCGGCGACCAGCGTCACCAGCGTGATGTCGCGCCGCGCTCCATCGCCTCGGGTCCGGGTGATCAGCGAGAAACAGGTTTCATAGAGACAACCACCGAGACAGGCGCCGACACCGAGCCAAATAAACCCGAACACCCAGACAGACCCGGCGAACGGCAGCATGGCCACCAGCACCGCAGCGGTCAGCGCAGCGAACGTCAGGACATGCGGTCCGCGTCCGCGATCGACCAGCCGTCCGGCGATGGGTGCGAACACGGCGGCCATGAGAATGGCGCCGGTGAAGGCGGCGGTGATCGCCGTCTTGGGCCACGGCTCGGCCGCTTCCCACTGCACCAGCAATGCCGCGAAAATGTAATATAAACCGGCCCAATAGATGGTTTCGCCGATCGCCAGAAAGGTAATGGCGCGCCGCGCGGTCATCGCGCTCTCCGTTCAGGGATTAGATAACCAGAAACTGATACCCGACACCGGCCAGCGTGCCGCCGGTCAATGCCAAAGCAATATAAAGAATGAAAACCGGTCGTTTGACCAGCGCGAACACGGCAATCGCCGCCGGAATGCTGGTAATACCGCCACCGACAAGGAACGCCATCCCGGCACCCGGGCTGACACCCATGCCGATCAGACCGTCAACCAGCGGCAGCGCGGCGTACCCGTTCAGATAGGCCGGCACACCGACCAGAACCGCCGTCGGGATCGCCCAGACGCTTTCCGTGCCGAGCGCCCCGGCAATCGCCTCGGCCGGCACATAAGCCAGCATCAGACTTTCGACGAAGAACGCGATGGTCAGCCATTTGCCGAGAAACAGGCTCGCCGACAGGGCTTCCTTGCCGAAGGTTTGCGTGCGTGCGCTTTCCGTCCAGAACTGCCATTGCACCGCTTTAGGCGAACGGACGCTGGACGCGCCGCAGCCGCCGTTACCGACGCCGGGCTTTAGCGGATCGGCAAGCCAGCCTTTGCTTTGCAGCGCCCACGTCACATACCCGCCAAGCAGACCGATGCCGACGGCGGCGATGGTCTTGCCGACCGCGAAGGATGTACCCAGCGTTGCCGCGGTCAGCACGAACATCGACGGATCCATGACCGGCGATGCCAGC
>Ga0209578_10001272_pt1 | contig 24138 bp, 21 predicted proteins | sample tdAd472_FD_187127 | JGI IMG/M metagenome (GOLD analysis project Ga0209578, IMG submission 187127) | Marine sediment microbial communities from the Atlantic coast under amendment with organic carbon and nitrate - tdAd47.2 (SPAdes)... | ecosystem: Environmental > Aquatic > Marine > Coastal >...
TTCTGGCCGGAGCCTTCTTCTTAGCTACTTTCTTCTTAGCTACTTTCTTCTTAGCTACTTTCTTCTTAGCTACTTTCTTCTTAGCTACTTTCTTCTTAGCTACTTTCTTCTTAGCTACCTTCTTCTTGGCTACCTTCTTCTTAGCTACCTTCTTCTTAGCTACCTTCTTCTTGGCTACCTTCTTCTTAGCTACCTTCTTCTTGGCTACCTTCTTCTTAGCTACCTTCTTCTTGGCTGCAGCTTTCTTCTTGGCTGGTGCCTTTTTCTTGGCAACCTTCCTAGGAGCGGCTTTCTTCGCCATTGCAGCACGTTTCACAGCTTTCTTCTTGGCTACCTTCTTCTTAGCTGCTTTTTTCTTGGCTGGTGCCTTCTTCTTAGCTACCTTCTTCTTGGCTACCTTCTTCTTAGCTGCTTTCTTCTTGGCTGCTGGCTTTTTAGCGGTGGCCTTTTTGGCAGCTGCCTTTGCTTTTGCTGCAGCTTTCTTAGCTGCAGCTTTCGCTTTCGCAGCTGCTTTCTTGGCTGCTTTACGTGCCTTGGCTGCTTCTTCTCGATCTCGTTGCTTATTCCACTTGTCTGCGAAAGCCTTAAGCGCTTTCTTCAACGCTGCTTCTCTTTTCTTTGCGGGAGTTAGTTTTTTGATTGCTTTCTTTCGGGCTGGTGCTTTTCTCTTCACCGCCTTTTTCTTTGCAGTAACTTTAGCCATTCTCTTTAATCTCCTAGATTGTGAAACTGTAAGCTTACCCTGCGAGGTAACAAAAGCTTCATTCGCCGGCAACATAGCATAAATAAAATTTAGCTAACAGTAATGAAGCGCCATTTCTTGACATGGATTCAAAACCGCTTCCAATACGAACGCCTGCCGAACACGACACTCAAACAGTATTTCGCTAGAAGCAAAAAAAACTTTAAGAAAAACACTCACACAAAAAGGGCAATTTATTGACCGATCATAATGGTTAACAACTTTACCGACGGCTAATACACCGGACAAAAAAAAGCCCGGGCTAATCCGGGCCTTAATAATATTTCTCCCTGGCGCTAATAATTACTGTATTTTAAGCGCCAAAACAGCTTCAGAGACTTAAACATACTATTCAGACAGTGCGTCAAAAACCTTATCCCGTATGGCTTCAACTGAACCACTGCCAGCTATTTTGACCACCTTAACCTCATTTCCATCAGCCTTCAGTTGACTGTAAAACTTTACCAATGGCTTGGTTTGCTCATGATAAACCTGCAGGCGTTTGCGGACCGTTTCTTCCTGATCGTCTTCACGCTGAATAAGCGGCTCTCCGCTAACGTCGTCGATACCCTCAACAGCAGGCGGATTATTGACTACGTGATAAACACGGCCTGAATCCAAATGCACCCTTCTGCCGCTCATTCGCGTGACGATTTCTTCGTCGTCGACGTGGATTTCCAGCACTACGTCAATCGGCACACCTGAGTCTAACAGCGCCTGTGCCTGCGGTATTGTCCTTGGAAATCCATCAAACAGGAAACCATTGGCACAATCTTCCTGCGTAATTCGATCTTTCACCAGAGAAATTATGATCTCATCGGTTACCAGCCCACCTGAAGCCATTACGGCCTCGACCTTTTTCCCCAGTTCTGACTGCGCTTTTACCGCGGCTCTCAGCATGTCACCTGTGGATATTTGCGGGATACCAAAGCGCTCGGTGATAAATGCAGCCTGGGTACCTTTGCCGGCTCCCGGCGCCCCCAACAAGATGATTCTCATGTGTATGCTCCTTATTTAATGAATTCCAGTCCAACATCGTAAAGAAAATTGCCAGTAGTCAATTATAGTCCCTTCTTTTTCGCTGTGTTCCAGAGTTGATCAAGCTTCTCCAGGCCCGCGTCCTGGGGCTGAATATCTTGCAGTTCAAGCTGCTCCTCAATGTAATGGAAGCGGCGCGTAAAACGTCGATTCGACTCCCTTAGTGCATTTTCGGGTTCGACTTGCAAATGACGGGCAAGATTTACGATTGCAAACAGCAAATCGCCAACCTCATGGTGAATGGCTTTTGCATCCTCCCTGTCCATAGCTTCCTCAAGTTCCGCAAGCTCTTCCTGTACCTTACCCATAACCTGTTCACTATCCTGCCAATCGAAACCGACCCTGGCTGCTCTTTTTTGCATTTTCAATGACCGCTCGAGGGCTGGCAGTGCCTTGGGGATATCCGCTAATACTGAGCTGTTGGAATTTTTTGCCTGGCCTTTTTGTTGCCGCTCCTGGGATTTAATCGCCTCCCAGTTGACTACCACCTCTTCAGCATTCAGCGATTGCTGTTGACCAAAACTTTCTATGCTGCCGGCAGGAAAAACATGAGGGTGTCGTCTCAACAATTTACCGGAAATCGAATCGACTACGTCGCCAAAGGCAAACTTGCCATCTTCTTCCGCGATGCGCGCATAGAAGACTACCTGGAACAGCAAATCTCCCAGCTCATCCTTCAGTGACTCCGTAGTGCCTTCTTCCACGGCATCCACTACCTCATAGACTTCCTCCAATGTATATCGGGTAAGACTTTCCAATGTCTGCTCCAGATCCCATGGACAACCATGCTGCGGATCACGTAATAACGTCATTATCTGCAATAACTTTTCCATAGATCCTCTATCAGCTAGCTCACCAGTTCAAATTGTGCGATGGATTCTACGTGCGCAGTGTGGGGAAACATATCCATAACGCCTGCACGATTGAGCCTGTACCCTTTGCTTAGTAACCTCGCTGTATCTCTTGCCAGCGTGGCCGGGTTGCAGGAAATATAGACGATCTTACTGGCGCCCGACTGTGCCAGCCAGTCAATTATTTCCAGCGCACCTGAACGAGGCGGATCAAGCAGGACTTTGTCGAATTTACGTTTGTACCAGTACTCATTACCAGTAAGGTTATAAAGATCGGCAGCATCGAAACCGACGTTTTCAATAGCGTTATGAGCGGCATTCTCCTCCGCCCTCTTCACCATGACTTCACTGCCTTCAACACCGATCACAAGTTTGCAGGAACGCGACATCGGTAAGGTAAAATTGCCCAATCCGCAGAACAGATCCAGCACTTCGTCCTCAGGCTGCAGTTCCAACAACTCCAGCGCAAGGTCAACTGCTTTACCGTTAATTTTTTCGTTAATCTGCACGAAATCCACCGGGTGAAATTTCACGTCGAGGTCAAAGTCGGGCAGCTGGTAATGCAGGCGCTCCTTGCCATCTTCGGGCCAGATCTTGTGAATACTGTCGGTACCTTTTGGCTGCAGGTAAAAATCGCAGGCCTGCGCTTGCGCAAACCCCTCTAACAGGTCGAGGTCTGTTTGACTCAATGCCTCAAGATGACGCATAACCAATGCAACAGTAGGCTTTCCCGCCTCGTTGCAACCTGATGCTACCTCAAACTGCGGGATCGACATCTTTGCTTGCAGGCTGTTTACCAGCTCCCGTAGAGGCACAATCAGGTTTGCGATCTGCCGGTCAAGCACATGGCAAGTCATCATATCGGTGATGAAGCTGCTGTGTTTTTCACGAAAACCTACTAAAGCACCACCTTTTTTACTGACGTAGCGCACCGCCAGCCGTGCCTTGCGACGATAATGAAATACCTCGCCACACTGGTTCTCCAGTAGTTCAATGGTTTCCGGATTAAGACCCGAGGTATGGCATAACTGATCCAGCAAAAATCCCTGCTTGAAAGAAATCTGAGCCTCAGGTGCCAGGTGCTGCAACGAACAACCTCCGCAGGTCCCGAAATAAGGACAAGTGGGAGATACACGATCGGAGCTGGGGTCGAGTATTTCTACGACTGCCGTCTCGTCAAAGCTTGCTCGTGAATCGACATAGCGGGCCTTTACCCGCTCACCAGGTAATGCGCCGTCGACGAATACAATTTTGCCGTTGTTGCTGGCAATACCGCGTCCTTCGTGACTGATGCGGTCCACTGTCAATTCAACAGCTTCTTCCGGCAAATTTCTCCTTCTGCGTCGTCCGTGTCTGGCCATAATGATCGTGACTAATCAAAGACTCCAGTAGAAAGGTATCGATCACCCCGGTCACAAATGATTGCGACGATGACTGAGTTACTCACTTCTTTACTTAGTTGCAAAGCGCCATAAATACTACCACCGGAGGAGACGCCACAGAATATTCCTTCTTTCCTGGCAAGTTCCCGCATGGTCCGCTCTGCATCCTGTTGATCAACGTCGATCACGCGATCAACCCTTGCGGGATCAAATATCTTCGGCAGGTACTCCTGTGGCCAGCGTCGAATACCTGGAATCCTTGAGCCGTCTTTCGGTTGCAAACCAACGATTTCTACCGCTGGATTCTGCTCCTTTAGATAGCGTGATACACCCATTATGGTGCCGGTAGTCCCCATGGATGAAACGAAATGTGTAATTGCGCCCTGAGTGTCTCGCCAGATCTCCGGTCCTGTTCGCATGTAATGCGCATTGGGATTATCCTGATTGGCAAACTGATCAAGTACCCGCCCTTTGCCTTCACTTTGCATTCTGATAGCAAGGTCTCGCGCCCCTTCCATGCCTTCCTGTTCCGATACCAGAACCAGTTCGGCGCCATAGGCAGTCATCGATGCTTTCCGCTCGTCGCTCATATTGTCTGGCATTATCAAAGTTAATTGATAACCCTTGATCGCGCACACCATCGCCAGCGCAATCCCGGTATTACCGCTGGTTGCCTCAATAAGAACATCACCGGGATTGATATCGCCGCGCAGTTCCGCCTGCACAATCATGTTAAGTGCCGGTCGGTCCTTTACGGAACCGGCAGGATTATTCCCCTCCAGTTTCGCCAGGATGGTATTGGAAGTGTTGCCGGGAAGGCGTTGTAGCCGCACCAGTGGTGTATTGCCAATCAGGCTATCAATTGTTGGGTAAGGCATGAAGATCCCTGGACCGTCCGCATCAAGACGCCGGATTCTATCTTGTTTGATCAGCAGCTTAAAGCCACCAGACGGTTCATTCAGGAACGTCGCACAAAAAGGCTGCGACTGTGCAGCGGTTTGTCCCCCAGATGCGCGCGCAATGCCTGACGGGTGATTTTTTTGGCAGCGGTTCGACCTTCTGAATCAGTAAAGTCCAGTGTGCGAAGTGCCATGATGTGCCTGCCCAGGAATACGTTTTCAGCCCCATCGCCCGCTGTCTTGTCGAGATCAACCTGCTCGAATCCCAGATCGGGGACAAACAGGTAGGCCGCACTATTGACAATGGGCTGCCTTGAAACACAATCCTGCTCCAGATTGATTCCGTAACCTAGCTCGTCGAGCAAAGACAATTCAAAGCGCCTAAGGACCCGGTTCATGTCGTCATTGCCACCGAGACCAACCAGTGCGTCCTGATAGCGTTTGTAAAGCTCGGTGTGCTCCACATTGTTCATCAGCAGACGAATGATCAATTCGTTCACATACAGGCCACTGAATAGTCGCTCGCCTTTCAGGTTAATCGCCCCCACGGTGCTTTCCACGGCGGCAACTGTCTTGACCTCTCCTTTACCGGTAAACGAAACCAGGAGCGGCTGAAATACCTGTAGCAGACTTCGATACTTCGACTTTGAGCGACGAGCTCCCCGTGCTACCGCTTTCACCCGCCCGTAATCAAGACAGAAGAAGTCCAGCAACAGACTGCTATTCTGGAAAGGCTGCTTGTGCAGGATATAGGCAGGTTGCAGATAAACACGGTTGTCCATTAGTCAAAAAGCTGAAGCTTACCCGGAGTAAAAGCTGAATTTGGCCAACAAAGGAGTATGATAGGAGATTCTTTAAAGATAGTCGGTATAGCCCAGGCTCTGCAATGCACGTTCGTTGTCAGCCCATCCGGATTTCACTTTAACCCAGAGCCGCAGCATGACCTTTTTTTCAAAGGTTTTCTCCATATCTTCCCTAGCTTCTGAACCAACGAGCTTTAGTCTTGATCCGTCCTTGCCGATCAGAATCTGCTTCTGGCCCTGTTTTTCTACCAGAATCAGACCGTCGATACGCAGTACATTTCCCTGGTCTTTGAAATTCTCGATTTCCACTGTAATTTCATAGGGTAATTCATCACCCAGCTGGCGAGTGATTTTTTCCCTGATCAGCTCGGCAGCCAGAAACCTGGCGCTGCGATCAGTTACCTGATCCGCAGGAAAAAGGAACTGTCCTTCTGGCAGATACTTCCGTGCGATTTCGTCGATTACTTCCAGATTATGTCCTTTCAGGGCCGACACGGGAATAATTTCAGCGAACGACATCTTTTGTGACAGGACTTCAATGTGTGGCAGCAGGCGTTTTTTGTCCTGGATCTGATCTACCTTGTTGATCAGCAGCAACACCGGCTTGTCCACGGTGCGCAAAGCATTCAATACGAGCTCATCCTCATCGGTCCATGTCATTCGCTCGACGATAAAAAACACCACATCTACATCATGGATAACCCGCTCTACCGTCTCGTTCATCAACCGATTCAGCGTCTTCCTGCGCTCGCGATGCAAACCCGGTGTATCTACATAGATATACTGGGTATCTTCGGTGGTATGGACGCCAAGAATGCGGTGACGCGTAGTTTGGGGTTTGCGTGAGGTAATGCTGATTTTCTGTCGCAAAAAATGATTCAGCAATGTCGATTTACCGACATTAGGGCGACCCACCAGGGCAATGTAGCCACAGCGACTGGATCTTTTTTCAGCTGAAACTTCATTCATGACTGATTTTCGAGAGCCGCCAAAACCTGATTGGCCGCTTCCTGTTCTGCAATTCGCTTGCTTTTCCCGACTCCCGCTTGCGGCTGTACGAGCGAAGCCACCTGACACTCAACGGTGAAAGTCTGATTATGCGCTTCGCCGCTCACTTCTTTTACATGGTAGCTCGGCAGGGGTAGTCCTTGCGCCTGCATAAGTTCCTGCAGGCGGGTCTTGCTGTCCTTGCGGGTTTCACTGATATTCTTCGCAGAGAGTCTTCCTGCATACAGTCGATCAATCACAACGCCGGCCTCGCCCAGACCGCCTTCGAGGTAAATGGCTGCAATCACCGCTTCGACCGCATCCGCCAGGATCGACACTCGACGCTTGCCGCCACTTTTGCGCTCGCCGGCACCAAGTTGCAGGTAGCGGCCCAAACCGAGTTCAGCGGCAATCTCCGCAAGCACGTCACCGTTAACCAGGTTGGCCCGCATTCTACTCAGCTCTCCCTCGGTAGCCTGTGGATATTTGGCAAATAAACGTTCGGCGATAACCAAATCCAGAATGGCATCGCCTAAAAATTCGAATCTTTCATTGTGAATCTTACCGGCACTACGATGAGTCAGGGCCTGGCTGAGCAGCTCCGGATTTTTGAAGGAATAACCTAAACTGGTCTCGAGCTGTTCTCGATCCGGGGTCATTTATTACTGTGCTGTGTGATCAAAAACTGCAACGATATCCAGGTTGGCAAATAGCGGCAAACGACGCTCATAGGCAATTGTGATGGCAGTTTGGCCACCTCCTCGGCGAATTTCGATATCAGCAAGATCAAAATCATAGATGGAATTGAGGCGCAGTGCATCAGCGAATCGCTGCCTGATCTCGGCAACCTGCAATCGGTTCGCCGTGCCATCGCCAACCATATCGTCAGCCAGGCTGGTCAGTACGTTATTGTCCATATAAAGCGGTCCCACCTTTAGACCCACCGTCAAAAACAGCGCGATAAAGATGCCCATAATCAACAAACCAAGTTTGGAGACTCCGCGTTGACGACCCGGACCTTTAAAATCGTTAGCCATAGTGTTCACCATTTTGCAGCGAATTACCTAATTACAGCTATTAGAATACGAACTTTAGCGCAGCAAAACCGCTAATAAAATCACATATTTAAAGAAGTTCCTTGAAGAACATCGTGCGAATGGGGTGCGGCGCTACTTACTGTATCCGCTGATTTCTGGAAAAGTTTGGCAAATTGAGCCCCGGATCCTTGTGCAGCCAGATTGCCACGGCCTTGCCGACTATCTTGGTTTCCGAGGCCGGCCCCCACACTCGGCTGTCAGCACTATTGTCCCGATTGTCACCCATCATGAAATAGTGGCCTTCCGGTACGATCCACGATGTACGACCCTGGCGACCCAGTTGCAGATCTGTCAGTTGCACTGGGTGAGATACACCGCCAAGTTCCTCACTGTAAAGCTGCCCAGGTATTGATTGGGACCCGAACTCAATATTAGTGACGCCCAAATATTCGCGCGGCAGTTCTTCCCCGTTGACAAACAATTTCTTGTCTTCATAACGGATCCTGTCACCGGGCAGTCCAATAACACGCTTGATGTAATATTTGTCTTCATGAGGAGGAATGAACACCATCACCTCACCCCTTTGCGGCTCGCCGACATCCAGAATTTTGGTTCCGATGACAGGTAATCGCAATCCATAGGCATATTTGTTAACCAGTATGAAGTCCCCAACCTGCAGAGTAGGAATCATCGAGCCAGTGGGGATCTGGTAAGGCTCGATAATGAAAGATCTGAGTACCAGCACAATCAGCAGGACTGGAAAAAACGATTTGGCATATTCGACAACAACCGGCTCCCTGGCCAATTGTTCAAGCTCCTGCTCTGCTTGCTTCTGGCTACGAGAACCACCCTGCTTCTGCTGATACTCGTCAATATTTCGTGTTCTGACTTTCTTCAGCAACAGAGAATCCAGCAGCCAGATCACGCCGCAGACAGCAACCAGAATTACCAGCACTAGAGCAAAATCTATATCCATCACGAATCAATCTTCAGCACGGCCAAAAACGCTTCCTGCGGGACTTCAACATTTCCCACCTTCTTCATACGCTTCTTGCCGGCTTTCTGTTTCTCCAGCAGTTTCTTCTTTCTGGTGACATCACCACCATAACACTTGGCAGTAACATTCTTGCGCAGTGCCTTGACGGTCTGCCGTGAAACTATCTGCCCGCCAATTGCAGCCTGAATGGCAACATCATACAACTGTCGAGGTATCAGCTCCTTCATTTTCTCCGTAAGCAAGCGCCCCTTCGATTGGGCGTGATCCCTGTGTACGATTATAGCCAGAGCGTCTACTTTATCACCGTTGATGAGAATATCTAAACGTACCAGGTTTGATTTCTCAAAGCGCAGGAAATGATAGTCCAGGGATGCATACCCCCGACTCACAGACTTCAAGCGGTCAAAAAAATCAAGCACTACCTCGTTCATTGGCAACTCGTAATTCAGGGACACTTGCCTCCCAATAAATTGCATGTCTTTCTGCACACCGCGTTTTTCCACACACAAACTAATGACATTACCCAAGTAATCCTGCGGCACGAGGATACTTGCCAGCACAATAGGTTCACGCATTTCGGCAATATTGGCGGTGGGAGGTAGCCGGGATGGGCTGTCTACCATCACCACTTCACCATTGTTCAGTACCACTTGGTAGATTACGGTCGGAGCTGTGGTAATCAGTGAGAGATTGTATTCGCGCTCGAGGCGTTCCTGGACAATCTCCATATGCAGCATACCCAGAAAACCACAGCGAAAGCCAAAGCCAAGGGCGTCGGAATTTTCCGGCTCGTAAAACAAAGAAGCATCGTTCAAAGTTAGCTTGGACAGTGCGTCGCGGAAATTTTCGAACTCTTCTGAAGAAACCGGGAACAAGCCGGCATAAACCTGTGGTTGAACTTTTCTGAATCCTGGTAAAGCCGGTACATCCGGTGTCGATGCCAGTGTGAGGGTGTCCCCTACCGGTGCACCGTGGATGTCCTTGATGCCGGCAATCACAAACCCAACCTCACCTGCTGCCAGTTCCCCGGTTTCCTTACGCTTCGGCGTAAACATGCCAACGCTGTCCACCAGGTGAGCCTTGCCGATTGATTTGGCGATGATCTTATCGCCTTTGCTGATGGTACCCTGGTTGACCCGCACCAGAGAGACAATGCCCAGATAATTGTCAAACCAGGAGTCGATGATCAATGCCTGCACATGAGCCTGCCTGTCCCCTTCCGGTGGCGGCACCTTTATGACAATCTGTTCCAGTATGTCTTGCACGCCCAGACCAGTCTTGGCACTGGCGCTTATTGCTTCGGTAGCGTCAATACCGATGATTTCTTCAATTTCAGTACGCACCCGTTCAGGATCAGCTTGCGGTAGATCCATCTTGTTCAGCACCGGTAGCACTTCCAGCCCCTGCTCGATTGCCGTATAGCAGGTGGCTACCGACTGGGCTTCCACGCCCTGCCCGGCATCCACCACCAGCAGCGCCCCTTCACAGGCGGCCAGAGAGCGGGACACCTCGTAGCTGAAATCGACATGACCGGGAGTGTCGATAAAGTTCAACTGGTAGCGCCTGCCATCACTGGCGTCAAAGTACAAGGTGACACTCTGAGCCTTGATCGTGATACCGCGCTCCCGCTCGATATCGAGAGTATCCAGCATCTGTTCTGACATCTCGCGATCGGACACCCCACCACACATTTGTATGAAGCGGTCGGCCAATGTTGATTTACCGTGGTCGATATGTGCGATGATGGAAAAATTGCGGATGTGGCTGAGATCACTCACCAGGTTTGAATTCCAGTTGGGGTCTGTCGAAGAAGGACGCAATTCTAAAGTAATTGCCGAATTGTGTCAGTGAGTTTTATCGGGGTAAGGTGCAATCACGGCAGGGCCTGAAATCAGCTCACCACCGCCAGATGAGAAGCTAGTCCATATTCAAGGCCAATGTCGTACCACGCCCTTCCCTGACTATCCTGATAGGAACAAACCCGTTGTCAGGCAGATCTTCAACAACCTGAGCAAACTGCTCGACGCTCAAAATATCCCGACGGTTCAGTGAAACGATGACATCATTCTCAATAATCCCGGCAGCTTCAGCCGGACCTTCTATGACTTCAACAACCCGGACCCCGGAAAGGCCCGATACCTGCCTGGTCTCACTACTGAGTTCGGCGATTCGCAACCCCAGCGGATTATTGCGCTGAGGTACGCTTTCTGTGACCTCTTCCAGTGCGACGTTGAGTGGCGAACTGCCCAGAACAACAGTCAGGTTCAGGCGCTGACCATCTCGGAAAACCAACACATCGGAACGGGTCCCCGGCTTATTCTGACCAACGAAAAACGGTAAATCCGCAGACCTTACGATCGTACGGCCATCATATTCCAGAATGATGTCTTCAATCTGTATGCCCGCCTGTTCGGCAGGGCTGCCGGGTGAAACTACATCGACAAAAGCGCCTTGTGGACGATCCAGGTCAAAGGACTCAGCCAATGCAAAGCTAACCTCCTTTATCTGCACACCCAACAATCCACGCTGCACCGTGCCACTGTCTCGGAGCTGATCTATCACATTCAGTGCGACATTTGACGGAATGGAAAATGAAATGCCATTAGATGTCCCGGTACTACTGAGAATCTGTGAGTTGATACCAATTACCTCACCATCCAGATTAAACAGCGGACCACCGGAATTTCCCTGGTTGATAGCCACGTCGCTCTGGATGAATGACATATAGTTATAGCGGCTGTTGCCGGGTATTGAACGCCCCTTGGCACTGACAATACCGGCCGCAGCAGAAAATTCCAAACCAAAAGGCGAGCCGATCGCAAGCACCCAATCGCCGACCCTGACCCGATCCGAATCCCCCATTTGGACCGACGGCAATCCGTCGGCATCGATCTTTAGCACTGCCAGATCCGAGGGTTCATCCAGACCGACTATCCGCGCCCTGAACTCCCGACGATCAGTGAGATGTATAGTGATCTCCTCGGCCCCCACCACTACATGGTGATTGGTGACGATATACCCGTCGGGGGTAAGGATGAACCCCGATCCAACGGCTCCTCTTGGACTTAGTTGCGGTTCTTCCGGTTCAGGTTCAATTTCAATCGGTTCGTCAGGATTGATTCGCCGACGCAAGAAATCCTCCAGATCACGTTCTGTCATGAATCCAGGGCTTTCTACCATTCTGATTGCCGCTATCTCGACAATCGCTGCTGCATTCTTCTCTACCAGATCAGCGAAATTGGGCAAATTCACCGCAGCGCTCGCGAATCCATGCACTGCCATCACTAGAGTAAACAGGCAGGCGTGGGACATTCGGCAAAATCTAATAAGTCTGGTACGGGTCATAACTAATTCCGCTTAGTAATTCAAAGGCGATAAACAGGAATGAAACCTGGTGACGAACTTCCATGGTAACCATGGTAACACTGGGTCACAGGTTGAATGAGTGTACTTGAGCAATGCGGAAACGTAAACCGGAGCAGCTCGGCGCAAGCTGGAATTGACCTTCGAAAATAAATTAAATACTAATATATTTCAGAAAGTTAAAATCTATTGTGAATCCTGAATCTCATTAACAAGACGGTACAGAGGTGATTCCTGTAATTGCTCCAGTTGCTGTGGTTCTTCACGAGTAATGGAGACGCTCCTTATGTATTCTTCCAGTCTCTGACGCGCTGCCGGATCGACTTCACGCACGGCAGATTCAGTGACATCGGCCACCCGGCTCGGGCTGGCGCTGTCATTACTGACCTCATCGGCAGTCTGCTGCTGAGCCACCGGCGTGGTTACACTACCCGCTTGCCTGACTGTAGTTTGCATGCCCAGGAAGAAAGCCAGGGCCACCGATGCAGCAATAGCCAGTTTTGCCAGCGGTTGTGTCCACTGTTCTGCATTGACCCTTTCAGCTCCAGTTTTATCACCTGAAACTTGCGGCATTGGTTCATCAGCGATCGCCTGCATTACCGCATTGCTGAAATCACGAACTGGCGTACCCATGTGTTTGGAAGCCTTAAGGTTGTCGTCGTGCAATATCGCTTGAACCAGGCTCATTCGCTGCCAGGTGTCAACCAGCTGTGGATCTTCCCCGGCCATTTTCAGCATGCGCCGCAATTCCAATGCATCAGCTTCATTGTCCAGCATTGCTGAAAGTGTTTCTTTATCGTGGCTGTTCATAATTTTAAGTACCTGATACCTAAATCCTCACCTAAATCCTCACCTAAATCCTCACCTAAATCCTCACCGAAATTCTCGCCTGGACGCGTCACCTAAATCAGCTCCCGAATTCGCTTGTCTATTGCTTCACGGGCTCTGAAAATTCTCGATCTTACGGTCCCGACCGGACAGTCCATCACCTCGGTAATATCTTCGTAACTCAGTCCTGAAAACTCTCTCAAGGTGAACGCAGTTTTTAATTCCTCTGGCAATTCCTCAATCGCTTCCGTTATTGCCTGTTTCAGCTTCTCGGTTGCCAAACTGTCTTCCGGCGACTCCAGTTCCCTGAGCGGCATCGCCAGATCATTATTCTCACTCTCGTCGACGTCTACATCGACCGCCGGCGGTCTGCGACCTTTTGCTACCAGGTGGTTCTTCGCGGTATTTACTGCGATCCGATACAACCAGGTATAGAAGGCGCTATCACCGCGGAACAGGGAAAGCGCCCTGTACGCCTTGATAAACGCTTCCTGGCTGACATCTTCAGCCTCCTGGGGATCATTGACAAACCGTGAAATCAGCGAACCCACTCGATGCTGGTACCGCAACACCAGAAAATTGAACGCCTGCTTGTCTCCCTGCAACACCCGATCTACCAGCTGTTGGTCGGTATCCTTGTTCACTGTGTTCCAACTCCATTACTCAGCCCGGGAACCACCATAGCTGGAACATTCAAAGACGTTCTCACACATAGACCGCAGGGATGTTCAAAAGTTCTGCGAAACTATAAAATTGCTGCAATTTCTTTACAACAAGGCAGTTAAAGGATTTACTCCCCTCGGCAATAACATGGCAGCACTGCCTGTACCCTCCCTGGTTAGGCACTAATCCCTTTTAGTATCAATAACGTACAGTCTTTTTTAGCGGCCAGAAGAAACCCGACATGACAACCGGTCAAACCAGCAATCCGCAGCAGCTCTGCCAGGAAACCGATATATTGATCATCGGTAGCGGCGCCGCCGGGCTTACCCTTTCGTTACGCTGCGCGGAATTCGCCAGGGTCACGGTCATCAGCAAAGGCAGCCTGAAAGAAGGTGCTACCTTCTATGCCCAGGGCGGAATCGCGGCTGTCCTTGACGACCAGGACAGCCTGGAAGCACATGTGGCTGATACCCTGGTAGCTGGAGTCGGTCTGTGCCATGAAGAAATGGTCCGGTTTGTCGTGTCGCAAAGCACCGAATGCGTGCGCTGGCTGGTCGATCAAGGCGTGCCGTTCACTACCAAGGAGAAGGCCATAGTGCCACCCGGCACGACGGCAAATGGAAGTGCGCTTACTGCAGATGACCTTACCTCTTTGCACCTCACAAAAGAAGGAGGCCATAGCCATCGGCGCATCATTCATGCCACCGATGCCACCGGCAAGGCCGTCTTCAATACGCTGAAAAAGAAAGCTCTGGAGCATCCCAATATAGAGCTGGTGGAACATCATATTGCAGTGGACCTGTTGACCAGGAAGAAACTGGGGCTGGCGGGACAGGCATGCATCGGTGCCTATGTTATGGATTCCCGGACCAACCAGGTCAAACTGATTCGCTCGCGCTTCGTGGTATTGGCCACAGGTGGAGCCAGCAAAGCATACCTGTATACAACCAACCCTGATGGCGCCAGCGGTGACGGTATCGCCATGGCCTGGCGCGCCGGCTGCCGGGTGGCAAATATGGAATTCAATCAGTTCCATCCCACCTGTCTGTTTCACCCGCATGCGAAATCGTTCCTGATTACCGAAGCACTCCGCGGAGAAGGCGCCTTTCTGGAACTTCCTGACGGTACCCGGTTCATGAGTAAATTTGACGATCGGCAGGAGCTGGCACCAAGGGATATCGTCGCCCGTGCAATTGACCACGAAATGAAACGACTGGGCTGTGACTGTGTGTACTTGAACATCACTCACAAACCTGCTGACTTCATACTTAGTCATTTCCCCACCATTCATAAGCAATGCCTGAAGTTCGGAATAGATATCTGTAAAGACCGTATACCGGTGGTCCCGGCCGCTCACTACACTTGCGGTGGCGTGATGGTCAACCACTATGGTGAAACGGACATCCCGAACCTGTATGCCATTGGAGAAACCAGCTTCACCGGCCTGCACGGGGCCAACCGCATGGCCAGCAACTCGCTACTGGAATGCTTTGTGCTGGCCTTCTCGGCGTCGCGCCAGATTAAGCAGAACCTGGCCAGTACTGAAATCAGCCAGGAAAGCGAACCATGGGACGAAAGCCGTGTTTACCAGTCGGAAGATGACGTGCTGATTTCCCACGACTGGCATGAATTGCGCCGTTTCATGTGGGATTTTGTCGGTATCGTGCGTACCGATCGGCGCCTGCAGCGGGCCCAACGCCGCATTGATGTTCTGGAGCAGGAAGTCGAGGACTATTACCGTCACTACAAGGTCAGTTCCGACCTGCTGGAATTAAGAAATCTGGTGCTGGTAGCCCGTCTGATCATTGCCAGTGCTTTGATGCGGAAAGAAAGTCGGGGCCTGCACTACACCCTGGATTACCCGAATCCGGCGGAGCAAGCAGAAGATTCCATCCTGATTCCGGATGGCCAGTAGCTTTCACATTCCATAGGTCAGAAAACAGGCCAATTGTTTTCGTTGAACAATCGGGACGCTCCCGGCAGTCACCAGTATTCGAATCTTCTTCCTGGCAGGTATCCATCTGCACCGACGCTTCCTGCTGTCTTGGATTACCTTGAAATCCAACAGAATCAGTAAGGCACTCAGATAAGCCACTCGCTGCAGTGATGCTGAGAAATCTCCGCCTGGCGTGGTCAACCAGGCGCGACCTTGCCCCTTCAGATTTGCGCGGAGAACTGAATTCTCAAGCAAAAACAGACAACGATAAAGCTGATACCAGGCATGTCCTGCCAATACTGCAGTCAAAGCCAGGCTCAGGGGCATCGGCCAACCTGATTGCCAGACACTGTAAGAAGCCAGTATGTGACAGATAACCAGGAACACCAGCTCCAGCCTGGAGACTTGAAAATCCAGTTGCAATGTCTAAACGCTCCGCCAGGGGAACCTCTGAGTATCAGAAGTATTGTCGCTTCGATCTGAGTTTAGACGTTGCTTTTTGCGTGCGCGAGAATCAGCTCAATAATTGGCACGAGACTCGATTCTGCGGGTGGTTGACACTGCAACAGCCAACGGTAAAGATCCTGATCTTCACAGCTTAACAATTGTTGATAGCGTTGTTGCTGCTCAACTGACAGCGTCTCAAAACGGTTTCTGGCAAACGGTTCGAGCAACAGGTCCAGCTCCAGCATGCCGCGGCGGCTATGCCAGATAACACGATTCTTGTCGACGGAGGTCATCAGCTTGGCAATTTCCTTGGGGATTGTTCGTGAGCTGGAACCTGTGAATTATCCGTAAAAACGTATTATGATGCGACCCCGTTAACCGCAGGTTCACCATGCAAATCGTCGATCTCAACAATTTTGACCTCATCGCTATCGAAGGAATTGAAGCCAAAAAATTCCTGCAAGGCCAGATTACCTGCGATGTCGATAAGCTGACGCCCAGCCACAGCCTGGAAGGTGCCATTTGTAATATCAAAGGGCGGGTGATAGCCGATTTTCGCCTGCTGGAATTTCAAGATATCTGTTACCTGCAACTGGCCGCTGATATGGCTAATATCGTCAAACCGGTACTCGACAAGTACATGGTTTTCTCACGCGCTGAAAGCAGCATCGCAAGTAACCAGTTTAAACGTATCGGTATTCTCGGGGAGCTGAATTCCACCCGAATAAAGACGTCATTCGAACAGTTTCCCGACGAAGAGGGCAAAATGTCCGTATCTGGCAACACTATCCTGATTAAAGTTCCAGGCTTGATACCCCGCCACGAACTCTGGCAATTCAACCCTGAAGCCACGGATCAGGACGGCTTTTTGAACAATTTATTGGACAATGAAGAAACGATCTCGTCTAACCACTGGGATCTGGAGGATATTCGTGCTGGCCTTGCACATGTAACACCAGCACTCGCCGAGCAACATTTACCTGAAGCACTGAATTACGACATCAGCGGCGTTATCAGTTTCACCAAAGGCTGCTACACGGGTCAGGAAATTGTTGCGCGAATGCACTATCGTGGCACGGCGAAAAAACGATTGTTCTGCGGAATTAGCGCCGAGTCTGCGGAGCAACCGGAGACAATCGACGTCCTCGTAACTGAAAAGCAAACAACTTTGCCTGGTGAATTACTAAACAGTGCCAGAGATGAAAATGGCAAGTGGTTAGTGCTCGCCGTATTACCAACAGTCACGGAGGATCCAGGTGCGCGGATTTATCTTAACGGGAACCCGGATAGCCCGGTTGAACTACTGTCACTGCCCTACGTGACTGACTGAACCGGTGCCGCTCTCTGCAACTTTCTCGGACTGACTACCAATCCTATCCCATGCTTTACTCAGCAGGCTCTCTTCGCAGTTTTCCAGCATCTGAATGAGATCAATACGATCAGCGATATCCTGAGCTTCTTCCTCCGCCTCCAGGATCTGTTGATTCAGCGCAATTGCATCATCGATAGGAACCAGGAACAGGACTTTGCCGTCATCGGCTGGATTGGCCCGCGGGTAAACCGGGCACTTCCCATGGCTCGACAGCAGAGCAAAACATTTTTCAATGTCGTACTCGTTCAGGGCTAGCTGAATGGGTATCAGGCTGTGGCCCTTGAGCCGTTGCCGGGCGATACCTTTGTATTCCAGCCCCGGATGATGGTCTTCGAAAAAGATGAGGCTTCCCATCTCACTCTTTCCTTGCGCTAAATAGAACGAAGTTGAGTGTGATAGGCTTGAATGCAGTCGTCAACAGCCTGAATTAATTGATTTTTTTATAGCCTGCTACTGGCCGCTTTTTCATGCTTTGGTTACTGAAAGATGTAAAAAAAGAGAGGATTTCTATTTTGAAACTGGATTTTCCGTTCAATTGTTAGCTGAATACTGAAAGCCCGGCAGGTACAGACAAACGATTTCAAAATTGAAATCGACCGGGCTTTGCGTACAGGTAGGAGCCTGTCTTACAGGTAATAAAAGCCAGGCTTCGACCTACACCTGGCTTATTCAATCGCCGGGTTTATTGGCGACCGATTCATTGAAGCCACCAACCATTAATCAAGCGCCTCTCTCAGTTTCGATGCGAGATTGTAGTCCCTAGAAGGTATAGTCCAGCTGGAGACTAAACTCACGTCCTCTGTTGTAGCCTGTGGAGACGAACCCACCCTGGGTGATCTCGAACCTTTCATCAAAAATATTCTTGGCTTTCGCAGTTATCTTCCAGTTGTCATCGAGTTCGCGAATGAAAACAAAGTTAAGCTCGCCAAATCCCTCTTCAATCAGATCGGGTGCGCCTTCAATACCGACTTCCGCAATTCGGTCTCCGTAGTAATGATAAAGCAAGGTGGCAGTGGTGCCGGAAAATGGCTCATACCCTAATTGGAAGTTGAACAGGTAGTCAGACTGTCCTTGAAGCGGCCTGTTGTTAGTGGTCAATACACCCAGGTTTTCCGGCGCAATCTCAACCTCGGAATCGATGTAGGCGACGTTGGCCTGCACGTAAAAGTCTTCACCGATACCACCCAGAAAATTGCTGGGTAAGAAATCCAGGCGCTTGTAAATCTCATACTCGATGCCCTGGTTCTCTGCGGTAGCCGCATTGATATAGGTGGAAGCGCGAGTTGTAGGACTCAGCACCGATGCCTCGATGGGATTGGTGAAATCCTTGTAGAAGAAACCCAGTGACATGTAGTCGGTGAAAGCGAAGTACCATTCCCAACGGAAATCATAATTGTTGAGCTCGGTAATTTTCAGGTTCGGATTACCGATAATGTCCTTGCCGGTTATGGGATTGGTAAACGCCGAAGTGGACAGCTCCCGGAAGTCCGGTCTGGATACTGTTTCGCTGTAAGCAAAGCGAAATTGATGATCGTAATTGATGAAAGTCGCACTGAAAGCCGGTAGAAAGTCTGACTTATCGAGGCTCGAAACAGTGGGGGTTCCCGGTCGGAAAAGATCGAAGGTGGTAGTATGCTGCTCAAAATCTTCCTGGCGACCGCCGACGGTGAAGCGGAAACGGTCATCGAAGTTGAATTCCACTTCCCCGTAGAACGCCTGCAGTTCATTGTCTGCCTGATAAAAGTCGGTTTCCCGGGTAATTTCCTGCAACTCGGCTGCGTCCGGATTGATGTTTTCGGGCGCCAGAATGTCTTCGAGAGGTGAAGTCAACAGGGAGCGAAGGGACCGGGCACCAACATCGAATGCATAGCGACGTATCTCTGAATCACGGGTTTTCTCGTTGTGGACATAGCCCGCGCGGGTAGTGATCGCGGCGTTCAAGGGTCCGTAAAACACCATGGAAACGTCCAGCCCGAAATCATCAACTTCATCTTTCAAGGCACTGAAACGTCTGACATTACCATTCGGCCGGGTAGACAGTTCACCAGCGTCATAACGATAATCGCGGTTGTCCGGCGCATCCCGCTCAGCGGTTATGTTGCTATAACGCCACACAATGGCCAGTTCGTTTTGGTCCGGGAAGAAGTGATCGCCCTGAAGCTGGTTAGAGAACATTTCTCGTTCTATCCATTCATTCTCGGTAATTAAAAGATCAGAGGCAGCTTCAGTAAAACCTGTGGATATGGCAGTGCGATCGTCAGTCTTGCGCAACATGACCGAGGTGAGGCGGATATTCTGCGTCGGCGTGATATCCAAGCCCGCTGTCGCGATAGCACTGACATCGATGCTGTGTTCGGTGCCCGTATAGTCAATCCCTTCTTGCTGGAACAATCCCTGCTGGGTATTGGGTACCCAGGTGTTTTGCTCAATCTCGAGAGTATTCCAGCTATTGGAATAGTCGATGGCGGCCAGGTAATTTAATTGCATGCCGCTGTCACCGAGTTCGTGGAAGTTACCGAGCGAGGTGGTCACATCAAAGTTGGCTGGAATCTCTTCTTCATCCGGGATGTACTCGTTGCGAAACGCCTGACCAAAGGTCTGGATTTCTTCCTCGGTAAAGCCCACGCCGGTGAAACGGCTGAACGGGACTATCTTGTTGCCACCTGCAGTCGCCTGCTTCACGATATCTGGAAGTTCCCGGTAACCGTCATCGACACCCAGCCAGTCGGTATCGCCACCCGGCATGGTGTAGCCATTTTTAAACGAGGTGTTATCCAACATGCCCAGAGAGCCGGTGACATTCCAGAAAAACTCGTCGGTGGATTTCTTGGTGCGCATCTGCAGTACACCACCACCAAATTCGCTGGGGTATTGAGCCGAATAGGTCTTCTGAACCAGTACACTGTCTAGTATGGCCGTTGGAAACAGATCCATCGGAACGACACGATTTATAGGTTCCGGGCTGGGAAGGATTGCCCCATTCAGCAAGGTGGTGGAATATCGCTCACCCAATCCTCGCACATAGACAAATTTACCCCCTACCGTGCTGAGTCCGGAAATCCGTTTGAGGCCCTCCGCGATGTTTGCATCACCGGTCCGGGTGAATTGCTCCTCACCCATCACATTAGAGACTTGATCGGTGGATCGTTTCTCATCCGGCACAAATTGTCCTATAACAGAAATTTCTTGAATTTCAGGGGCTTGCTGGGCAGCAGCCATAGAACTGACAGCAGAGGCCACACACAATGCAAGCAACTTTCGACGGGACATTGATAGACTCCATGGAAGTGAAAGCTCAAGATGCTGCGTATGGTAGTCGCGCTATGTGACATAAATATGTCAGGGTAAAGACATAAACCGAGCTAATTGACCCTCATTGATCACACCGGGATTGCTTCAATTTTCAGCAAGTTGGATTAAAGCCTGGGGAAAAAAGAAAGGGTGTCAAAGACACCCTTTCTTATCGATCAACCGAGCGTTGACTTAGTCTTCTTCGAAACCGTCGAAGGTCCAACCCTTCGTCCAATCAGAGGTGTCATCTTTAATAGCACCGATATAGTCGGTGCTGTCAAACCAAGACATACCCAGATCGGCCGATTCAACAGAATTGATATTCCAACCGTTAGCCCAACCACGAGGTCCACCCAGGTCAGCATCACCAGAGGTGCTGTTCTGCTGCGCGTTGTACCAGTTGGTGGCGTTGAAGTCAGACCCTGGAGCACTACTCTGACCCTGAAGATCACCTGCACAGGCTGCAGAAATCAGGCTGTTTTCCATAGTCAGGGTGCCATTCAAACCAGAGATGTTGCCATCGCTGGTAGACTGGTCGAAAGTTTCCTGGTTGGCGATTCGGATACAACCTTCATTAACTGGTGGGAAAGTACCGCCAATTACCGAATTGAACATGTTCATACCAGTGCCCGCCTTCAGTTCCCAGGCATGGCCATTGCCTTTCTGCTCAGGGCTGCCGATGCAGGTGAAGTTGGCAACTGTAGGAATGGAGCGCGGATCCGCTGTCGGGTTACTGCCCAGGTTATCCGCTTCGATGCAGTTGTCACCACTGGTGGTCTGCTTGACCACGACGTGCTGCAGGTAACCGCTCCAGCCCAGAGTCCAGTCCACTGCGTCGTCATCATTGCCAGTCAGTACCAGGTGCTTGGCGTTAACAGTACCACCGTAGAACTCAACTCCATCATCCGCACCGTTGTGAATGTTGATAAAGTCGATGTTGGTCTTGGAGCCTACACCCTGCAATGCCAGGCTGTTCAGTTCATCTTCTTCTGTGATGATGTCGCCGGCATAACGGATCTGAACGTAAGTCATGGAGCCGCTGTCGTCATCATTGACAGGAGTAGTGCCACCACCAAACTCACCGGTACCACCTTCACCCTGGTCGGTGCCGCTTTGTGAGTTCAGCTGCGCACGACCATTGATGATCACACCGCCCCACTTGCCCCGATCGTCAATCGGATCGACGGACTCGGAATCTTCCTCATCCTCATCATAAGTCATGACAATTGGCGCTTCTGGAGTGCCGTTAGCATAGATTTTTGCGCTTCTGTCGATCAGCAGGAATGACTGTGTGGCACTGTTGGCAAACAGTGTGGTTCCCGCATCGATGGTCAGAGAAACTTTGTCGTCGTTCTCAGTGAACGCCTGAGTTCCAAATCGAACAGTACCGTTCAGGAAATAGGAATTGTTTGCTGTAAGGTGCGTTTCAGAAGTGATTGCAGCACCACCGGTCAGCACGCAAATTGGTTTGCCGTTAAACGTACCAGCACCTGGCGTGGTGTTGGTCGGGCAACCAGCTGCAGGAGTATCAGATATACTGAACTGAAGTGGCGTGCCAGAGTAGGTCAAGGTTCCCAGGTCGCCGTTGGTAATGTATGCCGCGTAAGCAGAAAAAGTTAAACCGGTAAGATTCGTATCTTCACCAACCAGCCCTTCAAGAATCGATACTTGCTCTTCGGCTTCCAGGGTCTTGGTCGCGTAAGTTCCAAGCGACGAAAGATCGTTCAGGTCAAGTGGTAACCAGATTCCACCGGACAGCCTGCTGAATAGACCAATTCCCGGAACTTCCAGAACCACGATCAGGCTGCCTTCTTTACCCACATCAGCAGGATCAGGCTTGATGGTTGCAACGACGTCAACCGCGTCTGCTGCAGGGAACATGTTCAGGTAACTTGCACCACCGTTATTGGTCGCACCGGCAGTGAACACTGCACCGGCGCCGGCACCAATTGTAGGTAGAGTCGGTTGATCCGCGGCCTGTGTAGCCATCGCGGACACGCCCATCGCCACACCCAGGGCAAGCGCGCTCATTTTTTGTGGTTGGAATTTCATTATCACTCCTTAAGCTTAAGAGTCAGGATCGAACAAAGGTCGGGGTCGAATCTTAAGAACTGTATATTTCAATTGGAGGACATTTTTCTTACAGTTTTTTGACAGTGCTTAATTACTGATTTTTAAGCATACAAGCTTGCTTGGAACGATCTTTTCCAAATTTTCAACACCTTAGATAGCATGGCGAATTTGATGGGATTTTGACGACCACCAAATTGTCATCGTTTTGTCATTATTCCCCTAGTAAGCTTTTCCTGATGAGCGACTCCAACACTTCTTATGACTTCCGTATCAAGGCGCAACCCATCGCCTTTTTCGAAACTCCGGTTGCCTACTGCCAATTAACGGACGGCGAATCTTTCCTCAATGAAATTGAGCAGGTCGTTCGTCAACGGCGGGAGCAGGATCCAGGCGTATCACGCTCCAATATTGGCGGTTGGCATTCCGATACCCGCATGCTGGAATGGGGAGGAGAGCCAGCCCGGGTGTTAGGCGAGAAAGTCATCAGCATCGCCAAGCGTATGACCTATTTCGAAGACGCCTCTCCAGACGCGTTTGACTGGCCATTGCAGATGTGGGCCAACATCACGCCAAAAGGTGGAATGAATGATATCCATGTGCATCCGGGCAACCTGTGGGCTACGGTACTCTACCTGGACATGGGTAGGGATGCTACGGACCTGGAACGCTCAGATGCGAAAGATGTGGGTGGAAATTTTTTTATTGAAGATCCACGCTTCCCATTAAGTGTGATGCGCAATACCGGTATGCGCATGATCGGCATAGACGGCAAGCCCCAGGACATTCAACAGGAATTTAAATTAAACCGGGGAGATATCGTGGTTTTTCCTGCCTGGCTTCGGCATGGTGTCCGTCCTTATACCGGCGAACAGGAAAGAATTTCCATTGCAGTGAATATCGATGCGGTTCCCAAGCGCTAAGGAAACCACACGATCAGAACTTCTGTAGCAACTTTAAGGCACCTCACTACATTGTAGAAGGTAACCTCATAAAACTGCAGCAAGAAGCCTCTCTAATTTGCAGATTGTCCCAGCGCTGCGTTCAACTGATCCACGTAAGTAGCAAGATCGAAAAAGTCTCGCCACTCCTTGATCTTGCCACCTTCCATTTCAAACACACCGACTACTGGTAGATCGACCGGCTGATTCGCCACTACGGTTTTATCCACCCTTTCAACCATCACAGTATCACCGTCTGCTACCAGGCTGATGATCTCCCATTCAGTTTCCTGCCAGGGACGTATAAAACCGGCAATGAAATTTTGGATGTTTTCCCTGCCACTGACAGGATTAGACGGCATATTGTGATAAACACCGTCGTCAGTGAAATAGGCCGCGAGTTCAACAGGATCAAGATTTGACCAGGCGGCGATGAACTCACGAATTACGGTCTCGTTTTCTGACATGGTGGTAGTTCCGGGTTGGGCTTG
>Ga0209578_10001276_pt1 | contig 24062 bp, 24 predicted proteins | sample tdAd472_FD_187127 | JGI IMG/M metagenome (GOLD analysis project Ga0209578, IMG submission 187127) | Marine sediment microbial communities from the Atlantic coast under amendment with organic carbon and nitrate - tdAd47.2 (SPAdes)... | ecosystem: Environmental > Aquatic > Marine > Coastal >...
AGCCCGATGCGGCGCGGCGTTGAAAAGTGCTTCGCGCTTTCCACCTCAACACCAGCATCTTTCAGTTTTTTAGAGACAGCGCTATCGAGTTGCCGAGCGGCGTCCACTTGCATGCGCGCGGGGATTTCTTCTGAAAAAAGTTCCAGCAGAAGATCAGCCATCAGGCGTCCTCCTGCTTGTCAGATCTGCCTTGAGGGCTGTCAAGCCACGCGGCGCAGCAGCCCTTGGAAAGCTCACGCACCCGGCCAATATAAGCTTGGCGTTCGGTCACGGAGATCACACCGCGCGCATCGAGCAGATTAAAGCAATGGCTCGCCTTGATGCATTGGTCATAGGCCGGCAGCGGCAGCTTTGCTTCAAGCAGCTTGGCGCATTCGGCCTCGTGATCCTTGAAGTGCTGGAACAGCGTGTCGGTGTCGGCGTGTTCGAAATTATAGGCTGAGAATTCAACCTCGGACTGATGGAACACATCGCCATACGTAAAAGGTTTGCCGTCGGGCTTCTTGCCGCCGAATTCAAGATCAAAGCCATTGTCCGTGCCCTGAACATACATGGCGAGGCGCTCAAGCCCATAGGTGAGCTCACCCGAGACCAGCTCCACATCAAAGCCGCCCACTTGTTGGAAATATGTGAATTGAGAGACTTCCATGCCGTCGCACCACACTTCCCAGCCCAGGCCCCAGGCGCCTAATGTTGGGCTTTCCCAATCATCCTCCACGAATCGGATGTCGTGGTTGCGCCAATCGATGCCCAGCGCCGCGAGGCTGTCGAGATAAAGCTGCTGAATGTTCTCGGGGCTCGGCTTCAGGATCACTTGGAATTGGTAATAGTGCTGGAACCTATTGGGGTTTTCCCCATAGCGCCCGTCGGTGGGCCGACGCGAGGGCTGCACAAAGGCCGCGTTCCAGGGCTTGGGGCCCAGCGCGCGCAGAGTGGTCGCGGGGTGAAAGGTGCCCGCCCCCATCTCCATGTCATAGGGCTGCAGGATCACGCAGCCTTGCGCGGCCCAATATTGTTGGAGCGTCAGGATAAGGCCCTGAAAGGACCGGTCGGGCGCGTCAGTCATAGGGCGTGTTTTAGCCGAGATTCTCTAGAGTTATGCCGGAAAGGCGGGTTCGCGGGACGGTAGCCGTGAGCACCCGTGGAATCAAGCGGAGCGCGGCGCTATCGGTATGGACACTCAGTCCGATTGCAGGGGCTCTCATCGCTGATGGCTCGATACGTGCCGCAGGTGCGGCAAAGCTCAGTCTGCTCGACTTGGCCTGGATCCTTCCGCGGCGCGCGATCCACGCGCTCGTCATCATCGTTACGCGCGCGAGCGCGGGCGGTGAGCATATTCACCAGCACCAGCGCCATGGCGATCAGCAACAGAGTGACGAAGTATTTCATGGGGGCTGATTATAGCCCGAACCGGCTCCAGAGCGAACGGGCCTCGAGCCAGGCCATGGCCTTGCCCGGCGCGCCCCATAAAGCGCCAATATCGCCGCCGGCCGTGGAATCGGGCTTGGGCTGACCGAAGAACCCACGTTCGGGCGCAACAACGCGCAGTTTGACCTTGGAGCCGAAGCGTTTGCGCATGACCGAGCGCACATCATCGAGCCCATCAATAAGGCCGAGCTCTACTGCCTTCAGCCCCACCCAAAATTCGCCAGTGAAAAGCTTGCGGTCCGTGCCTTTAAGCCGGCCCTCGCGCCGGGTCTTCACCATCTCTTTGAAGGTGGCGTGGATATCTTTCTGCATGCCTTCAAGGCGTTTGACGTCAGCTTCGTCCTCGGGCTGGAAGGGATCGAGCATGGCTTTGTTCTCACCCGCTCTGTGTACCCGCCGTTCGATGCCAAGCTTTTCCAAAAGTCCGGGAAAGCCAAAGCCCGCCGAGATCACGCCAATGGAGCCGATAATGCTTGAAGGATCGGCAAAAATCTCATCCGCCGACAGCGCGAGCATGTAGCCCCCGCTCGCCGCCACGTCCTCGCAAAAGGCAAAGACCGGCTTGCCGTGTTCTTCTGATAGCGCACGTACGCGGTCGTGGATCAGCTTGGACTGCACGGGCGAGCCGCCCGGCGAATTGATCACCAGCGCCACCGCCTCTACGCGGCCCATGGTGAAGGCTTCTTCAAGCTGCCCCGCGACCGACGAAAGCGTAAGGCCGGGGCGGAGCCCGCCTGCCGCGCCAATGACACCCGAAAGCCGCACAATGGCGACGCGCGGGTTGCGATCAAGGCCCACGGCCTCCGCAACGTTCGATATGAATTTTCTCATGAGGGTTATCTAAGGACTGCGCGGGTATTACTCAAGGCAATCAAACATCTAACGCCGCACATTCCCTCAATGCAGCATCAATTTCTGGTGTGAAACTTCCATCCGCTTCGTGCAGCACAAATCCGGGCAGGAGTTTTGCCGCCGCCTTTGAGCCCTTCCGCGCGCGGACGATGAAACGCCGTGCGGGCTCGCCCGCCTTGGGCCAAAGCGGAATGATCTGGATATCACCCGCGGGGCCTTCGAGTGCCTTCAGCATTGCTGGCAGGGCTTCCGTGCGATTAATCAGGGTGATCCAGCCCTTGGTCTTGAGCGCCACAAGGCAGGCTTCGATCCAAAGCCCGATAGCCTCATCGTAACGCCCTTCCCCCCAAAGTCCGTGCGCCATTGCCTTGGAAGCATCCGGCGAAACCCGCTCCCGCGTAGGGTCGTGAAACGGTGGGTTCGAGATCACATGGTCGAACTTGTCACGGCCCACCAGTGCAGGCAAATCGAACACATCGCCTTCATTGTACATGCACGTATCGCTCAAGTTGTTACGCGCGGTATTTTCCGTACAAAGACGAACAGCTTCGGGGTCGAGATCAACGCCGAGCAATTGCGCGCCAGGCACGCGGGCGAGCAAGCACATTCCCGCGACCCCGGCTCCGCTTCCTGCATCGAGCACATGATCGCCAGTTTTCACGGGCGCGGCGGCACCGAGCAACACGGAATCCATCCCCGCGCGAAAACCGTCCGCGGATTGTTTGAGCGTTAGTCGCCCGCCCAGAAAATCATCTTCTGTAAAATCGCCGCTCACCAGGGCTTTCCATCGTAGGGTTGGATGCCTTCGTTCTGAAGGAGAATGCGCGCGTCATCGAGCTGCTCATCCGCCACCATAAGTCGCCGCGGGACAAACATGCCGAGCGAGCCATCCAGCACCGAGGTGTTCGTATCAAAAATAAAACTTTCGATCCCGTGTTGCCCCAATAGATTTTCGGCAAAACTGAGATCCACCGGATTTACGGTACGCAAAAGCTCTTTCACGTTTTTCCTCTTTTTACGCTTCAAATGGGCGCGATGCCCATTGCCGGACCTTGCCCCCTGCCGGGGTGCGGCCTAGTCTCCATTCCAGAACACTCTATTCCAGAACTCGCTGGAGCAAAGATCAAGGGGCCAGATTTTGGGCGTAGTTGTATCACTTGACGGCGAGAGGCGCGCGACGCCGGTTGACCGGCTCAAGGCGCTTGTGGAAGCGGACCTTACAGCGGTCAATGAAGAAATCCTCACCCGCATGCGCAGTGAGGTGGAGCTGATCCCCGAACTTGCGGATTATCTCATCTCCTCGGGCGGCAAACGCCTTCGCCCCATGCTGACCCTCGCAGCCGCCAAATTGTGCGGCTTTGACGGGCGCAGCCATATCGCCCTCGCGGCAGCCGTTGAATTCATCCACACCGCAACGCTGCTGCATGATGATGTTGTTGACGGCAGCGAATTGCGCCGCGGCAAACAGGCCGCCAATCTCGTTTACGGCAATCAGGCGAGCGTGCTGGTCGGCGATTTTCTTTTCAGCCGGTCGTTCCAGTTGATGGTCACCTCGGGCCATTTGCGTGTGCTGGATATCCTATCGAACGCCGCAGCGGTGATTGCCGAAGGCGAGGTGTTGCAGCTGGCCACCGCCAACAACACGGCCACCACCGAGGACACATATTTGGAAGTGATCCAGGCAAAGACCGCCGCGCTCTTTGCCGCCGCCACCCAAGTGGGCGCAGTCGTGGCCGCGCGCCCGGACGCAGAAGAAGAAGCGCTCGAGAGTTACGGCCGCAACCTGGGCATCGCATTCCAACTTGTGGACGACGCATTGGACTACAGCGGCAATCAGGCAAAGCTTGGCAAATCAGTGGGCGATGATTTCCGCGAGGGTAAAATCACCCTGCCCGTGGTACTTGCCTTCCGGCGCGGCAGCGATGATGAGCGCGCGTTTTGGAAACGCACTATGGAAAAGATGGAGCAAACGGACGCCGATCTCGAAGAAGCCATGAAGCTTCTCGAAAAGCACGGCACGGTGGACGCCACCATCGAACGCGCGCGGCATTATGGCGCCATCGCCAAGGACGCGCTCGCCATTTTTCCCGAAAGCGAAACCCGCGAAGTCTTGCAAGAGCTTGTTGAGTTTGTAATCTCTCGCGGGCACTAAGCGCCAAGCAATTCGCCTTCGGCAATCCACCAATTATGGTGCGCGGTACGAAGCGCCGTTGCAGCCTTAGATGCAGCTTCGGTCGACACATAAATCCCAAAACACGTCGCCCCCGAGCCCGACATGCCCGAGACTATCGGGTTGGTTTCTTCAATGGCGCGAATGGTGTCGCGGATCGAAAGCTCCATTATCGCTGCAGGGTCTTCCAAATCGTTGCCAGCGTTTCCGAGCACATTGGTGAGTTTTGCCATTGTCGAAACATCACGAGGCGCGCGCGCCGCTTCGGAAACCCCTTGCTCGCTGAGGCGTGCGAAAACCTCGCGTGTTGATACTTGAACACCTGAATTTACGAGCACCACGCCGAGCCCTTCCGGCAATTGTGCGGGTTCAAGCAGCTCGCCCATGCCGCTCATCCATGCTGGGCGGCTTTCAAGGCAGACCGGCACATCGGCGCCCAGCTCCAACGCGCGCGCGCGAAGGTGGTCATCAATAGGCAGCCTCGCCGCTTTTGCGCAGATCCTCAGCGCCGCCGCCGCATCGGCCGACCCGCCACCAATGCCGCTTGCCACGGGCAGATGTTTTTCCAGCGTGAAGTGAAGCGGCGTAAGGGTAGCCCCCGCGCCTTTCGCCCACTCGGCCGCAAGGCGGGCTGCCTTTAGCACCAAGTTGTTCGCCGGGTTCTCATCGTTCAGGTCCTCCGCACACGGACCAGCGATTGTAAGGCCCCATTCGCCAGCCGGGCGAACTGTCAAATGATCGCCCACATCGGCAAACGCCACGAGGCTATCGAGCTCGTGATACCCATCGGCACGTTTGCCGAGCACGTGTAAGAAAAGGTTGATCTTCGCCGGGGCGAATTCACGAAACGGGGCTTTAGGCTCAGTTGCCGCCATTGCTATCAGCCGTCAGGGGCTGGTCCCCAAGACCGTTGGCGAGTTTTGCTTCGATCAGCGGTACCTGGTCTTCTTCGGGGTTCATACCGAGCGCGTGGGTCCATTGGAAACGCGCCTGCCGTTCTTTGCCGATCCGCCAATAAGCATCGCCCAGGTGATCGTTGATCACCGGATCGCCTGATTGCAGTTCAGAGGCAAGTTCCAAAAAGCGCACCGCTTCATCAAATTGGCCAAGCTGATAATACCCCCACCCAAGGCTATCCACGATAAATCCGTCTTGGGGCTGTTGCTCCACCGCGCGGTGGATCATGGCGAGCGCTTCTTCCAGGTTTTCCCCGCGTTCAATCCAGCTATAGCCAAGATAGTTGAGCACATAGGGCTGATCTTCATTGAGTTCCAGCGCGTATTGAAGCGCGTCTTCCGCTTCGTCCCAGCGCCCGGTGCGCTCCAGGGAGATGCCATAGGAATAATAGATTGCCCAAAACCGTGCTTGGTTTTGTTCTCCGGCTGCAAGAAGCCCAATCGCGTGAGCGTAGGCATTCATGGCGCGTTCGAACTCGCTCTCACCTCGCAAAGTGTCGCCATACGCAAGCCACGCCGTAAAGGACGTCGGATCGCTGTTTGTCAGCCGCGCAAGAAGCGCGATTGCTTCGTCTTCGCGGCCTAAACGCCCCAACAAAAATGCGCGCTGAATTTCGGTACTAAATTTTAGCGGGCTGCGCGGGGAAACCTCCGCATACGTCGCTTCGGCTTGTTCTGGCAGGTCGAGCCGCTCGTAGATGTCACCCAATAGGCTCCGCGCTTCGTCTTGGGCGGGATTGATATGCAGCGACAATTGAAGATAGAGCGCCGGAACGTCAAAGCTCCCTTGACCCGCGACCACACTTGCCACCGAGAACATGGCTTCCGCCGCCCCTTCACGCGCGTTGCTGACCAACGCCCGCGGTGTTCGCGTGCCCGCGTGCTCGCGCGCGTCAAGAACCGCCGCGTTCAATGGCGCGATGTCGAGATAGGCATCATATATGCGGATCGCTTCTTCGGCCCGGTCGTCACGTTCAAGGAAGTTACCGTAGGCGTGAACAACCCGCGCGCTTGTACCACTTGATCCTGTGATCGCTGCGACGTAACCCACTTCAGCCTGGGTGTTATCGCCCATGAGATCGGCCAATAGCGCGCCGTGATAGGATTGAAAAAGTTCGACCCCTTCAAGGTTGCGCGCGGTGAGCAGATCCAGCCCCGCCTCGGGCACGCCGTCGCCCGCATAGGTCCAGGCCTCCAGAAGCGCCACGGTGAGGTTGGTCAAAAGACCCTCATTCACGCCGCCCAAAAACTGACGCGCATCTGAATAGCGCTCGTTCGCGAGGTGATCGATGGCAACCGTCAGTCGTGCAAACGCATTCGATGGATCATAAGCAACCGCCACTTCGGCAAGTCGCGCCGCCGAACGTACGTTTCCATTGGATATGTCGAGCACATAGGCGCGCTCGAGGATGTCAGGGTTCGCGGGGCCTAATTGTAGTGCCCGGCGAAACTGCCGCGCGGCTGTTGTGGTGTCGCCATCGTTTTGCGCCTGCTGAGCTGCCAAATACGCGCCGAAATGGCTCGGCCCGCCGATACGGTTCTGGCCGTTGAGCGAAGCAAGGTCGAAGCCGCCGCCACTCGCACATGCGGACAGCGCAAGGCCTACTGCCATAATCAGTGTTAAATTCGTCAGCCTACGGATTTTCTTAGAATGTGCCAATTGCACTCACATATTTGGGTAGACCGGACCCCCGCCACCTTCGGGCACGGTCCAGTTGATATTCTGCGTCGGGTCTTTGATGTCGCAGGTTTTACAATGAACGCAGTTCTGCGCGTTAATCACAAACTTGGGATTGCTGCCGTCATCGTCCCAAACAACCTCATAGACCCCCGCCGGGCAATAGCGTTGGGCGGGCTCATCGAATGCCGGAAGATTGTGATCGATGGGAACGTTGGCGTCTTTGAGCTGCAAATGCACCGGCTGGTCTTCCTCGTGATTGGTATTCGATAGGAAAACCGAAGAAAGCTTATCGAAGCTTAAGACCCCATCGGGCTTGGGATAATCGATTGGAGTGGCATCAGCAGCCTTTGTTAGCGTCGCATGATCGGGTTTTTTGTGATGCAGCGTGCCGAAGAACGAAAAGCCGAAAAGGAAGTTCGTCCACATATCGATGCCGCCAAGGCCCAGGCCGATGATGTTACCAAACCGGCTCCACAAAGGCTTCACGTTGCGCACGCGCTTGAGATCCTTCCACACCCATGACGCTTTGACGCTTGGCTCATAATCTTCAAGCTCATCCCGAGAGCGGCCATCGGCGATCGCGGCGAACACCGCTTCGGCGCCGAGCATGCCGGTCTTCATGGCGTTGTGGGTACCTTTGATGCGCGGCACGTTCACAAAGCCGGCCGAGCAGCCGATGAGCGCGCCGCCGGGGAACGCAAGCTTTGGCACTGACTGAAGCCCGCCTTCGGTAATCGCACGCGCGCCATAGGAGATGCGCTTTCCGCCTTCGAGATAAGCCGCAAGCACCGGGTGATGTTTATGCCGCTGCATTTCATCAAAGGGCGAGAGATGCGGGTTATCGTAGTTGAGATGCACCACGAACCCGACCGAGGCGAGATTGCCTTCGAAGTGGTACATGAACGAGCCACCGCCCGCGCCACCTGAAAGTGGCCAGCCCATAGTGTGCACCACAAGACCTTCGTCGTGTTTGGCGGGATCAAGTTCCCACAATTCTTTAATGCCAATGCCGAATTTTTGAGGGTCGCGGCCATTGGAGAGCTCGAACTGATTGATGAGCTTCTTGGCGACCGAGCCGCGCACGCCCTCACCGATGAGGGTGTATTTGGCATGAAGCTCCATGCCTGCCGCATAGCCGCCCTTGTGGCTGCCGTCTTTGGCCACGCCGAAATTACCTGTGACCACGCCTTTGACCGCGCCCGCGTCATCCAGCACCACATCGGTGACGGCAAAGCCGGGATAGATCTCAACGCCCATCGCCTCGGCTTGTTCAGCAAGCCAACGGCAAAGATTGCCAAGGCTTGAGATGTACATGCCGTGATTGCTCATAAGCGGCGGGAAAAGAAAATTGGGAAACCGGATCGAACCGCGGGAGCCGAGAAACAGGAACTTGTCTTTCTTCACTTCAGTCTTCAGCGGCGCGCCTTTTTCTTTCCAATCGGGGATCAACTCATTGATCGCTATGGGGTCAATCACCGCGCCGGAAAGAATATGCGCGCCCACCTCAGCGCCTTTCTCAAGGACTGCAACGGAAACTTCGCTGCCCGCATCGGCGGCAAGCTGCTTTAGCCGGATCGCAGCGGCGAGCCCCGCGGGCCCCGCGCCAACGATAACGACGTCATATTCCATGGACTCGCGCTCAGCGTCCGTCTCACTCATTCTCAAAGTCCCCAATGGTTCGGCTGATGGGCGGGGGCGGCCCCAACTGTCGAGGGCCGAAATTCGCCAAAGACACTATACTTTTGCCCAAAAGCGTCAAACCGCCATTTATTCAAAGGCCCCCACTGGTCTAGGATCGCGCCCATGAGTCCAACCACCCAAGATGCGGGCCTCGCCCTTCTTAAATGGTATGCCGATACGGGCGCCGATGAAGCCATCGGTAACGAGGCGGCTGCCCTTTACGCAAAGGAAGCGGACATTATGCCGCTTCCGGCGAAAGGGGCGCCAATAAAACAGGTCTCGCTCAAGCCGCAAAAACCTAAGCCACCTTCGGACGAAGAGGTTGCTGAGAAACTTCAAACGGACGCCGCGAGCCTTGCCGCAAGTTGCGCAACTTTGGACGAGCTACGCGCGGCAATGGAAGGCTTCGATGCAAAGGCGCACTTCCCCGCGGCGCGCAACCTGGTGTTCGCCGACGGCAACCCGCAGGCCGATGTAATGCTGATCGGTGAGGCGCCCGGCGAAGAAGAAGACCGGCAGGGCATTCCCTTTGTCGGCCGGTCCGGGCAGTTGCTCGACCGGATGCTTGATGCCATCGGGCACGACCGCGAGAGCGTCTACATCTCAAACATTTTGCCCTGGCGCCCCATGGGCAACCGCACGCCAACCATGCAGGAAGGTGTGATCTTTCTTCCCTTCCTGATGCGCCATATCGAACTTGCCGGGCCAAGACTTACCGTGGCATTGGGCGGAAGTTCGGCAAAACTTCTTCTTGGGACCAACCAAGGCATCATGCGCCTGCGCGGTCATTGGTCGGAAATTGAAGTGGCGGGCCGCAAAGTCCCGATACTCCCAACACTTCATCCAGCTTATCTTTTGCGCAATCCGCTTGCGAAGCGAGAAGCGTGGGCAGATTTTCTCAATCTGAAACAAAGACTTTGCGAAAATTTGAACGATTAACGCTGCCGCGCGTTTTGTGCTCACATGTGATCACCATCCCGCTTGCGTGTGCGCGAACGCCTGAGTAGCTTCGGGACACAAGGGGGTTGGTGAATTGGTGCTGGGTATGGGCGTTTTCCAAAGCCGCGTTTGGCTGGCCGTATGCGTGATCCTTTGCATCGCGTATGCAAGCCCCACATTTGCTCAAAATACCGAGCCGCGTCTTCTCTCTGCTCAAGACATTAGCCTTTACAATCAAATCTTTGACGTGCAAGACCGGGGCGAATGGTCAACCGCGGATCGTTTGATCGCGCAGTTGGAAAATCGTGTGCTGTTGGGTCACGTTCAATTTCAACGCTATATGCACCCGACAGCTTATCGTTCGCGCTTTGATGAGCTTAACAATTGGATGTCGCATTATGCGGACCATCCCGAAGCAGGCCGCATCTATCGCCTTGCGGTTCGTCGCCAGCCCTCAAGCGCTGCCACCCCGCGCCGGCCCGACCTGAGACGCTGGCGCGTTGCCGCACAGCCCATTGACCCCTTTGATGATTTTAATCCAACGCGCAGCCGAAGCGAACGACAGCGCGTGCGGCAGATTGAAAACCATGTGCGCTCGCTTATGCGGCGCGAACGTCCCACCCAGTCGATCAATTATTTGAACGAAGACCGTACACGGAACGATCTGACCCAATACGAGTTTGACCGCATTCGCATCATGATCGCGCGCTCGTATTATGCTGAACAGCGCGATGATCGGACCCTTGAGATTGCGGGCGATGTGGCCACGCGCAGCCGCGCCGCGCTTCCTGATGCGGACTGGTGGGCGGGGCTTGCGGCTTGGCGGATTGGCGATGTGGGCCGCGCTGCGGAGCATTTTTCAGCCCTTGCCCGCGCCGATCAGGTGGACCCGTGGATGCGATCTGGCGCCGCCTATTGGGCCGCCCGCTCTTATATGGTGGCGTTCCGTCCGCGCGATGTGATCCCCATGCTCGAGATTGCGGCGCGTGAGCCTTTGACCTTTTACGGCATTCTCGCCACACGCCAGCTTGGCCGCGAGATCGAAGTGGATTTCGCCGCTCCTTCATTAAGCGAAGAAGACTTTCTTTCCTTGATCGCGGTGCCTGGAATTGCGCGCGCCGTGGCGCTCAACGAAGTGGGGCGCATTGGCGACGCGGAGGCCGAATTCACCCGCGCCCACGCGCTGGTGGACGCAGAACTTGATCAAGCCCTATTGGCGCTTACAGCGGCGCTCGATCTTCCTCATGCGCAAGTGATGACCGCGATTTCGTCTGATGATCCGGCTATGCGCGCGGCCGCATACCCCGTACCGGATTACACGCCTGATGGTGGGTTTATCTTGGACCGTGCGCTTCTTTATGCAGTGGCTCGGCAGGAAAGTAAGTTCGATACGCTGGCCACCAGTCGCGCTGGCGCGCGGGGTCTGATGCAAGTGCTGCCGTCTACAGCGCAATACGTCATGGGCGACCGCAATCTTGCGCGCGATGATGAAAACAAACTCTACAATCCCGATTTCAACATCGAAGTGGGTCAGGTCTACATCAACCGTCTCATGAGCCGGTATGACGCGGGCACGAACCTTTTCATGCTGGCCGTGGCCTATAACAGCGGGCCCGGCAATCTTCAGCGCTGGCTCGATTCGATTGAATTCGGCGATGATCCATTGCTTTTTATTGAAAGCATTCCGTCCCTCGAAAGCCGCGGCTTTATCGAACAGGTCTTCACAAATCTGTGGATCTACCGCGCGCAATTGGGCGAGGATGCGCCAAGTTTACGCATGGTGGCCGAGGGCTCTTGGCCGCAGTATCTTTCGGTTGATACAATGACGGTTCCGCCAAACCGCAATTAGGACCGAAACGAGGACATCCCCATGCCGGGCATCGATGAAAGCCTCACATTCAAGCCGCTCAACATTGCGGTGCTGACGGTTTCTGACACGCGAACACTGGAAAACGACACTTCGGGCGAGACACTAAAAGATCGCCTCGAAGAAGCGGGGCACAAGCTCGCGGGCCGCACGCTTTTGCGCGATGACGCGGGTGACGTGCGTGCGCAAGTCCGTCAGTGGACGGAGGATAAGGGCGTCGATGTGGTGATCACCACCGGCGGCACGGGGCTTACGGGCCGCGATATAACAGTTGAGGCGGTAAAGCCGCTTTTTGACAAAGAAGTGGACGGCTTTTCCGTGCTCTTTCACATGGTGAGTTATGAAATGATAGGCACCTCAACCGTGCAAAGCCGGGCTTGTGCGGGGCTGGCGAATAATACGCTCGTCTTTTGCTTGCCCGGTTCCACGGGCGCGGTGAAAGACGGTTGGGACAAGATCCTTGTCCTCCAGCTCGATAGCCGCCACCAGCCTTGCAATTTTGTGGAGTTGATGCCGCGGTTCGGCGAGTGAACGCGATCTACGACACGATCGGGATTGATTACGCCAACTTGCGCAGGCCCGATCCGCACATTGCCGCGGCGATTGAAGCGGCGCTGGGCAATGCCAAGACAATCCTAAATGTCGGCGCCGGCGCGGGGTCTTATGAGCCTGCGGGCCGCCAGGTTACGGCGCTTGAACCCTCGGCTGAGATGATCGCGCAACGCCCGGCGGGTGCCGCGCCCGCAATACAAGGGATAGCGGAAGATTTGCCCTTCGAGGACAAATCCTTCGATGCATCCATGGGTGTCCTCACCATCCATCATTGGTCGGATCAACCAAAGGGCCTTGCGGAGATGCGGCGCGTCACGCGCGGCCCTATCGTGCTTTTGACCTACGACGCTTCGTTTCGCGGGTTCTGGCTCGCGGATTATATCCCGGAACTTGAAACCCTCGATGACGCGCAAATGCCGAAAATGTCCGACTACGGAGCATGGCTCGGCGAGGTTGAGATCACGCCCGTCCCCATTCCGCACGATTGTGTGGATGGTTTCCTTTGCGCCTACTGGCGGCGGCCGAGCGCCTATCTCGACCCGCGCATTCGGGCCGCCATTTCCTCGTTCTGGAAGATCGGCGGCATCGAAGACGGCATCGCCCGGCTTGAGGCTGACCTTGAAAGCGGCTCGTGGGAGGAGCGCTATGGGCACCTCCTCACCGAAGACGCCCGCGATTTCGGCTACCGGCTGGTGACCACGGTTTAAGCCACATTCTTGCAATTTGTTCACTTTTTGTTCTTGATTCATCAGGCGCGATATGCATACGATTTCGCCATGGTGACAGAGATCAAGAGACCCCCTCCCCGCGGGCGCGGGGCGCACTCGAACGCGAGTGGGCGCTACGAGCGTTTTAGCCGCGTGGACCTCGACGATGGCTGGACCACCGAGGACCCGGTGCCCGAACAAATTGAGACGCAAGTGTTCCGCGACGCGGCGCGGACGGCGATCACGCGCAACCAATCACCCGATGTGCCGTTCGACCGTTCGGTGAACCCCTACAAGGGCTGCGAGCACGGCTGCATTTATTGTTTCGCGCGGCCGACGCACGCGTATCTGGGCCTCTCGCCCGGGATCGACTTTGAAACCAAGCTCTACATGAAACCCGATGCGGCGAAGCTGCTGGAGCGCGAGCTGCGGCATCCGGACTATCAATGCGACACCATGGCGCTCGGCACCAACACCGACCCTTACCAGCCGATCGAGAAGAATTATCAAATCACGCGGCAGGTGCTGCAGGTGCTCGCAGCATTCCGGCACCCGGTGGGCATCGTGACAAAATCGCCGCTGATCGTGCGGGACATCGACATCCTGGGCCCCATGGCAGAACGCGGACTGGCGAAGGTGGCGATTTCCGTCACCACGCTTGATCGCAAACTTGCCCGGGCGATGGAGCCGCGCGCCGCAACCCCCGAGCGCCGGCTTGATGCAATCAAGCTGCTGGCAAAGGCCGGCATTCCCACATCCGTCTTCATGGCGCCCATGATCCCGGCCCTCAATGACGCGGAAATCGAAGAGGTGCTAAAGCGCGGTGCGAGCGCCGGTGCGCGCGGCGCGGGCTATGTGCTTTTGCGCATGCCGCTTGAGATCAAAGATCTTTTTGCCGAATGGCTTGAGGCGGCCTACCCCGACCGCGCGGCGCGGGTCTTATCGCTGATGCGGCAGATGCGCGGCGGCAAGGACTATGACGCCCAATGGGGCCAGCGCATGTCGGGCACCGGGCCCTACGCCAAGCTAATCTCGCGGCGCTTTCGGCTTGCGGCGGCAAAGCTGGGGCTCAACAAGGTCAGCCATACGCTGGATACCAAGCAGTTCAAGCCGCCCCCCGCGGTGGGCGATCAGCTCGGGCTACTCTGAATCGGCACTAAGAGGGTCCGGGGCTAGAATGGAGCCCATGACCGATTCGCTCACCCTCTTCCGCGATAAATACCGCGAGCAACAGCCCAAGCAGGCGGGACCCATTCATGTGGGTGGGCCATCGTTCGAGCTTGAAGATCAAACCGCGCTCGATCTTGTGTGCGGCATTGACGAAGCAGGGCGCGGGCCGCTGGCCGGACCCGTGGTCGCGGCGGCAGTCCTTCTTGATCGTGAAAACTTTCCTGAGGGCCTCAACGATTCCAAAAAGCTCACTGAATTGAGGCGCGAAAAACTTTACGAAGAGCTGCTGGAATGCGCGCAAGTGGGCGTCGGCATAGCGGACGTGGCGGAGATCGACACAATCAACATCTTGCAAGCAAGCTTGCTCGCCATGGCCCGCGCGTTTGAGGCGCTCCCCGTACTGACGAAATTTGCGCTCATCGACGGCATCCACGCGCCAAAGATTGAATGCAAGACGGCGTGCGTGAAAGGCGGCGACGGCAAATCGCTTTCCATTGCCGCCGCATCGATCATCGCCAAAGTCAGCCGCGATCGTTACATGCGCGCGCTCAGCCTCGATTATCCCGGCTACGGATGGGACAGCAATAAAGGCTACGGCTCGGCGCAGCATCTAGCTGCACTCGAATATTTGGGCGTGACGCCCCATCATCGCGCCACCTTTGCGCCGGTTCGTGAGGCCATGGGAAACTAATTTTCCCTTTGCGTTCAAGGCATTGATTCAGCCTTAACCCTTTGACTCTATTGTGACTCTTGACGGCGACTCCGGCATGACTCAGGATGCGCCTTCGATCTGATGCGGGAACGTCAGACGACAGAATAAATCCGCCATAAGGCGGTTGAGACAATGGGAAGACACCTAGGCAGAAGGCATGCGGGAACATGCCCTGCCACACGGGTGGAACGGGAATAAAGGGGCCTGGTGTGGGGTCAAAGACCAAAAGCAGCGCAACCGCGCTGCCCATCGACACTATTTTGCGCGGCGATTGTATTGAGCAGCTAAAAAAACTGCCCGACGCATCGGTTGATCTGGTCTTCGCCGACCCGCCATATAATCTCCAATTGGGTGGCGAACTGCACCGCCCGAATAATACGCGCGTTGATGGCGTCGAAGATGATTGGGATAAATTCGACAGCTTCGCGGCCTATGATGACTTCACCAAAGCCTGGCTCACCGAATGCCACCGTGTGCTCAAAGACAATGGCGCGCTGTGGGTGATCGGCTCCTACCACAATATATTTCGAGTGGGCGCAACGCTGCAGGATCTGGGGTTCTGGATCCTGAACGATGTGGTTTGGCGCAAAACAAACCCCATGCCGAATTTTCGCGGCACGCGGCTCACGAATGCGCACGAGACGATGATCTGGTGCTCAAAGGGCGAGAAGTCGAAATACACATTTAATTATGATGCACTGAAGGTTGCCAATGACGATCTGCAAATGCGGTCTGACTGGCTGCTCCCCATCTGCAATGGCGGTGAGCGCATTAAGGACCTGAACGGTCAAAAGGCGCACCCCACGCAAAAACCCGAAGCACTTTTGCACCGTATACTGATCGGCTCCACCAACAAAGGCGATGTGGTGCTGGACCCGTTCTTCGGCACAGGCACCACCGGCGCCGTCGCAAAAATGCTGGGCCGTCATTACATCGGCATCGAACGCGAGCTTGATTACATCCGCATCGCGCGGCACCGCATCAAACACGTAACGCCGCTGGAGGGCGAAGGCCTGGAAGTGATGAAATCCAAGCGGTCTGAGCCGCGCGTGCCCTTTGGCATGGTGGTGGAACGGGGCCTTATCAAGCCGGGCACAAAGCTGGTCAGCCCCAATGCGAAATTTGCCGCGCGGGTGCGCGCCGATGGCTCTTTATCCGCAGACGGAGAAACCGGATCGATCCACAAGATCGCGGCGCACGTTCAAGGGCTGCAGGCGTGTAACGGCTGGACCTATTGGCATATGCAAAAGCGGAAAGAGCTTGTCCCCATCGACATGCTGCGCCAAAAAATCCGCGCCGAGATGGGCGATGGGGGCAAGGGTTAGGGTCCCTCCACCAACCGCACCACTTTTTTCATAACTGTCGGCAGCCCCGCATCTTCTATCTCGTCGGGCGTGTGCCAGAGATGCCCATTGCCTTGTGCCTTGCGCCCGTCAATTCGCGCGTCGAAGACGGATAGTTCCAAGTGGAAATGCGTGAAGGTGTGCGTGACGAGGCCGGGCACAGACGCGAACTCCGCCGCCACTGGCGCCTGGGCAAGATGCGCGGCGGCGTCGAACTCTTCAGCACGCCATTCCGACGACGGCACTTCCAGCATTCCGCCGAGGAGGCCCTTCTCCGCGCGGCGACGCAGCAGCACCGCGCCATCGCCCCGCGTGATCCAGAACGCCGCGCCTCTTCTGGTGGGCTTTGCTTTGCGCGGCGGCTTGATTGGTAGCTTGCCCTCGATGCCTTTTGCGTGGGCCACGCAATCATCTGCCCACGGACATATATCACACGATGGCGATGTGGGCGTGCATATTGTGGCGCCCAGGTCCATCACCCCTTGGGCGTAGTCCCCTGCGCGCTTTTTCGGCGTCAGCGCTTCGGCATGCCCACGGATTTCCGACTTCGCATCGCGGATGGGTTTTTCAATTCCGAACATACGCACCATCACCCGGTCCACGTTCCCATCCACCACGGTGGCTTGCCGCCCAAACGCAATCGCGGCAATAGCCGCCGCTGTATAAGGACCGATGCCGGGAAGCTGGATCAGTTCATCCTCCGTGGGCGGAAAATCCCCTCCCCGCCCCGCAATTTCTTTCGCGCATTTGGTAAGGTTTCTGGCGCGCGTGTAATAACCAAGCCCCGCCCACGCGGCCATCACATGTTCGGGCTTTGCGTTTGCTAGCGCCTCCACCGAGGGCCAGCGCGATGTGAACTTCTCATAATATGGAATGACCGTCGCCACCACGGTCTGCTGCAACATGATCTCCGAGAGCCAAACCCGGTAGGGATCAATGCCCGCGCTTCCCCCGGGCGGCGCCCGCCAGGGCAATTCCCGCGCGTTTTGCCCATACCAATTGAGCAGTTTTCGGGCTAAGGCCGCTGCTTTTTGGGGACTGGGTGAGGTCATGGGCAACTTGGGTAAACGCCGCTTGAAAGTGGTTTCATCTTGCTTTGAGCCCCGCGAGCATTGACCATGGGCCCATGAGTGACAAGAACGACGACGGCCTTTCCCCGCGCGGCCAGCGCCTCACCCGCCATTTGCCGGAGATCGGGACCTTCCTGCCTAAAACGCGGCCGCCCATCCGCGGCGCGAAACGGGCGGGCACCTTTGCGGCAAAGGCTGCGCAAAAATCGCTCCAACGTTTTGGCATGGGCGGCGGCGATATCCTCCGCCAATGGCCCCAGATTGCAGGCGAAAGGCTGGCGCGCGTCACCCGCCCCGAGCGCATCAAAAAGACCCCCGAAGGGGATGTGTTGGTGCTGAAAGTTGCACGCGCGGCGGCCATGGAAGTGCAGCACAAAGTGCCCGAACTCCTTGACCGCGCGAACCAGATGTCGGGCACCGGGCGGCTTATAAAGATCGAAATTCACCAAGGTCCAATAAGCTAACCGGTAGGCTGAAACGCCTCACCCACCCGTGACCCGAGGGCTGCTGACACCGCCCTCAAATCCCCCTATTGTGCGGGCCAACTTTTGCGGTCCTAGCCGGGCATTCGGCGGGGCTATGCGTATGAATTGGGGAGTAATCAAGATGGAATTTGGCCTTGCAACAAAGACCCTGAAGGCGCTCGCGCTTGCCGGTATCCTTGCGCTTGGGGCATGCGGGAACGGCGGCGACGATGGCGGCCAGGCCGCCGGCGGCGACCGGGATTGGGGCAACTTCGGCCAGGAAGAAGGCGATGTTGTTATCGGAGATCCCGACGCGCCCATCTCCATTGTCGAATATGCCTCAGTCACTTGCGGGCATTGCGCCCAGTTCCATGTGTTCACTTATCCTTACTTGCATGAGGAATATATCGAGGCGGGGCTCGCGCGGTTTGTTATGCGGCCCCTGCCCACACCCCCCACCAACATGGCGCGGCTGGGTTTTATGATTGCCTCGTGCATGCCCGAAGGCCGCTACTACCCATTTATCGACGCGCTAATGCGCACCCAGAACCAATGGGCCTTCAACCAAAACCCCGAGTTCCGGATCGAATCATTGGCCCGCCTTGCCGCGCAAGCCGGCCTTAGCCGCGAAGCCTTTGACGCCTGCCGGATCGATCAGTCCCGCCTTGACCTTGTGAATGCCCAAACCGAGGCATCCTTGGCGGCGGGCGTACAGTCGACGCCTACATTTTTCGTCAATGGCGAAAAGATCGACGGCGCTATGGGCTGGGAGCAGTTCGAACCCTACTTAATCGCTCATCTGCCCGAAGACCTGCGCCCTTCCGAGGAGCCTGCTGAAGAGGGCGAAACCGCCCCGGAATAGGCAGAAACCCTGGCGTAAGGGGTTAAGAAAGACTTAAGGAAGGCTTAATAAAGTCTTGCCGGTGCGTTCCGAATCCCGGTGATATGCCTTTCGGGTTGGGTGTGGGCACTTCGAAAGGTAAATCTCGGGGGGACCCACGCACCATTGGTGGCGCGTGAGGTTTTACGCGCGAATTTATAGAGGGGCCGTGCGTCCGTGAAGTTCACTCGTTTGCGTATTACAGGTTTCAAGTCGTTCGTCGATCCGACCGAGCTCGCGATCGAGGACGGGCTTACTGGTGTCGTAGGTCCCAATGGCTGCGGCAAGTCCAATGTTGTCGAAGCCTTGCGCTGGGTCATGGGCGAAACCAGCCCCAAGTCCTTGCGCGGCAAAGGTATGGAAGACGTAATCTTTTCCGGCACTGACAATCGGCCCGAACGTAATATGGCGGAGGTCGTTCTATCTGCTGACAATTCCGATCGCAGCGCGCCTTCGCACTTCAATGATTCCGACGATCTTGAAATTTCTCGCCGCATCGAACGCGACGCCGGCAGCGCCTACCGCGTCAATGGCGGTGACGTGCGCATGCGCGATGTGCAAACGCTGTTTGCCGACCTTTCAACCGGCGCGCATTCAACTGCCATGGTGCGACAAGGCCAGATCGCGCAGATCATCAGCGCCAAGCCTCAAGATCGCCGCAAAATTTTGGAAGAAGCAGCCGGCATTTCCGGGCTTCATTCGCGGCGGCATCAGGCGGAACTGCGCCTCAAAGCAGCTGAAACAAACTTGCTGCGCGTGGACGATGTGCTTCAGCAGCTTGAACAACAGCTTGCGAGCCTGAAGCGCCAGGCGCGGCAAGCGAATCGTTACAAGAACCTCTCGGGCCTTATTCGTGAAGCCGAAGCAATTTTCCTGCATCTCCGCTGGAAAGACGCTGAGGACGCGACCGAGCAGGCGGCGATGCAACTTCGTGAGACCGAAAGCGATGTGGCGACGCGCACAAGCACAGTAGCAACGGCCAATACGGCGCAAGAGCACGCGGCGGAAAAACTCCCCGCCCTGCGCGAAGAAGAAGCAAAGGCTGCCGCCGCGCTTCACCGCCTAACGGTTGAACGCGATCAGCTGGATGCCGAAGAAGAACGCGCCAAGGCACAAATTGCCAAGCTTGTGGCACTTCTCATTCAAATTTCCGAAGATTTAGATCGCGAAAGCGAGCGCGTCAGGGATGGCGACGAAGTGATCGCGCGGCTTGAAGGCGATGCCCGCGAAATACGAGAAGCAGCCGAAGGCCAGGAAGAAAGCGCGCGCGAGCTTGAATCTGCTGCGGCATCGGCCCGCGCGGGACTTGGCGGTAACGAAGCGCGGCTTGATGAGCTAACGCGCGAACTTGCTGATCGGGAAGCGACGCACGCATCGCTTACCAAGGAAATCGCCCAGTATGAAAACCAGGCGACGCAAGTTACTCAAGAACTTGGCTCAACACGTGATGAGCTGACAACACTTGAGCGCGAAGGCGCGGACCCTGAAGCACTAGCTGGCGCGACCCACGCCCATGAAGAGGCTGTGAAAGCATTGCAGTCAGCTGAAGAAACTGCGCAGCTGGCAGAAGATGAGCGCGAAAGCGCGGGCACTGCAGAACGCGAAGCACGCGAACATCTGACACAAGAATCCGAACGCATCGGCGCAATTAAGGCCGAGGCCAAAGCACTTTCCGAACTATTGACCGGCGGCGATGACGAAGGGCTGTGGCCCAAGCTGATTGACAAGATCAAAGTGGAAACAGGCTTCGAAAAAGCCCTCGGGGCGGCCTTGGGTGAAGATCTTGACGCAACCGATGATTCGGCCGCGCCCGTTCACTGGCGAGATCTTGGTGCTTACCCGACGAACGTCACGCTTCCCGGTGGCGCAACGCCGCTTGCGAAATTTGTGGATGCGCCGCACGCGCTATCGCGTCGTCTCGCCCAAGTCGGCGTTGTATCGCGTGAAGAAGGCACATCACTGCAAGCCCAACTTGGAGTTGGACAACGGCTCGTCTCAAAGGAAGGCGATCTCTGGCGTTGGGATGGCTTTGCGGCCGCTGCTGAAGCGCCCACCGCCTCCGCGCAGCGCCTTGCACAGCGCAATCGTCTCACCGAACTTGATGGCAAAATTGCGCAGGAAGATGAAAGTCTTCGCGCGGTTCGCGAGAGCTATCATGGATTGCGCACGACGTCTGAGGATACAACGCAGCGTGAGACGGAAGCCCGTAAGACGCTTCGCAACGCGCAAACAACTGCCACCGAGGCACGCGACACATTGGCTGAAGCTGAACGCACCGCCAATCGTCACGCTGCGCGGATCGCAGCGCTGCGCGAAGCCGAAACCCGCCTTGTTTCGGCGCAGGAACGTACTTCCACCGGACTGGCCGAAGCGCGGTCATCCCTCGAAGCTGCTGGTGATGTGAACGAGCTAAAGGTGAAGATCACCAGCGCGCGCGAAGCGACCAGCGAAGCTCGTGAAGCTTATACGCAAGCGCAAGCAACCTTTGACGCATATCGCCGCGAAGTGGCGAGCCAGACCTCGCGCCTCACCGGGATCCAAACGGAAATCGACGAATGGACTCGTCGGCGTGACGCCGCAAAGGGTCAGATAGCCTCTCTCGAAGAACGAAAGACCGCAGCCGAGGCGGACAAGACAACAATTGAAGAAATTCCCGCACAGGTGGGTGAAAAGCGAAAAGCGCTGCTTGGCGCTTTCGAAACGGCTGAATGCGAACGCGGCATCGCGGGCGATAACCTCGCCGCCGCAGAAGCCGCGCTTAAAATTGCCGACGATGCATTGCGCACCGCCCAAGCCGCGCTGTCGGAAGTGCGCGAGAACCGTGCGCGCACTGAGGCGACGCTCGAAGGCGCAAAGGGCCGGCAGGATGAGATCGCCGATCGCATTCGCGAAGTGCTCGGCTGCACCCCTGAAAAAGTGCTCGAAGCGGGGAACGTGGAAGTCAAAGGAGAGTTCCCACCGCTTGAAAAGATTGAAGCGCGTGTGGAACGCCTAAAGCGTGAGCGCGAGAACATGGGCGCGGTCAATCTGCGTGCGGATCAGGAAGCCGAAGAAATCGGTGAGCAGCTCGAACAAATGTCCTCAGAGCGCCAAGAACTAGAGCAAGCCATCGCGAAATTGAGGCAGGGCATCTCTGCCCTCAACCGCGAAGGGCGCGAGCGTCTGGTTGGCGCTTTTGAAACCGTCAGCCAGAATTTTGAACGGCTTTTCACTCAGCTCTTTGGCGGCGGCATGGCGCAAATGCGTTTGGTTGAGTCTGATGACCCGCTCGAAGCCGGGCTTGAGATCTTTGCGCGGCCCCCGGGCAAGCGGCTTCAATCCATGTCACTCTTGTCGGGTGGTGAACAGGCTTTGACCGCGCTTTCGCTTATCTTTGCGGTGTTCCTCGTAAACCCTGCGCCGATCTGCGTGCTGGACGAAGTGGACGCACCGCTTGACGATGCGAACGTCGAACGGTTCTGCAATCTTCTCGATGAGATCAAGAAAGAAACCGGCACGCGCTTCCTTATTATCACCCACCACGCCCTTACCATGTCGCGCATGGATCGGCTCTTTGGGGTGACGATGGCCGAGCGCGGAGTGAGCCAACTTGTCTCGGTTGATCTTGGCACAGCGGAAGAGCTTGCTGCGACCGGGTGACACGCCGCTAAAACACCAAGAAAAACAATGTCTTAGGTATGATTTGCCTTGCTTGACAGGGCATGGGGCCATCGCTAGGGTGCGCGCGAATTTCGGGGCATTCGCCGCGTTTTTCCGCGAAAAACTGGAGAAGGTTCATGGTCGACGACAAATCGCCAGATGAGCCGACCTCACAAGAAGAAAAAGACTTCCGCGGTCGCCTCAAAAAGGCGCGGGAAGCCCAAGCGGAAGCCCGCGCCGAACCACCGGGGTCGACCCACGGACTTGCGCTTCGCGTTGGGTCCGACTTTGCTGGCGGAATTATTGTTGGCGGGCTTTTGGGTTGGGGCATAGACAGAACTTTTGGTACGAGCCCTTGGGGTCTCATCATCTGTCTGGCGCTCGGGTTTGTGGCTGGAACGAATCTCGCTATCCGATCCGCCAAAGAAATAAACGAACGGGGCACGGCAAGCTCCGGAGACAAGGGCAATCCGTCCGAGGACGGGTAAGTATGCGGGAAAAGATACGTGGCTGGCACTGACCCCATTCACCAATTTCAACTTACCAAGGTTTTGGATCTGCCGGTCGGCGGGATCGACGCCTCGCTGACCAATTCAGGCGTCTTCATGATTGCCGCGACACTTGGCGTCACCGCGTTCATGTTGCTTGGCTCCTCGCGCAAGTCGCTGGTCCCCACCCGCTTTCAGTCGATGGTGGAAATCTCCTACGAGTTTGTCGCCAACATGGTGAAGTCGAGCGCTGGCACCGAGGGTATGCGCTTCTTCCCATTGGTGTTCTCGCTCTTCATGTTCATCCTGTTCGCAAACATGATGGGCATGTTCCCTTACTTTTACACGTTCACGAGCCAATTGGTGGTCACCTTTGCGCTTGCAATGTTGGTAATCTCGCTAGTTGTCGGTTACGGCGTTTTCAAGCACGGCTTAAAATGGCTAAAGCTGTTCGTGCTGCCCGGCGTTCCCGTGGTGCTATTGCCGCTGGTCACACTGATCGAGATTTTCTCGTTCATAACGCGCCCTGTCAGCCTGGGCGTTCGTTTGTTCGCCAATATGCTCGCGGGCCATATCGCACTTAAGGTTTTTGCGGGCTTTATCGTTTTGCTTTTGAGCGCTGGTGCGTGGTGGAGCTATCCGCTCGCCCTCTTGCCGCTCTTGCTAACGATTGCGCTGACCGCACTCGAATTTCTGGTGGCGTTCCTTCAGGCTTATGTGTTCGCCATCCTCACATGCATTTACCTCAATGACGCGATTCACCCGGGTCATTGAGAACATCGTTCAATCTCTTCCAATTAAGGAGCATTAAAATGGAAGTTGAAGCTGCAAAGATGATTGGCGCGGGCCTTGCCTGCGTCGCGATGGGCGGCGCCGGTATCGGTGTGGGCATCATCTTCGGTAACTTCTTGCAAGGCGCCATGCGCAACCCAACCGCGGCCCCGGCCCAGTTTGGGAACTTGATCTTCGGCTTTGCCGTGACCGAGGCGCTGGGCATCTTTGGCCTTCTGATCGCACTTCTGCTGCTCTTCGTTCTTTAATCTGCCGGCGGGCCGGGGCGCAAAGCCTATCCGGCCTACCCAGCTTGCGAAGACCGCAGGATCTTAGGGAGTCGATCTATGGCGAGCGAATTTGAAGTCGCCGAACATCACGAGTCGGAAGACGCGCAGAGCGCCGTGGATGAACACGGCCAGCTGACAGGCGAAGTGGGCCATTATGACGATGGCGCACATGAGGAATTATTCCCGCCGTCGGCGAGCTGACAGGCGAAGTGGGTCATTATGACGATGGCGCACATGAGGAATTATTCCCGCCGTTTGACCCCGCGTTCTTCATGCCGCAACTGGTGTGGCTCATTATCACCTTCGGTCTGCTCTATTTCTTGATGAGCCGCCTTGCGCTGCCGCGTGTTGCCGGGATTATCGAGAACCGCCGCGAGCGTATCGCCGGGGATGTGGCAAAAGC
>Ga0209578_10001279_pt1 | contig 24052 bp, 21 predicted proteins | sample tdAd472_FD_187127 | JGI IMG/M metagenome (GOLD analysis project Ga0209578, IMG submission 187127) | Marine sediment microbial communities from the Atlantic coast under amendment with organic carbon and nitrate - tdAd47.2 (SPAdes)... | ecosystem: Environmental > Aquatic > Marine > Coastal >...
GCCGGGCCCTCCAGCTCGCCGAGCTCGCCGAGCTCCTCGAGGGTCTCGAACACCCGCCGCGCCTGGTCCGGGTCGACGGTGGCGATCGCCAGCCCCACGTGGACCAGCACGTAGTCGCCGACCCCGGCCTCGGGCACGCAGGCCAGGTTGACCTCGCGCACGACCCCGCCGAAGCGCACCCGGCCCCGCCGCTCGAGGTCGCTGGCGCCCTCGACCACGTCGATCACCTCACCCGGGACCGCGAGGCACATGCCTAGGCCTCCCCCAACGCGCGCGCGGCGCCCAGCAGCTGACCCAGCGCCAGCCCCCCGTCGTTGGGGGGCACGGCCTGGGGCCAGCGCGCGGCGAAGCCCTCGGCGCTCAGCCGCGCCGCGGCCCCGCCGAGCAGGAGCCGGTTCTGAAAGCAGCCGCCGCCGAGCACGACCTGGGCTCGCCCCTCCCGGGTGGCCACCCGCACGATCCCCTCCACCAGCCCGGCGTGCACCCGCGCGGCGATCGCCTCGACCGCGAGCCCGGCCGCCAGGTCCTCGAGCAGCGCGCCCAGCAGGGGCTGCCAGCGCAGCTCGTCGCCCACCAGCTCGCAGGGGTAGGCGGGCTGCGGGCCGCCCCGCTCGGCGGCGGCCTGCAGGCGCTGCGCAGCCTGGCCTTCGTAGCTGCTGCGCGAGCCCAGGCCGAGCAGCGCGGCCACCCCGTCGAACAGCCGCCCCGCGCTCGAACACAGGGGGCTGCGCACACCGCGCGCCAGCATGGAAGCGAGCGTGCGCAGCTCGGCGGGGGCGAAGTGCGCCTCGCGCCACCCAGCGGGAGGCTCGAGATCCGCCGCGTGGAGCAGCCCCAGCGCGCTGCGCCGCGGCTCTCGCGCGGCGGCGTCTCCGCCGGGGAGCGGGAAGCACGCGAGGTGCGCCACCCGTCGGATCGAGGAGGCGTCGACCGCGAAGAACTCGCCCCCCCACACCGTCCCGTCGTGCCCCAGGCCGGCGCCGTCCCAGGCGACCCCCAGCGCGGGGGGGCTGAGGCCGTGCTCGGCGAGGACCGCGAGCACGTGGGCTTCGTGGTGCTGCACCCGGACGTCGCCCAGGCGGGTGCTGCGGTAGGCGGGGTTCAGGTCACAGGCCACGGCCCGCGGCGTGAGCTGCCGTCGGGCCAGCACCCGCTCCCGGGCCCGCTCCCAGGCCTGCCACGCCTCGAGGCCGTCGAGGTCCCCCAGGTGCTGGCTGAGCTCGGCTTCGCGCCCTCGCGCCACCGCGAGGGTCGCCTTCAGCTGCCCGCCGGTGGCGAACAGCGGCGGCAGCGCGTGCCGCAGTCCGAGGGGCCGGGGCACGTAGCCGCGCGCGCGCCGCAGGAGCTGCGGCTCCCCGCCCACGACCTGGGCCAGGGAGTCGTCGACGCGAGCCGCGATCGCGCGGTCGTGACCGAGGAGCGCGTCGACCGCGGGGCCCAGCAACTCGCGCGCTCGCGCGTCGTCGGTGAGCATGGGCGAACCGCTGCGGTTCCCGCTGCTCACCACCAGCGGGCACCCGAGCTCGTCGAGCAGCAGGGCGTGCAGCGCGGTGGTCGGGAGCATGACCCCCAGGGTCGGCGAGTGGGGAGCGACCTCGGCGCACACTCTCCCCCCCCGCGGCGTGAGCAGCACGATCGGGGCCGCGGCGCTGGTCAGCAGCTGCGCCTCCACGGGGCCGACGTCGCCCAGGGACTGGGCTTCGGCCAGGTCGCCCACCATGACCGCGAGGGGCTCGTGGGGGCGCGCCTTGACCCCGCGCAGCCGGCGCACCGCCGCCGACGCCCGGGCGTCGGCCAGGAGCTGGTAGCCCCCCAGCCCCTTGAGCGCGAGCAGGCCGCCTGCGCGCAGCACGTCCGCGGCGGCGCGGAGCGCGGCGTCGCCCTCCAAGGTCACGTCTCCTCGCTCGAGCCACAGACGGGGCCCGCAGGCGGGGCAGCCGGTCGCCTGGGCGTGGAAGCGGCGGTCGCCGGGGTCGACGTATTCGTGCGCGCAGGCCGTGCAGAGGGGAAAGTCCGCGAGGGTGGTGCGCTCGCGATCCCAGGGGAGCCCGAGGGCGATCGAGAACCGCGGTCCGCACGCGGCGCAGGCGACGAAGGGGTAGCGGTGGCGCAGGTCGCGGGGATCGCGCGCCTCGCGCAGGCACGCGGCGCAGGTGGCCACGTCGGCCTCCAGCGCGCCGCCGCTCTCGCCGTCTGCCGCGCTGGGTTCGATGCGAAACTCGCGCTCCCCCACCGGGTCGACCCGCGCCCGCTGCAGCTCGCGCAGCGCCGCCCCAGCCGGGAGCGCGCCCGGGAGCTCCCTCAGGAAGCGCTCGAGCTCGGCGGGGGCGCCCTCGAGCTCGAGGGTCGCGCCCGCGGCGGTGTTGCGCACCCAGCCCCCGAGGCCCAGCGTGCGGGCGAGGCGACACACGGTGGGGCGAAAGCCCACCCCCTGCACGGTCCCCGTCACGAGCACCCGCTCACGCGTCTCCTGGCTTGCTTTGGCGGCCGTCATTCGAGCGAGCTCCCGCGCAACAAGCCTACCGCAGCCGTCCGCGGGGTGAGCATTGGGCTGGCGCCAAGCCCGCGTCCGAATGTGCGAGCATTGCCGCGAGGAGGTCGCCGTGGCGCAGCCGAGCGCACAACCCGTCGGGATCGAAGCCTTGATCGAGGCGTTCTCGGACCCCAACGCCTACCCGCACCCGGTTCCCGGGGGCGTCGAGCTGATCCAGACCCATATCTCGCTGGTGTTCCTCGCCGGCGAGCGGGTCTACAAGTTCAAGAAGCCCCTCGACCTGGGGTTCCTCGACTACTCGACCCTCGAGGCCCGCCGCGCCTGCTGCGAAGCCGAGGTCTCCCTCAACCGTCGCCTCGCCCCCAGCGTCTACCTCCAGGTCGAGGCCGTGACCCGGGGCCCCGACGGCGCGCTGCGCCTGGGCGGTGAAGGCGAGCCGCTGGACTACGCGGTGGTCATGCGCCGGCTCCCCGCAGAGCGCACCTTCAAGGCCCTCGTGGCCGCAGGCGCGCTGACCCCGGATCACATGCGGCAGCTGGCCGAGCTCCTCGCGCGCTTTCACCGCGACGCCGCGCGCGACGCGCGGATCGCCTCCTTCGGCAGCTTCGAGGTGGTCGCCACGAACTGCCGGGAGAACTTCACCCAGCTCGCGCCCTACGTCGGTGCGACGATCCACCCCAGCGTGCTCCGCCGCCTCGAGCACCTCAGCGAGGCCGAGCTCGAAGCGCAGCGCAGCCGAATCGCCGCCCGCGTCGCGGCGCAGATCCCGTGCGACTCCCACGGCGACCTGCGCCTGGAGCACGTCTACGCCCTCGACGACGCGCTGGTGGTCGTGGACTGTATCGAGTTCAACGAGCGCTTCCGCTACGGCGACCCGCTGGCGGACCTCGCGTTTCCGGTGATGGAGCTCGACCGCGCGGGGCGCCACGACCTCGCCCGGGCCCTGGTCGACGCCTACTTCGCGGCCAGCGGCGACCACGGCCGCGCCCTGCTCGAGCTCTACGTCGCCTACCGCGCGGTGGTCCGCGGCAAGATCCGCAGCTTCATGACCAGCGAGGACGAGCTCCCCGAGCAGCAGCGCCTGGCGGCGGTCCAGCGGGCGCGCGGGCACTTCCTGTATGCCCTCGGTGTGCTCGGCCGCCCCGAGCAGCGCCCCTGCCTGCTGCTGATCGGCGGGCTGCCGGCCAGCGGGAAGTCGACCCTCGCGCGCGGACTCGAGGCCCATGGCTTCACCTGGATCCGCTCGGACGCGGTGCGCAAAGAGCTGGCCGGGCTGCAGCCCGAAGACTCCGCGCGAGACGAGCTCGACGCCGGGATCTACACCGCCGAGTGGACCCAGCGCACCTACGACGCGTGCCTGGAGCGCGCCCGCGAGGCGCTGTTCGCCGGGCTGCGGGTCGTGGTCGACGCGTCGTTCCAGCGCGACGCCGACCGCCTGCGCTTCTTCGAGTTGGCGCGAGCCTGGGGGCTGCGCTGCGGCTTCCTGGTGTGCCACGTCGACGCCGAGGCGACCCGCGCGAGGCTGGAGCGCCGCCGCGCCGAGGGCGACGCCTCCGACGCCGACTGGGCGGTCTACCAGCAGATGGCCGCGCGGTGGGAGCCGACCAGCCCGCGACTGACCGAGGTCACCGTGCAGATCGACACCCGCGGCACCCCGCAGGCCGCGGTGGCCCAGGCGCTCGCAGCGGTCGCAGGTTGACGCGGTATGGGTGGCCGCGGCGACCCGACGCGCTACCCTGAGCCCTACGTCCTGGAGGTTCCATGACCCAGAAGCCGACCCTCGTGCCCCTCGATGGCTCCGAGCTCTCCGCGCAGATCCTCGAGCCGATCGTGCCCCTGCTCAAGAAGCGCCAGCAGGCGGTGGTCTTGCTGCGGGTGGTGCCCACTCGGGGGACCGCCGTCGAGCAGACCGAAGCGCTGGACCAGGCCCAGCAGCGCCTCGACGCTACGGTGGAGACGTTGAGCGCTCGCGGGCTGGAGGTCAGCGGGCGCCTCGAGCGAGGCGAGCCCGCCGAGACGATCCTCGCCGTGGCCCGAGAGGTCGACGCCGGCCTGGTGGCCATGGCGACCCACGGCCGCAGCGGCGCCACGCGACTCGTGCGCGGGAGCGTGGCCGAGCGGGTGCTCCGGGAGTGCACCGTGCCCCTGTTCCTCGGCAACCCCCTCTCCCTGCAGACCAAGGCCGAGGGCGACTACTTCGAGCGGATCCTCGTCCCGCTGGACGGCTCGACCCTCTCCGACCAGATCCTCCCGATCGTGCTCGTGCTGGCCCTGGCCTACGGCTCGAAGGTCACGCTGCTCCGTGTGCACCCCATGGTCTACACCGAGGTCCCTTCTCCGCTCGTCACCGGGCCGCTGTGGGACGAACAGGCCATGCGGGAGTCCCTCGAGAAGCAGCGCATGCAGCTGGCCGAGGCCGGAGTCGACGTCGAGATCAACGCGGTCTACGGCGTCGAAGCCGCGGAGATCCTCGCGGCCGCCGACGAGGCAGACCTGGTGGCGATGACCACCCACGGCCGCAGCGGCTTCTCGCGCTGGTGGTTCGGCTCGGTCGCCGAGTCCGTCGCCCGCCACTGCCCCTGCCCGCTGCTGGTGCGCCGCACCCTCGAGGAGTAGCCGCTCCGGCGGGCGGCTTCAGTCTCCGGCTGCCGGCACCTCGACCCAGAACCAGCCCCGCAGATCCCCCTCCTCGAACCCCGTCGCCTGGTCGTCGGGGTAGCCCTCTGCCAGAGCTGCGACCACCTCGCTGGAGAGGGACTCGGCGGGGCCGTGGCAGAGCGTGCACGTGGCCTCGAGGGTGATCGGGAGCAGCGCGCGCAGGCTCCCGTCCTCTCCCTCGTGGAAGGCGGGGGTCTCGCGTCGCGCGGCCACGTCGGCGACCGCCCACTCGGGTGGCGTGTTCTCGGGGTTACGGAGCTTGAACGACGTGCGCCCCACCCGCAGCCCTTGCTCCTCGGCGACGGTGCCTGTCACGTCGGGAGCCGCGAGCTTGCAGGCCGCGATCCCCGCCGCGGGTCCCCCGGCTTGCAGCGCCTCGCGCAGCCGCGCCTTGAGTCGCTTGCCCAATTCCTGTGCGGCCTGCTTGGCCCGGGCACGCTGTGAGTCGCCCTCGCCAGAGCCCGAGTCCGTGGCAGGAGGGGGCTCGACAGGCTCCGGATCCGAGGGCGGACAGCCCAGCGCCAGGACCAGGGGCAGCAGTGCACACCAACGCTTCACAGGACCTCCTCGGTCGGGGCTGGAATGCTAGCCGAGGGGGGCGCTCCGTCTATGCCCAGCGCAAGGGCGTCAGGCCCGTAAGCCGCCAGCGACGCCCTTGGTCACGACGCTCACCGCGTCGTGAGGGTGCAGGCTCTCCTGGTGGGTGCAGCGCACGCGGTAATCGACGATCCGCGACTCCTGGTCGAGGCGGGTCTTGATCCGCCGCGCGGCGTCCTCGCAGAACATGGTGTTTTGCCCGTTCACGAGGGCGAACGCCTGCTCGTCCTCCCGCTTGACCGCTGCCTGCACCACGGTGCACAGCGACTCCTCGACCTGGTTGATCAGCTCCGCGAAGCCAGGGGCGTCGTCGGCGTCAGCGACCTCGACCACCACGTCCGCCAGGCTGCGTTGGCTGTGGGGGGTGGCGCAGATCGCCTCGGGGGTGCCCAGCCAAGCGCGGACCTCGTCGGGGTCCAGGGGTCCACCCGCCGCGAAGCGTCGGTCGAAGGACTCCTGGATCAGCTGGCGAGCGAGGGCCGCCGAGCAGGGGCAGGTGCTGGAGTAGGTGATCGTGGCCCCCAGGTGCAACCGCACCCCTCGCGGTGTGAGGCTGGCGTCGATCCGCACCGGATAGATACGCCAGCCCGTGTTCGCGCTGACCAGAGCTGGCCGCTGGACCATCCAGTCGAACTCGAGGCTGAGGTGCGCCTCGTCGCTGAGGTCGGAGTGGCTCTCCCACAGCGACTCCAGCACGCGCACCACCGCGCGCAGGCTCAACGGCTCGGCGGCCAGCTGCTCCTGCAGGCGGAGGAACAGCCGCGACATGTGGATCCCCTTGGCCTCGGGGTCCGCCAGGTTGACGAAGGCTTCGGCGCGGGCTGGCACCAGCCGCTCCACGCCCTCGGCGTCGACGAGCCGCACCGGGACCTCGATCTGGCCCATGCCCACACGGTCCAGTCGCCCGCGAAGCCCGGCAGCGGCCGGCCCCTGGGCCACGTCGGGCATGGCTCCCCGGCGCCGTTCGTAGGTGGGGTGCGAACGGTCCAGGCGGTTGGAGATCAGGAGGGCTGAGGTCGGAGGGGTCATGGGTGGGGATCCTGCAAGCGAGGGGTGAATGGGGGAGTGCTCAGCGCGCCGGGAGCTCCGCGAAGTCGGGTTGGCGCACGCGCTCGTAGCGCGCGGACTGGCCCGGGGACTCGGAGAGCGAGACGGCGATCCGCTCCAGCTCCAGGTCGGGGAGGGCCTCGCGCAGCTGGGCCAGGGTTTCGACGCAGAGGTGCCGCGCGAGGAGCTCGCTGGAGGTGTTGCTCAGCTCGAGCAGCACCACGTCGGCAGCGGGAAAGCTGAAGATCCCGTCGCGGTAGCGGACCCTCACGTTCGCGCCGCTGCGCTCCACCTGGAGGGCCGGGTGCTGGGTGGGCAAGAGCACCTTGTGGTCGAGCCCGTCGCAGGCGCGCTTGAACAGCGGCTTGACCGCGATGAAGTCGGCCACCAGGCTCGCGGCGTCGAGCTGATCGCCCTCGATCTCGAGCTCGGCGCGATAGTTGTGCCCGTGCAGCGGCTCACGCGTGCCATCCGAGAAGATCAAGAAATGCGCCGCTGCGAAGTTGAAGTACTGCTTGTCGAGCAGGTTGCTGTAGCGCTCTTGGAACGCGTCCATGGGGATCTCCTCTGGTGAGCACCCTGTGGGGCTGTGGCAAGGGTACAACCATCTGCATTGCTGCCCAGGTTTAGTATAGAATCCTGTTCACATTACTTGCTAGTCAAGGGGTTACACCATGAAGAATCGTCGTCTGGGGTCGATCTTGGGGCTGGCGGCTGCCGGCGTGCTCCTCAGCAGCTGGGGCTGCGGGAGCACCCTCCCCCGGCGCGACCCCACCGGCGAGGCCTTCCCGCGTGTGACCGCAACCAACCTCGACGGAGACCCTGTGACCCTCCCCAGCGGAGAAGCTCAGCTGCTGCTGGTCGGCTACCTCCAAGAGGCTCAGTTCGACCTCGATCGCTGGTTGCTGGGCTTGCTTCAGGCGGGTGCCCCAGTGCCGATCTACGAAGTGCCAACGATCCCGAGCCGGATCGCGAGCGTGTTCGAGGAGGGGATCGACGGAGGCATGCGCGCAGGGATCCCGCCGGAGGAGTGGCGCGGCGTGGTCACCCTCTACGGCCAGGACGCGGAGCCCGTGGCCGAGCTGACGGGGACCGAGAACGGGCGCAACGGACGCGTGCTCCTGCTCGACGCCGGCGGACGAATCGTATGGTTCCACGACGAGGGCTACTCCGCCGCGACCCTGCTCGACCTGCTCGAGGCGGCACGCAGCCTCAGCGCACCGGAGTAGCCCATGCGCGGCGTCGTGATCGGAGCCGGTCTGGCCGGGCTGACCGCCGCGGCTCACCTGCGGCGGGCCGGGCACGGGGTGCTCGTTCTGGACAAGGGACGCGGCGCAGGGGGTCGCGCCTCCACCCGCCGTGGCGAGGGCGCGCGCTTCGACCACGGCGCCTGTCACGTGGCCCCTCGCGAGCCGGCCTTCGCGCGTGTCGTGTCGGAGTGGGTCGCGGCGGGGGTCGCCGCGCCCTGGGGAGGGTCGGCGGTCGAACTGGCGCATGGCGTGGCCACCCCCGTCGCCGCAGCGCCGGCCTTCGTGGGGCAGCCGGGCATGAGCGCCGTGATCCGGCACGCCGGCCGGGAAGAGACGATCCGCTACCGCGCGCGCGCGGCAGCGCTGCGCTTCGAGCGCGACCGCTGGGAGGTAACGCTAGAGGGCGGGGAGCGGCTCGGGCCCTTCGAGCTCGCGGTGCTCGCCGTCCCTGCAGCCCAGGCCACGCCCTTGCTGGAGGCCGCCCCCGAGCTCGCGGCCCGAGTCGCGGCGGTGGAGTTCGAGCCGTGTTGGTCGCTGCTGGCCCAACTCGCCGCAGAGCCTGACGTGGCCTGGCGCCTCGCGCTCCCCAGCGAGGGGCCGCTGGCGAGGGTCTCTCGCGAGCACACCAAGCCCGGGCGCGCAGGACCCCCGGCCTGGGTGGTCCAGGCCAACGGCGCCTGGTCTCGCAAACACGTCGAGGACGACCCACAGGCCGTGGTCGACGCGTTGCTGGTGGAGCTGGCGAGGGCGACCGGAGGGACGCCCGACGTTCACACAGCGACCGCCCACCGCTGGCGCTTCGCGCGCGCGACCCGGCCGCTGGGGGTGACGCACCTGCACGACGCCGGACGCCGCCTGGGCGTGTGCGGAGACTGGTGCCTCGGGTCCGAGCTCGAGGACGCCTACCTCAGCGGTGCGGCCCTCGGCCGCGCCTTCGTGGGCTAGCGGTCCAAACCAAGCCCTCGACCCGGTGCGCCGGGTGCTGCCCCTGCGTGGGCCTCCACCCGGCCGGGGCGCCATGCGCCTGCGCCACGGCAGGCCCCCCGACGAGGGCGGCCGCAGGGAGCGCAGCGACGGTCGCCTGGAGGTCGTCGTGGCCCGGCGTCGCACGGCGCGGGAGCCCAAAGGCGTCCCGCAGCGCCTGGGCGCGCTCGGCCAGGACCTCCACGTTCGAGCGGCGCTTGCTCGGCAGGGGCGCGAGCCCGCTCCCCCGCCAGCACGCGGTAGGAAACACCTCGAGCAGCAGGTAGCCGCCGGGAGGGGGCTGCGCCCTGGCTGCGCCTTCGGCGTTCGCCAACACGACCCCGTCGCGGGCGAGGAGCTCCCCGAACACGTCGACGCAGAACGCGGTCCAGCGCAGCTGCGTGCCGGGGTAACAGCGCCCGTAGGCGCCGACCTTGGCCTGGGCGCGGACCGCATAGTCCGCGCGACGCCCTACCCCCGGCAGCGCCGGCGGAGTGTCGGGGTCCCGCCAGCCCAGCGGCCCGTCGAGGCCAACCGCCCGGGCGCCGCTCTCGCGGGCCAGGGCGTCGATCCAGGCGGCCACCGCTGCAGCGGTGGGCTCTCCCTGGGGCCGTCGGACGCGCGTGCGCCAGCGAGTCCAGCGCGTGCCCCGCCAACCCACGATCGCCGCGCCGACGTCACGCCAAGCGCGCAGCGCGAGGTCGATCCCGAGGGCGCAGCCACGGCGGTGGGGTGGTTCGCTCATGGGAGCACGCTAGACGACACGGCGAGCGTGACCCTACTTGGGGACTTGCAAATATAGCTATATGGCGATACAACCGCCGTATGACCAAGATCCCTTCCAAGCCCAAGCTCCCTCCCGCCGCGCTGACGGCGGTTGCGCGCCGCTTCCGTGCCCTCGCCGACCCCACCCGGTTGGCGCTGATCCAGGAGTTGATGCACGGGGAGCGCACCGTGGGCGCGCTGACCGAAGCGATCGGCACCAGCCAAGCCAACGCGAGCAAGCAGCTCGCTGCTTTGGCCTCGGAGGGCATCCTCGGCCGGCGCAAGCAAGGCACCTACGTCCACTACCGAATCGTGGACCCCACGATCCACCCCCTGTGCGAATTGGTGTGTGGCGCCCTCGCCGAGCGTCACCACGCCTTGTGGACTCAGGTAACCCAGGAGGTCGAGGCATGAATTGGGACGCGTTCACCCCGTGGTCCGCCCTCGCGGGCGGCGCGCTGATCGGCCTCGCGACGGGGGTCGCGCTGCTGCTCAACGGGAAGATCGCTGGGATCAGCGGCGTCTTCGCGCGGATCTTTCGCCCCGCCCCGGGGGACGCCGCGTGGCGGATCTGGTTCGTGCTCGGCCTCGTGACCAGCGGCCTGGTGGCCTTCGCGCTCTTCCCCACGCTGGGCGAGGTCACCTACGGCGGCGGGTTGCCGCGGGTCGCCGCGGCCGGGCTCCTCGTAGGCGTCGGCACCCGCGTGGGCGGCGGCTGCACCAGCGGGCATGGAGTGTGCGGGATCTCACGCGGGTCCGTGCCGGGGATCGTGGCTACCTGCACGTTCATGGCGGTCGCGATCGTGACCGTGTTCCTCACCCGCCAGCTGGGAGCGAGCTCATGAAGTCGGCGCTGCTGCTCTTTCCTGGCCTCGTGTTCGGCGCGGGGCTCTTGCTCTCAGGGATGTCGAACCCGCAGAAGGTGATCGCGTTCCTCGACGTGGCGGGCGGCGCCTGGGACCCGAGCTTGATGTTCGTGATGGTCGGCGCGATCGGCACCTTCGCCGTGCTCAACCTCCTGATCCACCGCCGGGCGGCCCCCCTGCTCGGCGGCAAGCTCCCGGGCGCCCGCAGCAAGGGCGGCGTCACCCCGCGCCTGCTCGTCGGTGCCAGCCTGTTCGGAGTTGGCTGGGGGCTGGGCGGGATCTGTCCCGGCCCGGCGCTGACCGACCTGGGGACCTTCGACGTGGAGATCCTGGTCTTCGTGGGCTGCATGCTCGCGGGCATGCTCCTCGCCCAGCGCGGATTCGGAGCGGACGCGCCCTCCCCGACCCCCACTCCAGAGCCGTCCGAGGCGCTCCCGGCAGCAGGGGTGCCGGGCTAGACGGGGGAGAGCCTACTCCGCGGCGTAGCGACGGAGCAGGTCGGCGACCTGTCGCGGGATACGCTCGAGCAGCGTCGGCCAGGTCACCGGGTCGCGGTTGCGGGCCAGCTCACGCCACACCTCGTGCGCCTCTTCTTGTCGCCCGACCTGATACAGCGCCATTCCCCGGTAGACGAGGGCTTCGGGGTATCCGGGGTCGATCGCCAGCAGGCGCTCCACCTCCCGCAGGCCGTCGGCGGGGCGCCCGAGCTGCAAGATCATGGTCCGCGCACGTCCCATCAGCGCCTGGTGGGACGCGTAGGGGTCGGTGATCTCCAGCACCTTGGCGTAGGCCGCCAACGCTCCCTCGAGGTCCGCCGTGCTGGAGAGGACGAAGGCGCGCTCGAAGAACACGTGGGGCTCGTCGGGCTCGCGCGCCTCGATCTCAGCGAGGGCCGCCAGCGCCGCCTCGGGGCCCTCGATATCGAGCAGGCCGTAAGCAGCGCCCAGCTGCGCCTGCACGTCGTCGGGGTCGGCGTCGCGGGCACGCTGCATGTATTTCCCCCACTCCCCCCCCTCGAAGATCTCGAGCACCGCGCGCGCGTGCAGCCCGCGGCTCCCCGTGGGGTCGTCGCGGACCAGGGCACGGAAGGTCGCGTCAGCCGCGAGCCGACGCCCGAGGCGCAGCTGGCTGAGGCCGCGGAGGAAGCGCGCGGCGTAGCCGATCTTTCCCGGGACCTCCGTGGGCGCGGCGTCGATACACCCCTGATAGTCGCCCCGGCGCCGGTAGGCGTCGGCCCGCTTGAGGCGCACGAAGCTCACCAGCTCGGGGTCCCCCTGGGCGGCCTTCTCGGCGGCGTCGAAGTAGGGGAGCAGCTCGCCGAGCTTGGCGAACTCGTGTGCGCGCGCGAGGAACGCGTCGAGGTGCCGCTGGACCTCGGCGGCCCGGTCGTCGGCTGCCGCCTCCACCTCTGCAGCCGAGGGCCCGGCCTCGCCGGGGCCTCGCAACAGCAGGGCACCAATCACCAGCGTGGCGCAGAGGGCGGCGATCGCTGCGAGCAGCACCCCCCAGGGCGGACCCGGCGGCGCCGCCTGCCCTGCGGGCTCCAGCCCGGCCTCACCGAGGGCTGCGTCGAGGGCGTCAGCGAACGCCGTCGCGTCAGCCGGCCGGTGCGCGGGCCGCTTGGCGAGGGCGTCGAGGCACACCCGCGCCAGCGCGGCCGGGATCTCGGGCACCTTGGCCCGCGGCGACTCGGCCTCGACCTCACACACGAGGCGCTCGAGCTCACCGAAGTCCTCGGACCAAAACGGCGGGTCTCCGGTGAGGCAGGTGTAGAGGATCACCCCCAGGGCGTAGACGTCGGTGCGCGGGTCGAGGACTTCGCCGCCGACGAACTGCTCCGGGGCCATGTGCGACGGGGTCCCCAGGATCACCTGGCTCTGGGTCAGCGAGCGCACCAACGACGGGTCGCGGGCGAGGCCGAAGTCGATGATCCGCGGCCGCCCGTGGGGGTCCTCGAGCATTACGTTCGCGGGCTTGAGGTCGCGGTGCAGCACCCCCTCGGCGTGGGCGACGGCCATGATCCGCGCCAGCTCACGGGTGATCCCGGCTGCCTCGCGCCAGGGTATGCGCCCCTTGTCCAGGCGATCGGCGAGGGACTCGCCCTCGCAGTATTCCATCAGCAGGTATTCGCGACCCTCGTGGACCCCCTGATCGAGGACGCGCACGATCCCTGGGTGCCGCAGGCGCGCGGCGACCTGGGCCTCGAGCTGCAGCCGGATCTGAGCCTCACGGTCGCTGGCGCCGGTGTTGATCTTCAGCGCGTAGCGTCCGGGCTGGCCGGGCCAGGTCGCGAGGAACACCACGGCGTTCCCCCCTCGCCCGAGCTCCCGCTCGAGCTGGAAGGGACCGAAGGATCGGACCTGCTTGGCCACCGTGACCTCCGCCGCTCAGGGTAGCGGCGCAGGTGACCTGCTACACGTCGATCTTGTAGCGCGCGATCAGGTGGTAGAGGCTCGAGCGGGGGATCCCCAGCTTGCGGGCTGCCTTGCTCTTCACACCCTTGGTCTCGATCAATGCCTGCCGGACCATTTGCTCTTCGAGCTCGCCCAGGGTCTTTCCGGTGAAGCCCTCGCCGCTGGACACGACGCCGCGCCCGTCACGGATCGACTCGCTGAGGTGCTCCGGGCGGAAGCGGTGCGGCCCCAGCCCGCGCAGGCGACGCAGCTCGCGCTCGAGCTCGAGGGTGTTCCCTGGCCAGGCGTAGGTCTTCATCCGCGCCAGGGCGTCGTCGCCCACCTGGAGGTTGGGCGCGTTGAGCCGCTGGAAGCCCAGCTCGCAGAGCATCTCCAGGTCTTCGGTCCGCTGCCGCAGCGGCGGCACGATCACGCGCTGCACGTCGAGGCGGTAGTAGAGCTCGGCGAGGAACTTGCCGTCGCGGATCCGCGCCTCGAGGTCGACGTGGGTCGTGGCTACGATCCGCGCGCGCACCGAGTGGGTCGAGCCGTCCGGGAGGGTGTAGGTGCCCTCGGCAACGGCGCCGGCGAGCACGCGCTGCATGCCAGGCTCGAGGGTCTCGACGTCTTGAATGCAGACGGTGCCCTCTTGCCCCAACCAGCCCGGCTCGGCGGCGTTGCCCAGCAGGCGCGGCAGGGTCGAGACCGTCACCTCGCGGAACGGACGCTCCTGCCCGTGGGCCAGGGCGTGCAGCTCGCGGGCGGCGAGGGTCAGCTCGGTGCCGGGCTCGCCGCAGATCAGGGTCGGCTCGGCCGAGCAGGCCGCCCGCCCCAGCTCTTCGCGCAGCGCCTGGATCGGCGGCGCGTCGCCGGGCAGCAGGCGCTCGGTGCTGCGGATCGTCGGCACCGGCGACTCGCTGAGCTCCATGCACAGCGCCGACTGCGTGGCGAAGGCCTGGAGGATCGGGAGGTCGCGCTGGCGAAAGTGCGCCTCGCGGCCGCGGTGATCGAGGTAGAGCGCGCCGCGCAGGCGACCCTGGAGGTAGAGCGGCACGCACACCACCGAGAGCACGCCGCGGCGGACCAGGGTCGAGGCGTGGATCAGGTTCTTGTCTTCGTTCTGCGTGGTGAGCACGGCGCGCCCGTCAGCGATACAGCGCTCGACCACGGTCCGCGAGACCGCCCCTTCGGCGCCGGCGAGGTCGCGGGCCGAGAAGCCCGAGGCCGCCAGGGCGTGCACCTTGAGCTTGCCGGCGCTGTCCGGGCCCTCGACGCTGACCAACACGGCGCGCTCGGCCTCGGTCATTTCGCGGGCGGCGCGGAGGATCGCCTTGGGCAAGGCGGTCGGATCCGCCTCGCTCCCCAGGCGTTGGGACAGGTCGCGCAACCGCCGTAACCACAGCAGCTCACGCGCTTGAAACGCGTCTTGAGTCGTCATGACCCCAGAATACTCCCCTTCCCGGACCGTCGTCGCAGCAGTGCTCACGTGATTCCTCGCTTCCTTCCGCCCTCCTCTGACGCATGGCCCGAGCCATCCGGGCACCCACGTAAGTCGTGCCCTGCCAGGCGGTCTCCGTCCCATTCGTTCATCCCTGTCCAATCTGGACAGGGGTGGAGGGCGGTTGCGCGTCGGCGGAGGGACGCTTCGAGGCCCCCCGACCGGAGGCGACGCACAACCAACGCGCGAGCCCGGTCGCACAGCGACCGGGCTCGGGGGTCGAACGGGGTTGCTCAGCCCAGCATGGAGAGCAGCCTCGCTCCAGCCAACACCACCGAGAGCAGGCCCAGGCAGACCAGCGACGCCGGAATCAAGAAGAACGGGCTCCACCAGAAGGCGACGGTCCGCCCGTCCCGGATCCGCTTCCCTTGGTAGGCAGGCTGGAACACCCGGGACGCCCTGGCGCCAAACAGGGCCCAGAGCTGGGCGCCGAGCCAGAACAGCCACAGGATCACGAAGCCCCTGACCAGATGCGGTGCTCCCGCAGAGGTCAGCGATACCAGCACGTAGAGGCTGTGGGCGATCTCCAGCCCGCTGAACACTCCGAACACGATCCGCGCCCAGTTGGTCTGCTGGAGCAGCTTCGTCCCCATGAACAGGGTGAAGCCGGTGAACGCCATGCTGGGCAAACAGACCAGCAGCACGAAGGGAGACAGCGCGAACGCGCACAGCCCCAGGAGCCCGAGGAGCGACAGGCCGCTCCACACGCTGGTCCAGAATCCGATGGCCACGACGTGCCCCTCCGCCGCGAGGTCGCGTTGGCGAAACAGGCCTTCGTGGGTGCGACGACGGGAGGGCTTGGAGGCCGCGCTCGGCGGCTCGTAGGGGCTCCGGTCCGCGCGCTCCGACGATCGGCGAGTCGGCGCCGGGGCCAGGTCCAGCACCGGGCGCGTAGGTACGGGCGCCAGCTCCAGCGCCGGCGCGGGGGCCAGGTCCAGCGCTGGACGGGCGGGTGTGGGCGCTAGCGCGAGCGCAGCCGCCGCGGGCGCACGCTGCTGCTTGAGCTTGGTGCCGACCAGCAGGCGACGCTGGCAGCGGCCGCAGCGCACCTTGCGGCCGCAGACGGAACGCGGGACCGCGTAGCGCTTGCCGCAGGGGCAGGTGATCCGAAGTTTTGCAGGGGGCTCCTCAGTCGCATAGGTCATGGGTCTCTTCTCTCCTCTCCCATTCCGCTGGGATGAAGAGCACGTCGAAGACCGAGCCCGAGTCGAGATATTGCTCGACTTATGTGGATCATGAGACCGATCCCGCGCGGGGGATCCCTACGTCGTATTCAGGCAGAAGCCTAGCTGGCCGGCGGATCGGAGCTCTGCGCACCGACCCGCTTCAGCCAGTGGTCGACCACGAAGGGGCCGAAGGGCACGACGGCGCCCACGATCCCGGCCACCCCGAGCTTGGTCCCGATCGGCACCCGCTCCATGGCGATGGTGCACATCAGGGCGAGGGCCACGAACAACCCACCGTGGATCGAGCCGGCGATCGTCACGGCCAGCGGGTAGCCCCAGACGTATTTCAATGGCATGGCGACGCCGAACAGGATCAGGGTCGAGGTGCCCTCGACCATGCCCAACACCCGCAGCCACTTGAGGAACGTGAGGTCCATGGCGGCCGAACCTACCCGCCCCCGGCGACGCGCGCGAGCAGCGTGACCAGCTCGTCCGCTCCAGCCGCGCGGGCAGCGTCGAGGGGAGTGTGGCCACGGCGGTCGCAGTGGTCGAGGAGCGCGCCGCCCTCGATCAGGATCCGCGCCGCCTCGAGGTCCCCGGCCCGGCAGGCGAGGATCAAGGGCGTCGCCCCGTCGGCCTCGAGGGTATCGGGGTCCGCCCCGGCGTCGAGCAGCGCCTTGACCAGCGGCCAGCGCCGGTGGGAGAGGGCGGCGCGGAAGGCCTCCTGGCGCGCCTCGGGGGTCGCGCCCCCGGCGGCGAACACCGCCCACAAGGCCTCCACATGACCCGACGCCGCCGCGAGGGTCAGCGCGGTCTCGCCGCCGCGGTCGCGGAGCCCGGGGTCCGCCCCGGCGCCGAGCAGCGCGCTGACGACGCCCGCCCGCCCGGCGTCGGCGGCGACCATCAGCGCCGTGCGCTGATACGGGGTGCGCGCGTCGACCTCGGCCCCCGCGGCGAGCAGCTGGTCGACGAGCTCGCCCTCGCCCCGGCGCGCAGCGACCATCAGCGGCGTGTGCCCCTTGCTCTGCTCGCGGAGCGCCTTCAGCGCCTCGCCGGTGGCGCGGTAGGCGTCGACCGCGGCGCTGAACTCGCGCTTGTAGTCGGCGTGCAGCGCCTCGAGCCAAGGCGCGCGCTCGGGCTTCTGCGCAGGCCGCCAGCGCCGCGGCGGCAGAGCGCTCAGCAACGGCGAGTCGGGGATCGCCTGGAGGTAGGCCCGGCGCAGCGCCTCGGGCAAGTCGTCGCCTCGCTGCTTGACCAGCGGCGTGAGCGCGGCCGCCGCGCGCTTGCAGAGGACCACCAACGCCGCGCAAGCCGCCTCCGCCAGCGCGACGTCGTCGAGCTGCGCGGCGCAGAGCTCGACCGCGGCGCGCACCAGGCGTAGCGAGGCCCCCTCCGGCGGCGGCTCCAGGGTCCGCAGCAGCGTCGCCCGCGCCGGGTCGCTCTGCAGCTCGGCGAACAGGTCCAACCGCGCGCGGTAGGCGCTCTCGTGCTCGAGGCGCTCGGCGACCACGCCGCGCTGGACCTCGGCCACCAGCTCCGGGCGCTCGGCGTGGCAGTCGTCGAGGAAGCGCAGCAGGGTCTCGGCCGGATAGCGGTAGCGCACGGTCCCCTTGCCCTCGACGAACTCCAGCGCCCAGGCGAGGGGGATCCCTTCGAGGTAGATCACGCGGTAGAGGATCACCTCGGCCAACACGTCGTGCTCGGGGTAGTTGCGCCCGAGGAGCGTGTTCGCTGCCCAGAGCGCGGTGCACGCCAGGCGCGTCGCGCCGGCGCGGGCGAGCACGTCGGCCGCGTCGAGCAGCGGCTTGAGGCACACCCCGCTGCCGAGCCCCAGCTGCCAGAGCAGCGCCGGCGAGCCCTGAGGGTCGTGGGCGAAGCCACGGGCGGCCTGGATCACGGCGTCCCGCAGCGGCGCCGCACCCTGGCAGAGGAGCTTGCCCAGGCAGCCGCCGAGGGCGTGACCCAGGCGGGGGTCGGCGTCGCGCTGGACGCGCATCACGTCGGTCACCCGGCGCGCCAGGGTGCGCTCGATCGCGCCCCAGCGGTCGAGGTCGGCGGCGATCTCCAGGCCCTCGACGAGGTCCTGGGAAGCCAGCAAGCGATCGACCAGGGCGGCGACCCGAGGGTCGTCTCCTTCGGGCCCGGGCGGCAGGTCGAGGGGCAGGCTGCGGATCCGGCGCTCGATCTTGACCTGGCAGCCGCAGTGGGCGCAGCTCACGTGGGCCTGCACCGCGTCGATCGCCAACGCCGCGCCGCAGCCCGGGCACGCGCCGCGCGCCTCGGCCTCACCGGGGTTGAGGTGCGCGGGCGTCCAGTCGACGGTCAACGCCCGCCGGTCGGGGACGTCGGCCTCGACGTGCCGCAGGCGGCGCTCGACCACGGCGGTGCCGTCGCAGAACGCACAGCTGACCTCCGGCTGCTCCCCTGCGACCTCGAGCAACGCGCCGCAGCTGGGGCAATTCGCCCGCCGGGTGACGAACAGCGCGAGGGGGATCCGGTCGCTCATGCGCCCAGTCTACCCACTCGGCTAAGCTGGGCCCCAAGGGAGGACGAACTGAACGACCCGCCGCTGAACCTGGCCGACTACCGACACGCCGCCGCCGAACGCCTGGAGCCAATGGCCTACGACTACTTCGCCAGCGGCGCCGGGGACGAGCTGACCCTCGGCGCCAACCGCGCCGCCTACGACCGCTTGCGCTTGCGCTATCGGGTCATGGCTGGCGTCGGCGAGCGCAGCCTCGGCGTCCAGCTCTTCGGACGCGATCTGTCCCTCCCGGTGCTGGTCGCGCCCATGGCCTTCCAGGGGCTGGCCCACCCGGAGGCCGAGTTGGCGACGGCGCGCGCCACTGCGGAGGCCGGGACGGTCATGGTCCTCAGCACCCTCTCCACCACCGCGGTCGAGGACGTGGTCGCGGCCAGCACGGGGCCGGTGTGGTTCCAGCTCTACGTCTACAAGGACCGCGCCGCGACCGCTGCGTTGGTCGAGCGCGCCGAGGCCGCCGGCTGCGAGGCCCTGGTGCTGACGGTGGACGCGCCGCTGCTGGGGAGACGCGAGCGCGACGTGCGCAACGGGTTCCACCTCCCGGCACACCTGACCGCGAGGAACCTGCAGGCGGCGGGCTACCAGCGGCTGGACCCTGTGGACGACGGCTCGGGGTTGGCGGCCTACGTGGCCTCGCTCCTCGACCCGAACCTGACCTGGGAGGACGTGGCCTGGCTGCGTTCGCTGACCAAGCTCCCGGTGTTGGTCAAGGGCGTCGTGCGCGGCGACGACGCGGGTCTCGCGATCGACCACGGCGCGGCGGGGGTCATTGTCAGCAACCACGGCGGGCGCCAGCTCGACACCGCGGTCGCGACCATCGACGCGCTGCCCGAGGTCGCTCGCGCGGTCAGCGGGCGCGGAGCGGTCCTCGTCGACGGCGGAATCCGGCGCGGGACCGACGTGATCAAGGCCCTCGCCCTTGGCGCGGACGCGGTCCTCCTCGGCCGCCCCGTGCTCTGGGGCCTGGCCGTGGACGGCCAGGCCGGGGTCGCCCGGGTCTTGCAGCTGCTGCGCGACGAGTTCGACCAGGCCCTCGCCCTCTGCGGCGCGCGCAGCCCCCGCGAGCTGCCCCAGCGACTCGTGGTGCCCCCCGCGCCGTGGCTGGGTCACCCTCCACACCGAGAGGCGTCGTTTCGCGCGGAGGGCCCGCGGTGAGTGACCGCGAGTGCGGCGAGTGCCAGGAGTGCTGCGTCCTGCCCGCGGTCGGGGCGCTGCAGAAGCCCATGTTCACCCCCTGCCCCAACCTCTGCGAGCAGGGCTGCTCGATCTACGCCGAGCGGCCCGCGGAGTGCGCCGCGTTTCGCTGCGCCTGGCACCGCGGAGACGCCCAGCTGAGCGACGAGGATCGCCCCGACGTGCTGGGGCTGATGATCGAGACCTGCGTCTCCGAGCTCGCCGGGCAGGCGTCGATCCCCTACGTGCGGATCTGGGAGACCCGGCCAAACTGGTTCGAGGACGAGCGCTCCGACCGCGCGCTGCTGCTCCTCGAGCTGCTCTCGACCAACTGGCCGATCGAGCTCCACCGACATGGCCAGCCCGGCGCCTACGGGCCCTTCGACGACGAAGCCCGGCCCGACCTCCTGGCTCAGGCTGCCGAGCTCCAGCGGAGGGAGTCACTAAGGTCTACTTAGGCAATGGGTTAGGCGGCCACTCGCATTCGTCGGAACCCAAGCGCTCCGTAGAGAGTCTAAACCCCCAGATCCCCCTCCCTCGGAGACCCCCCATGCGCGCTCCCTTCGCCCTCGGCCTGACCTGCCTGCTCGCCGCGCCGTCCTTCGCCCAATCCGACCTCGAGCCCGACGTCGACCGGCTGCGCCCCCCCGCCCTGATCGTGCGCCCCACCCCCGGCGACCCCGAGGTCGCGCTGACCCTCGACGACCTCGCGGTCGACGTGCAGATCTACCCCGACCTGGTGGTCACGACCCTCGAGCTGAGCTTCGTGAACCCCAACGACCGGGTCCTCGAAGGCCGACTCGTGGTCCCGCTCCCAGCGAACGCGCGCCCCTCGCGGTTCGCGATGGACGTCGACGGGAGCCTGCGCGAGGGCGTGGTCGTGACCCGCGAGAAGGCGCGGATCGTGTTCGAGGAGATCGTGCGCAAGGGGATCGACCCCGGGCTCCTGGAGTGGGTCCAGGGCAGCGCGTTTCGCGCCCGGGTCTACCCCGTCCCCGCCAAGGGCAGCAAGCGGATCGTGATCGCCTACGAGCACGAGCTCGGCGCAGCCCGCGCGGACGGGACGAGCCCGGTCCGCGTGCCCCTGGCCTTCGGCGGGGCGAGCAACGCCCGCTACCGCGTACACGCCCACGGCGTGAGCTTCACCACCCAGAGCACGCCCTTCGCCGGCCTCGAAGGCGAGGGCCTCGGCGGCGAGGTCGCCGGCAGCCAACCCGGGGTCGCCCTCGAGCGCGACCTCGTGCTCGCCGTGCGCGAGACCGCCGCCGCCGAGACCTTCCACGCCAGCGAGCGCGGCCCTGACGGTCGGCTCTACGGCTACCAACGCTTCGCGATCGCCGGGGAGCCCAGGGCACGCGCCAAGCCGAAGAAGGTGGCCGTGTTCTGGGACGCCTCGACCTCGCACACCCCAGCCGCCCGCGCCCGCGAGCTGGAGTTGCTGCGCGCCTACTTCGTCGAGCTGGGGGACGTCGAGGTTCAGCTCAACGTGTTCAGCGACGCGCTCTGGTCGCGGGAACGGATCGCGGTGCGCGCCGGCGACAGCAGCGCCCTGCTCGCGCGAATTCGTGCCGTGCGCCCCGACGGCGGGACCCGCCTCGGCTGCCTGTCCCTCGACCCCGCGTTCGCGGCGGACGAGGCGCTGGTGGTCTCCGACGGGCTCTCGACGGTGGACCACGGCGCGCCCGCGCTGGGCGAGGTTCCGGTCTACGCGATCTGCGGCGCGCGGGTGGCCGACCACCCGCGGCTGGCGAGCCTCTCTCCCTTCGCCGAGGTGATCGACGCCCTGGCCCTCGACGCCCAGGCGGGGGTGCGCCTGCTGCGCAGCGAGCGCCCGCGCCTGCTCGGGGTCGAGGTCCTCGAAGGCGAGCTCACGGACGTGGAGCCGGCCGTCGGCGCCGCGGTCAGCGGCGAGCGCTTCTCGCTGGTCGGGGTCAGCCAGGGTCCGGCCCAGGCGCGCCTGCGCTTCGGCTTCCCGGGCGAGGTCACCCACACCGTCGAGCTGAGCTTCGCCGCCGAGGGCGAGGCCAGCGGCGGGGGCGTCGTCCCCAGGATCTGGGCCAACGCGCGGATCGGGGCGCTGCTCCGCGACCAGGACGCCAACGCCGAGCAGATCGTCGACGTCGCGCGCAGCTTCTCGATCGTGACCCCGCTGACCTCCATGCTCGTGCTCGAGACCCTCGAGGACTACCTGCAGTACGAGGTCGAGCCCCCCGCCGGCGAGCTGCACGACGCCTGGGTCGCGGCCCTGGACGGCCGACGCAAGGTCGCCGAGGCGACCCAGACCGAGCGCCTGGAGCGGATCGCCCAGCTGTGGGCCGAGCGCGTCGCCTGGTGGGAGACCGAGTTCAAGGAGCCCGAGGGCGGCTGGAAGAAGCCCGAGGGGCCCAAGAAGGTGACGGGCGCCCTGTCGTTCGACGAGGGCGAGAGCGGCGCTGAGGAAGACGCCGCCCCCCCCGCCGAGAGCCCCGCGCCGCAAGCGGACGAGCGCAGCCGTCGCGCCGAGGCGAGCGAAGCGGACTTGGAGGAGTCCCTCTCGTTCGCCGGGGAAAAGGACAAGGACGGCAAGGGCTCGAGCCGACCCAACGGCGGGATCGAGCTCAAGCCCTGGACCCCCGACCGCCCCTACCTGAAGCAGCTCCAGGCCTCCGGCGACGAGGCCTACGCGACCTACCTCCAGCTGCGCGGTGAGTACGGCACCAGCCCCGCGTTCTTCCTCGACGTGGCCGACTTCTTCGCCGAGGTCCGCAAGGATCGCGCCCTCGCCCTGCGGGTGCTCTCCAACGTGGCCGAGCTGGAGCTCGGCAGCCCCGCGCTGCTGCGCGTGCTCGCCCACCGCTACGAGCAGCTCGGCGAGCTCGAGCTGGCCGCGAGCGTGTTCCGGGCGGTGCTCCAGCTGCTCCCCGAGGAGGCGCAGTCGTACCGCGACCTGGGCCTCGTGCTCGCCGCGAGCGGGGCCTACCCCGAGGCGATCGCGCTGCTCGAGACCGTGGTCACCGGAGTGTGGGACGACCGCTTCCCCGAGATCGAGCTGATCGCCCTCGGCGAGCTGAACCGGATCGTGGCCATGTGCCAGCGCGAGACCGGCGAGACCCACCACACCCTGCCCGCCTCGTTGATCAAGAACCTGGACGTCGACGTGCGCGTGATCCTCACCTGGGACGCGGACCTCTGCGACATGGACCTCTGGGTCGACGACCCGATCGGCGAGCGCGCCAACTACTCGCACACCCGCACCCAGATCGGCGGGCGCTTCTCACGGGACTTCACCCGCGGCTACGGGCCCGAGGAGTTCCTGCTCAAGACGGGGATCCAGGGCAAGTACACGATCCACGTGCACTACTACGGGACCTCCCAGCAGACCCTCACCGGGGCCACGACCGTGCAGGTCGAGATCGTGCGCAACTGGGGTCGCCCGAACGAGGTGCGCCAGGCGGTCACCCGCCGGCTGAGCAGCGACGCTCAGCTCGAGATCGCCGAGATCACCATCGACTAGGCCCGCTAGCTGACCGCCATCAGCACCTCGCGCACGAGGCGGGTGAAGCGGTCCGGGCTGAGCTTGCCCGGGTGGGTCTGGAGGTAGGTGTTCAGGATCTCGGTGGCCGCGCGCAGCGCTTCGTTGCGCGCGGGCTCCCCCTCGGATCCGCTCCCGGGCTCCGCTGGCGATCCCCCCGGCGCGGCGGCGGCGATCATTTCCTTGAGCTTGCGCTGGGTCGAGAGCGAGGGCACGGCGCGCCCCTTGGCCCAGTTGTGGTAGGTCCCGTTGCTGATCCCCAGCAGCTCGGCGGTGCGGTACTTCGGCAGCCGGTTCTCTTTCCGCCAGGCCTCGATCTCGGCGAAGGTGGTGTGCTTCCAATCCGCCCGCCGCCGTCCGCGGGCTGGGGTCGCCTTCTTGCTGGCCGCCGTCTTCGCCTTGGCCTTCTTCGTCGTCTTCTTCGCAGCCTTCGTGCTGCGGGTCTTCTTCTTGGCCATGGGTTGCTCCTGGCCAAGGTTATAGCGCAGCATGCGAGGTTAGTGAACCGCCGCCGCAGTTTGATCGAAGATTGAACAGTCCGAGCTAACGCGGCAGCGCGGCGACCGCGTCGTGATACTCGCGCACCAGCTGCTCCACGATCGCCCCCAACGGCTGCTGGGCACGGATCTCGGCGACTCCCTGCCCCGCCGACCAGATCTCCTTCCAGCGCTTGGCGCCCTCTGGAGTCCGGTCGGGGGTCCAATCCTCGGGGAGGGTCGAACGGAGAAAGTTGGCGTGCACCCCCGAGACCTTGTCGGTGTAGACGATGTCCTCGGGGCCCGCGTCGACCACGAGCTGCTTGTAGGCGGGCGGCGCGCCGCACTCGGCGCTGGGAATGAAGCGCGTGCCGAGGTAGGTCAGCTCGGCCCCGAGCGCCAGGGAGGCCACGATCTGCCGCCCGGTGGAGTGGCAGCCCGCGGCGATCACCGGGACGCTGAGGTGCTGCTGGAGGTAGGGAAACAGCGCGTAGGGGCTGATCGCTCCAGCGTGCCCGCCGGCCCCCGCCGCGACCCCAATGATCCCGTCGACCCCCGCGGCCTCGGCCTTCTTGGCGTGCTTGAGGTTGGTCACGTCGTGGAACACGGTCGCGCCGCGCGCCCGCGCGCGGCGCACGAGCTCGGTGGGGTCC
>Ga0209578_10001280_pt1 | contig 24019 bp, 21 predicted proteins | sample tdAd472_FD_187127 | JGI IMG/M metagenome (GOLD analysis project Ga0209578, IMG submission 187127) | Marine sediment microbial communities from the Atlantic coast under amendment with organic carbon and nitrate - tdAd47.2 (SPAdes)... | ecosystem: Environmental > Aquatic > Marine > Coastal >...
GGTTTGGAAACGCCTTGATGAAGCACGCCGGGCAGGGCGTCGAATTCTCTACGAAGGCGCCCAGGGAACCATGCTGGACATCGATCACGGCACCTATCCCTTCGTCACATCATCCAACGTCGTGGCAGGCCAGGCCGCGGTTGGGTCAGGCCAAGGCCCCAGCGCCATTGACTATGTTCTGGGGATCACCAAGGCTTACACTACCCGCGTCGGCTCAGGCCCCTTCCCCACAGAGTTGGAAGACGAAGATGGTCAAAGACTCGGTGAACGAGGGCATGAATTCGGCACGACAACCGGCCGCCCGCGGCGTTGCGGCTGGTTTGATGCGGCTTTGGTCCGCCAAGCGGTCAAAGTCGGGGGCATCACCGGGATTGCTTTGACCAAGCTTGACGTGCTTGACGGGTTCGAGGAACTCAAGGTCTGCACCGGTTATATGATTGATGGAAAAAAGGTCGACCACCTGCCGGGATGCCAGATCAAGCAAGCCAAGGCGGAACCGGTCTATGAGGTGATCGAAGGGTGGCAAGACAGCACCGAAGGCGCCCGCTCTTGGGCGGACCTGCCAGCTCAGGCGATCAAATACATTCGACGCATTGAGGAGCTGATTGAAGCTCCTATCGCCCTTCTGTCCACCAGCCCGGAACGGGAAGATACGATTTTGGTCCACGATCCTTTTGAGGATTAAACCAGAACGTAAAACAGCTTCAGCGATAAGTAATATTTCTAACGCCCGCCGATTAAACGGCGGGCGTTAGTTGTTTCTCAACTCAATCGACCTAACGTGATAGATTGGATTGGGGTTTGACGAACAACAGGATGATCGATGGCGGACGATCCGAATGCGACGGCGATGGAAAGGCAGGTCAGCGGCGCGGCAGGTGGCCCCGTTACGCTACGCGGCAGCTTTAAAATCTACCCGACAATCCCGCTTCCCGAGCTGAATACGCTTTATGCGGAGGCTTTTAGCGCCGAAAGCACGAAGACACCCGACGATCCTTTTTTTGCGCTGGTCTGTCATCCCCACGCACTCCCCAGAACGGACGCCTTCAATATCTTTCGGGGCAATAGCTTCAGCCACCTTTTAACCCTTAGAGAATGGGGCAGTGTTTTCTGGCCCCCATCGGGTCAACATGTAACCGTTCTCGTGTATGACCGCCCAATGGGTGGACGTTTGAGCGACATCCTGGCGGCTGGCGAACAAAAGATTAATCCCCACGATGCGGCCAAGGACTTCATCGAGCCTTTTGTCGCGTTCGCACGCGACATTTCAACGCGCGGCGTCCCCCATCGCAACATCCGGCCCGACAACATCTTTTTTCTTGATGAAGCGAGAACGACCTGGGCACTGGGCGACTGCCTGACAAGTCCTCCAGGAGCTTGCCAGCCTTTCGTTTTTGAACCCATTGAGCAAAGCATGTGTCTACCGGCGGGGCGGGGGCGCAGCAATGCCGCGGCTGATTTGTATGCCTTCGGGGTTACATTGGTCTATCTTCTTTGCGATCACGACCCGATTAAGAAAAAGAACGACCAACAAATTTTAGACTCCAAGATTAGTCATGGCTCGTACATGACGATTGCCGGAGACGAAAAAATTGCCATCAACCTCTTAGAGCCTCTTCGCGGCTTGCTTTCCGACGATGCACAACAGCGCTGGACGCACGAAGAGCTGGAACTCTGGATCGATGGCCGCCGTCTGACACCTCAACAGAAACAAGCCGCACCCTCGGCGGAACGCGGCTTTATGATTGATCGCCACGAGTATAAATCGCTTCGCCCACTGGCCATCGCCATGCTCCGCAATACGAAAGAAGCGTCCAAAAGAATAAAGGACGGTAGCCTGGAAACATGGCTGCAACGAGGGCTGGAAGACGGTGATACGGCTCAGGCTGTTAGAGAAGCCGCCCAGTTCGTCAGCACCTACAGCAGCGACCCGGTCGTCGCCGATGAAATCATGGTCTCACGCGTCTGCATGATTTTGGACCCAGCCGCCCCCATTCGCTACCGCGGATTTTCATTTATGCCCGAAGGCTTCGGGCCGGCAATGGCGGTCGAATTTTTGGAGAAAGGCAACGCACAAATCCCAATTGAAGTCATCAAACACGATGTTGTCCAACATTGGTTTGAGGCTCAAGGCACGATTATGGCCGCTTTTTCCGGCGAACGGAAACAGTTCACCCAGTTAAAATCTTTCCTGTCCTTTACGGAACCAGGGTATGGAATCGAACGGTGTCTGTACACCATGGTTCAGGGCCTTCACTGCCTCAGTCCCTTAATCGTCAACTACCATGTAATGACGATTGATACCTTGCTCACGTCGCTTGATATGGCGGCCAAGACAGCCGACAAAAGCAAGCCGCCAATTGATAGGCATATCTGCGCTTTCATCGCCGCGCGCTTCGGCCACGACGTGGAATCGCACCTCACCGCTTTTTCCTCGCCCGAACCCGAGATTTCCACCCTTGGCATGCTTAGTCTTCTTGCCATTGTCCAATGGCGCTACCGAACCCCCCCGTTGACCGAGCTTGCTAATTGGATTGGCGGGTTACTGGGGCCTGCCCTTGAGGTCTATCATAGCAAAACGACCCGGAGGGAAGTCGAAGCCGAAATACCACGTGTTGTCAGGCGGGGAAGCTTGCCCGAACTTTACAACCTGTTGGACAATAAAGAACGGCGCAAGCTCGATGAAATGGACTTCCAGTCGGCGTTGCGGGAATACGCGCTTGCCAGAAAGGAAATCGAGGAACTCAGCAGCACCGAAATTCAAGGCGAGAAAGCTGAGCATATGGGGCAACAAAGCGCAGCAATCACCTCAATAATCATTTCCTTGCTGATTGTAACGGCTACCTATCTGATGACGAAGGTTTGATCGGCCATGGCAAAACCCAATCCCGTCGCTCAGATGATGAAGCGGAAAATCACGTGGAGCCACATTCTGGTTCTAATGTTGATTTGCCTGATTATGCTTGTCTCAATGCCGACGGTTCTGCTTGTCGCTTTTGGTCTTTTACCGACTGCCGTCGCCTTTCTGGTCGACCGAAGCTATCAAAAATCGGCCACTTTTTCCGTCGGTTCGTTAAATTTCGCCGGTTTGTTCCCCTATCTTTTGGAACTTTGGACCGAATACAACACCATCGACTACGCGCTTCGAACAATGTCCGATGTGTTCGCGATTGCAATTATGTATGGCGGCGCAGCGTTCGGGTGGGCGCTTTTTTCTTCATTGCCTCAGGTTGTTGGGAGTTTTTATGCGGTCGTCAACAAGCAACAAATAGCCAACCTCAAGTCGAAACAAAAAAAGCTTCTTGAGGAATGGGGAAATGACGTAAAGGGTGAAGACGACATCCCTGTTCCCGTGACTGAATCCTCCGAAAAAACCGCACTTGAAATTTTTGACGAAAGCGGTAGCAACGGCGGCGATATCGGAGGTGGAGCCGTTAAGGAACTTGACCTCTCATAAAAAAAAGGTCGGCTCCGTCAGAACCAACCTTTTCTTTCTTCAGTCGAGGAAACCTTTAGGCGACGTGCTCTTCACGCCGGTTTACGGTTTCGATTTTCTGCCCCATAGCAGCGTTCTTTACGGCCTTTTGGAGTTTTTCAAACGCCCGAACCTCAATCTGCCGGACCCGCTCACGGGAAATTCCGTAGACCTGACTTAAATCTTCCAAAGTCGTAGGATTTTCTTTGAGACGCCGTTCCGTCAAAATATGGCTTTCGCGTTTATTGAGATGCGTCATCGCTTCCGCCAGCATTTTACGACGAACATCCAGCTCCTGCTTGTCCGCCAACATATCTTCCTGGGTTTCACGCTCGTCTTCCAGCCAGTCTTGCCATTCGCCTTCGCCGTCCACCCGCATCGGCGCGTTCAGGGAGTGGTCTTGGCTGGCCATCCGGGCGTTCATGCTGATGACATCGGCTTCGGACACATTCAGGCGTTCGGAAATCGCCGTTACGGTTTCCGGTGATATATCGCCCTCGTCGATCGCCTGCATCTGACCTTTCAATTTCCGCAAATTGAAAAATAGTTTTTTCTGGGAAGCCGTCGTTCCCATTTTGACCAACGACCAGGAATGCAGGATATATTCTTGAATCGCCGCGCGGATCCACCACATTGCGTAAGTTGCCAAGCGGAAACCGCGCTGATGATCGAAGCGCCGCACAGCCTGCATCATCCCGACGTTGCCTTCGGAAATCAACTCGCCGACCGGCAACCCGTATCCACGGTATCCCATGGCGATTTTCGCAACCAACCGCAAATGGCTATTGACCAAGCGATGAGCCGCCCCCATGTCTTCCTGTGTATGAAAGCGTTCGGAGAGTTCAAACTCTTCATCTGCCGTTAACATGGGGAACTTGCGAATTTCGTGCAGGTAGCGGGACAGATTGCTTTCCGGAGTTACGGAAATTCCATTTGCAAGAGCAGCCATTCTTCAATTCTCCCGTTCTTCCCGAGGTGGGCCTAGGTCGAGTTCTTTTTGAGTTCCGGTCAGGACCTCTTCAACTCTTGACCAAGATCAATAATACAGAAAATAACCCACTTATGCACTCAAGTATATGGAAAAATTAAAACTACTCGAAACTTTTTATTAACCTCATGATTTTGCTATCTAAACGCCCTTTAAACGAGATTTTATCCCCTGAAATTGGGTGGATAAACCCGATCAAATTTGCGTGAAGAGCCTGGCCTTGGAGAGCGTTTACGGCTGTTTTGACCTCATCGGAAGCTCTTTTCAGCCACCGCTGGTCCCCTTTTCCGTAAACCGGATCACCAATAACAGGGTTGCCGATACTCGCCATATGAACACGGATTTGGTGGGTCCGACCGGTCGCCAAACGGCATTCAATCAGTGCGGCCAGGATGCCGAGAGGGCGAATGACCCGATACCGGGTAAGCGCGTACTTCCCACCCCGAGAAACGATTGCCATTTTTTTACGGTCATACGGACTACGACCGATATTGCCCTCAATCTCACCTTCTCTCGGATTGGGCATGCCCCAAACTACGGCCTGATAGGATCGCTCAAGGCTATGATCCTCAAATTGCTTCGCCAGCCCCTTATGGGCCTGATCCGTTTTGGCGACAACCATCAACCCGCTGGTGTCTTTATCGAGTCGATGGACAATTCCCGGCCTCTTGACTCCGCCAATGCCGGAAAGACTTTCCCCGCAATGGTAGAGCAAGGCGTTCACCAACGTACCGTTTTCGGCTCCTGGGGCGGGATGAACCACCATGCCGGAGGGTTTGTTTATGACCAACAGGTATTCGTCTTCATAAACCACCTCAAGCGGTATGTTTTCCGGTAGCGGTACCGCAGGCTTGCTCGGCGGAATTTCAACCCGAAAGGTTTCGTCTTGTTTGACCCGATAAGACGGGTCGGCTATGGTCCCGCCCTCGCAGGTTACATGTCCATCCTGAATGAGGGATTTAAGGCGCGAACGGGAAAGTTCGGGAAAGCTCAAGGCTAAAAAGCGGTCGATACGCTCCCCCTGGTTTTCCTCGGTTGAACGCACCGTCAGCTTTTCTTCTTCCGGATTGCAACCGGGCATGTCATCTAGATTCGTCATCCTCGGAGACTGGACCGAAACGATGCAGGCGCTCAAGGGTTTAGTGATCGGCATGGGTTTGCTGATCGTCATTGGCATGGGAGTTCTCGGCTACGGGCTATACAAAAAAGCCACCGATCCGGGGTTCAAATTCTTCAAAGACGCCTCGACGGCGGAAACCGCTGCGCCAACGCTGCCGGCACCACCGATTGCCGCGGCTCTTCCCGCTTCCAAAATCGATTCTTTCGGCACAAAGTCGGTTCCCCTCGCCCCAGGCGAAACCCTTGAAGGGGTAACCCCCAACGGCAACTATTTGATCCTTCACCTCAAAGGCTCCGACGGCTCCGACAGCCTGACCATCGTCACGATGAACGGCGGCGACGTCATCGGCAGGCTCAACCTGGAGCCTCTGAAATAAAGTGATCCGCCTGACCAGTTCTCAGGTAAAGAAGATTAGGGCCCATCTGGAACTGGCCTACCCCAATGAAGGGTGCGGCCTTCTCATTGGTACGCGAAAAAGTAACGGCGACACGACGGTAACCCGCATCGTCCCCGCTCCCAATCAACGCACCACGGATGCGACGAACCGTTTCGAGGTCGACCCCAAGCTTCAGTTCGAGCTTATGCGGGAGTTGGAGGGAGGCGATGAAATGATTGTCGGCCACTTCCATTCACACCCCGACGGGCAAGCCCACCCGTCTCAACGTGATGAAAAAATGGCTTTGGACAAGACCATGATATGGCTGATCGCCTCCGTTTGGGCCGGAGCGATGAAAGACCTCAACGCTTACGAAGTCGTTGAAGAAGGAAAATCCCTGAAACCGACCGACCTCGTCTTTCAGTAAGGGCGAATCTTTTTATTCCGCCGCGTTGCTTATGGGGTGTTCGGTTTCCTCCGGCGGCGCGACGGTATAAGAATCGAAGACAACCTCACCCCATTGGCTTGTCGAACCGTCGGTCCCGTTGGTTTCGCCAAGCTTAGTCAGCGTCGCCCCATCTTGGCTTTTTCCGGCATTTACGTAGGAAAGCGACAGACTTTCAATTCCAGCATCCTGCAGTGTCATCAACTCCCCTTGTTCGGAGTTACCGTTGCTGTTTACGTCCTGCCAAATGTTGAGGGTGTCGTAGATCCCATCGTCCGCAGAGATAAGGCCGTCATTATTTTCATCGTAAAGCGATAAAACATCGGCTGACGATGTCAGGTTTCCGGGGTTGGCATTCTCATAGTTGAAGTATGGCGAAACGACTTCCTGCATGCCTTCAATCGCCCCGCTGCCATCCAAATCAGCAACCAACAATCCGTCGTCGGGGGTAACCCAACCGGTGTGCTCTTTCACGCCATCTCCGTCGACATCAAACATAACGCCAGCAGAAGAACCAACCGTTTCGATGCCATCACCATCGAGGTCCACCACAATGGGATCGGCGTTGCAAACTGTAACAGTCGTATAAATTGGGATACTGCTTGCACCGGAATCGTCAGTAACAACCAAGGAAAGAGACCGGTCGCCCAGCGCTGTCGCACTATCGAACCCGATGCTTTGCAAGGTCGCTTCATACTGCGCCGTGGTTGCCGTTCCGGAGAGCGCCAACACGCCCGTCGCTGAATTGTAAGCGCCGGTGATGCTGCCGCCCGAGGCATCGGTGTATGTCAGGTTATCATTGGCGTCAAAATTGGTAATGGAAATAGTGGCCGAGGCAATATTGGAAGAATCGATATCCAGCAATGCCATGGTGGCAAACGGATTAACCGCTGTCGTTACCGCCGTGTCGTAACTTGTCAGCTCACTGACATTGTTTAAAATAACTTCGCTTTGGCTCGCCGTGTAGCTCGCCTTGAAGACGTCGCCTAAACCGTCCCCATTGAAATCGCCAATGGCCGATTGGTACGTGTCGCTTGTGTAGGAGGTGATGGTGTTGCTTGCGTTGATGTTGGTGAACGTACCCGTCCCATCATTGATCAGATATTCGTCCGCACCATCCCAATGGGCCGCAACGATATCCAAGTCGCCATCGCCGTCAAGGTCGCCAATAGCCGAGTTTTCCCGGCCATTGGTTCCGGCTAGAGGTCCGGCATCCGTTCCGCCATAACCGGCATCTTTGGTGAAACTTAAACTGTCGTTGCCGTCATTTTTAAAGACGTAGGACTGGCCATAGCGATTATTCAGGTAGAGATCGATATCGCCATCGCCGTCGAAATCTCCTTTTTCGATATCCAAAGTCGACCCGATACCGGAATCGGTGCCACTGCCGCTATCGTATCCGTTATTCAAGAAGCTACTGAACGCGAAGGTTCCGGTACCATCGTTTTCCCAGACTTCAGCATTTTGTCCCCAGCCGCCAATCACCAAATCTTCATCGCCGTCGCCGTCGAAATCGGCAAAAACGGAGGCCGTATCGTTGAAGTAGGTTTGCTGCTGCGCAAAGGTTTGGCCCATGGTGAAACCGCCTGAGCCATCGTTGATATATAGCTGCGGCGCTGTGGACTGGTTGAGAACCAATAAATCAAGGTCGCCGTCGCCATCAACGTCGCCCAAAGACGTTTGCCTATTGATCGTGCCAAAGCTGAAACTGGACGTGAAGGTATTGTCTTGGTTATTCAAGTATACTGAACCAGCGTCCCCCCCAACCACAACATCATCATAGCTGTCACCGTTCAAATCAGCGACCCGCAAACGCCCATAGACACCAGTCGCAACAACGGTTTCAGAGCCTAGCGTCCCAGTACCGTCATTCAACCGAACAACGACTTGCGGCGTACTTCCATCAGATAGGGCAACGTCAAGATGACCATCATTGTTGAAATCACCGGTTTCGACGTAGTGATAGACTTCACCTGAATTGAGCGACTGATTGACGCTGAAATTCAGGCCGGTGAAAGTCGGCGCATCGTTGACCGCATCGATCCCCTCAATGCCAAAGCTGATCCCCGACGCTGATACAGGCGAAGTTGTGTCGTCCGCCGTCGTATCGAATGTTTGTTTCGTCGTCCCGCTGGTGAAGGTCAGCGCTGAAGAGTCATCGACCGCATGCAGGGTGAGAGACCCGACAGAACCGTTGTAGTCCGCTGCTGGGATGAAACGGATATGGCTTGCGTTGTCGAGCAACAGCGCCGAGTCGGTCGATACCGTCCCGATATCATGCCATGTCGTTCCGGCATCCGTGCTGTATTGCCAATTGCCCTGGGCCGCTGTCGAGGCATCTCCGGCAATGGCAACGCCTGCCATGCTATCGCCGTCCACGTCGTTGAACTGGGCGCTGATCAGCGTGCTCACGTCGAGGCTGGTGGGGCTGGTCGAATCTTCGTCGATAGCCGCGTAGTTTCCACCGGCAGCAAACGACGGTGCATCGTTGACGGCGGTGACTGAGGTTGAAAGACTAACGCCTGTATCAGAAACCTTGGATGTCGCCGTATCGGCCGTGGTATCGAACGATTGGACGGTCGCCCCGCTGGTGAAAGTCGTCGCAGAAGAATCGTCCACGGCATAAACCGTCAGTGCGCCTGGCGTTCCGTTGTAATCGGCCGCAGGGACGAAGCGGAGTTTGGCTGTCGTGTCGAGCAACATGGACGAAGCGGCTGAGACCGCCCCGACATCATGCCACGTGGTGCCGCTATCGGTGCTGTATTGCCAAGTTCCTTCTCCCACCGATGAGGCGTCTCCGGCAATGGCGATCCCCGCCATGCTGTCGCCGTCGGAATCTGAGAAATACCCGCTAAACAGCGATGAAACCGTCTCGCCCGTCGGGCTGGCGATATCTTCGGTCACCGCCGTAAGCGTGGCCCCGCCGGTAAAGCTTGGTTGGGTATTGGTGCTGGCCGTGACCGACGTCGATAAGGACACTCCTGCCGCCGACAAACTTGACGTTCCGTCATCGGCAGTGGTGTCGAACAGGGCCCGCGTCGAGCCATAGGAAAATCCAATGGTGACGGAATCATCGACGGCATGGGCCGTCAAGGCACCCGGCGTACCGCTATAATTCGCCGTGGGGACGAAACGCAGTTTGGCGGTCGTATCGAGCATCAGGGCCGCATCGGTTGAAACGGTGCCAACGGAATGCCAGGTGGTTCCGGAATCCGTGCTGTACTCCCAGCCTCCTTCCGCACCGCTTGACGCATCCGCCGTAATGGCGACGCCCGCCATGGAATCACCATCGCCGTCGGTAAACTGCCCGCCAAACATCGAGGAGACCGTTTCCCCCGTTGGGCTGGTTTCGTTTTCCGTCGTCGCAGTAAGGGTTGCGTCGGCACTAAAGCCCGGAGCCGCATTGTTGACGGCAATGGGCGTTCCGCTGGTTGTGCCGTCGGCGTTGAAACGCTGCATGTAAATGCCAAGCCCGTCGCCGTCTTGCCCGTCCGATTGCCACGTGACGAGGAAATCGCCATCGGCCAGGGTCTCGACATGAGGATCGGACTGATTGCCCGTTGTCGTCGTATTGACGACAAATTCCGATCCGACCTTGCCGCCGGACGCGTTGAAAATCTGTCCATAAATTCCGGTCTCGCTGGGCGTTCCGCTATCGTCACCCTGCCCTTCCCACACGACGACAAAATTACCGCCGCTTAAGGCCGTAACGCTTGGGTATTGCTGCGTCAGGGACATGGTCGAATTGATACTGAACTGTCCAACGACCTCGGTGCCGCTGCTATCGAAAATTTTGGCGTTAATTCCGGTGCCATGCGTATCGACATCGGTCCAGGCAACCACGACGTTGCCGTTCGACAAAGCTGCTGCGGAAGGATACTGCTGGTTTTGGGACGAGGCGTCGTTAATTTGGAACTCGCTACCCCAGGTCGGCCCGCTCGGATCGTACACTTTTGCGTAGATGCCGGTACTCGAGCCGGTATCCTGCGTTGTCGACGCCCAAACCACGAAGATCTTACCGTCACTGGTACCCACCACATCCGCATAGGATTGATGCTGGTTGGTATAGGTATTCACCAGGGTTTCAGACAGGATTTCTGTATCCGAAGCGTCAAATATCTGCAGGTAAAGGTCCGAATAATTGACACTACTCGCGCCTTCATGGCGAATGACCGCCGCGTATCCGCCCCCGGTCAAAGGCAGAAGCACCACATCGGCTTCATCCCCGCCCGTCGACGTATTGAGGTGCATTTCGCCCCCGGCGTCCGGCGTGCCGTCGGCACTATAACGCTGGGCGTAAATTCCAGAATAGACATCGCCAGCTTGGCTGTAGCCGGTCCAGGCAATCAGGAAATCGCCATCGGTCAATTCGACCACTTCCGGCACCCACTGAGCACCCGCTGTCGTCGTGTTGACCAAAAACTCCGAACCGTTCTCCGAACCGTCGGCGTTGTACATCTGTGCGTAAACGCCCCACCCCGCATCGGCATTGTCGTGCCCGAGGGACTGCCAAGTCACAACCCAGCCGCCGCTGCTCAAAGCCGTCACGCTTGATGTTTGCTGCGCGCCACCCGTTTCCGTGTTGACCTGGGTTTCGCTATAGTTTTCGGCGATGGTAAAATCGAAGATATCCGAAACCGAACCACCCCGGCCATCGGAGACAGTTACCTTAATGTTATGCGTTCCCGCAGAGCCAGTCGCCGGCGTTCCTGAAAACGTGCGTGTGGTTGGATCAAACGTAATCCAAGAGGGCAGCGCAGAACCATCGGCGAAGGTTGCCGTGTACGTCAGCTTGTCGCCATCAGGGTCGCTGAAAGTATTCAAGGGGACTGTCAGCTCGAAGTTCGTTCCCTCTTCCGCCGATTGATTTGCAATCTCATTCGCCACAACCGGCGGCTTGTTGGGTGGCGGCGGAGGCGGAGGTGGCTCAGGCGTAGGCAAAGGAAGCGGCTGAGGAGTTGGCAGCGGCTCAGGTTCTGGATCTGGCGGTGGCGCCGGAGGTGGCGGCGGGGGTGGTGGTGGCGGCGGAGGAGGAGGTGGCGGCGGAGGCGGCGCATCGACCACATCACCATTATCGCCTTCATCACCACCTGGGTTATCACCGCCAACCCGACCGATATCTCCAGTTAAGTTCGTGTTTCCTGCCAGAGAACTATTTCCCAGAGAATTCGCCGCGTTATTCACCGCCCCGGCGGCTTCCTGTTCGGCGTTATCGAGTTGCGCTCCGGCATCTTGGGCTTCCGCTTCCGCCTGATCCGCTTCAGCCTTTGCTTCCTGGGCCTGCTGTTCCAAAGCCGCCTTTTCTTCCGGATCGCTCGCCTCGGCGGCCTTTGCTTCGGCTTCAGCGGCCTTTTGCTGAGCTTCTTGCGCTTTTTGTTCGGCAGCGGCGGCTTTTTGTGCGGCAGCGTTTCGCGCCACGACTTTTTCGACTGCGTTGGTCACCGCGGAAGGCAAGGCGTCACTGTTCGGTATATTGACCATGGAACGGCCGAATACGTTCCCCACCTCGCTAAGCGACATGGTCTGCGCCGCGGGGGGCGGTTGATTGCCGTCGGTAATGCTTAGGCCCTGAAACCCTGTATTGACGGTCACGACGCCGCCCGCCGTGGCGACGATAATTTCGCCATCCTGGACGCCCCCGCCGTCACCGGCCTCGCTGATCAACACCACGGAGGTTTTGCCTTGATCGCCAACGGCGACCCCACCGGCGGTGCCGCGGATACCGATGGTTGCCACCGGAGTCTTGATCGCCATGGCATCCGGATTGGTCTTGGCGATAGCCCCGGAAACAAACGTCATCGCCCCTTGCAGCAAGGCCAAAGACCCGCCGCTATCCCCGCCCGGGTCGTACACCAGTTCATCAATCACCAAGCGCCCACCGGCATCAAGCGACATGGTGCTTTCGTCGGCAAAGGTCACGCCGACGACGCCCTCTTTGCCGGTTACCAACTCGTCGCCCTGATAAACGGGATCGCCCTTTTTCAGCGTTACTTTTTCACCGCTGGCCCGGGTCGCCGTAACCGTTCCTTCCAGCGTTTCGACTCGCCCGATGGCTTCACCGAGCACGCCTTCACCCGATTGGGCTAATTGCATGGGGGCCTGGGGGCCGGCAAGGATATCAACGATGTTGGCGGGCATAATTATGCCATTGGCACCCTTGATCGCCATTTCGATGGGGTTTTCGAAATAGCCGATGAGGACGATCTTTTCGCCTTCCCCATTGGAGATCACGAGATCGGGGCCGTAGCGTTGATAGTCGGCTTCGGGCAGCCAGTCGTTGCGGCTCAAATGAACGAACGGGTTGCTCGTACTCCGCACATCGATATACGACGTTTGGTCGTCAAACTGGTTGAAGGCCGTTGCCGAAGACTGCATTATTTTCCATCCCTCGTCGCAATGAAGTCACCCTCTTTTCCGAGTTGGTTGACCTACTATTGCAGAATCTTTCTAATTTAGCGCCAAATCCATAAACAAAGTGTGACCGTCATCACAGCATGTCCCGAAACCTTCGCCTTCTTGCCGGACCCAAAGCTCTCCAATCAATTAGAGAGAACGGCCTCGACAAAGATCAAGTTAAGATCGTCCCGGGAGCCGCAGGCGGCCCTAAATGGCTGGTGCTGGGCCGTCTCGACCGGGTAATTTTCGGCGAATGGTTTAAAGGCCGCTCCACGCCCGTTGACGTCATAGGCAGTTCCTCGGGCGCTTGGCGTTTTGCGGCTGCCGCTCAAGCTGATCCGATTAAGGCCGAAGCCCGGCTCGAAAACACCTACATCTCATACAAGTTCGATATTGCCTCCGGCCCTCGCCGTATCAAGGAGCAATGCGGGGAAATGGTTGCTAAAATTTTGGGGCCCAATGGAGCGAATCAGGCTCTAACCAACCCCTCAGTCCGGCTCCATCTGATGACGGCCAGATCCACCGCCTTGAGCTCCGGCGAAGGAAAACTTTCCCTGGGGCTACCCTCGGCGCTCGCGTTCCTGGCCAATGCTGTGTCTCGAAATACGCTTGGCCTGTTTTTTCGCCGCGCTCTGTTCAGCGATCCCCGGTCTAATATGCGTTTTAACTGGGCCGACGGCCTCACCTGCGAAAACTACCCACTGACCGAAAACAATTTCGCCGACGCCCTTCTCGCCAGCGGCTCCATCCCCATCGTTGCCGAAGGGGTCAAGAACATCGAGGGGGCGAAACCGGGAACTTATCGAGATGGCGGCGTTACCGATTACCAATTCGGATCCCCTCTGCTGCCAGATCAAAAAGACGGAATTGTTCTTTACCCGCACTATGCCCCCACGGTTACCCCCGGCTGGCTCGACAAACACCTATCCTGGCGAAAAGCAAGCAACTATCGTTTGGCGCGCACTCTCATCTTGACCCCCACACCGGAATTCGTCACTAAATTACCGGACGGGAAAATTCCCATCCGGCAGGATTTCGTTCAAATGACCGATGACGAACGAATTCCGAAATGGCGAAAAGCCGCCGACGAAGCGGAGCGCTTGGCCGACGAGTTGAGAGAAATTATCGTAAAGGACGCCTGGAACGATGCCGTCGAACCGCTTCCCTGATTCCCCGAAAGTCGTCCTGCAAAGCCTGTTCGATGCCGCGATCCAAGCGGCCCAACCCGCTAAATGCCTTCCCCGCCACCTCCCGGAGCCGCCCAAAGGAAAAACCGTTGTCATCGGCTTCGGCAAAGGCGCTGCGGCAATGGCGAAGGTGGTTGAGGAAAATTGGCAAGGACCGCTGGAAGGCGTCGTCGTGACGCGTTACGGCTTTAGCGCACCGTGCCAACGTATCCAAGTTTTGGAAGCCGGACACCCTGTCCCCAACCAAGCCGGAATTGACGCCACGCGCACAATTCTTGAAGCCGTTTCAAACCTCTCCGCCGACGACCTCGTCATATGCCTTGTTTCTGGCGGGGGGTCTTCGCTGTTAGTACAGCCTCCCGAAGGGATAACGCTCGAAGAAAAGCAAGCCTTAACCAACATGCTTTTGGCCAGTGGGGCGCCTATCGGAAAAATCAACACCGTGCGCCGCCATCTTTCGCGCGTCAAAGGAGGCCGGTTGGCCGAGGCCTGCTGGCCCGCTCGGCTTGTTTCCTTGATTATTTCCGATGTCCCGGGAGACGACCTCACCGGCATCGCATCGGGCCCGACCGTGCCGGACACCACGTCCAACAACGATGCCTTGGCCGTGTTAAGCCGTTACGGCATCACCCCTCCTCATGCCGTCGCGACCTACCTGTCGAAACAAGAGGCGGCACCGCCGTCGTCCACCGCCCCTTGTTTCACGAACACTAAAAACATACTGATCGCAACCGCCATGACTGCCCTTCGCTCCGCCGCCACCCTCGCCGACGTCAAAGGCTATTCGGAAACAATTCTTGGCGACGCAATCGAAGGAGAAGCAAGGGACGTTGCCCGCGAACAGGCAAGGATGGCGCTAAAAATCGCGGACGATCAGAGCGATCATCAACGGCCTTGCCTGTTGATTTCAGGCGGCGAAACAACCGTCACACTCAAAGGAAAAGGACGGGGCGGTCCCAACACGGAATTTGCCTTGGCGTTGGCCATAGCTCTCAATGGACATCCCGGCATATACGCTATGGCCTGCGACACCGACGGCATCGACGGGAGCGAAAACAACGCGGGCGCTTTCATTGCGCCCGATACGTTGAAGCGGGCCAAGGACCTTGGCCTAGATGCTCAAAGCTATCTGGACAACAACGACTCATACGGTTTCTTTGAGAAACTCAACGACCTCATTGTGACCGGACCAACCCAGACCAACGTTAACGATTTCAGAGCGATCTTTATCGTTTAGGCTCAAGAAAACTCGTTTCGATATCCCCGGTTCTCGATAATTCTTGCATACTCCTGCGCCGCTGAGTCGGCAGCTATTTTTCTTTCCTGCTGGACACCGGGCATCACTTTCTCCAACAACGCCCAAAGTAGCGAGAAACACAAAACGGCAATCAACGCGCCGGTTGCCGCTTGCGCATTGCCTTCGGAAGTCATTGCGGACCGAAAATAAAGCACGGGTAAAATCTGGAATAATGAAACGAAAATTACAGACAGGCTAAAAGCCAGAGATGCGCTCATCTTCCGCTGAAACGACTTGTCGAAAACCTGCTGAATGACGGCCAGCACGGCCCCCATCGCCGCCATGGCGACAAAATAAATTTGAACCTCGTTCATATGCCTCCCCTGTTGCATATGCACGCCGATATTTGCGTTCGTTCGACGCAAAAAACCAACTATTCGGAGGAAATTCAGATCCCTTTACGGGTCCCTTGGCGTCCCCTGTCACCTCCCCATTTTTACAAGCTGTAACAAAAACAACATCTAAACTCAACCGATAAACCGCCCCACGCCACACCACCAAAGCGTTTAGCGTAGGACGCTCATAATATTTGTTTGCTATCTCCCCTTCCTCTTGAGCCTTATAATTATCCAGTCAAAAATATGATCACCATCATAGAAAGAGTTTACAAGGGCAGCGCCATGACCTCCACAATCACCAACCGCCGTGACCTTGATTTCCTTCTCTACGACGTATTTGATCTTCTTGGTTTAACCGCACACGGCCACTACGCGGACCACGACAAGGAAACCTTGGACGCGGTGATCGATACGGCCCAAAAAATAGCCGAAGATCATTTCTTGCCGCATGCGGCCCTCGTCGATGAAGAAGAGCCCACCTTCCTAAACGGCAAGGTGGAAATGCGACCCGAGGTCAAAGAGGCCCTGACGCACTACTACGAAGCGGGTTTTCTGGCCGCCCCGCACGAATACGACCTTGGCGGCATGCAGCTTCCCCACATGGTCTCAACAGCCATTAAAGGCATCTTCACGGCGGCCAACGTCGGCACCACGGCCTATCCGTTCCTCAGTGGAGCCAACGTCAACGTCATCAAAAACTTTGGCACCGAAGAGCAAAAGCGTCTTTTTATGGAGCCGCAACTGACCGGCCGCTACATGGGCACCATGGCGTTGACCGAGCCTCAAGCGGGCTCTTCTTTATCGGATATCAAGACCACCGCCACGCCCGGCGACGCCGGCAGCTACCGGCTAAGCGGCAACAAGATATTCATTTCGGCGGGCGATCATGAACTCTCGGAAAATATCGTCCACTTGGTGCTGGCCCGCATCAAAGGGGCTCCTCCCGGCGTCAAAGGCATTTCTCTTTTCATTGTACCCAAATATCTGGTCAACGAAGACGGGACGCTCGGAGAGCGAAACGACGTCCAGCTTGCCGGTCTTATTCATAAAATGGGATATCGCGGCACAACATCGACCATGTTGAACTTCGGCGAGAAAGAAGGGGCCGTCGGCTATCTGGTGGGCGAACCCAACAAAGGACTTTCGTACATGTTCCAGATGATGAACGAGGCCCGGATTGGCGTCGGAGTCGGCGCGGTCGTTCTTGGTTACTCGGGCTACCTCAACGCCCTCGCCTACGCAAAGGACCGTCCGCAGGGCCGCCCGCCGCAAAACAAAGATCCGAAAGCTGCCCAGGTCCACATTATCGAACATACCGACGTTAAGCGAATGCTACTGGCCTCGAAATCGTATGTGGAAGGCGGTCTTGCCTTGGCGCTTTACGCGGCGCGTCTCGTCGACCAATTAAAAACCGCGGCCAGCGACACGGAAAAGGAAGAGAGCCGCCTGTTGCTGGAAATATTGACGCCCATCGTCAAGTCCTGGCCGGCGGTTTACTGCCTCGAAGCCAATTCGCTCGCCATCCAAGTGCTCGGCGGTTACGGCTATACGCGCGAATATCCGGTCGAACGCCTTTATCGCGACAATCGCCTCAATCCCATCCATGAAGGGACCCACGGCATCCAATCCATGGACCTTTTGGGGCGCAAAGTGACGATGCAAAACGGCAAGGCCTTTAAAATCCTCGCCGAACGCATGGCGGAAACGATTGCCGCAGGAAAGGACCAGACGGGAATAAAAGACTTCGCGATAGCTCTTGAAGCTGCGCTTTCGCAGGTTGAACAAACGACACGAACTCTGACCGCCGAAGCAGCGAAGGGAAATATCGACCTTTTTCTTGCCAACTCAGCCGTTTACCTTGAAGTCTTCGGCCACATGGTTGTCGCTTGGATATGGTTGCAGCAGGCAATTACCGCGCAACGAGGATTGGAACAAGCATCTTCGGAGGAAGATACGGCTTTCTTCCAGGGAAAATTGCAGGCCTGCCGGTACTTTTTCCGATGGGAATTACCGAAGATCGCCCATGGCTGCCGTATTTTAGAGGATTTTGACAGAACCTGTTTGGAAATGCGTGAAGAATGGTTTTGATTTAAACAGTTCCGTCTTAAACTCAAGGACATCTTGCGGACCAAACGAAGGAAGGACTTTATGAGCTACAAGAACATTCTCGTTCATATGGACAGCAGTGACCGGTCCAAGGAACGTCTGAAAGCTGCCATTGCTCTTGCCAAAACCCACGACGCCCATTTAACCGGCTTTTTCTGCCAAGCCGAATTCAACCCCGGCGCAGTTCCGGCCCGCAAGGTTTCAGACGACCTGCAAAGCAAAGCCGATGAAAGCAAAAAAATCTTTGATTCCGCCGTTTCTGAAGCCGGGCTTAAGTCTAGGTGGTTGTCCTCGCCCCGCAGTCATTATGGCGAGGTTACGCGCGACATGATCGTCGCTTCCCGTCACGCCGACCTTACGGTGATCGGTCAACACGACCGGGAAAACCTCGGCGGTATTTTACCGGATGATTTGGCCGAACAGGTCGTTCTCAATGCCGGACGCCCGGTTCTCGTTCTTCCCTACACCGGCACCCACGACACCATTGGCAGCCGCTGCCTTGTCGCCTGGAACGGCGGCCGGGAAGCCGCTCGCGCCCTCAATGACGCAATGCCGTTTTTGGAAAGCGCAAAAAAGACAACCCTCTTCGCACTGGACCAACAAGGCCAGGGAGCCGAGACCGGCATTGAAGAAGTCCACGCGCATCTAGCTTGTCACGGCGTTGAAGCTCAAACCAAGAAAATGGTGATCGAGAACATTGGCGTTATGGATATGGTTCTCTCGACCGCAGCAGAGGAAGCTTTTAACCTTCTCGTTATGGGCGCTCATGGAAACTACGGCTTCCTGAACCTCAGCCGGGGCAGTGGCACCCGGTATATCCTACAACACATGACCCTACCGGTCTTGATGTCCCACTAGAGGGGCTAGAAAGCAGGAACGTCTCAGTATGGCCCCAGGTCACATTGCCCTCGCGGTTTTATGCAACGTGATCTGGGGCTTCTCGTTCATTATGGCGAAAATCGGCGTCAGCCATTTTCCACCGCTTTTTTTTACCGCCCTGCGTTTTACCTTGGTCGCCTTGGTGCTTGGAGTCGCCATGCGCCCGCTTGCCGGGAGGGGGATGAAAATTCTCGCCATCGCCATGGCGGTAGGAACTTTTCACTTCGTCTTTTTATATCTCGGCATCAAATCGGCGGGAGGCGTTTCGGCGGTCGCCATCACCATTCAACTGATTGCGCCGTTTTCTCTTCTTTTGGGTATGCTTTTCTTACATGAACATGTCGGATGGCATCGCCTTCTCGCCATCGCCATTTCCTTTTCCGGCGTCATGGTGCTGGGGTTCGATCCCGTCGTTTTCAATTACCTGGAAGCGGTGGGACTCGTCGCAATCGCCGCCTTTTCCATGTCGATCGGCCTGATTTTGATGCGCAAGGTCCGTGGCGTCGGCACCTTTGAACTCCAAGCCTGGATAGGCCTCATTTGCGCCCCGCAGGTCTTTATTCTTTCCTTTCTGATGGAGGAAAACCAATGGCAGGCCTTGACCAGCGCCGGTTGGCTTGAATTCGGCGCCCTGGTTTTCGCCGCGCTCGTCACCACCATCGTCGCTCATTCGAGCTGGTTTCATCTGCTTCAGCGCTATCCGGTCAACATGCTGATGCCGTTTGGCCTTTTGGCGCCGGTTTTCGGAGTTCTTTTCGGCGTCCTTCTTTTCTCGGAGCCTTTGTCACTCCGTTTCCTCATCGGCGGCGCAATGACCTTGGGAGGCGTGGCGATCATTCATTTACGCACCCCTCCAGAATCTACCATTGACAAAAGTCCCGACTCAGCCTGATTTAGCCGCATGACCGAAACATCGAAAATCTATCTCGCCGGACCGGATATTTTCTCTTTCGAAGCCGGCAAAATTTTAGAAGAAATGCGTGACGTTTGTGCGAGCCACGGCCTTCAGGGCATTACGCCATTGGATGGCGAACCGCTTCCTGAAAGCCTTTCCCGGCAAGAGAAGGCTTCGATTATCTATCAGCGCAACCTCGCATTGATCGACCAAGCGGCGGGCATCGTCGCCAACATCTCTCCCTTCCGTGGCATCGCCATGGACCCGGGAACCGCCTTTGAAATCGGTTACGCAAAAGCCAAAGGCCTCCCAATTTCGGCCTGGAGCGAAGACGACCGCGACTACCTCATCCGCGTTTCCGGCGCTTACGGCGGAAACTTGCGAAAAGGGGAGGATCAAGTCTGGCGCGATCCATCGGGAATTGAAGTGGAAGATTTTGGCCTGACGGACAACCTGATGATTACCGTTCCGGCGGGCGATATTGCCCATAGCTTTGAAGAAGCGGCTCGCCGCATTGCAGAAAAGCTCAATCGCGAATAGTTTCCTTCTCAGAAACAATCTATCCAGCCAGCAAGCAATTGTCTTCCTGCTTGCCTATCGCCATCTATTCAGCACGTTAACAACCACGACTTGCCTGGAAGGAATGGCCGATGATCACCGTTCGAAAATCCCAAGAAAGAGGCGCGGCCAACCATGGTTGGCTCGACACCAAACACAGCTTTTCTTTTGCCCACTATTACGACCCCACACACATGGGCTTTGGCCCGCTTCGCGTGATTAACGAAGACCGGATCATTCCGGGAGCTGGCTTTCCGACCCACGGCCACGAAGACATGGAAATCGTGACCTATGTGATCGACGGCGCATTGGAGCACAAAGACAGCATGGGCAACGGCTCGATTATTCAGCCGGGCGATGTGCAGCGCATGACGGCGGGCACCGGCGTACAACACAGCGAATTCAATGCCTCCGACAACGCATCGGTACATTTGCTGCAAATATGGATATTGCCCAACAAAGACGGCTTGCAACCAAGCTACGAGCAAATCACCTTTCCCGATGAAACCAAGCGGGGAAGACTACGCTTGATCGGGTCACAAGACGGTCGCGACGGTTCCGTAACCATCCATCAATCGGTCGATCTTTTTGCCTCAAAATTGGAAACAGGAAGCGAATTGGAACACAATTTAGAGAATGGTCCGGCATGGCTCCAACTCATCAGTGGTTCCCTGACGGTCAACGACGTCTCCCTAACGGCGGGAGACGGGGCTGGAGTGACGGAGGAACAGCGCCTCAGGATATCTACCACTCAAGATGCGGAATTTCTTCTTTTCCATTTCGGCGCATAGAGCAAAACCCTCCCCCCGAAACACTTGTGAAACGTTAAGGAGCCCCTAAATATAAGCGCGTAAAATGTTAGCCGGACAACATAAAGAAAATAGAAAAAGCGGCGTTCAATGAAACCCGACGGAACTCCATCTTACGATCTTTCCGACCTGCGCGTTCTTGTTGTTGACGACAGCAAGAACATGCGGGCGATTGTCCTCGAAGCTCTTCGCGCCCTCGGCATTCGAAGCGGCAAGGAGGCGGAAGACGGCGCCGAGGCGCTAAAGCTGCTTAAACAGTTCACTTTCGATATTGTCATTTGCGATTGGAACATGTCGCCGATCGACGGCATCGAATTCACGAAAATGGTGCGCAAGGCGTCAGACCTAAACAACCCCTATCTCCCGATCATCATGCTGACTGGGCATACCGAATATGGGCGGGTCATTGAAGCCAGAGACGCCGGTATTCATGAGTTTTTGGCAAAACCAATTTCTCCCAAAGCCCTGTACAAAAGGATCGTCAGCATCATCCGAAACCATCGGGACTTTATCAAAACACGAAAGTTTTTTGGGCCTGATCGGCGACGACAAAAGAACGGGTACTACTCAGGCGGTGAGCGCAGGATCAACTCGGACGAAGAAACTTAAGACGTTTTCGGCATTACTTTTTCTACTACTCCACGGAGTCCGGAAAGCAGTTTCTCGCCCGCAGCGCCTCCCGAACCTTTCATCCGCTTCATTTCGGCAATACGCATGGCTTCCACATGGAAGCCGATAATCTCCAGCTGCTTATCGCCAATCGTTTCCATTTTCGCGATGGAAGAGCAGAGTAAATCGGCTATTGCTGTAATGAGACCGTAGCCGAAACTGCCCGCCTGACCTTTAATATCGTGGGAAATATTGTAGAGCAGATCGATATTTTTCTTGTTTCCCCTGTCGGCGCTGAGGATAGAAAAAGCACCTTTCAACTCTTCCAGGTCGTCGCGAAAAAAATCGAGATAGTTGGCTGAAACTTTTTCGAGAAACAAAGCTTCCATACGGTCGAGATCTTCGATTTTGACCGCGTTTGGACCATTCGCAACAACCCGTTCGGACACTAGATCCGGTACCTTAACGACTTCAAACCAAGTGTGGTCTGGTTCAAGACGTTTCATACCGGTCTCCCCCCCACATCATCAATCGACCGTTTTCAGACTTTCAAGAAACGCCTCGACATCTTGATCATCCTCATCGGTTTGATTGTCCCAGTTGTCATTTATATCCTTTTTCTGACTTGGCTCTGCTATTCCATCGACCGGGATATGGATCGTCTCATTCAAAACTTCATTTATCGTAAGAAGCAGCTTTTCCCGGTCTACCGGCTTGCCGATGCAGGCATTAACACCGGCCTTCACAAAACGGGAAACTTGCTCGGTAGAGGTATCCGCCGAACAAGCGACGATTGGAGTGAAAGCGATATCGGACGGGTTATTACGGATTAAACGGGTTGCCGCTTCGCCATCCATTTCCGGCATTCTCATATCCATCAGAACCAGGTCGAAATCATTCGCCTGAATTGCCCCAACGGCTTCCCTGCCGTCGTTCACGATCACAATCTCATGACCCAATGCATTTAACATACGCAGCAGAATCGCTTGAATGATGGGGCTATCCTCGGCCACCAATATTTTCAATTGCCGCGTGACCTGAAATGCCTGCACAACCTCCGTCATAGTCCTAAACTCTTTCGCATCGGCCTTGTCGCTAAGCCCCCTCAACCTTTTCGACCACCCCCTTGAGACCGGCCATCAACTTTTGCCCCGCCGGGCCTCCATTCCCCTTCATTTCTTTCGATTCGGCGATTTTCATCGCCTCGACATGAAAACCGATGACCTCAAGGTGCTTTTTCTCAATTGTCGAAAGCTTTTCGATAAACCGGCATAAGTGTTGGCCATGTCGGTGATAAGATCGTAACCGAAGCTCCCGGCCTGTCCTTTAATGTCATGCGCCGCGGTAAAAACCTCTTCCCTGATTTCAGAGTTGTCCGGTGCGCCTTTCAACTTGGCGAACGCAACCGACAGCACCTTCAAGTCCTCTTTGAAATAAGCAAGGTAGTTGGCCGCCACGTTATCGATGAAACTTGCATCGCTATCGGCAAGCCCATCCAATTTGACCGCGTTGGGACCTCCGATTTTGACCCGTTTCGACAGGGTATCGGGCGGTTTGATCACTTCAAACCTTTGGTCCGCATCTCCGTTATCAGCGCCGCTCATCCTGTTCGCCAACCTCGCCTTTGTAGAAACTTTGGCCGTTACTGGATTGAATTTTCAATTTTATCCAAGAAACTTGCGATATCTTCATCGTCTTCCGCAACCATTTCCTGTTGTTTTTCCGGCTTTTCCAACGGCCTGTCCGCCAGAATTGCTTTGTGGACCGTCTCTCCAACCACTTGGTTGATGGTTTCCAAAAGAACGTTCTTCTCGATTGGCTTTACCACGCAGGCATCGACGCCCGCTTTAAAAAATTTCTCTTGGTGGTCAACCATGGCATCCGCGGTACAGGCAATGATCGGAATCTTCGCGCGATCGGTTTGAATCTCTCTGATATGCTTCGTCGCCGTCGCGCCATCCATTTCCGGCATTCGCATATCCATGACAATCAAATCAAAATCGTCATCCTGCACCGCATCCAGTGCCTCTAAACCAGTCGCAACAAATTCAACCCGATGCCCTTGCCGCTTTAAAATATCGCCGATAATCGCCTGGATGACATGGTTATCGTCGGCGACAAGGATGTCCAAAACTCTTTGAGTTTCATAAGATACAACCGTCTTTTCCCTGTCTTCCCGTTCCACTGCACCGGACGCTTCCTTTAATGGAAGCCGAAACCAAAAGCGGCTCCCCCGTCCGGGTTCGCTCTCAACCCCGATTTCCCCTCCCATGAGTTCGACCAACCGTTTGGAGATAGAGAGCCCTAAACCCGTTCCGCCATATTTCCTGCTGATCGAAGAGTCCGCCTGGGTAAAATCGGCAAAAAGCGCTTTCTTTGCGTCACCATCAATTCCGATACCAGTATCGGTAACGCTAGGCCGTAGACTCATTAAATCGCAGCCAAATCCGAATTGCGGCCAACTTTACCATTGCGAGGTAGGTTGATCCAAGTTTGTCGTATCGGGTTGCAATGCGCCGGAAGTATTTGATCTTGTTGAAG